>MDTC01236451.1_pt1 | contig 15715 bp, 15 predicted proteins | sample 811181 | NCBI WGS metagenome assembly MDTC01 (sample SAMN05326644, study PRJNA326480) | marine metagenome | isolation source: seawater | place: Pacific Ocean: North | collected 2011
GCAACAGAAAGAGCACAAAGAAGAGCAGAGGAGTCTGTACCTATGAGCGATTCTTCATAGAGAGATCCTGGGGTGTATACTCTTGTAACAACCCTTTCGAGCAATTTCGCTCCTTCTCTGAGTTCTTGTTCCTGCTCGGCAACTGTGACTTTGTGTCCGGCTCGCAACATTGTTCGGAGGTTATCCTCAAGTTGATGCCAAGGAAATCCCGCCATCGGGATTGGATTCTCAGCATTCTTATCTCGTGAGGTAAGTGCTAGACCCATGACTTCAGAACCTATTTCAGCGTCTTGATGAAACAACTCGTAGAAATCACCCATTCGGAAGAAAAGAACAGTTCCTGGATTCTCTTCCTTAAGCTCATGGAATTGGTCCATCATACTCCTTTTCGCCATTGAATCACCTCCTCGGACACTAACCGATTTACAGGGTGATGCCGAGACATCATTAAGGTTCGCCGCGAACGTTATCCTAACGTTTCTTTTGCAACAAAGTACGATCGACGATTGTGTACAATTGTGTTCCAAGCATCAGCACACCTGCAAAGATGAAGAGGAAATTTAGGAAACCACGGCCTGAAGACATTGATCCCTCAAGAGTTAAATCCAGCGAGATGCGATCTGGCTCCCCCTTCTTATCATAGCCATGAAGGTACAAAGAGTCGCCTTCTATAACGACAAATGTGGGTTGAAGAGGCAAGGCATATTGGAGATTCTTTGTCGCTTCATCTCTAGTTTCTACATCCATTCTTAGAATAGAATCACTTCCGATTTCACCAAAAAACCAAAGCCGATGTTTGCATGGTTCGTAGACCATTGCGGTTGTCGAAATGCTAAGAACCTCAATTGAATCCTTTGTGATTAGATATACTTCCTGGTTTGAAGCCGCCGCTGCAAGACCGTTTTTCATTGAAGTCAAGGTGTGTACTTCACTTCCCTCACCCACTGCTAGAATATTCACTTGAGGAGCGGTTGAACCACCCGCCCAAGTGATGTGAGCGAAAACAACCTTGGAACCCAGTAAAGCAGGATTGTCGTCATGATAAGTAAAAATCCCTCCAGCAACATACGTATTGTCCTCAAGGAAAACGATGTCTGTCCAAGTGACTGAAGGGTCTGGAGTTGACGATACTGTAACTCCGGACATGCCCAAACCGCGAACTCCCGAGCCACCGTCTTCAGAGGTGATTAGGACTCGATTGTTGAGGATGGAATCAGATGTATCTGTCGCAACACCTTGGACGCCGAATGAAGATCCGGCCCCATCATCCAATACTTGATTTGACACCATTCCGTTAACAACTGTTGAGATTGTGTTTTGAGCGGCCGAGTAGGTCACGGTTCCTTCATTATCTGAATCGAAAAAAGTAACGTCTCTTATGAGGGCGTCATCGAATGGAACAATGTCATTTACATCTTCAGAGGAGAATTGTTGATACATTTTCATTCCTGAACCATTCAAGACGATTGCTGAATGTGCCCCGTCCCAGTCGGAGTTTGCATGATAATCAATTTCGATGATATGATGGCCATCATCGAAGGCAAAGTTTTCATTAGAATCAACACCGAGCACCATCCCTTCGAGATTGCGAGTCCCCCCGATGAGGAAGCCTCCAATGACAACGAAAATCAAAAACAACCCGAGTGCGAGCCATTGGTGTTCTGACTCTTCCTCGAGCAACTTCCTCCAGCCACTCGCCATAACCCCTCCTAGCGTTGAACCATTATGTTCCTTGCTCTAAAAAATCGTGCTGTTTAAGAAAAATATGTCCTTAGGAATGCATCGGAGGGATGATAAAGGAAACATCAGTCGGAAGGACGCTAGGAGTAGATGTTATGGCACGTAAACCCGCATCAATGTACCGCCGACTCAAAGGACCTGCTTATACACGACGCAAGTTTATCGGTGGTGTTCCAAACAACCGTATTCTCTCTTTCCACTCTGGAAACCGCCGTGCTGCGGAAACAGGAGGATTTCCTGTCGTCCTCGAATTACGAGCAGACAACGATTGCCAAATCCGACACACAGCGCTTGAAGCTGCACGTGTTATTTCGAACTCAACCATCCGTAACGAGGCTGGCGCTCAGGGATACGCCCTTCGGATCCATACTTACCCTCACCACGTTCTTCGTGAAAACAAGCAAGCGACTGGTGCTGGTGCAGACCGTGTATCTCAGGGTATGCGCTGTGCATTTGGAAAGAATGTAGGAACTGCTGCACGTGTTCGCCGTGGACAACGTGTGGTTTCACTTCACGTCAACCCAGAACACTATCTTACTGCAAAGGATGCTTTGCGTAAGGCAGGAATGAAATTCCCAACGCCTACAACAACTCGTGTTGTCCGAGGCGCAGAACACCTCAAGGGCTTGGTTTGAATCGTTCTGATACCACAGGAGTGGTATTGTCTTATGAGTAATAGGCGAGTGTGCGAACAATGCGAATAGTTGTCTTGGACGATGAGCGATGCAAACCAAACATGCCCGCTTTTGATTATCTCACTAAATACGCAGGGATGTGTGGTGGCGAATGCATCCAATTTACGGATAACAAATGGAAAATCCTTGAAAGTGCTTGTCCTGTTTGCTTTACAAGAGCAAAACTGTGCCCGGGGGATGCTGTTAAAGTCATCAACCTCCCAACAGAATTGAAAGTTGATATGATTCACCGCTACAGTTTGAACGGATTTCGTCTTTTCAGACTTCCAACCCCGACCAAGGAGAATGTTGTTGGAATTCTCGGCCCTAATGGAATGGGAAAATCGACGGCTTTCAATGCCCTTTCTGGAAGAATGATTCCAAATCTTGGAGATTGGAGAGAAAAAGATACAGCATGGGATGATGTTATCGCCACATTACCAAGAGGCGAGTTGAGAGACTTTTTCGTTTCAGTCAAAGACAATGAAATCAAGGTGGCGCTTAAGCCACAGAATATAGATCGTTTACCAAAACGTTTCCAGGGCTCAGTTGAATCACTCCTGCGTCGAGTTGATGAGCGCAATTCATTCGATGAGTTAACTGAAACTCTTGCAATAACAAAACTACTCAACCGTACAATCGACCAATTATCTGGAGGAGAATTACAGAGAGTCGCTATCTGTGCAACCATGCTCCGAGATGCAGACGTTTACTTCTTCGATGAACCTTCATCGTATCTTGACATTCATGAACGGATGCGAATCGTTCAGATTATTCAAGACCTTGCAAAGGACAAACGAGTTATCGTCATCGAACACGACTTAGCAATTCTCGATGTCCTAGCAGATCTCGTCCATGTTGTCTACGGCAAAAAGGGAGCGTTCGGAATTTTTACTCCTGCAAGATCGACTCGAACGGCCATAAATGCATATTTGGATGGTTTTCTAGTCGAAGAAAATGTTCGTATAAGGGATAAGCCAATTCGGTTTTTGAAACATTATGATCGCGGTGGCGAAAGAGGAAATCCTGTTGTCCAATGGGGGGAACTTGAAAAGAAACTTGGAGAGTTTAATCTCTCCACAGGAGAAGGAGCGGTGCATCGTTCAGAAGTGGTTGGAGTTGTTGGTGCTAATGGAACAGGAAAATCAACAATGATAAAAATTCTAGCTGGTGAACATGAGTATGATAATGGCTGGGTTACGGCGAATGCAACCATTTCCTACAAACCTCAACATATTGATGTCGACATGGATTGTACTGTCCAAATGTGGCTTGATAGTGAACTTGGAATGCGATGGAGAAGCGGTGAATTCAATGTCAATGTCATAAAGGCATTAGGCGTTGATACTCTACTCCCCAAGCGCGTTAAGAAACTATCTGGCGGGGAAAGACAAGCAGTCTCTATTGCGGTTTGTCTGGGAAGAGAAGCTGATTTGTATCTCTTGGATGAACCAAGCGCACACCTCGACGCAAATGCACGTATGGAGGCTGCAAAGGCAATCCGTAGAACCATGGAAGCAAATGAGAAATCTGCTTTTGTAATTGATCACGACGTCTATTTTATTGATATTGTAAGTGATTCCTTGCTGGTCTTTGAAGGAGAAGGAGGAGTTCAAGGTAGAGCCATGGGGCCGTATTCCCTTCGAGAAGGAATGAACAGATTCCTCAAAGATGTGAACATCACATTCCGTAGAGATCACGATTCTAAACGTCCTCGAATAAATAAAGCAGAAAGCAGAAAAGACCGTGAGCAAAGAGAAATCGGCGACTATTACTCATTCAATGTCAAATAGGCTGAGAAAATGAAGAGAGTCTAAAGCCAACCACCATGAGCGTCGGATATGCCAGTCGGTACACCTCCAAAGGGCGGACCACTGGGGAGAAGTCGTTCACGACTCTCTGCATCTGGACTTACAACGTATTTACGCTGTACACGTCAATGGTATCTTACTCGAAAGGTTGGGATTTCATCACCAAAATCTATCGGTCAGGTGTTGGGCATTGTCATTGAAGATGCTCTCTGCAATGTGATGATGAATCGTCCCGGCCCAATGGAATCAATTGATGATTTAAGAAAATGGGCATATGAACTGGCTGATGAAGAAGCACAACATGCTTGGGATATCGGACTTGAAACATGGGAGAACTCTCTATGGAAACGATCTGATTCAGATTGGTCAAGTGTTGATGTTGATGACTTTCGAAATAAACTCTACAATGGATTAGAACTCTTCTTTGAAGAGATTCAACGATGCTACGAAGAAAATGGGGGGCCTTACCTTGAACAATTTCGAACAGGTGTTGAGCCGTATGATATACCTACTCCAAAGATTGGTGCTAAGCCACATTTCCCCGTTCCTGAAAAGGTACGTTCGCTCGATGCTCGTGATTGGAGTTCTGAACATCCCTTTGAATGGATGAAAGCAGAAAGCCCAATCCAGTGGAATGAAGCTTGGGAGGTTGCAAGGCCATGGTTTAAGGATCCAAGAGTCCATCAGCCTCAGAGAATGTTTCATCCGGAAGGATGGGCTGCTGGAGAACTCGACCTTGTTATGAGATGGGATGGAACCATTCGCCTGATCGACATCAAATCGGGCCATTCTGGCGGCCGGTTCTCAGAGAGCCTTCAACATCAACTCAGATTTTATGCTTGGCTTTGGGAGAGGACACATGAGCAAAACCATGTCGAAAATATGGAAGGATGGTATCTCTCATCAAAAGAAAGAATACTCTACAATGCACCTAGTGAAGAAGAACTTACATCGATGGACGAGGAGTTTTTCATCATTAACAACATGATGAGAACAATGGGCGAGGGTGCCTCGATTCTACCAGCGGTTGAAGAATCAAATGAACCAGACACGAATCACGCATGCGATGGCGAATCTGCTGGATGTGGATGGTGTTCATTAACACAATCCAATATGGAGTCTGCTGGTCCAATGGATGATAAACTAAGAGCGAAAATGATTGAGGGGAATTCGATATCATCCCCCTGCGTTCCTCTTGGAGAGATCCCTTCTCGAGTCAACGTATCTGGGAATTTGATTGCCCAGTGGGGACCATTGCCAAACCACTTCAATGAACCGGTTCTTGGAGCGATGTTACGTGCTGGAGAAGCGACGATTGCTATTGAAGAAGCAGAACCTGGAGCGTTCTTACATCTCCATGATTCTGAACAAAACAACGTTGTTATCGAAAACGCACTGCCCGGCGTTTGGAGAGACCAACCAAGGCTCTATGTTGATCAACACTCTAAGATACGGGTGCGAAATGAAGAAGAGCCAAAGGGAACCCGTATAGGACTTCTTCGAACACGAGCCAATGTTGAGGGAGTTGTCGTAGCAATACGCCAGCAAAATGGTGTGCGTCTCGATGCAAAGCCGTGGTCTATGCTCAGTTTCCATCTATGGGACGGTGAACACATTGTCGAAGTTGTAGCCTTTGGTTCTGCAATAAGTGAGCGTCTTCGTTCAATGCGTCCAGGAGAAAGAATACGACTTATTGGAGCAGAACTTGGCTGGAGAGCTGGTTTAATCCAATTAAGAATCGATGTTCGCAAAACGAGAATTGAACATCAAACTCCAACGTTTACGACCAAGAGTATTTGAGGGGTGGATTTTACCACTTCGCATGCCTGTTCATTTACCGAACACTGAATCAGATTCCATAGGGAATTTCAACAGGCTATCTGCAAGTCAAGTAAATGCATGGGAAGCATGTCCTCGTCTATGGTTCTATGAGAAAGTACGTCGTTTGATCATGCCTCAAATCCCAATATTATTCGTAGGAAGGGCAGTGGAAGAAGCTATTTGTATGACTTTGAAAGAATCTCCTTGCTTGGTTATGGCCTCTGCACCTTCAGATGTTTATGCTTCAACACCGCTGGATGATGAAGGTCGCCCTAATCGTAATTATGAGGCAGTTTGGCCAGCAGAACAACTCCTCTCACTTCCAGAAAGATACTGGCCCAAAAATAAAAACGAACTTCTCATTTGGGCAACGCAGAGAGTGAAGACTCATCTCAAAGCCTCATTAGAACATATGAAAACCGAATGGTCCAAACACGACAGGAAGGCTGGACAATGGTCTGATGTGGATATAGAACGATGCCATATGATGGCTGAGAATGGTATTCTTATGCACATTAATGAGGTCGAGAAATGCCTTGATTCCGTATCAGGAACCATTCTTCAAGCATGGCGAAATGGAGCTCGATCCAAATGGCCAGCACCAGATGGCCGTGGATTTCAACTTGAACAACATCCATTATCACAGGAGGGAGATGTGACTTGGATTGAAGCATGGGAAATTTCTCGCCCTTGGTTTGTAGATCCTGATGCTAAGCCGTTCGTGATGAATGCAGTTCATCCAGAGCACTGGTTTCAAGGCGAATATGATCTGGTCTATCTTTGGAATGGAAAGATTCGGATTATCGATATTAAGGCATCTCTCGGAAACAATGACAGATCAGGAGATTATGTCAAACAATTACGTATGTATGCCTTTTTGTGGTGGAATACTCACGAAAAACAACAAGAAGTTGACGGCCTAGAAATTTGGTATCTTGCAGCAAACAGTCAGAAGATGATTGAAAAGCCAACAGCTGCAGAAATGGAGCAAATGGGAGTTGAATTGAAAGAACTCTGGAGTCAACTAAGGGAAAGTACTCCTGATCTAGAGCAATGCCCTCCTATGCCCGCTCCAATGCGTTCATTTGAACCAGGTGGCATCCCATCCGAAAAACCTGCCAAACAAACCCGTTGTGAACGATGTGATTGGTCTATGATATGTCCAAATGGAACTGGGCATGATGAACATCCTCATGGCGGGACGTATCAGTTACCAGGCTCTTATGCTGAAATTGAAGGTGATCCTATTGATGAACTCATTGATCGGCATGATATCATTGGACATGTTCATACTCTTATTCATTCACAATCTGGACGAGCCCCTAGAATCACAATCACTCAATCAAACAATGCTTTTGCAGATGTTCAAGTAAAGGCTATGACCCATTCCGATGGAAATCCAACCGTTCCAGAGGGATTAGAGAAGGGAGATTTAGTACGGGTTGAGAAGGCCATTTTCCAACTCAACTTCAAAGGAGCTATCGTTCTAAAGGTAGATCCATTTTCACGAATCGTCAAATTAGATTCGAAGGAGAATGTTTCAATGAGCCTCCTCAAACCACGTGCCCGTTGGAATATCATGGGTACTATTGTCTATAGAACGGAGAAAAGAGGTGTTTCAGCACGAGGTGAATGGTGCCGTAGAGGATTGATGATTCTCGACAACACTGGAGCCATTAAAATCGAAGGTTGGCAAGCCGATTGGGGGCCTCAATACGATATGCTGGAGGCCGGCGATACAGTAATCATAACCAATGTGGGCATGAACGGTTGGGCTGCACTTAAAAGTGGAGAAATCTATCGATCGTCAAGACTTCATATCGTAGCAGAGGATTAGCCTCCAGATGATACTGTTGTGACGAGTAAATCTACATCCGAAGTGAGGACGGTGCTATGAGGCAAGATTTTGTCCTCATAACTCACAATCACTGTTGAGGGCAGGATGTTGGCAAGCACCAGGGCCTGACGAAGTGTGCTGCTTGGTTCAACTTGAATCGTACAATTATGATCTCGCCCTGTGAATGTAATCTCCATGAGGATGCCTGTGAGGCATCATGCTTATGACGGTGGCGCACAGCCAAGAAACAAGCCGAGATCGCATAGCCCGGTATTGCGGTGGATTCGAAATCCACTGTCCCATGGACGCGGGGGTTCAAATCCCTCTCTCGGCGCCATCAGATGTAAAATGCATCAGGTTCTTCAGTCAACTCACGTACGTGATCTGCTGTGTTTTTTGGTGCGATTTCCAGTAATTTTTGTATAACTCCAGATGTGACATCTTCAGGCAATATGAGGTTAAGTGACCATCCATCATTTATCGACTCAAGTAAGCGAAGTGAGGCATGTACATCTCCACTTGCTCCGACTGTTGTAGCCATAGCACAGGCTGAATGGATGTTGAAAAGGGGCCCCATTGAAGCCATCAATGCAGACATTCCAATAGCGCCTCCAGAAGGTTGGTCTCGACGCACATCAACTCCTTTCTCTTCCATGTTCACGCGATGAGCAGAGGATGAGGCGACCACAAAAGCCTCGCTCCTTTCAGGAGGTGAAGAAAGGCCTGCAAGAACTAAAACTTCGGGAATCTTGGCCTTTGAGAAAGCTTCAAGCAACTCCTGAGTGAAGTCATATTGATACGATGGATCACTTGGTTGACCAGGGCCAGTCACAGTCATTACACGTTGTCCTGAAGATGTTGTAAACAAAGATGCATAAAGGTGAGGAGGCGCAAGCAAACCATCTTCATCCAGTCTTGCCAGTGGTGCTAGGCCTGGATGTAAAAATCGTGCTACTCTTTCTCCTTGATTTGATTCATTGAGCATCTCAATAGCATTCTTTCCTACATCTCCAACACCTGGAAGAGCGAACAAAAGGAGATCGGCATTCGGGAGACCATGTTCGCTTGTAGTATCGATGAAAAGTGGCATGTACCCCAAAGCCACCGTTAAGGAGTATAATGTTTCACAAGAAAGATGGGAAAAGACAGTTATTCTTCTTCCATATTGCTATGACCAGCACGCAACTCTTCTACAGATGGAAGAGTCGGTATGGAAGCACTCCACTCTGGAGTTTCAACGTTGTTTAGAGTTCGACGAATCTTAGCACGGTGATCTTCTGGCGACCACTTTAATGGAGCAGCTGCTTGAGCCCTAGCCCCGCATAGTGGGCATGTGGTATCGAGACACCACGCTTGACAAACTGTGCATTGTTGAAGGAGTTGACGTGCCATAACTTTCACTCTCTGTAAGCAAGGGCTGTACCACCAGCGTTTTCAATAACTGAGACAGTTGCATTAATGGCTTCAGTCCATGTATCCTCTGCAGTCTTGAAATCCGGGGCCTTCAGTTCAATACGGTATTCTGGAGAACCATCATAGAAACAATTGACTTCTATTTCTTGTTCTTGTGAAGAAAACTGTTCTGCAGCCAGCAAGGCTTCTCGGATTGTTAAGACGCCATCATTCGTTTCAACTGTCAGGGTTAATGTGCCGCGAATCTCAACAAATGAAGGTATAATGTTCTCCACAGCAATTTCAATAAATGAGGCAATCCAATCGCCTTCAAATCCTGCGTCTACAAGCGTTCCTTCGCTCATTGCAGCCTCTTCAAAGGCTCCATAAAGCGTCTCATAAGATTCTATTAATTGATCGAGAAGTTCTGAGGAGAATTCTTGAGTCCATTTCTGAGATTCACCAAGAACCTTGAACAATTGCAGCGCTCGTTGCTCATTTTTCCATTGTTGGAGACGGTCACGGCGTCTCTCTTCTGAAACAGATTTCAAGGAGAGTTTGAGTGAACTCCCATCCATTCTGCTGGGCATTACTTTGCATATGAGCCGTTGACCCTCTCTTACGAAACGACGAATGTTCTTTATCCATCCACTGGCAATTTCACCAATGAAAATGAAACCGTCAACGCCTTCATATTCGTCAAGAGTTACATCCGCACCATTTTGCTTTACGCTTTTTACTGATACGACAACAAGTTCCCCTTCTTCGGGGTAAACGAGGTCTGTTGACATGGAGGCTCAGCCTCCTCATTCCATTGTCTCTAGCACGGTGCAGCCAACAAGGTTTGCTTTTCCACCAGAGGGATTTGTAAGAGTAGCGCCACAGACGCCACAGGAGATTACTGTTGTCGCTCGTGAAAACAAAACAGACTCGCTTCCACAATCTTTGCAAGATACTTTGATGAATTTTCCAGCCATTTTTTCCACCTCATCGATCAATTAGTTCAAATTTCTTTGCACGCTTGCATGGTGCGTAATGAGCTTTACCAGTTTCAGTGCAGCGGTAGAGAATGTTCACTCGCTTGGTTGGCTTTTCACGACCGTCTGGTTTAGGACGTGGGAAACCACGGTATCCACGCATGACCTTACGGAAACGACGTTGTCCCCAACGGAGCTCAGAAGCTCGCTTCTTTTTCACACGCTCGACTGTGTGAAGAGTGTGCTTACCAGCAGACGGACTATATCGCATAATTTGACGAGGCATCTTAACCATGTCTTCACCTGAACGTCTTGGCGACAATCGACGGGTATTTATTGCTGTCGTAGGAGAAACTCAGGGCAATACGTCCAACAAGAAGGAAAATTGTAGCGATATTGATAAGTCGAATACCACGAACTAAGGTCATGCAAGACGAAATCAAAGCGGCATTGCTCCTTTGGATTCCACTCGCCATTGTATTTCTCGGCATTGCCATGCAGTTTCGCCGCCAGCACTCTCTCCAGAACCTCGGGAAGGGGTTTCTTATCATTGGTGGAGCCGTTTATCTTGCATCTTTCATGACTGTACCGGAATCGCCTTCTGCTGCATCCTCTGCATTAATCGTTGCAATTCTGCCAGCACTTTTACTGATTTTTACAGGATTGTTCATTGCTACGTTCTCTGGAAATATCCCGGTCAGGCGATTTAGTCCACAACTTAGACCGCTTGGCCTTCTGCTCTTCATTTTTGGATTTGCGTTACTCGAATGGATGAATTGGCATCAATCGAATTGGTTGCCATCCCTTTTATGGGAGGGTGAAACGAACAAGTATTGGTTTATATTCCGCCCAACATTTCTCTTGGGCATGAGCAGTATCTTGCTCAGTGGATCGTATGTAATCAAGAATATGGGGGAAGGTAAAAACGAGGCATCCAGGAATTTGTTTGTTCTAGGTTCATTTTCGTTTGCCTTTCTTCTTCTCGGATTGTCCACAGATAACGCTTACACAACGAAACAAGAATTTAGCACATCACTATGGCTTGCAACAAGTGACCTATTTGGGATTCTTGCAGGTATTGGGCTTTCTATCATTGTGTTTACTCTAGCGATATGGCAGTATGAAAGAAAACGCCCAGGGCTAGGCAATTTACCACCGCCGTCAGACGAACAACTGAAAACAGCTGCCGAAATGATTCAAAACAATCTAGGAGGAGAGGAAAATGAGTGAGACACCAAAGCAGCGAGTGATACTAACCGCTGGTTTTATCCTTATCTTGCCGAGTTTAATTTTGGCAATCCTAAGCAGCTTATCTGATGCAGATTTATCGAAAGGATTTGCTCGTTTTGGAAATGCCTTTGTGACAGCGTATACATTGGCATCCATCTTTTTCATCATAAACATGTTCAGATACTCACAAAGTAGGAACGAGCCAAAAGCGCCTTGGATGGGAATGTCATATGCCGCTATTTTAGGGATTATTGCGTCGATTCTCCTAACTATGCAAGGCGGAATTTTGTTAGAAGACAATAGTGGAAGCAGAGCTCAAATCTTAACCAATGTCGTGCATTTCATTATTACTGGCTTGGCTGTGTTGGTTTCTGTATCAATTATGATCTTTGTAACATTTGTAAACATCACATCTCGGCATCAAGGCAAAGATTGAGGAATTCAGGAGGGTGCTTCCCTAGCGTTGCCTTGATAAGGAGAAGGCAGGTGGCTTCGATATCGAGGTGCGTATATGTCAAAGGGTACACCATCAATGGGTCGTCGTCAAAAGACAACACACATCCGCTGCAGACGCTGTGGAAGAAATGCTTATCACAAGCAGAAAAGTGTTTGTGCATCATGTGGATACGGAGCAACTGCCCGCATGCGTTCCTATAGTTGGAACAAGAAAACTCATCGTCCAAAGGCTTGATTATCAAGCGCAATGAATACAAAGGCGCCGCGACTGTCTCGACACAGGGAATAACATGTGCGGCATCATCGGAATTGTTGGACGACACGGTTCACACGTGAATCAAGCTCTCTATGATGGCTTGACTGTGCTGCAACATAGGGGGCAAGATGCTGCTGGCATAATGACCGAACACAACGAGAAATTTAATCTTCGAAAAGGAAACGGTCTCGTCTCTGACGTTTTCTACAAGCGACATATGCAAAAATTACTTGGTCACGTTGGCATCGGTCACGTGCGATATCCAACTGCGGGATCTTCATCCACAGCAGAGGCTCAACCATTCTATGTCAACTCGCCATATGGGCTTGCCCTTGCTCACAATGGAAACCTGACAAACAGTGAGGAGATACAAAATAGCCTCATTGGAGAGCATCGACGGCACGTGAATACGACTAGTGATTCAGAAGTACTCTTGAATCATCTTGCTGTAAAACTTGATCTTCAGAGCGATCAGATGAGCATTAACGGAGAACCATTTCTTAACGTTGATTCCTTCTTTGATGCAATAAGTGACGTTAACAAATCTGTTCGTGGGGGTTATGCTTGCGTCGGGATTGTCAATGGTTACGGGTTATTCGCCTTTAGAGACCCGCATGGTATTCGTCCTCTCGTCTATGGGAAGAGAGAATATGAAGATGGGACTGAATGGGTTGTTGCAAGCGAATCTGTTGCAATCACTGCACTCGGATTTGAGGTTGTTTCGGATGTCAAACCAGGTGAAGCAATATTCATTTCATCATCTGGTCATCTCTTTGTGAAACAATGCGCAGAACCTCGTCCTTTCACGCCATGTATTTTTGAGCATGTTTACTTTGCCCGACCAGACTCAACCATCGACGGAATCTCTGTCTACCAAGCACGTTTGAATCAAGGCGAACGATTGGCAGAACGGCTCCTTGAACAATGGCCTGAACATGACATAGATGCAGTAATTCCAGTACCTGATTCAGGTCGGATTTCTGCCCTACAAATGGCAAACATACTCAATGTCCCATACCGGGAAGGGTTTGTCAAGAACCGATATGTTGGTCGTACGTTCATTATGCCGGGGCAAGAGATGCGGATGAAATCAGTTCGAAGAAAGCTCAACGCAATTCCAAGAGAATTCAATGGCAAAAACATACTTTTGGTAGATGATTCGATTGTGCGGGGAACGACGAGTGCTCAGATTATCGAAATGGCAAGAGAAGTAGGTGCTGCCAAGGTTTACTTTGCATCAGCCGCACCTCCAGTACGTCATCCAAACGTGTATGGGATAGACATGCCAGCAGTTGATGAATTCATTGCAAATGGAAAATCTATTGAAGAAATTAATCAAACAATAGGTTCCGATCGTTTATTCAACCAAACGTTGGAAGATTTAATCGAAGTCACAATGCGGAAAGGTTCCGGACTTGATGGATTTGATAGTTCATGTTTCAATGGGGAATACATCACAGGGGACATTGATTCAAAATATCTCGAGAAATTAAGGGCGGCAAGAAATGATGCTTCAAAAGTACACGAATCAATGGACGATGAACGCAGCATAGACATGCACAATCACCAGATTTGAACAAAAAAAGCATCAGGCTATAACCAGCAGTGTTCTCGACAGTGCATGGTGCAAACACTTCCTTCGATTGATTCGATTCACAACGAAGAGAAAGTATCCTCTATCTCAATCAATGCTTCTGGTGACAAGGTACTCATTGGAGATTGTAAAGGGAATGTATTCCTCTATTCATTTGGAAAAGACGGGGCGAATCTTGAGAATTCATTCACCCTTCGTTCAACAATCATTGACGTGATTTGGCATAAGGAGAAATTCATCGTCTTAGACGAAGTTGAAGGAGTGCATATGTACACTCAAAAGGGAGATCTTGTCTGGTCGTTCAATCTTGAGGCTGGTGGAGCAAAAATCCACACTCAAAATCACATTACAGTGCTCGATGGCATTGGAACGCTTCGATTTTTAACATTTAATGGGGAAGAACAACATACAAAATATCAACAAATAATTTCGTTTGAACCACTCCATGATGGTTTTTTACTCCTAACGGAAAAGAGCGAAGTTAAGAAAATCAATTCTTCGCTTGAAGAAGTATTCTCTCGTGAACAAAGAGGCGATATTGGCGAGGATATTGTCAATTACGGTAAAGGGTGTGATTCAATCTGGTTCGTAGCAAGGGAAGGTCATGCATTGGTCCCCGGAGATGAAGAAGCCCTTGAAATCGAATTCTTCAAGGGAAAGGAAAGAGTATCTAGATCTGAGATTAGGGGTCGTGTTCGAACCTTTTCTTCGGGAAATAATACACAATTTCTTGGATTAGATGACGGAACGATTATACAGGTTTCAAATGAATTTGAGTTGGCTAAGATATATCAATTCCCCTATGCCATACGATGTCTTGAGATAACTGAAAAGTACTTACTCGTAGGGACTTGGTTCAATATATATGGTCTCGATTTAGTTTCAAAGAAAGTTGCTTGGACTATCGAACACAAAGGATTGGTTGAACAAATCATTACCGATAGGAATCAAACTGTTATGCTATTTTTCGGTGAAGATCAAAACGATTGGACTGGAGCAGAACCTGTCGGAATCGTTGATGTTAATCAAGAACCTGTCGAAGTCGATGACTCATTTCTTCAAGGTTGGTTTGAAAAGGACGTTGTAATTGCTGAAACTAATCCCGAAATTGTCTATAGAAACGTAGATGACTTTGAATCTCTTCTATCTGAAGGAGAGAGAGAAATGCTTACTGATTCTGACCGAATTGAAGAATTTGCATTTGATGCATTATCGGAGGCATTGAATGAAATAAGTCAAACAATAGAGGATATCGATGGAGAAGAAACAGAAGATTTATTCAGCATGCTTCATGAATCAAGTGAAGTATTCATACCACCTTCTGCTCATGCAGGTGATGATCAAACCTATGCCCTAGAACCGGGAGAAGAATCCCTGATATTGACACTTAATGGTTCAGATACAAACGATCCACAAAATAATATTGTACGTTGGTCATGGCTTGATTCAACAGGAAAAGAGATTGCTACAGCTCAAAAAGTGAAAGTAAGACTTCCAATTGGGACCCATCAATTTGAACTAAGAGTTGAAGCATCCGATGGTGTGCTAACAACAGATTATGTTCAAATCACAATCCTATCCTCAGACTCATGAAGGTGAAGTGATTCGGACAAACATGGGCGTCCAATCTCCGCTGATTGAGAATTTCTTAGTCGGGCCACTTCAGATGAGATGTTCGGTTGTAACCGATGTTCAAACCGGCGACACTGTCATTATCGACGGTGGCGATGAACCTCAACGCCTCATCCATTGGATTGAAAATTGTCAAGGAAATGGTCCAAACTGGTCGACGCACACTAGGGAAGAAACACACCTGATTGAGCGTAATGTTGTTGCTCTCCTGAATACACATGCCCATTTTGACCATAGTGGACATATACCTACTCTCAAGCATCACTACAATGTTGACTGGTATCTTCATCCTGAC
>MDTC01153148.1_pt1 | contig 15714 bp, 12 predicted proteins | sample 811181 | NCBI WGS metagenome assembly MDTC01 (sample SAMN05326644, study PRJNA326480) | marine metagenome | isolation source: seawater | place: Pacific Ocean: North | collected 2011
TAGCTGATAATTTAAAAAGATTTAATTTAGAAGAAATAAAATTTAATAAAGAAAGTAGTCCATTAAAACCAGTTGAACAATTATTGTGTGTATTACCAAATAAATCAAATTATTTAGTACCAAAGGAATATAGATGGTTAATGAAAGATATAAATTCACCAATTATAAATTTATATCCGGATAGTTTTGAAATAGATCTTTTATATAAGAGTAAGTATTGGGAGTGTATACCAATTTTACCAAATTTAGAAGTTGATAATGTAAAGAATGAAGTATCAAAAATAGATAAATTAAAAAGTGAAGATTACATAAAAAAAGAGATAGTATTTTAATTTTTTTTCTTTATTAATTTAATGAAGAAATTTATAAATTTACCTCAGAATTATAAATTATTTTTAAATGAGTTTAAAAGTATTTTAGATAAAACTTTACTAGAAAATATTCTTAAAAATAACTTATCATATGAAGAAGTTAATAAATTACATAAACAAATTGAAACTATAGCTTCAAAATTTAATTGTAATAGTTATGATATAAATAAATTAATTAATTTTTATGATAAAAAAAATAAATTGATAGATTTATTAAAAAAAATATCTTCCTTAAGAAATAAATATATTGTGGTTAATTCACAAAAAACTCAATTATGGAAAGATAATATCAATAATCTTAAAAATAAATTTAAAAAATATAATAAATCAAAAATAGAAGATGCATTTATTCATTTATTGAAAAAATATAAATATGATTGGAACGGATTATGGACTATTTTTGATATTGATAAAAATGGCAATATTAAAAATATAAATGTATTTGATCATGATGACATTAAATTAATTGAATCATTTATTTCAAACTAAACTTTTTCATTTTCTGGTCTTAATACATTAAAAAATTCATCCTCTTTTAATATCTTATCCGCATATGTATACTCGTCATTAATTAATATTCGACCCCTCTCTGCTATATTTTCTCCTACCGTATACTTCTCAGGTATTATTCTCCTTACAAATTCTTTTACCGCCTTTGGTACACTCTTTGATTTCCAAAATTCTGGAAAAAAACCCTTCCTCGTTAATGTATTGAAAAAATAATGTAAATCATAATATCTATTCATTTTAGAATTTATATTTATTTTATCAGTCCATTTTGCATCAACTTTAGTATTATCTACAATACCTTTTATACAAGCAAAGTCAAAATCCCATATTTTAACTTGTATACCAATATTAGGAATAACATAAGTTTTATTATTAATTTTATATTTAAATTTATTATTTCTATTTCTTGATCCAATTTTTTGTATTAAAATATTATTTGCTTTAAGATCATTATGTCTAAATCCTGGATATTTACTTTGAATAACACTTAATGCTGATAATATTTGAAAAAATAAAACCCTCCATTCTCTAACTGTCATTTCATCTTTATTTTTTTTTATGTATTCTAATAAATCTCCTCCGTCCGCCCATTCACTTATTAAAATTGACACTTTATCATATAAATCTCCCTTTTTATATCTATTTATAAATTGACTATATTTTTTATCATTTACTACACCTTGATCAGATAATGATAAAAAGGGATTGATATCTGTATTAAACGTTCCTATTGGTAATACTAAATGAGGAGTTTGATTATTTATTACAAAATAACTTAATACTTTTAACATATTAAGTTCTGCATTTTCTGGTCTTCTAACATCATCATACATACCATAATTCTCCCTTTTTGGATATCCAACTATTTTAACTGCAAAATGAGGATCATTTTTATTTTGAGGATTAAAACCTCTAAAAGTATGTCCAGTAGACCCACTTTTTACATAAACTAATTTACCTCCAATTTTATTCATTACATCACTAAAATCTAAATTTTTTTTTTTAAGAACATCTTTTGTATCAATTTTATCTGATACATTTACAAAATATTCTGTATTTACATTATCTAAATCGATTAAACATTCTAATTCGTTATCTTTTAAAATATTCTTTATATTGCAAGTTCTATTTTTATAATCACTCATATAGTATATATTAAAATTTTTCTATTTAAATTATTTTATTTATATTTTTCATAAAGTGATATAGATAAATCGATATATTCATTCATTGCCTCTTCTTTTGATAAACCTTTAACTGAATTCCATGCTTCCCATTTTGTATTTTCTTTTAAATTAAATATAAATGGTTTTTTAATATTAATATCACCAAATTTAGCTTGTTTATAATATTTATAAACTGAAATTAATTCATCATTATTACATTTTTCACTTAAATTTTTAATTAAATCTACTGATATATTAAAAGTTTCCTCCATTAATTTTAATTATATAAAATTTAAATAATTAAAACTAAATATTTTTATTTAAAAATCTTGTTAAAAAATAAATTAGTATTGATAAAATTATAGATAATAAATGAATATTAATTATTGACTTATTTTTTCCACATCCAAATTGTTTAAACATACATTTATTTTTATCCTCGTAAATTAAAAAATCTGGTTTTATTAAAAATAATAAAATCATTATTGTAAAATATACATAAAATGAATTTATAATATTATCATTCATATATTAAATATTAAAAAAACTTTCCGCTTCTTCTGTATTTATCTCAGAATATTTTGTGTCGTTTATTGAATTATCTGGTAATTCCTCCTCTGTTATACTATTTGATAAATTATCGAAATTATTGTAATTACCTAAATTCATATAATTCCCTCCAGGTAAATAACTACTACTTAATCCAATCATATTTATATAATTCAAATGTAATTTTTCATTATTATTATTCTTTAAACTAATTACCTCCACATCTAATACTAAATTATTCTGTTTCTCATCTATCTTATATTTCTGTCTCTCATATTCATATGTTCTATTCGTTTTAATCTTATATTCACAAATCATTTTAAAATTAATTTTTACCTCATTGTCTATCTCTAATTTTATTATATCCTCTAAATTTAACAAATTTAAAAAATGATTATTTGGTAAATTAGAATTTATTGACTCTACTAAAAAATCAGTTAATGGATTTAATGTCCCTACCTTCATACTAGTTTTTACTATGGGAGAATTTTTATAATTAAACTCTAAATAATTATCATTACCATCATTTGCATTTTTTATTACCTTACTTAACACATCCTTTAATACACTTAATCTAAAATCATCTATATTATTTGTATAATTATTAAAAGCTAAATTTATTTGACTCGATATCGGATAATAAGGACTAAATAATACCTCAAAAGTTTCCTTACTTACATTTTGTTTGACATATACACATATTAAACTAACTAATAATACAAATAAAAATATATCCTCAAATTTTAACATATATACTCTATATAAAAATTTTTTTATTTAAAAACTTACTATATATTTTTATATATTTATTAATTTATTAATTATCATCATCATAAAACATTACTTCTTCATCATCATCCTCATTGTCAATATCATCCATATCTAATGCATCTGATTTTTCTATATTATCAATCTCTAAATTTTCCATCTCATCTTTATCTTTTTCATTCATTTCATCTAAAAATTCGCTTTGATCATATTTTTCAATTAATTCTTCAGATAAATTATAAATATTTTTATATTTAATAATTTCAAAATTATAATATTGTTCAAAATTATTCATATAAAATTTATAATTATTTTTGATAATAAATTCTAAAATATTAACTTTTACAAAAGTATCATTATTTATTTCGATTAATCTAATTATATTTTTCAAATAATAATTTATAACAATATTATAAAATTTAAAATCATCTTTTAACTCATATTTTGATACTATTTCATAATTTTTTTTTTTATCTAATTTATCAACATCTTTAGAAAAATTTACACATTCTAAATCATCAAATATACTTTTATTTCCATCATAATCCATATTTAAATTTAAAATTCTATTAATATAATAATCAAGTACTTCAGATTTATTTATTTTTTTATATTTTATTAAATATAAATTATCTTTTAATAATAAAATATACATTTTCACATTATTTAGTGTTTCATATAATAAACTATTTAAATCTTCATTATTTTTGTAATAATTCTTTTTAAAACCTAATGTTTCAAATTGTTCCTTTATTGATGGAATGTATTTTCCATATAAATTAAATTTACTTAAATCTGTTATCTCATTCTTATTTAAATAACCTAAATAATGCAAATTATATTTATTAAATAATAATTTTATTTCATTCACTTTATCAAATACTTCATACACTTCCATATTGAAATAACTATTATTTTTAATAGATATTTTTTTATCATCTAAAAATACTTCCAATTGATTTTTTATTATATTTCCCAAAAAATCAAATTTAATATTTAATTTACTCTTTGTTAAATTAAATTCTGTATTATCTATTTTAATATTATCTTTTTTAAAAATATTTTTTACTAAAACTAAAAATTTATCTAATACATTTTTGTCAATCTCAATTTTTTTATATACTACCTTTTTCCTCTCCTTCTCAATTAATTTATTTTGTCTACTTTTATATAACTTTAAAATTTTATCTTTCACACCTATATTTAATTTTTTAATCTCATTTGAATCAAGATTAATTTTCCTCCTTACTCCACTCTCATCAAATAATGATAAAATTTTATTTTCAAAAATATTTTGATACTTTAAATAAATTTCATTTAAATATTTCTTATCTAAATTAATTTTTGACTTTTCTTTATTTTTTAAATAAAATACATTAAAATTAAATTTATTTAATTCAGACTCTTCTTTTTTTAGATTTTCTAACTTTATTGAACTAATATTACTCTTTTTTATAATTATTTTATTCCTCTCTTTGTCATAAGTTATATTATTATTTGATATTATTACATTTAATAACTTTTTATTATTCTTAAACAAATTTACCTTATTTATAATTTTAGTACATATGATATCATATAAATAATTTTTCTTCTTAAAAGAAAATACATCTAATAAACTATTAGTAAAATCAAAAAATGTATTAACAATACTTTTTTGTTTCAAAGAGATATCATTATTAGAAGAATACCATGTATTAGTTGTTGACAAATTACATGAAAAATAATATATTAAAAAACATAATAATTCATTATCTAAAACTTTTTCAGTTTTTAAACTATTATCTGTTACAATTTTTAACTCTCCAAATAATATATTTTTTATTTTATCATAAATTAAATTATTACAAATTTTATTGAATTCAATCATTATTATTTGACTCCTATTTTTAATATCCAATATCATAAATAAAATTATGTAAACTATTATTGTATTTAATTTAATCCTTTTAAATTTATCCTTCTCATCACTCGATGACTTGAATAAATCATTTGTTAACGGAAATATGAAAAAATTAGTGAATTTAGTATTTATTCCAAACTTTCTATTCGCATTTAATTGTCTCTCTATGTTTGACATATTTTTTACTTTTAACGTCTTCTCATGCAATATTATCAAATCTATTATATTTTTTATAATCTCCTCTCTTCTTAATTTTACTACTTGCTCATTGCCAACATAAATAGTTAAATTATTAATTCTTCCTATTCTCTCTATTAATTTATCTAAATTTTTTATTATAATTGAATATTTTTCATATTCTTTCATATCTGATAAATTCTTTTTATTATTTATTACAACATCTATTCCTGAAATTCCATCATAATCATTTACCAAATAATTTTTTACATCTAAATACTGTTTACAACTCTTACAAATATAATCTTCTTCTGCATTAACTATCACATACTTTTTTATAAAATTATATATTAATTCTTTTTGTAAATTAATATTTTTATTTTTTAATGATTTTATTATATTCCAATCTATTAAATGTTGACAATGAGTATTACCTTGTAATATTATTTTATTTTCTTCCTTTTTGACATGAGAAATGTAAAATATATTTTCTTCTTTAATTATTCTATTATCTTTAACTTTTTTAATTACATCTCCTGATAATCCAAACATCTTACTTTCATTAATATCTTCTAAATCATCAGTAATTTTAATTAATCTATTTTTCTGTTTTATAATATCATCTTCAATATAATTTTTTCTATTTATATGAAATTTAGTAAATTTATTTGAATAATATTTTATAAATTTTTTAGAATAATAAAAATCTAAAGTATCATAATTTTCTAATTTTTTTACTATAAATTTTGTAATTTCATCTTTTGAAAAATTTAATAAATATTTAAAAATAACATTTATATCAAAAAATTTTTTACTTAAATCAAAATCATCCTTCTCTAATATATCTTTACTTTTATTGAAAATCCAATAATAATTATCATCTAATTTATTATTTATTTTTTTTACTATTAATTTTTTACAACCTTCTATACCATTATCATTTATTTCTCTTATATCCTTCAAATCATTTATTTTTAAATTATAATCACTTAAAAAACATAACCCTACAATATTTACTGGCTTCTGTCTATTAATATTTCTTACCTCAACTTTTGCATTCTTGTCCATTAATGTTTTTTTTTCTAAACTTTCTATACCTGCATATCTTACACTTGTAAAATTATTTGTTGTTAAATAACTTACTCCATCATTCTTAAAATCTTTAAAATTAACATAACTACTTTTTCTTAAATTTTTTAAATCTAAAAAATTATTATAATCTATTAAACTTCCACTCCCCGCTGATAAAATTTTTTGAATTATATTTAACTCATCAAACTCATTATATAATATCGCCTTCCTATGTGATAATGGCTTGTAAAATAACTTGTTTATCTCATTTAATAAACTTTTATTGTTTTGCACCTTTAATGAATAATAATCACGAATTTGATAATTCTTATTTAATATATTCTTGATCTTAGATTTACTTACATCCGTTTTTAAATTATTTTTTTCTAATATTTTATGATATCTTAAAAAATCATCAGTAATTGGAACACATATTTTTAAATTAAAAAATAAATCAATTATAGTATTATTATTATTAAATATTTTATAATCTAGTTCTTGGAATAGATTTATTATATCATTTGCGATACCAAGTTTTTTTTCATTAAAAGTTAATAATGATTCAATATTAAAAAAATCTAACTTTAATACTTTTGGTGCTATAATTTCAATTGTTTCTTTTTTACTTAAATCTAAAAAAATTAAATTAAATATTTTTTTTCTATAATGTTTTGCATATAATTTATTAAGTATTAGTAATTTAATGATATTGTGATCTTTATCTTTTTTATTATCAATAAAATTAGTTTTTATTTCATCTTTTGCAAATTCATTTAAAATATCAATAACTTCTTTATAATTAATATCACTTTTATATAATTTAAGTAACTGTTCTAAATTATTAAAAATTTTTAATGTTTCTATTAAATAATAAAAATTTTTAAATAAATTTGTTAAATAACCTAAATTTTCTGTATCAAAAATTTTATTATTAATTAAATGAGTTTTTATCTCATCTAAATTAGATTCTTTATTTACAAATATATAAAAATATAAATACATATTTATTATAATAATAGTACTTGATTCTATTTCTTTATAATTACTATTACCCTTAAAATTATCTAATTTTGATATATACTTTTTTAAATCTACATTTTTTTTTAAATCTTTTAATTTTAATTTTTTAACATCTAAATCCTTATAAATTAAATCTAATATATTATCTAATAATATGTCATATTCATATCTATACATTATAATATACATAAGATAATATTAATAAAATTATTCTTCCATTTTTTATTTAAAGATTTAATTATATTAAATTATAAATGGATCAAATTAATCTAGAATTAAAACAATTTATATCATCTTTAGATGAAATAAATTTTAATAATTTTAAAGTTAAATTACAAGAAAAAATACCAAATATTAATATTAGATACGACGATAATTTAGTAAGTGTATCAAATACTTTTTCAAGAAAAATGAAAAATCTATCTAATCTAGAAAAGGAATGTAGATCAGTTATTTTAGATAAGGATACTTTAGATATTGTATGTTATTCTTATGATGATATTTATTATAATCAAGATGCAAAAGAATACATATTAAATAATGGAATTAGTAATTATGAAATTCAAGAATGTTTTGAGGGAACATTAATTTCTGTATATTATCATAATGATAAATGGAATGTTTCAACTAGACAGTATATTGATTCTAAAAAATCATATTGGACAAGTGAAAAATCTTATTTTGATTTATTTTTAGAATGTATTAAGATTGATTTTGATAATTTTACTAATTTTTTAAAAAAAGAAAATAATTATTTTTTTATTTTAATTCATTATGAAAATAAGCATATTGTTGATTACTCAAATTATTTTAATGATAAAAATTATAAAGAAATAATTCATGTCATGACTAGGTGTAAAGATAATCATAAAGATTTTTCAAATGATGATGATGAGCAATGGAATAATAAACCTAATTTTCGTTATCCCAAAAGATTTATAGATGATGATAAGGAAGTCAAATATGTTTCAAATTTAGTAAATAACAACAGTGATTTAACAATTAATAAAATGGATATGATGTATGATTTTAATGTATTAGATGCAATAAATAAAAAAAGTAAATTAGAGTTACCAGTTGAATGTGAAGGATTTTTAGTAAAAATGCATGATGAAAATAATAAATTAGTTATATTAAAGTTTCAAACAAATTCGTATCAATTAATGAGTGCGTTAAAGCCTAATAATAATAATATCTATATGAGTTTTGTTGAATTATATCAACAAGATTTGTTAAAAAAATATTTAAACTATTTTCCAGAAAATACAAAATTAGAAAGTAATAATTTTGTGTATGATACGATTGGTGTTATAGATGCTACTTATAAAGTACTAACAAGTGAATTGTATGAATTATTTAAACATTTGTATGATTTAAGAGATTGTAGTCATAAAAATAATAAAATTTACAAATTATTACCAACAGAGTATACAATTGCATTATATAAAATTAGAGGAATTTATTATACTAATAAAGAAAAATTTATACATAACAAAAATATAGATAAAGGACAATTTTTTTATTATTCTATTAAAATAGTTGATATTTATAATTTATTAAAAAAAAATTATGATATCAAAGATTTATTAAAACTATTAAAAGCTAGAAAAAATTTATTATGTAAATATAATTCTGATGATGAATTTAGTAAAACTTTTAATAATTTTTCAAGTAAATGTGATAGAATTTCTATTAAAATGATTTCTATTCTTTTAAATAAAATGTTCCCTCAAGAACCTTTATTAGAAACTGAAAGTTTACATTCTGTTTAATTTTAGTTTTTCTATTTCTTTTTGTTGATATTTTATCGCTTCAACAAGCATTGGTATAACATTATTATATTTAATTCCTTTATATTTATCACTACTATCAACTAAATTACTATCAATTCTTTCGATTTCTTGTGCTATTAATCCCTTATCATATCTATTAGTAATTTTATTTTTATAAGTATATCCATTAAATTTCATTAATTTATTAATATTATCATTACTATTAATAAGTTTAATATTCTCTTTAATATTCTTATCTGAAATTATTATATTTTCAGCACTCTGTATTTTATTTGTTTCTATATTAGCTGTTCTAATTAAATTTGACTCTAATGCCTTCTCTATTTTTAAATTATCTTGTATAACAAATGCTCCATCTGAAACTTCTCCATCCATAATCTTATTTCCACCATTTATTTTACTTTTACTATTATACACAATATCAGAATATTTACTATTATCATCTGTATATAATCTAACTCCATTATTAGTTTGAAGTAAATTACCATCTATTCTTGTCCATACATTATCCTCCCCTTCCTTACCCCAATTACTACTTTTCTTAAAATTAGTCTCCCCCTCAAATAATGAATTATTTGTTGCTACTAAAGAATTATCACTTCCATTAAATGTAACCGGATTTGAAAAAGTATTCCCTCCTTTGAAATTTACACCATCTTTCGAAAATGTTAATAATTCTTTATTTTCTGGACCATAAACTATATCAAAATTATCTCCAAAAAAATTTAACTTACTTCTACTAATGTCTCCTCCTACTAACTCTAAACCACGATTTAACTCCGTAAAATCCTTCCTATCACCCTCACTCTTATTTAAATTTATTTGTAATGACCTATCACTACCTCCAGTTAATCTTACATCCTTTCTAAATCTACCTACACCCTCCACATCTAATGAGTAATTATTATCAACTTTATTTGTACCTATTCCTATTGTACCACCATCCGATGTTAAATTTATTTTATTTAATTTATCATTCTTAATATAAAATCCATCTGATGATACACCTATTGTACTACTTTTATCACTCCTATCATCTTTTAATATAATACCAGCACTTCCTGAACTTAAATTATTATTTTGAATCGTAACTGGCCTATCACCCATCACATGAAAATTATTTTCTGGCTTACTCCCTTGCAAATTAATTCCAGTAAATCCACTCTTGTCATTTAATAATGTATCATCACCATCCTCATTTATATATGTACTTCCCCTACTGTTCTTTCCTAAATATATTTTACCACTATCTAAATTATTCTCCCCTACATTCGCTCCATCTATATAAATATTTCCATATGTTGAAAATACTCCTGCCTCACCTGTATCATTACTCGAACCACCTATTATTAATGATTTATCCCCCTCACTATTAGGACCAACCCTTAAATAACTATCCCCCTTAAACCTCGCTACTATATTCTTCGGAGTTGCACAATTATTATCATCTACACACCATAAAGTTCTTGATACCATATCACCCTCTGATAAACCTTCACCTGTTGGTCCAGGAGGTCCTGCTGGACCTTCAGTACCTCTTAATCCTCTATCTCCTCTTAAACCTCTCATACCTGCTTCTCCTTGATATCCTTGAGGTCCTTCAAAGAATGGTTCTAAATTAAAAAAATTTTTTATTATAGTTTCCTTAAAAGGATGTATTAAATAATCTAAATTAGTCATTATTATATAATAATATATATTTTATTATTAATGTAAAAAAATTGAATTAATAAATAATTAGTATTATTAAAATTATCCATTATAATGAATAATCAATCAGTTAACATGAATGCTTTAGTAAATTTAGTAAATGAACTTAAAATTCAAATTAATGAATTATCAGATGAAAATAAAAACTTAAAATCTATAATTAATTCACAAAATAATTATACTACTTTATCAAATATTGATTCTATTACTAGAGATTTTAATAATTATTCATTTAATACAAGTGAAACAAACTTATTATCAAATAATCTAAATGATATAAATTTAGAAGTAACAAATCCAGTTCAAGAAAATTTAGATACTAAATCGATTCAAGATAATTTAGAAAAAAATAATTATATTAAAGATAATTCAGATAAATTTATTTTGTATTATTATCCTTCTAAAAATACTAATTTTCCACCTTTTGAATATAAATTTTATATACAAGATAATGCAAAATATTCTATTAAAAATGATATTAAAATTAGAGGAAAACATATTAAAATTAATACTGATTCAAATAGTATTAGTGCATCATATTTTAATAATAAAAAAATCGATTATATCAATCTCTATTCTAAAGAATTTTATGAACTAAATCCAAATATTTCAAAAAATGTTGAAATCTTTAGAAATAAAAATAAAAAAAGATTTGATAAATATAACCAAGATCCCGATCTCTAATTATAAAACTTATAATCTAAATTAGACCTCTCAGGATATGATAAATCATAAGTTTCATTTAATTCAACAAATTCTATTTTTTTATTAACTATTGGTAACTTTGAACAACAAATTTCATAATCTCTATTATATTGATCTTCTTCTTTTGTTGTTTCTTGCCTAGGTCTTTTAACCCAAACCCATCTACCTCTTCCTTTATATACCCACTTACGTTTCCATTCTTCTTTATATTGCTCTAAATCAGTTTTCCAATATACCGATTTTAAACCCCTAATAACTTCATCTTCATTACAAGTTCCTTTTAAAAAAAAACTATCTCGCTGATCAACTTTCCTCCAATTACAAGTATTATCTATATTATTTAAACCATATACTGAAAATTGTTTTCCACTATCACCTAATCCTCCTTCAGGACCTTTCTCTCCTTTAAGTCCTTTAATTCCTCTTTTACCTGGATCACCTCTTTCACCTAATTCACCTTTGTATCCTATATCACCTAAGGGTCCTTTTACACCTGCTTCTCCTTTAATTCCTTTTTCTCCTGGTTTTCCTTCATCTCCTGGATCTCCTTTATCACCAGGTAATCCTGCTTCTCCTGGTATACCTTTAGGTCCATTTAAACCATCAATACCTACTCTTCCTTTCAAACCTTTATTTCCAACTTCTCCGGTTTCTCCTATATACCCATCTGAACCAATGTTACCAACTTCACCATCAAAAAAATCTTCTACTAATTGTTCTTTAAATGGATGAATTAAATAATCTAAATTAAACATATATAATATTTATATATTTTTAATTAATTTATATAAAATTTTTAAAAAGTAATTATATTATTTTATAATAATCAAAAATTTTATAATAATCATTATATTCCATTGATTGTGGAAATATTCTTCCTACTTTATCTCGATATTTAAATTTCTCTACTTTTAAAATTCTCATTACTCCATTAAATTGATAATAATCCATCCTATTATTTAATCCAACATATTTATTCCATAATTCTTGAGCATTACTTGGTTTACAATTTGCTTCAAATGCAGACCAATTATCATTTAAAAAATTAAAAAATGTATTAAAATCAATAGTACCTTGTCTATCTTCAGCTGTAAATACATAACTTTCATCAGCTTTATAATTTTTATTTATAGCATTTAAATTAACAATATCGCTATCTGATTTATAATTCTTTTCATTAATTAATTTTAAATAATTTAAAGTATCATTATTATCATTTACAGGTACCCAACATGGTGGATTATTACATTTTTTTTTATTAAATTTATCATAACCAATATCTAAAAATTTTTTAGAATTCATACATTCAAATTTAACTTCATTATCTATTAAACAACGGGATCCTATTTTTGAACAATTACCCGCATAATCACAATTTTTTAAAACAAAAATTTGATTTCCATCCCCATCTAAAATATCATTTCCATTAACATCTTTTAAAGCTTCTCGTATACATAAAGTATCTTCTGCATCATCTCTTAATAAATCATTACATTGTGATGTCTCAACATCATGCCAACATGGAGGGTTATCACAATTAACATTTTTTTTATTTAAACATATTTTTGTATATTCTTCTTGAGATCCACATTTTTGCCCAATTATTCTACAAGATGGATCACCACAATCTAAAGTATATTGTTCAGCTTTATGCCAACAAGGTGGATTTAAACATTGTTCAAAAGTATTATTTTCTGGATTTAAATTTTTTTCATCTTTACATTCAAATCCTACTAAATTATACTTCTCTCCACCTAATGCACATTGTTGTCCTTTTGTTGGACATCTAACACCTTTACATTTCTCTAATAATGGTATTCTATTCCAACATGGAGGATCATCACATTTATCATTCTTTCTCATATTACAAATCTTATCCCCACATAAACTTCCTAATTCCTCATATTCACATTTATGATCGCAATTCGTCTTTTCCTCTAGAATATTATGCCAACATGGTGGTTTATAACACTTTGTATCAAAATTAACCTTATCTAAACAAACTTTATTATCTGTACATAATTGTCCCTCTTGTTTACAAAATTTAGATTTACAATCTGATATATAAGGAATTTCTTTAAATGTATCTTCTTTTCTGAAATTACCTGAAGAATCACTACTAAATATACTTAGAGGATAATCTTCTATTGTCTTATTTAATCCAGTAGGTTTTAATAAAATCCATAATTTATTAATTAAATTTTCTTTTTCATCGGGTGTTGCTGTCCCAGAAAAAAATCTTTTATCTAAAACATTTTCAGATTCTGGAATATCATTTAATTGTATTGGACAACATAAAATTCTATGTCTACAATCTCTAGCTTTTTTTGATTTACATTCATTGTTATCACATTTACATTCTGTATCTATACTTACTCCAATTTTGTTATCTGGACACTTGATTTCACTATTTTGATAATAATCACTCCATCTTGTATAACTACATTTACCATAATTTATATTTACTAAACCTTTATATCCATCTTCTCCTTGTTTTCCTATATCTCCTTTAACACCCATATCACCTCTTGATCCAAAAGAACCCATAAAACCTTGATAACCTTTATCTCCTTTAGATCCTCTTGAACCTTTTTCACCTCTATCACCTTGTTCACCCCTATCTCCTCTTAAACCATTTTTTCCATTTGGACCAACCTCACCTTGTATACCTTTAGATCCTCTAGGACCTATATCACCTCTTACACCAACTACACCTTGATCTCCTTTTGCACCACTAATACCTAGTTGTCCTCTATTACCAATTTTACCTATCTCACCTTCATCACCCCTTTCTCCTTTAGAACCTTTATCTCCAAAACCAAATGATATAAAATTTTCTACTATATTATAATAACCTTGAATATCATAACTCATATATTTATAAATATATTAATTAATTTATTTATAAAAATTAATCATTAAATTCATTAACAATTTTTTTACAACCTACTCTATATTTATATGGCATACCTATCTCACTAAATAAATTACTTACATCCTTATCTATACTATCTTGATTTTCTCTAATTTTATTACTTGATGTTGTTCTATTTAAAGATTGATTTTTTGTTGTAAATTTAAATGAATTTAAATAACCATTATAGTCACACAATGCTCTTAAAGAATTTTCATTTTTACCTTGTAAAATTACTTTTTCCCCACTTATCGGATCAATCATATCACTCTGTAAATTAGCTTTAATATTATCTCCAAATCCAGTCATGTCAAATGCATCTGTTTGATATTCATCCTCTATAGAAACATCAGTTAAAATTGTATTACCCATTGGACCTCTTGAACCTCTTAAACCAATAAAACCTTGTCTACCATCATAACCTTGTACACCAATATCTCCTTTTTCACCTTTAGATCCTTGATCTCCAATCAATCCTTTTTCTCCTCTAAATCCTTGAAAACCGAAAGGACCTTTTTCTCCATCTATACCTTTTAGTCCTTTACTTCCTATTATACCTTCTAAACCTTTATAACCTTGAGGACCTTGGGGTCCTATATCACCAATCGGTCCATCATAACCTCTATCACCTTGAATACCTTGAGTACCTTTTACTCCTATGTAACCTCTATCTCCAGTATCTCCTTTTGGACCAATTAATATATCAAAATTTTCTATAACTAAATTGAATCTGTTATTAACTAATTCGTTTTCTAATGAAAAATACTCTCGCATATATTAGATTATATTTAATTTTAAATATGTATTATTATCCTCCTCTTTTTTACAACATCTTATGTTATTAACATCTCCCTCTATACTTGGATCATAACTATCCTCACAAATATAATCCTTTAAATAAAATATTCTTTTTAATTCACCATAATATTCATTACTTTTTTTTACTTCATTATTTTCATCATCATCAGATAATTTTGCTAAATTATTATTACATCTATCATCTAACATTAATTTACAACATTTACTTTTTTTATTTTCTAAATCTATTTTTGTTAAA
>MDTC01259888.1_pt1 | contig 15711 bp, 12 predicted proteins | sample 811181 | NCBI WGS metagenome assembly MDTC01 (sample SAMN05326644, study PRJNA326480) | marine metagenome | isolation source: seawater | place: Pacific Ocean: North | collected 2011
CACAATCGAAATTGAAGAGGTGATTGCATATATGACGAAAGCGTTTCCAAATTTCAAATTAATCAAATCATCTTTTAGCCATTCTCCAATGTTCACATCAGTAGAAAAGCTGTTGGGGAGTTTAGTTGATTAGGAGATTTCAAATATGATCATAGACTATTTAAAAAATAGATAACTACATGAACGGAACGACATTAGTAATCGCTGATAAGAACTATAGTTTGTGGCCTTTAGCACCATGGCTCTGTATGAAAAAAGTAAAGATGCCCTTTACAGAAAAACTTATTAGGTTTGGCCAACATGATACCCGCGAAAAAATGCTTGAGTATGCTCCTACAGGTCGCGTACCAGTTCTAATCCATGATGGTTTGAAGGTTTGGGACTCTTTGGCTATCTGTGAATTTGTCAATGATTTGTATCCTTCTGAGAATCTCTGGCCTAATAATTTGCTAACGCGAGCACAAGCAAGAACATTCGCTGCTGAAATGCATGCAACTGGAGGAGCATTTCCAGGTGCTCCTAGGCATATTATTTATGCCTTAGATACCAATGTTAGACGACGCACAGATAGAGTAAAACCAAAAAACCATCTTTTAGAAAGTATAAATTACCTAATTACTCGCTGGCAGAACTTAATTCATAGATTTGGTGGATCTAGTGGATTTTTATTTGATGAATTTACTATTGCCGACGCTATGTCTGCTCATTTGGTGAATAGATTTTATACTTATGATATCAAGTTGCCAGATGATATTAATGATTACTGTGAAAATATGCGTAAGTTTTCTCCCTTGGCTCAATGGATACGAGAGGCTGAATCTGAAGATTGGACTTTACCCTCGGCAGAAATAGACGTATCAAAATTATAGAATTCTATTAGGCTTAAGGTCTCTATTTAATTTAGCACCATAGTGATGGATAAAAGATTAATTGTGCAATAACTTTTAGTAAATAAGTCAAATAGGGGATCCCGCAATAAATGGCTTATAATTTTAATACCGGAACATATAGTTGTAAAATATCGACTTCCTCTAAAAGTGCTCAACTTTGGTTTGATAGAGGTTTGATCTGGGCGTATGGATTCCATTGGGATGAATCCATTGCTTGCTTCAAGGAATCTATTAAAGCAGATCCTAAATGCGCTATGAGTTGGTGGGGCGTGGCTTACGCGGTAGGACCTTATTACAATAGAATGTGGCATCAGCTTGATGAAATAGAATTGCCAAATGTCTTAATGGAATGTTTTCAAGCGATTCAAACCGCCTTAAAGCTATGTAATGAAGTAACTTCTCTTGAAAAAAATCTCATTTTTGCTCTCGCAAAGAGACATCCATCTGATCAGGTGCCGGATAACTTCAGCATTTGGGATGATAACTACGCGACAGCGATGAGAGATATGAATAAGAAATATCCGGATAATCCCGATGTATGCGCATTATTTGCAGAGGCAATAATGTCTCGGACCCCGTGGCAACTTTGGGATCTGAATACGGGGATGCCAAAGGTGGGTGCCGCAACGCTTGAGGCTAAAGAGGCATTAGAAAAAGCTATTGAAATTATTGAGTTGAATGGATCTCCTCCACACGCTGGACTTTTACATTATTATATTCATGTTATGGAAATGTCTCCTACTCCAGAAGCAGCTTTAAGGGCAGGGGATTTAATGCGAACATTAGTCCCAGATTGTGGACATTTGCTTCACATGCCAACCCATATTGATTTTCAATGTGGAAATTACAATGACGTTGTCACTCGAAATTCCGAAGCAATCGAGGCTGATAAAAAAGTAATAGAGCGAGATGGTATTCTAAATCTTTTTGCAAGCTCAGTGATACACAATATACATTTTAAATTATATGGGGCTATGTTTTTGGGCCAATATTGCTCAGCAATGGAGGCTGTGAATCAATTCAACGAGCTTATTCCAGATGCGTTAATCCGAATTAAGAGTCCCCCAATGGCAGATTTGTTCGAGGGATATTTCGGATTGAAATATCATGCTTTGATTCGATTTGGGAAATGGGAGGAAATTATTGATATGCCTCCTCCAGTTGATCCTAATTTGTATTTGGTTTCGACAGCCATTTACCATTACTCTAGAGCGCTGGCTTTTGCTGCTTCCGGTGATGTATCTTCTGCAGATATTGAACAGAAATTATTTAAGAGTGCTTTTGAAAGAGTTCCAGAAACACGAATGATGTTTAATAATAAATGTGCTGATTTGTTAAAAATTGCTGATGCCATGTTGATGGGTGAAATTGAATATAGAAAAAATAATTTTGAAGTTGCTTTTAAACATCTCACTAATGCAATCGCGAGTGAGGATTCGCTTCCCTATGACGAACCATGGGGATGGATGCAGCCTGCCCGCCATGCGTTAGGAGCGCTTCTTTTAGAGCAAGGCGAGATAGAAAAGGCAGAGGCTGTGTATAGGGAAGACCTTGGGTTTGATCAATCTGTTATTCGAGCTCGGAGACACCCAAACAATGTGTGGAGCCTGCACGGTTTGGCAGAATGCTTAAAAAAACAGAATAAGCAATTAGAGTTAACCTTAATTGCTCAGAATCTAGAGTTAGCGCTCGGTAGAGCCGATGTGCCAATTAAAGCTTCATGTTTTTGCCGATTAGAACATGATTAAAAATTCAAACTGATCAATGGCATCTTTACACTGCAGATGTCTACTAAATAGATAAGAACTAACCAAGCTATCTTAGTAATATTTGAAAAAAACCAAACATTGAACCAGTGATATTATTAGTGACTTATGTCGTATGCAAAAAGTCAGGGTTTAGTTCAATAGTGTTAAATATTTCATCTGCCTGGTTCTAGGCAACGAGAATCACCATTAATCTCGTTTATATTTTTGCTACAGTTTTCTTGCTTGACTTGAAATCACAGGTTAAGCTGAATTTGGAAAACTTAGTGCCATTTTGCAATCAATAATAAAGTAAATTTCTCGCTAAAGAAGTACTGTAGGGCAAGTGTTGAGAAAAAAGAGGGTTAATGACTGAACATGTTTTACAAAAAGAAGTGAAGAACCTGTTTGAAGAATACTCTGAAAATGGTGTGGTCATTATTAGAAATGCAATAAATGCATATTGGTTGGAAGTATTACGAGAGGCTGTCGAATTACAGTTACAGAAAAAAAAGCGATATTTTGATAATCGTAATATGCGGATGCAATCAGGTGGTTTTAAAGATTTTTGTCTTAATTCAGGAATTGGTCGGTTAGTTGCTGAATTGGTGAATTCTAAGGGTACTAGGTTGGTATTCGATCAAATGTTTGTTAAAGAAGTCGGCACTAAAACTCGAACAGGTTGGCACACAGACCAGCCTTACTGGCCCATATTAGGACCAATCACTACGACCTGGATAGCTCTTGACTACGTGGATGATGAGAATGGTGCTCTTGAATTTATTCCTGGCTCACATCATTGGGGTAAAAAATATCATCCGTTTTTAACTGATCAACTCGGAGCTTTTGTAAAGCACATGAAACCGGATGATCCACAATATGATGAAATGCCGGATTTTGAAGCGAACCGAGATAAATATGAGATTAAATCCTGGTCGTTAGATCCAGGTGATATGCTGGCTTTTGATGGCTTTATCGTGCATTCAGCTAAGGGAAATCAAACCTCTACACGTCGGCGGCGGGGTTATGCTGTTCGTTTTGCGACCGATGGTGCGACTTATGATCCAACGCAGGGCGTAGCAAATTGGTTGGAGGACGAAAATCTTGAGCCTGGTGATGTATTTGAAAGTGAGAAATTTCCGTTAATATACGATAATAATTAATTTGATTGAGGATTTGGTCAGCATGTCAGTAAAGGTTTTTGTCCACTAGTATGAGTTAATATTAAATAATAGAATTATTATCAGATATTGCGGAAAGATAAAATTTTAGACGAATTTGTGTTAAATATACTAAACTTAACACTATAATTATTTAGATGGAATTTCAGTTGCTCGCATCCAAAATTTTTATAGAGGCTTGAAAGGTGAAATATTGAGATGGCATACGAAGTAAGGACCCCTATTACTCAGGCGATGACAGAAGGTGCATTAAATCGAAAAGAATTAAAAGAATTAATGAAACGAACCAACAAACCAGCGCTAACAAGAATAGTAATCTGGGTAGCGTTACTATTCTTTACGAGTTATTTGATTTGGCTTTCAATGGGAACTTGGTTTTTGATCCCAGCGATGTTTATGCATGGAATTATAATTGTTCATCATTTTTCACTTCAACACGAGTGTTGTCATTATACTGCCTTTAAGACACGGAAGTTGAATGACATTATTGGGCATCTTTGCGGTTTCTCTATCATGCTGCCACACCAACATTTTCGATATGAGCACTGTGATCATCATACATATACGAACCTAAAAGGAAAAGATCCAGAGTTAATCCAATTGCCAATATCTTTATACAAGTACATTTGGTATATCTCATCGGTTTCCTATTGGAAAAATAAGTTTTCTGAGATTTTCCGACATTTTTTTGGTCAATTAAGTGACGACGAAAAAATTTTTATTCCAAAACAAGAACAGACTACAATATTTAGAGAAGCCCGTATAATGGTATCACTGTACCTACTCATCTTTATTACATGCACGCTAACAAACTTCTGGGCACCATTATGGTTTTGGATAATACCATTATTTATGGGGGAACCCGTGATGAGAGCTATTCGTCTAACGGAACATGTCGGGCGTCCTAATATTGATGATTTAAAAGAAAATACTAGGAGTAGCTTAGTCTCGTATCCTATGAGATTTCTTTGTTGGAATATGAATTATCATGCAGAACATCATTATGCGTCTTCAGTTCCATTTCATGCACTGCCAAAATTACATAAGAAGTTGAAAGGCTATATTTATATTGAAGAGCGTGGGTATTTAGGTGCTCACATTGACATAATTTCGCAATTGATTGGCCGTAAGCCTAGAAGCGACCAGAGAGTAAATTAAAGTTGGTTCAAAAATTGAAATCTTAGTAAAATTTGATCAACATAAATGCCCTGTTCTGCAAAGCTTGAGTGAACATTATGTTCACTCGGACTCAGGAAAAAATAACAGTTTGGGTATATTAAATTAACCCAAAACTGACATACTGCTTTCAGCGTTAATTTTTCTATTTCTTGAATAGAATCCTATATCAATTTCTCTATCAATATATTTTAAATGAAGTTTCAGAGGGTCATGATCATGATTATGACCTCCTTCACATTTTTCTATGAGATCAGCCATCATCACTCCGGCGATAGGGGCATTTTTATACTGATTTCCACTAGAGCCTATAGCCATATAAAAGCCCGGCAAATCAGATTTGTCATAAATTGGTATCCAATCATCAGAGACATCATATAATGAAACGACACCCTTAATATTTGATGATAACGGTAAATCCGGATATCTCTGAGCTTGCCTATATAACTGTGCATTCCATTGATCAGTAAAATTGTCATCCCAATCATCTGGATCTACAAATATCCTTTCATCACATTCAGGATCTTCGCTTCCAATGAGAATGTGATTGCCTGTTTCTGGTCTGCTGTAGCATCCAATATCACTATCTGAGACTACAAATGCACTCTTTTCATAATCAAATCCTTCGGGGGGGGCTACATGTGAAACTTCTACTTTGAGAGCTTTAGTCTTGATATTCATACTATTTTCTACCCCTGCCATCCGGTTGATTTTCATGGAATGAGGTCCTGCTACATTAATTACCACGGGTGACTTTATTTCTGTTCCATCTGATAGTTGCACTCCGGCAGTCCGCCCTTCTTTTGTTAAAATACCAGTCACAGAGCTGTTGAATAAAAACGTACCACCTTTTTGTTCTGCTGCTCTTTGTAAGTTGTGTGCAGAGAGTTGAGGATCATTTATATATCCTGCAGTTGGAAAGAAAATAGCTCCCCTGAGATTTTCATCATTATGTGAACCAAAATCTTTGTCTTTTATTAGTTTCACTGGTCCATATTTTCTAGTATCTACAATTGGTAATTTTGATTTTATAAGTTCTGGATTCCAGTACTCGAAAGGGATATCCAATTCTTCGGCCCTGCTAATTACTTTTTCAAGATATTGATTTGCCTTTGTTTGGTATATCATACAGCCGCATTCGATGAATTTTGCCAGACCTTTTTCATCGGCAAATTCAAGGTAATCTTTCCATTTTTTCCAATAATGGTATCCTTCATATGCTAAGGCACAGCCATCAAATGTAGAATAGTGCACTCTAATAATAGCACATGAAGCAGCGGTGGAACCATAGCCGGAGGTTGGGTTTCGGTCGATATTAAGGGTTTTCCAACCTTTTTTGGCGAGTTCAAAACCAATGGCTGAACCTATTACCCCCGCACCTATAATCAGAGCATCATAATCTTTCTGAATATTTATATCATTCATCCAAATGCTCCATGGTATAGAAATCCTGTGCTACAATATCTTGTATAATCAAGTTAGGCATAAAAGTAATTTGGTCAATAGGAATAAAATCACCAGTTGATCACTTTTTGGTTTGTTTTCTTAAGGTAAAAGTTGGTTCGAGAAAAAGGTTTGGAGCCAAAAAACCCTTTGTGCGCTGACAAAGGTGAAGGATGAGCGCTAACGATGATAAGATTCTGATCTCTATTTACAAATTTGACCTTATCTTGCGCATGCTTCCCCCACAGTATGTAAACTACATTCTTTCTCTTCGCGTTAAGAATTTCTAGTACTCTTGTAGTAAATTTTTCCCATCCTTTGTTTCTATGAGAAGCTGGTTTACCTTGTTCCACGGTCAGGCATGTGTTCAAGAGCAAGACACCTTGCTCAGACCAATGATCTAGACATCCAGAACTTTTAGGTTTTATGTGCAAATCCTGATTCAATTCTTTAAAAATATTTCTTAAAGAGGGTGGCTTTGGGATGTTAGCATTTACCGAAAAACTGAGGCCATTTGCTTGTAAAGGTCCATGGTAAGGGTCCTGACCAAGAATTACGACTTTAACCCTTTCAAACGGAGTCAAATTAAAGGCATGAAAAATTCTACTACCTTTTGGGTAAATTATTTTATTTTTACTTTTTTCTACTCTAAGGAACTTGCTAAGATCTTTCATATAATCTGAATTAAATTCAGATGCGAGATATTTGAACCAGCTATCAGAAATCTTAACTCTAATCATTAAAAACCCCTTGAGATTTTTTTGTGTTGATTGATAGCATATGTTTCTATCTATTGTTATACTAACATTTATGCAAAATTGTGTGTTTGAAAAGTTTTTCTTGGACATGAATAGTAAGAGATCCTAATCAATGAACGAAAATATTCCCTTGGCACCAGATGCTGTGAAGAAATTTTTCATGAATTTACCTTTTTCAAAATTTCTGGGATTAACTCTTGATAGATTAGGTAATGGCGAAGCTACAATGACTATGCCTTATCAAAAGAAACTCATAGGGGATCCAAAAAGTGGAGTAATTCATGGCGGTGTAGTTACAACGCTATTAGACAGTTGTTGCGGTGCTGCGGTGATGACTGCGGGTGATCCGAAATTTCCTACTGCTACAATTGATTTAAGAATTGATTACATGAGGCCAGCTGAACCGCTACGTCTAATAAGGGCTGAGGCAAAGTGTTATCGAGTCACAACTAGTGTTGTTTTTGTGCGTGCAACTGCACAGGATGGTACTAAGGAAACTCCCGTAGCAACTGCTACTGGTGCTTTTACCAGTCCATTTTAAATTGAAAAGACTTAAATGAAAAAGATCAAAAAATTAGATAGCTTAGATTCATTAAGAAAAAAGATACTTAACTCACTAGTAAAAGGAATACCTTTTTGCCAGACTCTTGGCATCCAGGTTGACTATCTTGGAAATGAGATCACAGCACACCTTCCTTTCAATAAAGAATTCGTTGGGAATCCTGCGATTCCTGCCCTTCACGGTGGTGTAATAGGGTCATTCTTGGAAATTACGGCTATCATCCAACTTTCTTGGACTGCTTTTTTGGAAACTGAAGGGCGGGAATTATTTGATAAAGCTGAAGTAGATCTGAAAATAGATGAAAGTATTGTGAGAGAACTGCCTAAAACTATAGATATTACCATTGATTATCTACATTCAGGTCTTCCTTTAGAGTCTTTTGCCCGAGCTTCCGTCGACAGAATAGGCCGTCGCTACGCATCAGTTTCAGTTAGAAGTTGGCAAACTGATCCTAGTAAACCTTTTGCAAAAGCCTCAGGTCATTTCCTTGTCTCTAAGAGTTAATTAACTCTTAGGTGTTTAAAAGTCTCCATTGGGTTCTGGTAACAACTATTGGTTCACGAGGTTCTCTATCCAGACGCATCTAACAAACTTTCTAATAGTGATCTTGCCTACATACAGGTTAAGGAAATTTTAGTTGAAACGCTAAAGATGACTTTACCCAATAAAAAAAGGAGAAGATCAGTTGGCCAATCTTTTCTTAAAACAATTTCGATATTGATCATTTGGTTATATTGAATGGTTTTCTCAGTTGGCATCTTTTTTGCTTCTGTCAGGTTGTTGACATTAATGAAGTTTAGGAGTCTTTGATATGATTAAGTTTTTTGCTGAAGAGTTTAATAAAGATGATAGGGACTACAGACGTTTTTTTCAAAGTAGGAACGTATCTCTTCCCACTTTGATTTCAAAATCAAGCTGGTGTGAATCAAAGAAAAGCAGTGGTGAGAAATTTAAACTGAATGAGGATGGATTTTTCTCATTGATTGCCAAGAAGATGGTGCAAAAAGCCTGAGGCGGAAGATAGAAAAGAATTTAAATCACTTTTTTAAAAGTGAGAAAAATAAACCCCTTACTGGCAAGGAATTTTCTTGTCTGATATTAATTTCTTTTTCAAATTCTATATGCCAGAGCTCTTTTTCAGCTAACTCTTCTATATACTTTCTGTTGTGGGAAAAACGTCCAGTTTTATTGACCTGAAAGCGGTTAGTATTAGTAACTTCAACGGAGAAAATGAAACGTCCACCGTCTCTGATTGCTCGTCTACTATAGCGAAATAGTTTGTCAAGTTTTCCCAGATAAATTAATACGTCTGCAGCGATCATTACGTCAAACTTTGATTTCGAATTCTTTAGATATTTTGTTAGCTCTACATTCTTTAAATGTGTGTATATATTTTTCTCTTTTGCTTTAATGAGCATTTGTTTTGACAGGTCAATCCCAATGAGTTCCGTGCATCGAGCTATGAGCCCAAGACCACATAAACCAGTTCCACACCCAAGGTCCAAAACTGTCCCAAGGTTGCGGGTCGTTCCATATTTCAGATTAATGTACTGTGATATTTCTTTGGGTACTTCATAATTTAAGGATGATAGCAGATGGCGATCATATGTTTCTGAATATTTATCAAATAAATCTGACACATAACGTTCCGGGGCAGAGTCCATTTTTTTCCCCAGTAATGCATATAACTTGAACTTTATTGAATGATTTTCATTATCCAAAACTAGCGCTTTATTAAAGTATTCTATAGCTTTAGAAGTATGACCCATTGCTAAATGAGTTTCAGCTAAATTCTGATTAATTAATACTGAATTAGGAAGTAGTTGCCTAGCTTTAGATAAATGAGTTAATGCTCCTTCTAAATTTCCTAAGGCCTTAGCTGTTAATGCTAAATTGTTATAAGTATTGGGAAGATGAGCTAAAGAAATAGCCTTTTCTAGAACCACTTTCGCTGAACTATACTTTCCTAACTTATTTAAGGCTTCCCCGAGATTGCTTAACATTTTAGGTTCAAGTATTTTTGGAAATGTAAGCTTTAGTGCTTTATCGAAAGCTGCTAGTGAGATCTTATTTTGAGAGGTTGAGGAGTGTACTAAATTTTTGATTTGGGTGGAGTATTTATTAAGACTTTCCAAACCCTGTTGATAGGATTCAATTGCTTTTTCATATTGTTTTGATCCTAGAAAAAGGTTCCCAAATAAAAACAAAATTTCTGGGGTTGAATGCGATGTACTTTCTTTAAGCGCTAAGCCGGCAAATTCAGAGCCAAGTTGAAATTCTTTTGTATTCTGGCAACAATAGGCTAGTTTTACGTATATGGTTGCATTATCTAATCGAGTACTTTTACCTAAGGCTTGCCTGTAATAAGTTAGGGCTTTTTCGTATGAACCCTCTCTGAAAAAAATATTAGCTAACCGAAAAGCAATTATATTAGCGGGTTGTTTTTGTTTAATGAAGCGGGAGTAGAGCCTTTTTACTCGATTTATTTGACCCAATTTTTCTAAACAGGTTCCCAGGCTCTGTGTTAGATCAAGATCAAAGGGCTTTTGTTTTAGCCTATGCTTGAAATAATTAACCAAATTCTCTAAATCTGCTTTGCTTTTTGATAAGGTAATATAGATCAATTGTTTTTTGATATAATCCAACTTATTGCTATTGTCGTGTATTAGATTGCTAAGTCGCAGTTCATTATCATGATGATTATGTACTATTTTAGCTTGAAATGTTTCAGTAACATGGTTGGAAGCATACACTTCTAAATCAGGGTTGATATTTTCACCATTATCAAGCATTGAGACCATTCATTTGGATAATTACTCGCCGATCCTTATAACGACAATTTGAATCCAAGTTTTAATGAATCAAAAGAAAATCATTTGTTAATTTCTTGTTCACAAGCTCCTTTAATCGGACTATTTTTTTTTGATGATTCTTTTAAGATATATGTTTACGTGTTTTGTCTTGTTTATTTCTTTTTATAATGCAGGTTTAAGTGATCAAATGTTAAAAGACACATTTAGAAATAGCCCAGAAAAACGGTGGATTTATTTCGCTGATACAGTGATGGGGGGGCAATCCGAGGGTGCTGTTGCCTTTAAAAAAGGTAGTCAGGGGCAGTATGCAAGGCTAAAAGGTAATGTAACCACCAAAAATAATGGTGGGTTTATTCAAATTAGAAAAAGGATCTCAGGTCTCGATAAGGATATAGCAGGTATTAAATTAACAGCTAAGGGAAACAACCAGCTCTACCATATTTTTATAAGAACGAGTGGTACTGTCCTTCCATGGCAATACTATAAGGCAGAATTTTCGGTTAGGAATAGTTGGAAAAAAATTAAGATACCTATAGATGATTTTCAAAGATCAAGTAGTTTTCTGTCCAGAAAGATAAGACCAGAGACGATTAAAAGTATTGGATTAGTCGCTTTTGGTAGGGATTTTAGTGCTGATCTTTATATTTCGGAAGTATCTTTTTATTGATTAGTCATTTAGGAAAATTTTAGTATATGCGAAGTGATCTATTCATAAATACCATTGGTTGTCATGCTGCTGGAGAGGTGGGAGAGATTATACTATCAGGTGTTCCAACCCCTGCTGGCAAAACAATTTGGGAACAATCACGGTTTTTAGAAAAGGATAATGAGCTTAGAAATTTTCTTCTATGTGAACCCAGAGGAAGTCTAAATAAGCACTTTAATTTACTCCTACCTCCTAAAAACAAAAAGGCAGACTTTGGTTGGATTATCATGGAGCCACAATATAATCCTCCGATGTCAGGATCAAATGCTATCTGTGTCACAACAGTTATATTGGAGACTGGTATGATCCCAATGAGGGAACCGTTCCAAGATATTGTGTTAGAAGCTCCGGGAGGATTAATAAAGGCCAGAGCCTTCAATAAAGAAGGAAAAGTATGTAAAGTTGAAGTGGAAAACATGCCTAGCTTTGTTTACCGCAGGGACAGCTTATTAGAAATTTCTGATATTGGCATCATCAAGGTTAGCGTTGCTTTTGGGGGAGACAGTTTTGTTTTAGTAGAGGCACATGACTTAGATTTGTCTATAAATCCAGATGAAGCAGAAGATCTGGTCAGGATCGGGAAGAAAATTACTGCTTCAGCCAATGAACAAATAGGTTTTAATCATCCAGTCATGCCTGGTTGGAATCACATATCATTTTGTCAATTTACACTACCTATTTTAAGAGATTCTGAGGGAAGAGTAATTGGGAAAAATGCGGTTGCCATAGAACCTGGAAAACTTGATCGTTCCCCTTGCGGTACGGGATGCTCTGCTAGAATGGCTCTTCTAAGTGAAAGAGGAGAATTAAGTAAGTCTGATATATTCGTTGGAAAATCAATTCTTGATACTGAATTTGAATGTAGGATAAAAAATGTGGTTAAAGTTGGAGATATTAGTGGGATTGTCCCTGTAATAGGTGGCAGCGCTTGGGTGACGGGTCACCATACATATTTGAGAGACAAAGGAGATCCTTTTCAAACAGGCTATAAGCTTTCTGACACTTGGCCAAAATCTAGTTAGAGATTCACTGAAAAAATTTAAACTTTTTTCTAAAATATCACTAGATTTTCTGGACTACTATTTTTTGAGGTCAAAATTGCCTTTAAAATTCATGAGGGCAAATCCGTACATTTGTCCACTCATCAACATATTAAGGTTGGCTCTTTGAGAATATATATTTTTTATTAGCAGTGTTTTGCTTGTGAGATTTTTTAATCGATCTGCAGTCGTTAACCCCATTTCCAGGAATTGTTCTCTGGTATAACTATATTTTCCCTGATCAATTGAGAGATCATTGCCCATTTCATCAACATCTGTTTCCAGGAATAATGTACTATCAATTGTTGATATGGCCCCTTTTATATCTGTCATGGCATGGGCATACCTTATGATGAATTCCTGATCTGCAAATTCGTGTCTTAAACTGAAGTTGGGGAGAAGTACTTCACTTTTATTCTGTTCATTTGAAAAGAATGTTGATCCATCGTCAATTATTGTAGCCCTTCTTGCAGTTGAGCTTGTCACAGTAGTTAACTCATTTGGAGGAACATTTCCTGATGTCTTCGTTATTGAAAAATGACCATCGGGATTACTTTCTGTTAGCCTTAATCCTGCTGCTGATCCGTCGCTTTGGATAGTAAATAAATTAACACCATTTTTATCTGCTACCTGTAAGACCCCCGCTGAGCTGATAGTGATTGCCTCGCTGTCTGAACCTTGGAATTCATTTGCTCCAGGATTAGTTAGAAGCCTATTACGAGCTTCGGCTGCAGTTTCAGAGCCATCTGCTGTGTAGGTTAAGGTGCTTCCTTCTAGTGTAAAACTAGCCGTTTGATCATCTGTAAAAGAATTGGCCATGGAAAAAGTAATAACTCCAGCAGTGCCTGCATTCGTTCTAGCTCCATTAATAGCAAGGCTGCCTGTAGCACTACTTCTTTGGGATTGAGATATAAGGTCAGGGTCTAAAGATGTTCCAACTTGAACGGCTCCAACCGTGTCTGCATTGACCGTAACTCCAGTTACAACTGCAAAGGGAATCTCTCCGGTTACCGTATCATTAGTTGTACTCGTAATGGTTTCCGAAACAGCTGTTCCAAATTGATCTGTTCCTGAAATTGTGAAATTCCTGGAGGGGGTACTACTATCAGTTGTTATAGTTATTTTCATCAATTCTTCGGAGGCATCCTGTTGGGTTACTGTAAAAGCTTTGTTTGAGTTCAAAAATAGTTCCCCTGTTGAAAAGACTTCATGGTTGCTGTTCGTACTAACTTTTAAACCTGGCGAAGTATCTCTCGGAACTGGAGTGGTGAATACTACTGGGTCCAATTCGTCTCCTGTATTTTGCAGAGAATAGTAGTTGTCATTAGATGTAATAGCAAAGCGTTGATTGGAAGTCGCTTGTAGAGCACCAACTACAACGCCAGAGTCATTTTGATAATTTGTTCCTGTCAAAATCAGATTTCCTCCCGAGTTCGGTATTTGACTACTAGCAATATCATCACCGGCAGTTTTCGAATAAACGCGGACTCGACCCGTATTAGTGCCGCTTCCAGAGACTGCTATAGATGTGATTGTTCCATAATAATTAGAGCTTTCGGCATCCGCACTATTAGACACATTTATAGTTTCTGAAATTGCGTTACCTTCCCGATCCGTTCCAACAACGGCAAGGTCATAATCAGAGGTATTTAATACAGCTTGCCCTCCTGACCGATAGGACCCATTTATTGTCGCAGTTCCATTCCCGGTGTAGGCAGAATTTGTAGAAATACCATCATCATCTCGATCAGTTCCTATTTTGATATTTCCTGGACTTAAGCTATTAACTGAAACATTGGTTACAGTAGCAAATTGTTGAGTAGTCGAAACTGTACCCCCGATGGATCCAGTTAAGTTTTCAGTATGAACATTACCATCGGTATCTGTTCCAGTTATAGTATAAGCTCCTACGACTCCATCAGCTGGCGTTGCAAGGGTAACCACCTCACCATCACCTCTTAGATCAGCCTCACCAGAACTAACTAGATCGCCATTAAGATTTAGATTGAAAGGATAGCTATTGCTACTTGTAAGTCGTTGGTTCCTAGCAATACCATTAACATCAGATGAAGTTCCTGCTTTGATATATCCATCGATATCAGCATTTACCCTTATTTGGTCAACTATAGTGAATTTTTTGCTAGTATAAACCCAATTACCAGGGTTGGTCGTAATTGTTTCACTGTCAGCATTACCTTGAGAGTTTTTTCCCGAGATGGTAAGATTTTGGGCATCTGTTCCGGATCCTGTTTGAATTTGAACAATTTCACCTTGTTCTAAATATGCGGTTCCCCCTGAAGCTAGCGCACCGCTAACTGCTAGATTAGACTGATTAACAGGGGAGGAACTAGCTATTGCATCATCATCAGAGCCTATTCCTACTTTTGTACTTCCAGAGGTACCATTTATCAATAGAACCTGTGTTACAGTTGCAAAACTACCGCTAGTATGTCCTGTATCACCGTGAGCGACTGTAACATCTTGGGTTTGGGCTCCTCCCGAAAGGTTTGTTCCAGTTACTCTGTAGGTAGCTTGAATGGAATTTGCAGCAGTAGTAATTTTAACTCTTTGGTCAGAGGTTTTTGGTACAACCACTAGATTTCGGGCTGCTTGCAATGTGACGGGAGTGGTATCATCCTCATAAGTGGTGGCAGAGTAATTTGCTGGCTGAACATTTAATCCTATACCCGCAAGTTCAGCGATTACGATGTCTTCACCAGATGCATGAGTTAATAGCAGGCTTTCATTGCCCAAAGTCCATAAAGCATCACCATCATCATTTGTGGCCACGACTCCGTTTGCTGCGACAATTCCTGTTGTCCCAGTAGCGTTATTAATCTGAGTCTTAAGATTATTGAGGTTACTTGTGGTGATACTAGCTGAAATGTCCGCGGTTCCACCGTTATTGTTGGATAGTTTGAATGACACGGTATCATTTCCATCTGCTCCCGAAATCACGAGTCCAGTTTTAGCCGTAAAACCAACATTTGTATGCAGAATCTGGGCATTAAGTTGTTCACTAATGAGTTTTGCAGAGGCATTCGCTGCTATTGTTACCGTCCTTGTGTCAACACTTTCACCTACCGTGTCATAAATGCCTGCAACAGATATGGTATGAGTTCCACTTAAGCCTCCAGCTGAAGAACTTAAGGAAGTGGTGCGACTATCCCCAACCGCTTTGGTGGTAACAGATGCTCCGATTGGAGCAATGGCCGCCTCGATTCGCGGATTAAGATCTTGATCTTCTAGATCCATATTGACATTATTTAGTGTAATTTTATTAGCTATTTTCTCAAGTGTTTTATTATTTATTGCTAGGGTTGGACCCGGAGTAATTGCTATGTTGTCTATATAAAGATTTGCTCCCATCCAGGTTCCCCCAGTGAAATCGTATGAG
>MDTC01225270.1_pt1 | contig 15707 bp, 15 predicted proteins | sample 811181 | NCBI WGS metagenome assembly MDTC01 (sample SAMN05326644, study PRJNA326480) | marine metagenome | isolation source: seawater | place: Pacific Ocean: North | collected 2011
AATCGATTTGTTAAGTGCCCCTCTTTTGTTCTTGTTGGGAAGTATTTTTGGTGTCCTTTCATAGCTGCAATTAGTGCCACTTCTGGGGTCGCAAGGAATTTTTCCTCAAATATTCCACATATCCCCACAGGCCATTCTACAAGACAACTGATTTCTGTGAGTAGAGCGTCATCTTTATCAATTCGCACGTTATTTGTTTTGGCCGTTTTTTTGACGACCGCCCAGGTTCTTGCCTTTCTCGTTTCGAAGTTCGCTATTACGAATGCTTGATTTAAAATGGTTTCGTAGTTTGACGCGTGATCGATCACTAATTTGGCGGGAGCCATGAAACGATGACCAAATGTTGTATTACTACTTTCTAGTTTGAAAACGGTGACAGGCACGATTTGTTCGTTCAGCATTGCCAGAATCCAGTGTACCGGTCGTGCGAATTCATCTCGGCTACTGCCCCAACGCATCGCTTTCGATAGAGCTAATGATTGAACAACATCTGGGCACACTTGAGCGAGAACGACGGAGGCTTTTTTTCCGTATTCGACGCCGTTATATACAACCCACTGTCCCTTCTCAGTTTGAATCGACGACGTTTGTTCGGGTTTGATACCAAGGCCTTTACAAAACCCTCGTAGTGCTTTTGTTGGCTCCCCGTTAGCATATGCAGCTAAATATGCTGGGCCACGACGCTCAAATGTTTTGTTATCAGAGTTTTGCGCTAACCCTGAAATTACAACTCCAATTCTGCGTGGCGAAGCAATCACCGAAATTTCTGAATATTTTAATGACGCAAATGTCAATTTTTCTTTGAAGAGAGTGTATAGCTGAGTGTTGAGTGAAGGAAGGGCTGAATAGGGCAGCTCCTCGCATCCGAGCTCAAAAACGAAGCAAGACTTGGTCATCCGTTTTCCTCATCTAAATATTGGGTACGCAATGCCTCATCTGCTAGGGGGAAACCAGCTTGTCTTCTAGACAAAAAATAACTGTCTGCGACTCGCCGAGCAAGATCACGCACCTTCAGGATAAAGCGTTGGCGTTCTGTCACACTGATTGCATGCCGCGCATCGAGTAGATTAAATGTGTGACTAGCTCTCAAAACTTGCTCATATGCCGGCAATGGTAATGCGGAATCTAACAGCTTCTGACAAGATATTTCTGCTTCGTCGAAGGCCGTTAAAAGCCAGTCCGTATTCGCATGCTCAAAATTATATGCACTCATTTCTTGTTCATTCTGCAGGAAAACATCGCCATAGGTCACAAAGCCACCGTCATTCTTAGTCCAAACTAACTCGTACATCGACTCGACATTTTGCAAATACATCGCGATACGCTCTAGGCCGTAGGTGAGCTCCCCTGTAACTGGGTAGCACTCGAGCCCCCCGACTTGCTGAAAGTAGGTGAATTGTGTGACTTCCATCCCATTGAGCCATACTTCCCATCCAAGGCCCCACGCTCCTAACGTTGGTGATTCCCAGTTGTCTTCAACTAGTCTCAAATCATGAATTTGCGGGTTGATTCCAAGATATTCCAAAGAACCGAAATACAGTTCGACCAGATTCTTGGGGTGTGGCTTCATGATCACTTGAAACTGGTAGTAATGTTGTCCTCTATTTGGATTGTCGCCGTATCTCCCGTCGGTCGGGCGTCTAGATGGCTGCACATAAGCAGCATTCCAGCGTTCAGGACCAATTGCCCGAAGAAAAGTCGCTGGATGAAAGGTTCCGGCCCCCATTTCCATGTCATAGGGTTGTAATATAACGCAACCTTCGGCTGCCCAATATTGTTGAAGAGCAAGGATGAGTCCTTGGAAAGTTAAAATATCTGGTGTGCCAGTAGTCGGCATAGAAGTTCCGTCGTCTAGGATAACGGTGCACAGTATAGCTAACAGGTTAAGGATTTGTGCAGTTGATTAAGCGGTTTGTTTGGTTTGTTGGCAAAATGCCATCTTTTATGCAGCGGTTCTTGGCAAAGATTGTCACCTTCTATCTGATAGTTGTACCAAATCAGTCTGCTAGGATTACGAGATTGAATCTTGAACTCGCCTATCCAGAGCTTTCAAAACGGCAAAGACTGAAGCTGGCGCATGCCTCTCTGGAGGATCTTGGCCAGAAATTTTTCAGCTTAATAAGCACGTGGGTTAGGCCTGTTGAATATTCACATCGCCTCGTCGAACTTGTACACGGATTGAATACATTTAATAAAGTTTCTACAAACAAGCCCACATTGATCCTACTGCCTCATATAGGAAATTGGGAATTATTTGGTGTTTGGTTGACCCAGCATCGTTCCTATACAGCGATGTTTCGTCCATTACGTGCTAATGATATTTCGGAAATGGTGCGAGATGCACGCGAGCGTGGCGGAAACGTTCTTGTTCCTACCACTACGATGGGCGTGAGACAAATACGCAAAAGACTAAAGCAAGCTGAAGCAGTAATCGTTTTACCTGACCAGGTACCCAAGGAAGGTGATGGGGTCTATGCCCCATTTTTTGGTCATAGCGTATTAACTCCCGTTCTACCCTATCGGTTAGCTTTATCTACTGATGCTGAGGTATTTATCGGCGCCGCCGTGCGTGTTGAACGTCATTTTGAAATTGTATTGATTCATTTAGAGAAACCTCGTCTTGGTGAGCAAGGGGAATGGTTATCAAATTTGAATGCAGAAATTGAGGCATTAGTTAAACAATTCCCGAGCCAGTATCAGTGGGAGTATCGTCGATTCCGCAATGCCCCCGATGGGTCGCTAAGGTACCGTTAGCGCTCCCAAAAAGATGGCGACAGAACTACTAAGAGAGTAAATAGTTCAAGCCTACCAAGTAACATCGCAAAGCTCAAAATATACTTTGTGCCGTCGGAGAGCCTGGCATAGTTGAACGCTGCATCACCAAGACCCGGTCCTAGGTTATTGAGGCAGGCGCCTACGGCTGAGTATGCCGTGATAGGGTCTTCCCCTAGGGCCATGCAAAGGAGCATCAAAACTGCGAAGGTAAGGACGTAGGCAGCCAAAAATCCCCAGACAGCGTCGATAACTCTCGAGCCAACGGGTTTCCTTCCGATTTTGATTGGGATAACCGCATTCGGATGAATAAGTCGCCTAATTTCACGAGCACCCTGTTTGTACAACAACAGCATTCTTATAATCTTTATTCCGCCGCCCGTAGAACCGGCACAAGCACCTATGAAGGCACTCATTAGCAATAAAAACGGTATAAATGTTGGCCACGCTCCGTGGTCAGACGTCGAGAATCCAGTTGTGGTTGCTATAGATACGGCTTCAAAAGCCCCTCTACGGAAGGCCTCATTAACTGGATACGCTCCATGATCCAGGAGTACTAGCGATACCAACAAAGACAGTCCGGCTAAAAATAATAGATAAATCTTCCATTCCGGATCGGCTCCATAGTGTTTTAAACTTTTGTTATGCCAAGCGATGAAATGTAGCGAGAAATTCATTCCAGAAATAATCATAAAAATAATTGCGACGGTTTCGATCGTGACGCTGTTGAAATGACCAATAGAAGCGTCGTAGGTTGAAAACCCACCAATCGCTATTGTTGAGAATGCGTGGCAGATGGCATCGAACACTTCCATGCCAGAAATCCAATAAGCAAATGCGCAGGCCACAGTGAGGGATACATAAATCAACCAAAGCGCCTTTGCAGTTTCGGCGATACGCGGTGACAGTTTGGCATCTTTTACAGGGCCGGGGGTCTCGGCCCGGTATAATTGCATACCTCCGATTCCTAACATGGGAAGAATAGCGACCGCCAGAACCACGATGCCCATGCCGCCGAGCCATTGAAGTTGTTGCCTGTAAAATAGGATCGACTTGGGAAGAGTGTCTAAGCCGACGATAACAGTTGCGCCGGTTGTCGTTAAGCCACTGATCGACTCGAACAACGCATCAGTGACGCTGATATTCAATTGGCCCGATAATGCCAGCGGGACGCTTCCTGCACTGCCGAGGACCAGCCAGAAAAGCACAGTGATGACAAATCCATCACGGATTCTCAGTTCACGCTTCTGGCGCCGTGTAGGGATCCAACTTACGAATCCAGCGCCGAAAACCAGTAAAGCTGCAGCACCAAACAATGCAATCTGTCCATCCTGGAAGACTACACTGACCCCAATTGGGGGTAACATCGTCAAACTGAAAAGCATTAGCAGCAATCCAAGAATCCGAAGTGTAGGTCCGAATTGACTCATTACAAGAATGTAGGTGCGACTGAAAATAACCTTTCGATATCGGCTATTTTCCTTTTGTCTGTTAAAAACATAATGACGTGATCTTGGTGCTCTATTGCAAGGCGGTCGTGAGCAATTAGAACCTCGTCATTTCGCACTATTGCTCCGATTGTTGCTCCCGCAGGTAAATCGATATCACCAATGCAGCGGTTAACGACGCGGCTTGAACGAGTGTCACCATGTGCTATCGCTTCGATAGCTTCCGCAGCGCCGCGACGGAGTGAGTGCGCGGCCTGGATCGATCCTCGACGGACTAACTGCAGTAGGGAGCCGATGGTTGCCTGTTCTGGGCTGACGGCAATATCGATCAAACCACCTTGGACTAGGTCCACGTAAGCGGCGTTATTGATCAGAGTCATCACTTTGCGCACCCCCAATCGCTTCGCAAGCATAGAAGACATAATATTTGCTTCATCGCTGTTTGTTACTGCACAAAATACGTCTACATCATCGATACGTTCTTCTAATAAGAGATCTTGATCTGAGGCGTCACCCTTTAGAACAACTGTTTTATTGAGTATTTCAGAAAGTTCTTTGCATCGAATTTGGCTTCGCTCAATTAATTTCACTCGATATTGATTTTCAATTGAGGTGGCCAGTCGGGAACCGATATTCCCGCCTCCGGCTATCAGAATTCTGCGGTAAGGCTTTTCAAGTTTTTGAAGTTCTGAAACCACTGCCCGGATATCCTTTCGAGCCGCTAGAAAGAAAACTTCGTCATCTGCTTCGATTACAGTATCGCCTCGTGGGATGATCGATCTATCTTTTCGAAAAATGGCAGCGACTCGGGTATCGACTTTAGGCAAGTCTTTTCGGAGATCTTTTAGTTCTCTGCCTACGAGCGCTCCATCTGTATAGGCCTTAACAGCGACTAGTTGAACTAAACCACCAGCAAAATCCATTACTTGGAGCGCTCCCGGTTGTTGTATGAGTCTGAATATCGCTTCTGTAACTAGTTGTTCTGGCCGAATAATTTGATCTATATTGAAAGCTGTCTTGCCACCAAATAACGGGTTTGTTTTGTTATCTTTTCCAACGTCGTAAGCTGGCGAGCGTACGCGCGCGATTTTTGTCGGTGTTCGAAATAGTGCTTGGCTAATTTGACATGCCACCATGTTGATTTCATCTGAGTTGGTGACAGCTATCAACATGTCCGCGTCCACACCACCAGCCTGCTTTAAAATTTCTGGATATGACCCGTTACCATGAATTGTGCGGATATCAAGGCGATCCTGCAGGGTACGCAACCTAAATCGGTCAGTATCCACTATCGTGATGTCATTGGCTTCTGAAGCTAAATTTTCTGCAAGGGTCGCACCAACCTGCCCTGCGCCGAGAATAATGATTTTCAAGCAGATACCCCGCCATGATCGGGTTCTGATTTAAACAGAAGCGAGTAGAAGAAACCATCACCGCCGGCATGAGTTGGTAAATGCTGTATTCCGAATTCTGTATTGATCCCTGGAGCATCAACAATCGATGTAAGTTGAGCATCTGTGTGGCGATCTAAAAACTTTTTAATTTGAAGCTGATTCTCTTGTGGCAAAATCGAACATGTCGTGACTAAAAACCTGCCACCGACATTAAGAGTTTCCCAGGCTGCATCTAAGATCATGGTTTGCATACCAATTAATGACCTTAAAGAAGTTTCAGAGCGCATTAAGCGCACATCAGGATTTCTTCGAATGACGCCAGTTGCTGAACATGGCAGGTCAAGTATAATCGCGTCAAAATATTGTTGGTCCCACCAACTCTCTATGTGTGACGCATCGGCTACTATGAGCTCTGCACGTAACCCAAGTCTTACTAGGTTTTCTTTTATACGAAAAAGGCGTTTTTCGCTGATATCAAGTGCAGTAATGTGACTATCCGCCATCTCAAGTAAATGACAGGTTTTTCCGCCAGGCGCTGCGCAGGCGTCGAGGATCCTCTCGTTATTCTGGGGATTTAAAATTATTGATGCCCATTGGCTGGACTCATCTTGAATGCTGACTACGCCCTCTTCGAAGCCTTCAAGGGCTTGCAATGTTAGTGGCTGTGACAAACGCACTGAGTCAACTGCAGAGCCTTTTTCTGCTTCAATGCCAAGTGCCTTGATTCGCGCAAGATAGTCATCCCGGCTTTGCCTACGGCGATTGACGCGCAGTGTCATTGGCGGATGAACATTATTTTCTACTAACACCTTTTCCCAATGCTCTGGCCAATTGATTTTTATAATATCGATTAACCATTGTGGGTGATTCCATAGTGTTTGGGCGGAGTGCCGTTCCATTTTCAGTTCGGATTTTTTCCGAATAAACTGCCGGAGCACAGCGTTTACGAGGCCACGAGCCCAAGGCCGCCCTTCAGTGACAGTCACGTCGACGTACTCAGAGACGACAGCATGTTCCTTGCTCCCCATCCAACCGAGTTCGTAAATACCACATCTGACAATTGAACTAAGTATCTGATCTCTAGCCTTAAGAGGCTTATCCAGAAGCTGCGACTCTATTTCTTCGAGATGAAACCATTCACGGCAAATACCATAACAAATCGACTTTAATAACTTTTTATCACTTTCCACTAATATTTTTGCATGTTTTCGAATTAGAACATCAAGATTCGATTGCTGGCTCTGGAGTGCATTTATTACCTCTGCAGCATGAGCCCTAACCGATTTTTTCACCCAGACTGCTCCATTAATTCTGTTGGCTCAAGCCAAGGTGCTGATTGGTGGGATGATATTTGTGCTGGCACCAAGCGTTTACCTCCTGGTAACTGACACTCAAGCACTTCCAGGTTGCCGGTTTGTGTGCTGACAAGGATTTTCCGATTTTCCTTCCACAGCCAGCCGGCGGCAGGTGCTGATCCTTTTGCTTCTCTCACAGAAAAGATCTTGATTCGTGACGACCCAGCGAAGGTAAATGCACCTGGAATAGGATTGAAGGCATGGATCTGCCGCATTACCTGACATCGCTCTTTGTTCCATTGAATACAAGCATGTTGTGTCGAAATTTTTTGTGCGTACGTTATACCAATTACCGGCTGTTGAACGAGTTGACGATTAGAGACGGCGCGTTGCCTGAGAGTTTTTACTAACAATGGTCCACCCAGCTCCGCGAGCTGGTCATGCAATTCGGCGGCGGTGGTCTGGTTTGTTATTGCGATCGACACTCTGGCCAGTATTGGACCTGTATCGAGTCCTTCATCCATAAGCATGATGGTGACACCAGTTACTGAGTCACCTGCCTCGATAGATCGTTGCAACGGCGCTGCGCCTCGCCATCGAGGTAGAAGCGATGCATGGACATTCAGGCACCCAAGTTTGGGGCTTTCGAGGATTTCGGCCGTCAAGATTTGTCCGTAGGCGACGACAACCATTGCGTCGAAATTTTTTTCTTTAATCCACTGGATCTCAGAGGGATCTCTAAGTGTATCTGGTTGTCTCAAAGGGATTCCAGATTCGAGGGCATATTTTTTGACCGCGCTTTCAGAAAGATACTGTCCTCTTCCCCTCGGGCGATCCGGTTGTGTCAGCACATACTCAACATAAATGTGAGGATCATGAAACAAAGCTTCGAGTGTGGGTACCGCGAATTCCGGAGTGCCTGCAAAGAGGACCCTTAGCATTTAAGATGTTGCCTCGGTGCGTTTTTGTTTTGCCAGCTTTGACCTAATTCGTGACCGTTTTAGGGTCGACAAGTGATCAACAAATAATTTTCCGTTGAGATGGTCACATTCGTGTTGAATGCAAACTGCCAGCAGTCCCTCAGCCTCCATTTCATAGACTTCTCCATCGCGGTTAAATGCTTTCAATCGAATGCGGTCAGGACGCTTTACGACTTCATAGACTCCCGGGACCGAAAGACAGCCCTCTTGCATTTCGTCTATTTCTTGAGTCAAGGTTTTAAATTTGGGGTTGATCATAACCAACGGTTGATTTTCGTCGTCCTGAAGATCGATTACGACCACGCGAAGATGGACGTCGATTTGTGTCGCAGCTAGTCCAATACCTTGCGCCTCGTACATGGTTTCAAACATATCGTCTACCAGAGTACGAATTGAATCATTAACTGTTTCCACATCTTTGGCGACAGTCCGAAGTCGCGAATCTGGAAATTCGAGAATTTTGCGTAAAGCCATGTCTTTTTTAATTCTTTGAGTTGCTAGATGTAATGAAATTGTACCCGAAGTCCTTGACACCGCACACTGTTTGATATTTTGCAGTAATTTGCTGGCTTTTATGCTCCTTTCTCATATTGACAGAAAACTTTGTTGGCAAAATGGAGCACTTGTGAGTTTGTTTTATACCTGACTATGTTTAGCTCCGGGGCGCCGTTTGGTTTTTCGGTGTGATGTCTGATTCTAGATTATGGTCCATATTTTCGACCGCAGCTGAAAAGAAGGCAGGTGGCAGAGGTTACCGCAGGGACGTTTGACCGAGCGCCTCTCAAGGCGGTATTAATCAAGTGCGCGAAAAGCTGTAAGAATTATGCATTAGCCCTTTCATGTTCTGATAGTTAAAGACTAAGGGATGTTTGGTGTTTATGATATGGAATGTCTGGTACTGGTTGATTCATGATTTTCCACGATGATTTGATAAAGACGGCGCGAATAGTTGGGGCTGGTGGCGTTGTCGCCTTACCGACCGAAGGAATTTGGGGGTTAAGCTGCCAAATCGGTAATTTTTCTGCGATTCGGCGGTTATTAGATTTAAAAAAGCGGGATCGAGAGAAGGGGTTAATTACGCTGGTTATTGATTTTGCTCATCTCGATCCTTGGTTCACTTGCCCTGTTATAGAGTTGGCCCAACACGAGTCGGGGCGTCCACCAACTTGGATTATTCCCGTGAATGATGATTGTCCCAAATTACTTACTGGAGGACGAAACTCTATGGCTGCCCGCAGGGTAAAGATGCCATATCTTTTGCGGTTGATTCGGATTACGGGACCATTGGTTTCGACATCTGCCAACCGGTCGGGCCGCGCGGCCTGCACGAATCGTTGGCAAGTCATGAACCAACTTGCAGGTTTGGTTGATCATGTTGCGATGGGTCAGACGCAGGGTTATAGGAAACCGAGTACCATCCGGGAAATGCAAACAGGAACCATCATTAGGGATTGATTAAATGATCGATTTCCAGTCAGTTGAAACATATTTCCTGAGGTTTCAGGACACAATTTGCAGTGCTATTGAGGCCGAGGATGGGCGGGTTCAATTTGAACAGGATCAATGGGAACGACAAGAGGGCGGTGGTGGACGCTCGCGTATTTTGTCCGATGGAGCAATTTTTGAAAAAGCTGGTGTCGGGTTTAGTTATGTCAAAGGAGCTAAGCTACCGCCATCGGCGACCGCGTCGCGTCCGGAGCTTGCCGGCTGCGCTTGGAAAGCGATGGGTGTGAGTCTAGTGATTCACCCAAGGAATCCTTATGTGCCGACGGTACACGCTAACGTTAGGTTTTTTATCGCTGAAAACGATACCGAGGATCCTATTTGGTGGTTTGGTGGGGGGTTTGACCTAACCCCATTTTATCCAGTTGACGAAGATTGCGTCCATTTTCATCAAGTTGCTAAAGAGGCCGTGGAGCCGTTTGGTACTGAGTACTATCGGAAATGCAAAGCAGCTTGTGATTCGTATTTTTACCTTCCACATCGCGATGAAACCCGTGGTATCGGTGGATTATTTTTTGATGATTTCAATGAACTTGGGTTCGAACAGAGTTTTGCGTTTATGCAATCAGTCGGAAATGCTTTCTTGCTTGCTTATTTACCAATTGTTCGTCGTCGTAAGGATACTTCCTACGGCGTCAGGGAACGTGATTTCCAACTATACCGGCGCGGGAGGTATGTTGAGTTTAATCTCATTTATGATCGCGGTACGTTGTTTGGATTACAGAGCGGTGGTCGCGCTGAGTCGATCTTAATGTCGATGCCTCCGTTGGCTCGGTGGGAATATGGTTATGTTCCTCCACATAACACAGATGAAGCGAGATTATTCGAGTATTTACAGCCGAGAGACTGGTTGTGAAGTGCAAGCTCGCCGTATTCGGCGACCCAATAGCACACTCAAAGTCTCCTGAAATTCATCGGCGCTTTGGAGATCAATTCGGACTTGACGTTGCTTACGAAAAACGTCGCGTCAAGGAGAATGAGTTCGAGTCTGAGGTCCGTCAGTTTTTCATTGATGGCGGACATGGTCTTAGCATAACGGTTCCGCACAAGTGGAGTGCATTTCAAATCGCAGATGAGCTGTCTGACGAGGCCCTGCTTGCTGGTGCGTGTAATACTTTAATTGCTTCTGATGAAGGGTTTTATGGTCATAACACTGACGGGATAGGCTTGATTGATGACCTCGACCGGCTAGGTTGGTCACCAACTGCTAAGCGTATTCTGATTCTTGGAGCGGGTGGTGCTGTGGCGGGTTGTTTGGGTCCGCTGGTTGCGAGAGGCCCCAAAGAAGTGGTGATTGCGAATCGGTCGGTAGGGAAGCTCAGACGACTTGTTGACCGATTCGATAGAGGGATTCGAGGAATTAGCCTCACTGAACTTGATTTACAGGGGGCGCCATTTGATCTAGTAATCAATGGTATTTCGGCGGGGCTTTCTGGAAGTACAGGCGTGGAGTTGACAGATCGAATCGTGAATGCCGACGGTGCCTGTTATGACTTGATTTACAGTACCGATGATACTCCTTTTTTGAAAATGTGCGGCTCGTTGACTGACCAGCGAGCAGATGGTCTTGGGATGCTGCTCGCGCAGGCAGCCCGACAATTTGAATTATGGACGGGTTTTTTGCCAGATCCATTTGATCAATTTACTGATTTTGGGCGGCCCCCCGATGCTCGCAGTCAGCTAGATGTATAGTTAGGTTTCTCTAATGACGGTAATGGCTAAAAAGTTTCCCTTGGTCCGTTTAGGGGTGGTTGGTGGTGGACAGCTTGCTAGGATGCTTGCGCCAGCTTGCAACAATTATAATGTGCAGATGACCATTCTTGATCCGTCATATAATTCGCCTGCTGGACAAGTGGCCTTTGATCAGATCGAGGGCGATCTCGATGATCCTGCCGCGTTACAACTACTGTGTGAGCGATCGGATATCGTTACATTTGATATCGAAAATATTGGAGCCGATATTTTGATAGCTCTGGCTGATCAGGATATCGAAATCGTTCCGAAGCCTTCGGTTATGCGGCTTATTCAAAACAAGTTTGACCAAAAGTGTCACTATCGAGATTCTGGAATTCTCACGGCCGATTTTACCGATCTGTCCAAGAAATCAAGTTTCTCAGACATTGAAGCTTTCGGTTTGCCTTGCGTCCAAAAGACGCACACGGGTGGTTATGATGGACGTGGGGTTCATATTATAAGGTCCATAGATGATTGGGAAAATCGTTTAGAAACCCCGAGCTTTATCGAGCAATTCATTGCTAACGGAACCGAGTTAGCAGTCATTGTCGCCCGTCGTGCATCTGGCGAGATGGTGGTATACGATCCGGTTGAGATGGTTGTGGATTCTCGGCTAAACCTCCTTGATTATTTGATCGCACCGGCTCGAGTGAATGCAAATGTATTAAAAATAGCGCAAGAACTTGCAAAAAAAACGGTTGAATCTTTCGCAACACCGGGTTTGTTTGGTGTCGAGTTGTTTCTAACTAATTCCGGTGACTTATTGGTCAACGAAGTTGCACCGAGGGCACATAATTCCGGTCATCATACGATTGAGGCTTGTGTGACAAGCCAGTTTGAAAACCAGTTACGCGCGTGCCTAGATTTGCCACTTGGACAAACCGACTTGCACGGGTGCGCGTTGACTGCAAACCTTATTGGTGAGGTAGGTTATGTCGGACGGCCAGTGATTGAAGGCCTTGATCAATTTGCAAAGATAGCGAACTCATATATCCATTTGTATGGGAAGGATGAATGTAGTCCCGGTAGAAAGATGGGACACTTTACGTTAGTTGGGGATGATCACGATGAATTGACCCGGCGTTTAGCATCGATACGTGATGTTTTAATTATTCGAGGAGATACGCCGCAATGACAGTAAAAGTGGGTGTCATTATGGGATCAGATTCTGATTGGTCTGTGATGGAGGGCGCTTTGGATGCTCTGAAGGGTCTTGGAGTAAGTGTTGAGGCGACAGTAGTCTCTGCGCATCGTACGCCTGAACGATTAATGGATTATGCAAAGTCCGCACGGAAACGGGGGCTAGAGGTTATTGTTGCTGGCGCAGGGGGTGCCGCTCATCTTCCGGGGATGGTTGCTGCATATACTGAATTGCCGGTCGTTGGTGTGCCTATTGCGGCAACGCACATGAGTGGTGAAGACAGCCTGTTATCGATTGTACAGATGCCAAAAGGTGTCCCAGTAGCAACGGTAGCAATCAACGGAGCCTATAATGCAGGGCTTCTGGCGGCTCAAATCGTTGCGACTGCAGATGAGTCGTTACGTGATCGCATCGCCGCATATAAAAAAGAGCTTGCCTTACAGGTGATTGAGAAGGCTAAAGAGGTGGAGCGGGTATCGAGTTAGCCGGTTGTTTCGCGATGCTTAGTGGCTAGCTTCACGTAATAGGTTGCTGAATATTTAAAGAATTCTTTTTCACTGTTATTGAGTGGTCTAATCATTTTTACCGGCGATCCAAGATACAAATGTCCTGATTTAAGAGTTTTGCCGGGTGGCACGAGGCTTCCGGCACCTATCATTACTAAATTTTCAATGATTGCTCCATCAAGCACGATGACACCAATACCCACAAGCACTTCATTACCGATGGTACAACCATGCAAACACGCTTGGTGACCAATTGTTACGCGATCTCCAACAGTGAGCGCCTTTCCGCCCTGTGTGTAAGGTCCGTCATGGGTACAATGCAAAACTGCGCCATCTTGAATATTTGTTTGTGAGCCAACGCTAATGGTGTTCACATCACCGCGAATGACAGCTTTTGGCCACACTGAAACATCTTCACCCAGGGTCACTTTCCCGGCAACGAAGGCGGAAGGGTCAATCCAGGCAGATTCGTGAACAACTGGTTCTTGGTTATCATAAGAGCGAACAGTCATACTGGTCCTTGTGATGTCTAGAAAATGCCACACTATTTTCCTAAAAGTTATAGGAGTCAATGATGGCAATCAAACGATTTATTGCTGGCGCCGTCTGCCAGCATTGCGGAGCTCTTGACAAGATAAGGGCCTGGGAAGACGACAGTGAAAAATTGATGCGACGCGAGTGCATTTCGTGCGGGCACCAAGAAGTCATAGCGCTGGAGGTTCCCGAAACATCCGAGCTAGTGACTCGTGTAAATTATGCCGACCCAGTTTTTGATGAAGACGTAAGGCCGGTTAGAATTTTAGACGATTCTGATCCGAACGGACCCTAACCTCCTTAACCACAGCGGGGAGCCTCAATGCCAGCGATAATGTTCTGATTATAGAGAACATCAAGAAGGCACCCATCAAACTATCGAGTGTTGTTGATCCAAAAGCCCATACACCTCCTACCCAGCCAACGCCAACGCTAAAACACATCGTGAGACACATGTCGAGTGTCTTGGTCAGGCCAATAAATACTCCATCGAGCCAATAAGACCAGCATAAGAAAACTACTATCCCGGTAAACCAGACCATCAGATCGGCGGTTTGGTCGATAACGGCATTGAAATCAGTGAGCGCCGAAAAGATCTGCGAATGGAAAATCGTGCATATCGATACAATCATTATGGCTGAAACTCCCGATAACACTGCGCCCGCTCTAAGGCTATCGATAAAACGATTAACGTGACTCTTACCGAGTGATTGTCCTGCTTCTATTTCTGCGGCGTATGCGATTCCATCAAGAGCATAAGCCGCTGTCGCGAGAAGAACCAAAACAAGCCCAATCGAAGCGGCCTCAACAGTTCCTAGCCTCGCAGCGAGGATGGATAGGCTAACGAAAACGCCGTTAAGTGCGATTGTTCGAATCATCAGTGGTGTGTTTACTTTGATAATTTTGATAACGAGCTGAGGCTGCCAAGATTTTTTGAGTAGCCGCCTCGTATTTCTTAAGTCAAATGCGAGTAATGTACAGGCCATGATCAAGCCTGCATATTCCGAGACAACCGTTCCGAGAGCGATACCAAAGCTATTCATGTGATACTCAATGGCTAACGTATAGTTCAGGCAAATATTTAGCATGTTGATGCTGATCGCAAGGTATAGCACGATCTGGGTACGACCCCTACCGATGAACCATCCGGTAAGCACCAGCAAAGCAAGATTGGCGGGCGCTCCCCACAGTCTGGTCTCGAGGTATTTCGCGAGTGGCTGATGCATCTCTGAGGGGACTTTGGCTAGCTCAAGAATTAGGGCTATTGCTTGAGAACCAAGCAAAAACAGCCCAAATCCGATGACGGTAGCAAGGGTAATCGCGTGTGACAAAATGCTAAATGACAGGCTTTGATCGTCAGCACCGACCGCCTGAGCGACCATACCCGTTGTCCCCATACGTAAGAACGAAAAAGCGCCAAAAAAGATCACTAACAGTTCTGCACCGACTGTCACAGCAGCGAGATAATAGGCGTGATCTAGGTGACCTGAAATTGCGGCATCAGCTAGACCGAGGATCGGGGTAGAGATATTGGCGATAATCAGAGGAAGTGCTAGCCGCCAAAGTCTCCTAATCGGCTCTATTTCGAAATGAGCTGGCACTGAGGGTCGTGGCGACGAGAGATTAGAATCTCAAGAAAATCGTTGGGATCTTTCACATGTGGCGGGGCATGGGGACCGCCGTCGCGCTTTCGGGCTAGCGCAACCAGGCGAAGCATCCAAAACCGCAAGGCAGCTGTTTCAACAGCGGGCGGCCAATGACTGATTTCTTGGTCTGTGAGCGGGCGGTATCGATTGTATCCTGACATCATCGCTTCGGTTTTTTGTGTGTCGAGACGGCTCGATTCATCGGAACACCAGTCATTGATAGCGATAGCGAGATCAAACAACAGTGAGCCGTTACAGGCGTTGTAGAAGTCAATAATCCCAGCTAACGAGCCGCTATGAAATAGTGCGTTGTCACAGAATAAGTCGCCATGAATAATCCCTTGAGGGAGTCGTTCTGCGTCAGAAGCAAATGTACGAGACCGGTCGATCTGATCGCCCAATATAGCTCGAGATTTTGGCGGTACGATATCAAGTACGCGTTTAACGTTTCCCTCCCACCATGTATTCCACCGATGGTTCTCTCGCCTTAAATCAATATATTTTTGAGTGGCAGAATGCATTTTACCAAGTGCTTTGCCTATTTGATAGCAGGCTTCCGGGGTGATGGGATAGATCGTTGAGCCCTTGACACGGGATAGCAACGCTGCAGGTTTATTTTTTATCGCGAACAAACACGCACCCTCGTGATTCGCAAGCGGTAAAGCCACGGGAACCCCGTCGTCTGATAGCCGGCGATTTAGCTCAATGAAAAATGGGATTTCATTAAAACCCTGCTCTTCAAATATTTGGAGTA
>MDTC01241365.1_pt1 | contig 15706 bp, 13 predicted proteins | sample 811181 | NCBI WGS metagenome assembly MDTC01 (sample SAMN05326644, study PRJNA326480) | marine metagenome | isolation source: seawater | place: Pacific Ocean: North | collected 2011
AGATGCTAAAATTCAGCATAATAGTGCTTTATCGACTGGATCACATACATTTCAGATGAAGCACACTGGTACTGGAAATACACCACTTTTTACTTTCTATGTTGATAACCCAGCAACTCCAACAATTACTAATACATCATTTAATGTTACTGGTGCAACATCATCATATGTCAGTGGTGTTCCATCGATTGATAGTGGTGAGACTATCAATGTTTCCTTTACAATTAATGATGCTATAAAAACATTTTATAATACTACTAAAGTTGCAGAGGTGAGTGGTGCTAGTATTTTAGCATCATCAAGGAACCATGTGATAACTGGTACTCAAACTCCTGATGCTACTATAGTTGTCACTAATGCTCCATCTGCAGGATCTTTTACTGTTGGAACTAATAAATACTCAGAATCAAATACATTAACAATTAAAGGATTTAATTCAAAAAATACCGCAGGAACATCAGCATCTTTAGCACTTACAAACGTTAGAGTTGATACAAAATCAGATGAATCTAGTCGTATTTTTGCTGGTTCTGGAACATATCCAACTACATTTGGAACTACTCTTGGAAATTGGGATAGTACATCAAATTTAATAACTGATGGTGATTATGATGAAGAATTACAATTAGTTCAAGGTCGATATAAAAGACTAGATGCAACAGATTATTCAAATAATGTTCCTCAAGCTGGTCCAGACTATAGTAATGATACACAGACTGGATATAGATACGTTTTATTTAATACGGGAACTATTACTAATCAGACAAGTGTTACTATAAATTTGCAGGGATCTAATGGAATTACTCAAAAAAATCAAACTGGTATTGAACTTACCTTAAGAGTTGTTGGAACTACTGCAACTAATGGATGGATTGATTGTAATACTCCTTACTCTGCTGGAAACCCAACTGACGATGGAGATGCAGCATTAGATTTTGGTGGAAGTGCCAGTGCCACCTCAAGAAGAATAACATTTGGAAATGCTGTTAAAACAGGAACAGTTTATGTAAGATTTGGTCTTCCTAGTGGGTCTACCAAGTACCTTACTGGTATTACCAAGGCTTAGTGGGAGGAGTAATTAAGTAAAATGGCATTAACAGATTCTCAAAAGACTAGTTTACTATTTAAACAATTCTTTGGAAAAGCCGAAACTGAAGAAACAAAACCATATTTTGAAGAACCAAAACCTGGTAGACCAATTGTTTTTGGTTCTCAGGTTTGGTCTGATGTTGATGATATACCAACAACAGCACCTAGTTTAACTGATGGGCAAGAAAGTGGTGTTGTTAAATATTTTGAAAAAGCAAATTTTACCGCAATTTCTGGTATTAGTGATGGTTATTTTCTTTCAGATTTGGTAGATGCCATTCCAGCTTCTTTTGGTGATGGATCTTATGCACCTGTTTTATACAAAAGTGACGGAACAACTCAGATTTTTAACGGTGAAAATGACTGGGTATTGAATGAGGCTGCAGGAACTTTATATTTTTACGGTGGAAATCCCAGTTCTGTAAGTACGTCACTGTTACCTAAAATTAGCTTCTATAAATATATTGGAACAAAAGGTGGAGGTGGTGGCGGAGGCGCCAGTATCACAGTTTCTGATAGTGCTCCAACTGACCCAACAAGTGGGGCATTATGGTATAATAGTTCTTCTGGAGAACTATTGGTTTATTATAATGATGGGGACACTGCTCAATGGGTTTCATCCAGTACTGGTAGTGGTGGACTTTGGAATTATGATGTTTCAACTACTATAATTGAAAATGCTTTTGGAAGTGGTGTTACCGTAAGTGGAATATTATCTGGGGATCTTCGCTCTACAGGATCTGCTCCAGCTTCTGCAACAGCGACTGGAACCGCAGGAGATATTCGATATGATGCTGATTATATATATGTCTGTGTATCAACAAATACCTGGAAAAGAGTTGCCATCAGTACATGGTAAATAAATAACTATATGGATAATAATTAAGTATAATGGCCATAGATTTTCCTTCAAATCCATCTGTAGATCAAATATTTACAACTGCAACTGCTGTTTGGAGTTGGACTGGTTCTTATTGGGCAAGAAAATCTGATCCAGGACTTCAAGGATTTCAAGGACTTCAAGGAGTCCAAGGACCCTCTAATGGTGATAAAGGAGATCAAGGTACTCAAGGTCTTCAAGGTATTCAAGGTATTTCTAATCAAGGTGTTCAAGGAACTCAAGGACTTCAAGGTCTTAGTGGTGCTGCTGTAGATAAAGGTGATCAAGGAACTCAAGGACTTCAAGGAACTCAAGGTCTTCAGGGTGATCAAGGACTTCAAGGTACCAGTGGTGCTGCTGTAGATAAAGGTGATCAAGGAACTCAAGGACTTCAAGGATATCCAGGACAACAAGGTATTAGTGGTGCTGCTGTAGATAAAGGTGATCAAGGTACTCAAGGAAATCAAGGAACTCAAGGTTTTCAGGGTGATCAAGGAACTCAAGGACTTCAAGGCACCAGTGGTTCTGCTGTAGAAAAAGGTGATCAAGGAATTCAAGGAATTCAAGGTATTGCTAATCAGGGTATACAAGGACTTCAAGGTCTTAGTGGAGCTGCTACATTTCAAGGACTTCAAGGCACTCAAGGTGAACAAGGACTTCAAGGTCAATTAGGATTTCAAGGTCTTAGTGGTCTCGCTGTAGATAAAGGTGATCCAGGAGACCAAGGACCTCAAGGAATTCAAGGAATTCAAGGTATTTCTAATCAAGGTACTCAAGGTATTAGTGGAGAATATTTTGTATCATCTGCGTATCAAGGTGCTCAAGGAATAACTGGTTTTCAAGGTAATCGCGGTTTCCAAGGTGCTCAAGGTATTAGTGGAGAAGCTTTTGTGGCAAATGAGCTCCAAGGAACTCAAGGACTTCAAGGAAATCAAGGAACTAAAGGTCTTCAAGGACTTCAAGGTATTAGTGGAGAAGCTTTTGTATCAAATGAGCTTCAAGGAAATCAAGGAACTCAAGGTCTTCAGGGAAGACAAGGACTTCAAGGACTTCAAGGTAATAGTGGAGAACATACTGCATCATTTGAATTGCAAGGTATTCAAGGACCTCAAGGACCTCAAGGACCTCAAGGACTTCAAGGTCTTAGTGGTTCTGCTGTAGATAAAGGTGATCAAGGAACTCAAGGACTTCAAGGACCTCAAGGACCTCAAGGACTTCAAGGTCTTAGTGGTGCTGCTGTAGATAAAGGTGATCAAGGTATACAAGGACCTCAAGGACCTCAAGGACCTCAAGGACTTCAAGGTCTTAGTGGTTCTGCTGTAGATAAAGGTGATCAAGGTATACAAGGACTTCAAGGAACTCAAGGACCTCAAGGACTTCAAGGTCTTAGTGGTGCTGCTGTAGATAAAGGTGATCAAGGTATACAAGGACTTCAAGGAACTCAAGGTCTTCAGGGAAGACAAGGACTTCAAGGACTTCAAGGTCTTAGTGGTTCTGCTGTAGAAAAAGGTGATCAAGGAGTTCAAGGTTTTCAAGGACCTCAAGGACCTCAAGGTCTTAGTGGTTCTGCTGTAGAAAAAGGCGATCAAGGTATACAAGGTATTCAAGGTATTGATGGACCAGTAGGTACTAGATCTTACACTGTTAGTAATAGTGGATCTAGCAACTATGTAATTGATGGGGGTAATAATCCAACGATTACACTATTGAGGGGATTTGCCTACAGTTTTGATGTGAATGCTTCTGGGCACCCATTCTGGATACAAACAAGTTCGGGTGCATATAATGCTGGAGATGTTTATAGTAATGGAGTTACTAATAATGGTACTCAAATCGGAACACTAACATTTGAAGTTCCTTATAATGCTCCAGACACCTTATATTATGTTTGCCAAAATCATAGCAGTATGAGGGGTACTATTAATATTACCGATTTAGGACCTCAAGGTACTCAAGGTAATCAAGGACTTCAAGGTCTTAGTGGTTCTGCTGTAGAAAAAGGTGATCAAGGAGTTCAAGGTTTTCAAGGACCTCAAGGAGTTCAAGGTGGTCAAGGTCTTAGTGGTTCTGCTGTAGAAAAAGGTGATCAAGGTATACAAGGTTTTCAAGGACTTCAAGGACTTCTTGGACAAGGTGATCAAGGTATACAAGGTATCAGTGGTTCTGCTGTAGAAAAAGGTGATCAAGGTATACAAGGTTTTCAAGGTATTCAAGGAGTTCAAGGTAATCAAGGACTTCAAGGTGCTGATGCATCAGCGTTTGCAGTACAAGGAACTCAAGGACTTCAAGGACCTGCTACATATACAATAACGATATCTACTAGTGATCCAAGCGGTGGATCTGATGGTGATCTTTGGATCAAATATTCTACTTAATATTGGGGGATTAATCAAATGGCAACATATTACATAGACTTTGAAGGTGGTAATGATTCTAATGATGGACTATCTTTTGCAAATAGAAAAAAATCTTTTAAGAGTGCAGATACTGCAGCTGGTTCTGGTGGACCCCACGAGTTTAGAATTATGGCTTCACCCGAACCAACTAATATTGGTACTGGGTATGTGACGGCAAGACCTAGTTGTGATTATTATGACACCATATACACCAATGGTAGTTACTCCGACGTATATCCCAGTACAACAGAAGGTCAGACTCAGGTTTACCAACAAGACCATGGTCTTGTTACTGGTGATACGATTGGTATATATCCACAAAGCACCAGTACCTCCACCTGGCCAGATAGTGGTAATATGTTTGGTACTTGGGAAGTAACGAGGATTGACGATGATAATTTCACTATTAATGGATATACTTCAACTGTTAGCTCACAAGAGAACAATAAGTATGCGTATCTTTTTTGTTTGACACAACAAAGAATACTGTTAGATACTGCAGTAACTGAATCTATAGCTTGTCATGGTGATAAGACTAGGGGAGCTTGGACGGCTTCAGCAAATGTTACAACTTCACTTTCAGGTCAGGCGAGTGCTTATAATCAATATCAATATTCGATGGAAGGTTATTGGGGAGATTATATTAATATCTCATCTTCATTTGGAACAGGAAAAGCAGCATATTGGACTTTACCTTCTACTTTAGATTTATCTGGGTATCAACAAATTTCATTTTATTGGAGATGGAATAGTGGATCTACTGAAACATCATCATCAAATGGATATACAAACTATTCTCTACGACTATGTTCGGATACCACTGGAGATACAACGGTAAATACATTTAATATTCCTATAATAGGTGGGTATACGGCTTCCTATGGGTTTAGACCTATTACTATAGATCTTGGAACTAATTTGGGTAGTAGTATTCAATCTATAGCATTGTATGTTGATACTGATAAAGGCGCACAAAGTTTTTACTTATCAAATGTTATTGCTTGTAAAGCTAAATCAGATGATGCCTCTTTAACTCTTAATAGTTTAATAGGTCTCAATACAACTGCATCAGCTACAGGAGGAATGCCAGGTAATAGAGAGTGGTATGCCATAGAGTCAATTGTTGGTAGACGTGTTTTATTGAACAGCACCAGTCCAAGAAGGACAAAATCAGCGTATAACTATAATGGTGGATTGTTCGCTTGGCATGGGGACAATGAAGGAACAAGAGATATTTACAAAAGAGAATGTATACCAATACCCATAGCAAGAACATCCTCGAGCTATTCTTCATCTGGCACAGATTCACCTTTTTATGTAGCTTATGGTGGATCTTCTTCTGGAGAACGTGTTATAAGTGGTGGATGGAATCGTACAGATATGAGTACTCAATTGGGAGATGAATTTGGTGATGATGGGATGACTTATCTTGATGGAGGAAACTTTGTAGATTGGTCTATTCTTTGTGCGAGTAGGGATTATATGTTTTTCAAAAATCTTGGATTTGTTAGGTGGAGACAAGCACGAATTGGACAGGCATTGAATTCGCTGAAATTTGAAAATCTTGATATGATCTATAGTGCTGGTAATTTTTATCTGTATAACTGCAATGTCTCACGCTTTAGAGGTATAAGAATTAATATTCATACAACCAGTAGTGGTGCGTTATACACCAGTCGTGCGGCAATATATGATCCAGAAGGATCGTTCCAAGTAATCGCTAATACCTCCACATACACCACCTCTTTATATTCAGGATCCTGTCTGGTTCTTGATAGAGTACATTGTGTAGGTGGATACTTCTCAAGCGGTTATCTATATTCCGCCGGCGTCGCTGTGAATAAAATTAATTCTTTCACCAATCATCCTGGCGAAGGTGGAATGAATAGTAGTCAGAGATCATTTTCTACAATGTCTAGAGGAGCTCAAAATTGGGGTTACACTACTGGAAATATAAGATCCACAATCAATGATACTATACACGAAGATTTAGGCACAGCACCAATGCTCAGTCCTGGACTGAGAATTGGTATCGCTACATGTGTCAATAGTAATCGATGCATCGAATATGGTTCAGTTGATAATGGAATTGATGAGTTTCAGGAATTTTATCATACCACTACTGATGGTACTAAAGCATATAAACCCTATTTTAAACGCCAAGCCGCTCAGAGGTATACTTTTTACGGATATAGTAGCCAGGGAGAATCTATGGTAAAAGTACATAAAGGGGAGGGGTTTAATGCGTATATATATCAAAACGACCATCTCTTTTTGAATGATTTTGAATTTAGCGACTCCAGTCCATTTAGTCTATACGATTTTACTGGATTTATTTGTTCAAGAGATCATGATGGTGTCAGTGGAGCTATATTCAATCGAGTAGGTGGATGTGAAATTATTCCAGATTCAACCACCAGACATACTGCTTCAGGTATTTCTTGGAAAATGACAAGAAAAGATAAATATTCTACTAAATTTAAAATTGCATCAATTCCAGCAACAGCTAATAGTCAAATAACACTTAAATTATGGTTTTATCGATCATCGGCTTCCTCTCCAGTAGGCAGACTAGAAATTGTTAAGTCTGACACAGGTACAACTACTTCCTCTTCCTCTTATACTAGTTCCAATGGTTCATGGGAAGAACTTAGCGTTTCGACAACACCATCATATGATAGTATTGTGGATTGTTATGTGTTTTTGGACAATAGTAGTGCTTCTAATAATCAGTCTATATACATTGATGACTTTTCAATATCTTGAGGTAATATAAATGAACTATAATATTTTAGAAACTCGTCCCGCATCAAATGGAAAAATATATTATGATATTGAGATTTTATCTATAGATAAAATTTTTACATTTAAATTTGATGCTGATATTTCTGATGATCTAATTGAATCAGAAGTTACGAGATTTGTTGAAGATTATGAAAGAAGTCTTTCTATTGCACCTATAATGAAAGAATTTGATTCTAAACAATTACAGCGTCTTGAATATTCTGAAAAAATTGGGGAAATAGAACTATTAGTGGGAGAAGAAGGACTTGAAGATGAAAAAATTATTGAATACACTGAAGAAATTGAAAGAATAGAAAACCTGATAACTAAAATAGACGAAGAATGTGATATATTATTAATACAAATGAACGAAATTTAAGGAGACTAATTATGGCATTAGGAGGCGGTGATGAGATACTTGGATTAGATTTTGTTAAATGGTCTTTACCATTCGTTGCTGTAGATTCATTTGCATCAACAGATTCTAGGACATTAGATTATGTTAATTGGTCTTTACCATTTGTTACTGCTCCTAGTGGAACTGTAGCACCTGTAAATTCGAATATTTATGTTAACATTTCTGGAACTTGGCAAGCAGCAAGTGCGGTATATGTTAACGTTTCTGGAGTATGGAAAACGGCAACAGATGGTAAGATATACTATAATGACTCTGGGAGTTGGTATACTGATTAGTGTAAAAAGTTGAAAGATTTTTTACATTGTGCTATGATAATAGAAAGAATGGTTTTTTAATTTTGTATTGTGATTTTATGAAATCTAATTTTGTCGGATATATCATTAAAAAAGGTGGACTAATTAAAAAATTACTAGTAGATCCATCATATACTGGTGGCACGGGTCTTATGAATCCGTCAGTTTATGTAGATGAAAATAAAAAAATATATGTAAATATACGTCATGTAAATTATACTTTATATTCCTCAGAAAATAATAATCATGAACACCATTGGGGACCATTGGTATATTTACATCCAGAAAATGATTGGAGGTTAATAACACAAAACTATTTTGCATTTCTAGATGATAATCTAGAAATACTTAATGTAAAAAAAATTGATACGTCAAAACTAGATAAAAAACCTTTATGGGAATTTGTCAATCTTGAAGATGCACGAATCGTTCGATGGAATGGTAAATTTTATATTACTGGAGTTAGAAGAGATGTTGATACGATTGGAACGGGACGAATGGAGTTATCGGAACTTTCAATATCCAATGAAAATGTAAAAGAAATATCTAGAATGAGAATACCTGTTCCCAATCAAATTGGGGATGGAGGTTCTTATTGTGAAAAGAACTGGATGCCAATAATGGATAATCCATTCCAATATGTTAAGTGGACAAATCCAACAGAAGTTATTGAATTTAATCCTGAAAATAATCAAACAAAAACAGTATTTTTATCAAAAAATACTGAAAATATAAAGTATGATTTGAGAGGTGGATCTCAGGTAATTTCTTATGGTGATGGATATCTTGCTATAAATCATATTACTTATTTAACTAAATCTGCAGCTGGTAGAAAGTTTGGAAATTATAAACATCAATTTACTTATTGGGATAAAAATTGGAATGTAATTAAAAGATCTAAAGTTTTTACTTTTCTTGATGGAAGAGTTGAATTTTGTTGTGGATTAGCAAAATATGAAAATGATTATTTGATTACCTTTGGATTTCAAGATAATGCAGCATATATTTTAAAAATATCTGAAAAAGCATTAGGTGAATTTTTATATGAATAACTTTGTTAAATATGTCTTAGATAATGGTGGTAGTATTAAACCATTAATAATACCTTCTCATTTTACTAGTGGAACAGGAACATTTAACCCATCAGTATTAGTTAATGGTGATAATATATTTGTAATAATTAGACATTGTGATTATACATTATATCATTCTGAATATAATAAATATGAGCATCATCGAGGTCCTTTACAATATTTACATAGAGAAAATCATTGGCCAATAAAAACAACTAATTATTTTTGTCATCTAAATCAAGATTTAGATGTTACTTTTTGTTCGCCAATAAATACATCACTTTTAGATAAAGATCCCTTGTGGAGTTTTGCTGGGCTGGAAGATGCGCGGATTATAAACTGGGAAAATAAACTTTACATAACAGGAGTTAGGAGGGATACTGATACAAAAGGAACTGGTAGAATAGAACTTTCACAAATCATATTTGAAAATTCTGAGATAAAGGAAATTTCTAGACATAGAATTCCTTCACCAAATGGTGATAATAGTTACTGTGAAAAAAACTGGATGCCAATAGTAACTAAACCATTTCATTATGTTAAATGGACAAATCCAACAGAGATTGTAAAATGTAAGATTGATACTAATATAAAAAGTGATGTAGTTTATTTTAAATCTTTTGCTGGAATTGATTCAACTTTAAAGGGTGGTTCGCAAGTTATTCCTTATGAAGAAGGACATTTGTGTTTAACACATACTAGTGATATTCATCATAGTTTGGCAGGAAAGATTAATAATATGTATAAACATCAGTTTGTATATTGGGATAGTAATTGGAACATTACAAAAGTATCTAGTTTTTTTAACTTCATGAATAGTAAAATTGAGTTTTGTTGTGGTATGTCTAAATACAAGCAAGACTATTTGATTAGTTTTGGAATACAAGATAATGCATCTTATATTTTAAGAGTTCCTGAAAAATTGATGGGAGAGTTTATTAGTGAAGAATGAAATATTAAATCAGTTAGTGCTTGAGTATGCATTAGATACTGATAATCCTATAAAAAATTATAATCTAGCTATCGAGTATAAAAGAATAGGTCAAACAGCTTCTGCAGTTTCATATTTTCTTAGGTGTGCTGAAAAAACAAATGATTTAAATCTGTCTTACGAATGTCTCATTCACATAGGACTGTGTTTTGATTCTCAGGGGGATAGATTAGGTAGTGCGTATGGTTCTTTTAAACAAGCAATGACACTTTTGCCTAAAAGACCAGAGGCTTATTTTTATATTTCTAGATTAAAAAATTGGTATGGACTTCCAGAAGATGCATATACTTTTAGTTCTATTGCATTAGATGTTTGTGATTTTGAAAATATAGATTCACTAAAAAATCTTAAATTATATTCTGGTAAATATTGTTTACTTTTTGAGAAAGCAATATCCTCTTGGAAATGGGGAAAAGTTGAAGAATGTAAAAGTATGCTTTTAGATTTATGTGAAAACCATTGGGGAAGTTTGAGTGATTATCAAAAAAGAATTACAGAAGAATATCTTAAAAAATATTATAATATTTCAGCACAGACAGTAATTAATAAAAAAATATTTAATGTTGATTCTTACGAAAAAACAGATATTGTTCTACAAGGACCAATTGATGAGATAACAGGATTAGTTGTAGATGAATATTTAAATCTTCCTTTTGTAAACAAAATTATTGTTTCCACTTGGAAAGATTGTGAATTTGAATATGATCATCCTAAGGTGAGTGTTGTTAAAAGTGAATATCCATTAGTTCCAGGAACTTGCAATAAAAACTTGCAGATTGTATCAACCTTGGCTGGTTTGAGAGAGTGTTCCTCCAAATATTCAATTAAAATGAGGGCAGATCAAAAGTATAGTTATGATTCTATGATTTTACTTTATGATCATTTTCTTAAACGTGGTGGACTAGATGGTCAAAAAATGTTCATTGCTGGAATTTATCCACATTTACTTTACCATCCTAGAGATCACGTGTTCTGGTCAACAACAAGTAACTTGTTGAAAATGTTTGATATCCCTTTAGAATATAATAGTTTGATGGATAAAATTCATTTAGGTAAATACGAATTAGCAAATTACTATGAACATTTTACAAGACCAGAAACTTATTTGGGAGCTCATTATCTGAGTAAATTTGATGATAGAATAAAAATGTCTTTAATCTATCCAGAAAAAAATCTATATGATAATTCTGAAAATTGGCAAAAAAATTATGAACTTAGTTTAGAATTAATGCCAAAGCACTTTGAAGTTTTCCCTGCAGAAGGTATTCAGATAGAGTGGCCAAAAAGATTGAAGAATAGAATTCCTGGAGAACCCGAATATACTTTTTTTGATCCCAAAATACATATGAAAGGAGAGAAACATTTTGAAGATTCTCCTTGGAATATTAATTCTTAGTATTATTGATGAAGATGGAGTTTAAAAAATGAATATAGTAATACCTATGGCTGGTGAAGGAACAAGATTTCCTAAAGACTCTTACAAAGTTCCCAAACCTCTTATTAATATTAATGGAATTTCCATGATTAAGTGTGCAGTAGACTCTTTAAATTTGGTGGGAAAATATCATTTTGTGATAAGAAAAGATAGTTATTATGATCAAGTATGTACTACATTACATTCTATGTTGCCCTCAGCAAAAATTATTAGTGTAGATGAAACAACACAAGGACCAGCATCTAGTTGCCTTTTATTTAAGGAAGACATTAACACTGAGGAAGAATTGGTAATATGTAATTGTGATCAAATAATGAAATGGGATTCTGATTTATTTTTAAATTCTGCTAGGTATTACAAATATGATGGATTAGTTGTCACATATACGACAAATACTCCCAAGAATAGTTATGCGAGAGTAGATCAAAATGGATTTGTTAGGGAGATAAAGGAAAAGGAAGTAATTAGCAATGTATCTTTAAATGGAATACATTATTGGAGAAAAGGAAATTATTTTGTGCAAAGTGCTGAAAGTATGATATACTATAGTGATACTGCTCCTAATGGTGAATTTTATGTTGGACCAACATATAATTATATGATTAAAAGTGGATTGAAAGTTGGAATACATCATATTCCAAACTATCAGCATAATCCCGTTGGAGTACCAGAAGATTTAAATTCTTATCTTGAAAGTTATGATTCTTTCCAATATAAATGAATATGTGAGGGGTTGGTTTATTGGTGATTTTGAACCAACAGTCTTGAGGACAAAAGATTTTGAAGTTGGAGTTCTTACCCATTCAAAAGGAGAACAATGGCCTGTGCATTATCATAAAGATAGTGTAGAATATAATGTGCTTATAAAAGGATGTATGATTGTTCGTGGTAAAAAAATAAACTCTGGAGATGTGTTTATTTTTGAAAAAGGAGAAATTGCAGATCCAGTTTTTCTTGAAGATTGCACTGTTGTTTGTGTAAAAGTGCCTTCTATACCTACAGATAAGTATGAGGTTTAAAATGAAATTTTTTAGAGAACTTACAGAAGTAGAAAAAAATCGTTGTGTTGTTGCTACTTTTTATATTGAAACATATGCAAATATTGGTAATTTACGTGATGCTGCTTGGGCACTTGCAATTGGTCAAAGTGTAGGAAATCCTAAGGTTAGGAATCGTTGGGAAAATGATGATCTTTTTGAGCTTTCATCGTGTGTTATTTATGATGATGAAAGTAAATTAGAAAATATGACTTCTGGTGAAGTAAAGATTGGTTTTCCTAAAGTGAATACTGATTGGGATGGTGATGGAATTTCTCACCTGATGTGTCAGGTAATGGGCGGACAACTTGATATTGATGTCTTCAAAACATGTAGACTTACGAAACTTGATTTTCCTACTGATGTTGAAGCACAGTTCTTAGGACCTAAGTATGGTATTGATGGCATCCGTAGGTTTGTTAATCGTTACGATAAACCACTTTCTGGTGCTATTGTAAAGCCAAAAACTGGAATTTCTCCACAAATTCTTTCTGAGATGGTTAAAGAACTTCTTGATGGTGGAGTAGACTTTATTAAAGAAGATGAGATTCTTTCCAATCCATCTTTTTGTCGTCTTGAAGATCGTGTAGAACTTATTTCAAATCTTGTTAATGACTGTGGTAGGGGAGTAATTTATTGTTTCTGTATTAATGGTGATCATCATACCATCCTTGATCGTGCAAAGTTTGTTGCAAATAACGGTGGAAATGGTATTCATATCAATTTCTGGAGTGGACTTGGTGTATATAATTCTGTAAGGAAGATGGATCTACCATTATTTGTACACTATCAAAAGAGTGGAGATAAGATCCTGACTGATAAGCGTCATAACTTTGGTATTGATTGGAGTGTTCTTTGTGACCTTGCAGGTTTGTGTGGAGTTGATACTATCCATGCTGGTATGTGGGGTGGATATTTAAGTGATGATGAGGCAGAATTACACACTGTTATGGATACTTTGCATCGCAGAAATGTTCTACCAGCTCTTAGTTGTGGTATGCATCCTGGTATTGTTAATACTACTTCTGAAAAGTTTGGAACTGACTTCTTGGCAAATTGTGGTGGAGCTGTTCATGGACATCCAGGTGGAACATTGTCTGGCGCATTGGCTATGAGACAAGCAATTGATAAAGATCCTGGACCAGAATTTCGTGCTGCTATTGATACTTGGGGGTATGAAACTGGAGGAGGTTCCCTTCCAGAATGGATTGTGGAGTTTTAATGATGGGAAAGTATAATAGATTATTAACCTGGAAAGACATTCCTCGTGGTAGAAAAATTCTTGAAGAAGAGCAGTGGATTGAAAAAGGATTTATTCATAATGAATTTTGGAAAAAAGATGCAGCAATGCTTAAATGGGTTACTATTTTAGAAGAATTTAAATATATTGGTAAAAACGGATTAAAAGTAGTTGAACTAGGTTCTGCCAGTGGCGTTACCCCACATATTATAGGTAGTTGGGGTAATGATGTAACAGCTATTGATATTAATACTGTTGATAATTGGTGCCCAAAGGGATTTGCAAAAATGATTATTGGGGATGCTTTATATGAGCTAAAACAAATGGATTCTTCAAGTGTTGATGTTATAATTGATTCCTGTTCTGTCCATTGCTTTAACCCATCCTGGAAAGATGATATTAAAAATATTGGGTGGAAAGATATTGCAGAAGAATCTTATAGAGTTTTAAAACCTAATGGGAGAATTATTTCATCAACTGACGTAAAACTTTCTTATGACTATTGTGGAGAATTTATTTCTCCTAGTAGTTTAATAGATATTATTGAATCATCTGGATTAGTTTTGACTAGTGATTATAAGGAAAAATATGAACATGTGGATATGTACCCATATCGTCAAATAGAGAATGAATTATACGTTTTTACTGCTGTGTTTAAAAAACCAGAAATAAAAATTATTTCCCATAGAGGAAATATAGATGGCGAAAATTCTGATAGGGAAAATAGTATAAGTTATGTAGAAGAAGCAATATCTGCTGGATATGATGTTGAAGTTGACCTATGGGTAAAGGAAGGTGAGTTTTACTTGGGACATGATTTTCCACAACATATTGTTTACATAGATTGGTTATTAAAAAATAAAGATTATCTTTGGATTCATTGTAAAAACCTAGAAGCACTTGAATCTATATCACATTTTGCTGATAAGTTTAATTATTTTTGGCATAGTAATGATTCTTATACCTTAACAAGTAAGGGAATTGGGTGGGTTTTACTTGGGCAAACTCCATATTCTAATTCTATTATTGTTCTTCCAGAAAAGATAGACTATTACACTAAATACAATGGAAAATATGATAGAATACTAAAAACAAAAGGTATTTGTACCGACAATTGCAATTATTATAGACGGGAATTGAAATTATGAAATGGGAAAAAGACTTAATAAAGGATATTAGAACTAATAGTCCTATGGATGATATTGATGGGGGAATAATACCACATCCGCGAGGATATTCTCATACTTTTGATTCTTACGGAAGAGTTGTATATCCAATAGAGGTTACTGAATGCAATCGAGCATCATTATTAAATAAATTTGAAAAAATTAAAGACAAGTGCAATGCTATCCTAGAAATAGGAGTTGCTAGAAATAATGAGGAATCTTTTTGTCATGTATTTTTGAAGAATAAGAAGAAAGAATGTGTTTACATTGGAATTGATACTGAAGACAGATCTTTTATTAATGATGAAGAAAAAAATATTTACACCATTAAAGATAGTAGTTCAAACTATTCTTCTAATTTAGAAAAATTTAAAGAACTTGGTGTTGATAAATTTGATTTCATTTTTATTGATGGGTGGCATAGTATAAATCAAGTTTTGAGAGATTGGGAGTATACGAATATTCTTTCTGATCATGGTATAATTGGATTTCATGATACTTCATGTCATCCAGGACCATATTATTTTATTAGAAATCTTGATTTGGAAAAATGGGAAGTCGAACAGAATTGTTGTCCAGATGATTGGGGAATTGGATTTGCCTGGAAAAAGCAAGATGCAAAAATAAACGTTGAGGAAAAACTCAAAAAATTTGATATAACCCTTGATGAACTTAAATCTGCTTTAGGTATATAATCTATAAATTACTGTAAAATTTAATTTTCTATTATGAATTATACAATTTACTCAAAAGAAAACTGCCCATATTGCCATAAAATTAAAACTGTTATGGAGTTGACAGGGAGTGACTTTGTGGTGTATACTCTAGGTGAAGATTTCACAAAAGATGAGTTCTACTCAGAATTTGGAGAGGGTTCAACCTTCCCCCAAATTTTATGTGATGG
>MDTC01094410.1_pt1 | contig 15705 bp, 13 predicted proteins | sample 811181 | NCBI WGS metagenome assembly MDTC01 (sample SAMN05326644, study PRJNA326480) | marine metagenome | isolation source: seawater | place: Pacific Ocean: North | collected 2011
GCCGCCGTAGGACTGGAGACTGGAGACTGGAGACTGGAGACCGGCCCGCCACCACCGTTCTCCCGCCACGGCCCGCCACCGACGTTCTCCCGCCACCGCCCGCCACAGACGCGGCGTCCCGCCACCACCGCACGCTCACTCAAGCGCGCAGTCGTCTCCAAATCGGGCCCACTGCAGGTCCGCGCGGGGGATCTCGGTCTCGCTGCCGTACTCGCCAGTCACCACCCGCCAGCCCGTCGTCCAGTTCAGACGCGCGATGTCGCGGGCCAGGGTGACCGTGCGCGGCGTGTCGGCATAGCGCAGGACCAGGGGCTGGCCCTGGTAGCACAGGCCCTGGCCGGTGAGCGTGTCCTGGTCGGGGGCGTAGCTGCCGCTCTCGTCGACGTCGCTGTACAGACGCAGGGACGCGCGCACGTAGCGGGGGCCGCCGCCCTCGGGGAACTGGAAGGCCTCGACCGGCGGGCGGGCGTTCGCCGTGTCGTCGAACTGTCCGTTGTCGGCGTTCACCGGAACATCCAGCGGGGACCACGTGCCCTCGCCCGCGCCGGGCGCCCGCTCGTCCAGGGCGACCACGCCGAGCCCGGTGCCCTCGCCCTCGTAGATGCCCTGCAGGCGGGCGTCGGCGGTGAGGCCGTGCAGGCGGACCGCGGCCTGCTCGGTGAGGCGGTAGAGCTCGAAGCTCTCCGGATCGACCACCTTCCACCCCGGCTCCTCGCCGTCGGCCCCGGTCTCCAGGTAGACCAGCCAGCGGCTGGCGGCGAAGCCGAGCACGTAGTCGTCGTCGTTGTCCAGGAAGACATCGTCCTTGTCGGTGTCATCGTAGACGACCGGCAGGTAGAGCGCGCCGACCCGACCGCCCGGGAGCCCGCCGACGTCGCCCGACGGTGCGGTCTCCGGCAGCTCGATGCCGAAGTTGCCGGTGCCCGAGAGCTTGCCGCCAGCGAGGTAGGCGCCGAGGGTCCAGCTGTCGTCGGACTCGACCGTCACGTGCACCAGCCCGGCCCGCAGCGCCTCGCCCTTGCGCTCGACGTCCGACGGCTTCTCGGTGCGCCCGAGGAACGTGTCCGGGATGTCCGGATCGGTGTCCTGGGTCTCCTCGGGGGGCTCGGTGTCGGTCTCTTCGCCCTTGCAGGCCACGAGGCCGACGGGGAGCAGGGCGAGGACGTACAGGGCGGACCGCATGATGGGCTCCAGCTGGGGCGCGAGGGGTACCGCCGAGACGGTAGCCGACCGCGATGCGGATCGCGTCAAGCAGGGGTCAGCGCCTCGATGGCAGCGCGCAGATCGTCGGGGATCGGCACGGCGCGCAGGTAGGTCTCGGAGCTGGGATCGAGGTCCATCGTCACGGTGACCACCCGCCCGGTCGCCCGGAGCACGCCGTCGACACCCACGACCCGGTACGTGAACGTGATCGAGCTTCGACCCAGCTTCTCGACCGACAGCCCGACGTCCAGCTGATCGCCGAAGTGCGACGGCGCACGGTAGTCGGCCTCCGCGTGCACGGACGGCAGCCCGACGAGGCGCTCGCGCACGAGGTCGGCGTAGCCGATGCCCAGGCCCTCTCCGACCCACGCCTCCATCGTCCGGTGAAAGACGTCGAAGTAGCGAGGATAGTAGAGGATGCCGGCCGGATCGCACTCGCCGAACCGCACCGTGACCCGATGGGTGAAGAGGTCCGTCACGCCGCCTGCTCGCCTACTTCTTGTTCGCCCGCGCGGCCTTGAGCTTGCGCTGCCGCTCCTTCATCTTCGCCTTCTCGGGGTCGTCGATGAAGATGAGCACGACGCCGATGATGAGCCCGACGAAGCCGAGGCACAGGCAGGTGCCGCCGCAGCTGGCGAGCCAGGTGCCGTAGATCTGCTCGAAGCTGATCACGCCGCCAGTCGCCAGCGGCACGATGACCACGAACAACACGATGACGGTCGCCAGGATGATGGTCAGGCAGGACACGCCCGTGCAGCTCCGGCCTCCGTTGCCCGAGCCGTATGCGTACTCTTCTTCGGTCGTGCCCATGGCGCGCTCCTCCCGGCGTTCGGACGCTACCCGAGCCAACCGGTGGGATCAAGCACCGAGCGCTCAAGCGCCCCTCCTGCAGGTCCGAAGAGACGAGGGCACGCCTCCAGTCGCACGGATGAGGACGCCATGGCATTTCAGGTCGCACACTCCGAGATCCAGCAGAGCAACAAGCTCAACATCGACGAAGTGCTGCTGGACTCGACGGTCCTCTCCACGAAAGAGGGCCTGCAGATGACCGGTATCTCGCCGACGCCCGTGGGCGCCTCGCGCTTCCTCACCGCCGATCAGGAGTTCAGCGTCCTGGTCAGCCTGTGGGGCGACTTCGCCGGCAGCATGTACCTCAACCTCTCCCGTGCCGGCGCCATGCACCTCGGCGGCGCCTTCCTGGGCGAGGACTTCTCCGAGGTCAACGACGACCTGATGGACTGCGTCGCCGAGCTGGGCAACATGATCGCGGGCCGGTTCAAGGAGAACCTCCGCGAGACCCGCTTCGGCATCCAGACCATCTCCCTGCCCGCCGTCATCGTCGGTGCAAACTACAATCTCTACCACACGCGCGGGATCGTCACCGCCTCCGTCACGTTCGAGATCGAGGACATGCCGATGTTCATGATGAAGGACCGCTTCTTCAGCTGCTCCATCTCGCTGATGCAGAGGTAGCTGCGCTCAGTCGGCGCAGTACTCGGCGTCCGTCGACAAGAACACCCGGAAGTCGAGCAGCGGGCAGTCCGCCACGGGGATCTCGGACTGGTTGATGCAGATGTCGCTGAACGTGAACTCGGAGATCACGTCGTCGTAGGTCCAGTAGTCGCAGGCGATCTCGGACTGGTCGGCCCGGTCTTCGACGAAGGCATCCCACTGCAGGGCCACGCCACGCCTGAAGCCGTGCTCGATGGTGATGTTCTGCAGGGACGGGGTCGAGGACCACATCTCGAGGCTCGCGTTCGCGAAGATGGCGCCGGCATCGTAGATCTCGACGTTGTGCAGGACCGACTGCTGCCCATCGGGCATGTCGTCCTCCCAGTACAGCCACACGTTGGACCAGCCTGCCTCGCGGTCCACGCCGCGCAGGATGATCGGCGCCTCGGGGGTGCCCTCCATGTGCAGGGCGCCGTTGACGTCGTTGGGCGGCCCGCTGCCGTCCAGGCGATCCGTGCGCAGGCCGCCGCGAACGCCAAACTCGATGACCGTGCCCGCCTCGACCGTGAGCCGCGCGCCCTGGTCGGGGTTGCCGTCGCGGTCCCGGGAGCCCTTCACCTCGACCAGGCTCTCGACCCGGTAGGGCACGCCCAGGTTGTTCCAGGTGCCGGTCTGGCTCACCCGGTTGCCGTCGACGAAGACGTAGCTCCACACACCGTTGCTGGAGAGGTCGACGCCGGGCTTGGGCAGCGAGGCGGCGGAGTCGGTGGTGGCAAAGACCGCCGGGCCGCTCGCGTTGCGGACCACGAGGTTGGAGCTGCCTTCCGCAAACGTACCCGAGAGGCGCAGGCCCGGGGTCTCGTCGGTCTCGGTCCCGTCGGTCCCGTCGATGAGCAGGCCCTCGACCAGCAGATCGTTGGCGATGAAGTCGACCGCGGCGGACGAGCCCAGCCGGCCCGCCCCCTCGACCGTGAGGTTGTAGATGGCGCTGGTCTCCTCCTCGGTGTCCTGGATGGACGAGCCCAGGGTCAGGGAGTCCCACAGGCCCTGGCCCTCGATGCCGGTGAAGAGCACGCCCGTGCCGCCGGACGCGCCGATGGAGACGCGCAGGGCCGCGTTCGTGCCGAGGCGGATCTCGGCCGCGCCGGGCACCTGCACCTCGACCCCGTCCTCGATGACCAGGAAGTCGTCCTCGACGCCGCCCGCGGTCTGCAGGTCGCCGTCGAGGCGGTAGGGCACGCCGAGATCCTGCAGGGTGCCCGATTCGGAGAACCCGCCTTCGAAGAGGTAGATCGCGTCAGTAGGCTCACGGGAGCCAGCGCTCTGGGGCTGGCCGTTGCCGGTGTAGCTGGAGCCGGCCTTGGGGAGGGTCAGGGCCCCGTCGGGGTGGGTGACGACGGGGTAGGCGTTGCCGGAGATGGTCAGGCCGGTGGAGTCCTCGGACAGCACGGCGCCGTCGTCGAGGAGCAGTCCCGCGCCGCCACCGTCGAGGATGGACACGCCGATCAAGGTCAGGTCGGCGTCGCCGGTCGCCTCGAGGGTGGTCGGCTCGACGTCGGAGCCCGCGCCGCCGTGATTGAACACGGCGTTCTCGATGACCGCCGAGGCCGACACCTTGGCGTTGGAGCTGCCGACCACGCGCAGGCGATCCCAGGTGCCCGCGCCGCCGTCGACATCGAAGGTGACCGGGTTCGCCGCCTCGCCCGCGATGTGCAGCCGCGCCGCCTCCTCGCGGATGAAGGGGTTTTCCGCCGTCACCCGCTTCTCGCCGTAGGTCACACCGCCGTTGCTGCCGCCCACGGTGATGCGGGTGCCCGCGACCAGCGCCACGTCCACGCCGGCGCCCAGGGTCAGCTCCCCGCGCTCGATCTCGAGGTCGTTCGTGATGCGGTAGGTGTGGCCGAGGTCCGTCCAGGTGTGGGCGCCGGTGATCCGATCGCCGAACACGTCGATGGTCGTGCCGTCGTCCAGGGTCATGCCCTCGGTCGGCAGGCTCGACACCGCCGCCGCATGGCTGCAGATCGGCGCCTCGTTGGAACCGGTGATGACCAGGTTCGTGGTGTCGGCTCCGATTCGGCCGCCTTCACCCAGGCTGATGCCGCACTGGCGGGCATTGTCGATGGTCACGTCGACGAGGTCGACCGGGCCGCGCTCCAGGATCAGGGCCGCGGCGCGGAAGGACGCGCCCTCCGGCGTGATGCCCGCGCCCTTGAGGGTGGCGTGGCTGATCTGCACATCGCCCAGGGTCGGCGCGGGCGGCAGCGCGCCTGGCTCGGGACGCTGCGCGGTCTCGCTGTCCGAGCCGGCGCGCACCCAGATTCCGACCCAGCCGCGGCCGTCCTCGGCCTCCTCCATGATGACGGGGCGCTCGGCGGTGCCCTCGACCGACAGGGTGCCCTGCACGATGAGCGCGACGCCCGGCGCGAACCGCACCCGGGTGCCCGGACCGATCACGAGGTCGCCGGTGACCGTGACGTCGCAGGTGACGTCATGGGGATTGAGGTCCTTGCCCCAGACCTCGTCGTTGATCGCGCCGCAGTGCTCGGGGCCGGCCGTACTCGTGTACTGGCTGCAGGCGGATGCGCCGAGGGCGATGGCCACGGCGACGGGCGCCAGGCGGGACGGAACGGGCACAGGTCCTCCTCATCGTACCGGCCAAGGCTAGCGCATCGCGGGCCGGCTCGCTGCGTCGAGTCGCTGACAGCGCGTCAGGAAGGGGCTCCCTCGGGTGCCCAGCGGGTCAGCAGGGGCTCCAGATCGTCGGGAAGATCGCACAGACGGCCGTCCGCATTGACCGGCACCAGCTCGATCCGCCCGATGACCATGTCCTTGCGCGATCCGGGGCGCCGGATCCGCTGATCGGCGACGAAGCGGTAGCGGCTCTGGCGCTCGAAGGTGGTGTGCACCTCCAGGCGGTCGCCGTGGCGCGCGGGCTCCTTGAAGGTGAGGTCGGCCTTGTAGACGACGAAGCCCATGCGATCCTGCTGCCACCGGGCCACCAGCAGATCGATGCCCAGCGCGTGTTCCCGGCCGCGCTCCATGAACTTCAGGTAGTTGGCGTGGTAGACGACCCCGCTGAAGTCGGTGTCCTCGTAGTAGACGACGACGGGGTGCACGTGGGCGGCCATGGGCTCTCCGGGGCGCGTGAGGCGGCGGATGATGGCACGCGGTGACAGGAACCGGGGGGCCGGCAGCGCGTGAGGAACGGCCGGTTAGCCGGAAGGGCGCGAAACGCCCCGGGGTTGCCGGGGCCCGGAGTCCAGAACGTGATCGCCCTGCTCGCCTCGCTGGTCCTCGCCGGACCGAGCGCCCACGCCGAAGACGTGCACCTGGAGGTGTCGACCGGGCACGCCAGCGCCGTCATCTGCGCGGTGGACGGGGCCGAGCGGCGGGTCACCCTGGACCAGGACGGTGCGGCGATCGTGTGGCACCGGGCGTCGGGAGGGGCGGTGGGCCGCTGGCACGGCCCCACCACGGGCCTGCTCCAGCGCACCAGCTGCGCGGCGACGACCCACGACGGGAGGGCGGTCTTCGTCGCCGGCAACCACGCGGGTGTGCACCTCATCGACCTGTCGACCGGCGCCAGGCTCGCGGAGATCGACCTGCCCGGCTCCGGCGACGCCCGGGTGCACGCCCTCGGCAGCCGCATCCTCGCCTGGATCGACCACGGCACGGGCCTCGTCCTGCTCGGGTCTGACGGGCGGGAGATCGCCTCCTTCGCGGGGGATCAGCGCATCGCGATCGCGGCGTTGATCCCGGATGATCAGGTGGTGCTGGCCACGATGGACAACCGGCTGCAGCGCTGGAGCGTCCGAGGCAAGCCGCGCCTGCTCGGCGAGATCGCCCTGCCCGAGCCCACCGCGGCGGAAGACGATCTGCTCGGCGTCATGCGCCTGGGCTTCGGCGCGCGGGCGATCGGCGCGGACGGTGAGGGCGTGCTCGCGCTGGGTGCGGACGGCAGGGTCTGGCGCTGGGCCGACGGAGCCGACGGGCTCACCGAGGCGGTCGTGCTGCCCGATGCCAACCAGATCCAGGACGCCCTGTTCCAGGACGCTCGCCTCGCGTGGATCACCAACGGCACCCTGGGCGTGTGGACCGCGGCGGACGGCGTGCGCACCTGGGCCACCAGCGGGCGCACCACCCGGGTGGCCTTCATCGACGGCGAGCCGGCCGCCCTCGGCGGAGACGGCGCCATCGAGCAGGCGGGCCCGAAGGGACAGGTCCGGTCGCGCTCGCGCAAGGTCGTGCACGCCGTCCGCGAGCTGGCCGTGCACGACGAGCACATCGCGGTCGTGCAGGCCGATCTCCCCCTGGTGCGCTGGCCCCTCGACGGCGGCCCCCCCGTGCGCGGCCGGGCGGATCGCCACCCGGTGGACGTGCTCCCCCACGAGGCCGTCGCCCTGGTCCGCGCCGAGCCGGAAGACCCGACGAAGGCCTTCGTCGACGAGCTCACCCTCGAGGTCCTCGACCTGCACCGCGGCGAGGTGCTGCAGACCTTCGAGCTGGAGGGTGTGCAGTCCGGCGCGCGGTTCCGCCTGCTCTCCCGCGACCTCGTCGGCGTCGGGGACTCGGGCGGCACCGTGCTCGACGTCCGCAGCGGCGAGATGTCCGAGTGGAAGGCGCTGGACCGCTTCTTCCGGGCGTCCGGCCACGGCGATCGGGCCCTGGTCAGCCACATGTTCGACGGGGTGCGGGTGCTCGACCTGGAGTCGCGCGCGGAGCTCGTGCACGTGCCCAAGCTCGGCGCCTTCGCCAACGACCTCGTCGGCGACACCCTCACCGGCGTCTCCCAGGACGGTCGCCTCTTCCACATCGACGTGAAGACCGAGCAGGTCACCGAGTCGACCCCGCCGTGGGGCTTCGACGGCTCCTGGCTCTCGCTCGCGGTCCGTCCCGCAGACGGGCTGGTCGCCCTGGGCTCGACGGCCGGACCGGTGCTGCTGTGGGACGGCGAGGTCGCGATGGAGGAGTCCGAGTGGGGCCCGGTCGCGGCGGAGGATCCGGAGATGCTCGTCGCCCACGCCGGTCCGGTCACCACCCTGGCCTGGGTCGGCGACCGCCTGATCACCGGCGGCGAGGACGGCGCGATCCACATCTGGGACGCGAAGGCGGGCGGGGAGACGCCGCGGTGCTCGCTCTACAGCTTCAGCGACGGCACCTGGGCGGTGGTCGACCGGGAGGGCCGCTACGACGCCTCCTCCGCCGGCGACATCGCGCACCTGCACTGGGTCGTCGACGGCGAGCCCGTGTCCCTGGACCAGCTCAAGGCCCGCTACTGGCACCCCGGCCTGCTCGGCGCGTGCACCGGGAAGGGCGAGGTCAGCCTGCGCGACGTGCAGGGGCTCGACCGGGTCGCCCTGCACCCCAAGGTCGACGCGGACATCGAGAGTGGGCGCCTGAAGGTCACGATCAACGCCCGTTCTGGCGGGATCGGCCCCGTGATCGTGCGCCTGAACGGCAAGGAGATCGCGGCCGATCTGCGAGCGGTGGGCGCCCGCGGCGCCGGCCCCGGGGACGTGAACCTGGTGCTCGACGTGGAGGACTCGCCGCTGGTGCAGCCGGGCAGCGAGAACATCATCGAGGTCTTCGCCGCCAACGCCGACGGCTCGCTGGTCAGCCGCGGGGTGCAGGCGCGCTTCCAGGCCGCGGGCGAGCGCCGAGACCCCCGCCTGCGCGCGCTGGTGGTCGGCACCGCGGACTACGCCGGTGACGGGCTGGACCTGCGCTACTCGGGGCGGGATGCGGTCGCGTTCGCCAACGCCCTGCGCGCCGGCGGCAAGGCCTTGTTCGACGACGCCGACGTGACCCTGCTCTCGACCGAGTCCGGCCACCCCCGCCCCACCCGCAAGGCGGTCGAGGACGCCCTCGTGGCCCTCGCCGCGGATGCCCGCCCCGAGGATGTCGTCGTGGTCTACTTCGCCGGCCACGGCGTGGTCAGTCCGGGCTCCGACGGCGAGCTGCAGATCCTGCTCGCCGACGCCTGGACCGCCGACGTCAGCGACCCCGCCGTGCGCGAGCGAGTCGCCCTGTCCAGCCGCCGCTTGTCCGAGATCCTGGCCAGCATTCCCGCGGCCAAGCAGGTGCTGGTGCTCGACACCTGCCACAGCGGCAAGGTGGTCGACGATCTCACCGCCGCCCGCGCAGTCCCCGGCGACCAGGTCCGCGCGCTGGACCGCATGAAGGACCGGGCCGGGCTGTTCGTGCTCGCGGGCGCGTCCGCCGACGCCGTGTCCTACGAGGCGTTCCAGTACGGCCAGGGCCTGCTCACCTACAGCCTGCTCTCCGGCATGCGCGGCGCCGCCCTGCGCGAGGGCACCTTGTGGGACGTGGGCGGCCTGTTCGCCTACGCCAGCGACCGGGTCCCCGAGCTGGCCCGCGGCGTGGGGGGCGTGCAGCAGCCCGTGGTCGCGATCCCCCGGGGCGGCGGCAGCTTCGACATCGGCCGGGCCACCCCGGCGGTCAAGGAGACCATCCAGCTGGCGAAGGGCAAGCCGGTCGTGCTGCGGACCAACTTCCAGGACGACGTGCGCTTCGACGACAGCCTGGGCCTGGCCGAGCGCGTCGACACCGCCCTGCGCGACCGGAGCGGCGGGGTCACCGCCCCCTTCGTCTTCATCGACGGCCGCGGCTGGGACGGAGGCCTCGTGGTCGCCGGCCGCTACCGCAAGGCAGAGGTGGGTCTCGTCGTCGAGCTGCGCGTGCTGCGCGGCGAGGACGTGCTCGCCAGCGAGACCGTGAAGGGAGCCGACGCGGACGCCGTGTCCAAGGCCGTCGCCGCCACCGTAGAGCGCGTGGCCGCCGGCAAGTGATCCGCGGGATGCCAGCGGCCGCACTGCGGGTTCGGGCTTTGCTCCGGACACCCCCCCATGTTCTGCTGCGGACCCTCAGACTGGAGGATGGGTGCTGACCCTGCTCTCCCTGGCCGCCACCGCGGCCGCCGTCGACGCCACCCTGGACGTCGACCCGTTCACCCTCGCCGACGGCCACGTGCCGGTCGTGTCGGGCTCCCTGCCCGACGCCGGTGCCATCGCCGCTGATGTGCTCTACGACGGTGTTGTCGTCAACGCCGCCTGCCAGCTCGACGTGCGCCCCGACCACGTCGCCCGCATCGAGCGCGCCGCCACCTGCCCCGCCCTGTGGACCCTCGGCTTCCCCGCCGAGCCGGGCACCGACGCCGGCGTGGTGGGCCTGCGGGTCGCCCACGACGGCCAGACGTTCACCGCCACCGCCGAGCTCGCCGAGCCCCGATCCGCCCTGCCCGCCGAGCTCGCCGGCACGACGCTGTCGTTCGACGCCGGCCCGTCCGAGATCGCGGTCGCCGATCCCGAGGCCGGGTGGAGCCGGGTCGCCGTGCAGGACGGCGCCGCCGAGCTCACCGCGGGTCAGGCCGGCCTCGCGAGCTCCCCCCTCGCCTTTGCGGTGCAGGACGGGGAGCTCCTCTCGCTCCTCGGCCCGGCCGCGGCCATCGGCGAGCCCGTCCCCGGCACCGATCCGGGCACCACCGACGCCCCGGTCGACGCCCCCATCGACACCGAGGATCCGACCGCGTTCGCCGACCCCGAGGCCGAGGCCTGGTGCCCCGACGCCGGCGAGGACGAGCTGGTCCTGTGCTGGGATCTCACCGGGCCGAGCCCGCGCATGCAGGCGAGCGACCGCCGGCAGGTGGTCAAGCCCGACACCGAGGTCGTCGTCCGGGTGAAGCACTACGTCGTCAGCCCGATCGGCATCGCCCAGCGCGGCAGCCCGGGGGTGACCCGGCGCGGCGTGCGCGGTGACGAGGAGGCCGTCAGCAGCCGGGACACCGAGGCCCCGACCACGGTGACCCCCCGCGACTTCGCCCCGCGCCCCCCCGGCGACGCGAGCGTCGTGCTCACCCTCGGCAGCGGCGAGACCCTGGTCTACGAGCTGGTCGTGCAGCGGACCTACGACGGCGCCCTGCGCACGGGCATCGCCTTCATCGGCGGCGGCGCTCTCGACGCAGAGTACGGCGCGGCAGCCCGCGACGGTGCCACCACCCGCGAGGTCATCGCCACCTCACGCGGCGGCACCGACGTGGAGCTGGTCGTAGGCTTCGCCCCCTTCCTCGACCGCGGCGGCCGCCCCGCCAATGGCTGCGTCAAGGCGCCGGCCTGCTTCGCCCCCTACGTCGGCCTCGGCCTGGTCGCCCCGCGCGCCAGCGGCGTCGACGTGCTCACCAGCGTGCACGTCGGTGCCGAGTGGGAGCCGGTCTCGAGCTTCAGCGTCGCCGCGACGGTCGTCACCCGCCGGGTCACCCGCCTCGCCGACGGCGTGCACGTGGGCAGCCCGGTCACCGGGGAGCCCCCGGTCACCGAGGGCTGGGGCGTGGGCGTCGGACTCGTGCTCAACGTGACCCCCACCTTCTTCAAGGTCGCCAGCAAGGGGATGCTCTGATGATCCGCCTCGCACCTGCACTCCTGCTGCTCATCGCCTGTGAGCCTCCCGAGCTGACCGCCGCCTGCGACGCCGCCGTCGACGCCGACCTGTCCGGGAGCCTGATCGAGGGTCCGGTCGACGACGTCGTCGACAGCGAGCTCGTCGTCCAGGGCAGCGCGTCCCACGCCCGCGGGCTCGCCATCCGCCAGATCACCGTGGCCGGCGTGCCCGCGACCTCGGACAGCTTCAACTTCGAGCGCTTCAGCGTCGCCGTGCCCTGGTCCGTGCTCGCCTCGATGGCCGAGGACGACGTCGCCGCCGTGGACGTCATCGCCGAGGACGCCTGCGGTGTGACCGCGACCCTGAGCACCTTCGACGTCAGCGTCTCCCCGGTCGAGCGGGGCGACGTCACCGAGCTGAACCTCGACGTCGATCTCGGCAGCACCCTCGACTGGCTCCCCGCAGACGGCGTCACCCAGGCCGCCCTGCGCCTCACCGCCAACCCCGAGGCCCGCGGTGTTCCGGTCGATCTGTCCGCCACCGTGGGCACCGTGCACGGCGCCGCCAGCCTGCGCCTGACCGAGGACGGCGACGTCACCAGCGCGTCCGCCCTCTACGTGTCCGACACCCCCGGAACCGTGCTGCTCACCGCCACCGCCGGCGGCCAGCTGGCCTCGCACACCCTGGTGGTCGCCGGCCCGCCCGCCGTGCTGCCCGCCTTCGCCGATGTCTCCCCCGGCGGCCGCGCCTCGCTCTCCGCGAGCAGCGCCGGCGCGGTCCAGGCCTGCCGCGCCACCGCCGACCCCGGCCTCACCGTCACGTCCGGCGCCATCGATCTCACCCGCGCCGACGGGGCCTTCGACGAGAACGGCGACGGGCACCCGGACATCCGGGTGGAGGCCGCCGAGGACGCCGAGCTCGGTGCCACCGCGGTCGTCACCTGCCGCGACCCGTTCGGACAGTCCGGCACGGCCCAGGTCGAGGTTCGGTAGTCCAGGGGGGCAGACAGCGCGCGCCCGCAACCGGTACCCTCTCCAGGCGGTTCACGACGAACACAGCCTGGAGGCACCATGTCGCACGACTCGATCTTCCAACGTTCCCACTTCGTCGCCGCCGTGCTGATGTCCCTCATCGGCGGGTGCGGTCTCGGGACGCTGGCCAGCGCACCCTGGATCCGCGACGCCGACAATGACGACGTGCTCTTCGTCGGCGACTCCATCTTCGCCCTGTCCGGCGACATCCAGGACGAGCTGCACGCGGAGGCCGGCGAGACCTTCCGCAACTACACCACCTCGGGCGCCGAGATCACCGGCGGCATCCTCGCCCCGTCGGTCGCCGACCAGTTCGACGAGGCCTTCGACGACGACGACTCCAGCACGATCGTCGTCATGGACGGCGGCGGAAACGACATCCTCATCCCCGTGGTCGCCCTGTTCGACCCCTACCGCTGCAAGACCCCGTGGTGGCGGTCCTCGTTGAGCAGCTCCTGCCGCGCGTTCCTCGACGATCTGTACGTGGACGTGGTCGATCTGCTCGACCACATGGACGACGAGGGCGTCGAGGAGATCGTCTACCTCGGCTACTACGAGACCACCTGGGGCCTGCTGGGCGCGACGAACCTCGAGGAGGCGGTCGACTACGGCGACGCGGTGCTGGACGACGCCTGCGCCAACACCACCGCCAGCTGCGTCTTCATCGATCCGCGGTCGTCGATCCGCAGCTCGGACATCACCCTGGACGGCGTGCACCCCACCGCGTCGGGCTCGGCCAAGCTCGCCGATCGGATCTGGGTCGAGCTGGAGCCCCTGCTGTGACGCGGATCTCCCGGGTCATGGTCGTGGTCGCCGCCGGCCTGGGCGCCTTCGTCGCGTCCGCTGCCCTGTGGCGCCTCGCGCCTGCCCCGACGCCTGCGACCGAGCTGCAGACGGTGGTGCAGGCCCAGCGCCCGCTCCATCCCGAGCCCCCTCCGCAGGCGATCCCCACGCTTCCAGCAGCCCCGGACGCCGCGGACGACGCCACTCCGGAGCCCCTGCAGATCGCCGACCCGGACGCGCCCCTCGACGCCCAGCTCGCCGACTTCCTCGACGCCGCCCTCGACCGCCACGCCGTGGACGGACGCTTGCCCCCGGTGCTGGTCGCCCCCCTCGCCGAGCAGTTCCTCCGCGAGGAGTCCGTCCAGGTCCACCTCCGCGACCTCACCCCCGCCGAGCGCGCCGACACCCTGGCCCACATCCGCGCCACCTTCGGCTTCCCCCCCGACGCCATCGCCCGCGCCCACGCCCGCGACCTCGAGCGAGACGCCCGCTGGGAAGCCGGCCGGGCCTACATGCAAGACCGGCAAGCCGCCGCAGCCAGCCTGGACGGCGCAGCCCTGGAGCGCGCGATCACCGAGCTTCGAGCCCAGTACTTCGACCGCCGCGCCGACACGATCGCGCGGGAGGAGGAGGCCGGGTTCTTCCGGTTTCAGCGGCGGCGGGTGCTGGGGAGGAACTGAGGGCCCGGGGTCAGGCCGACAGGTGTGACACCCCCCTCTCACCCCGCCCCAGCCTCCCCCAGGAACCGCAGCAGCACCTCCAGGAACGCCTCCTCGTGCTCGCGGTGCAGGAAGTGGCCGCCCGGCAGCATCGCGATCTCCACCTCCCCGGTGAACGATGCCCGGCTCGCCTCGAAGTCCTCGCGACCCAGAGCGCCGTCGGTCAGTCCGCCGATGACCAGCGACGGCATCGCCAGGCGCGTGCGCTGTCCCGGCGGCAGCTTCGGCGAGAACGCCCGGTAGTAGTCCAGCGCCGCCTGGCAGGCCCCGGGTGCGCTGTAGCTGTTCTTCACCGCCTCGAACTCGGCGTCCGGCCAGTCGAACCCCGGCGACCAGCGCTCGTACAGGACCCGCACCTGGGCGAAGTCGTCGCGGGCGAAGCGGCGGGCGGCGCCAGGGAGACGGTGACTGAAGAAGTGACGGACCTTCCACGCTTTTCCGAGGGTCGGCTTGATCGAGGCCGGGTGTGGGATCGCGACCGCCACCAGCTTGCGCACCCGCTCCGGCGCGAGCCCGGCCGCCGAGTACACCGCACTCGCCCCCCAGTCGTGCCCGACCAGCACGGCGTCCTCAGCCCCCGCCGCCTCGATCAGCGCCAGCAGGTCCCGCCCCTGGGTGTCGCTGTCATACGCCCCGTCCGCCGGCACGGGCGTGGGTGCGATCCCCCGGGTGTACGGGGCGATCACCCGGTAGCCGAGGGCGGCGATCCGCGGACCGACCCCATCCCAGGTGTGCGGGGTGTCCGGGAAGCCGTGCACCAGCAGCACCAGCGGCCCGGCCTCGCCCCAGCCCAGGCAGGCGAAGTCGAGGCCGTTCGCGGTCAGGGTGAACGTGTCGGGGTCGGGGACGTAGGTGCGGGTCATGGCGCACGGTAGCGCGAGGAAACCACGCGTCCCGTCACCAGGCGAAGATCCTCGGGATCAGTCCTTGCTCGCCGGTCCCGCCTCCATGTCCTCGATGTAGTCGATGCGACCCTGGTGGTAGGCCTGCCACTGCTTCGCCTCGGCCTCCTTCTTGCCGAGGATCCCCTCGGCGTGGGCCTGGCCCTTCAGCTCGGTCACCTTGCCGCTGACCGTGTTGCGCATCTGCAGCGACTCGCACTCGAGGTAGCCGACGACCTTGCTCTTGGGGCCGCCGCCCTTGAGGTGGTTGCGGCGCTTCGACCCGAAGGCGCCACCGGTGGGCGCGCTGCCCTTGAACTCCTTGGCCTTGCCCTTGCCCTCGTGATCCTCGCACCAGTGGTGAACCTGCTCGATCTCCCAGGACAGGTACACCGAGGACGGCTCGGGGGCGCCCCAGCCGTAGATCGGGTGGCTCGACATCTTGCCCTTCTGGTCGGCAAACGTCATGTATCCGCGGACCGGCACCGAGCTCTCCCCCGCGGCCTCGGCCTCCTCGCTGTCGAAGGCGCCGGGGAAGGCCTGGGAGAGGTCGTACCCGGTCTCCATCCACGCCGCGCCCTGGGGGCCGGCCTGGTCGCCGCGGTACTCGAGATCGCCCTGGAACCCCGAGAACGGGTCACCCTTGGTCTCGGGCTTCCACTCGAGGGCCTGGTTCGAGCTGGCGGCCCCGTCGCGGGCGCTCTTCCAGGCCGCCGAGCTCCGATCGACGTTGCCGCTGCCGTCGTCCACGGCGTTGTCCGCGGTCACGTCCAGGGTCGACTGCACCCGGTCGTACTTGTTGTCGATGTCGGACCTGTTCTGGGCGTTGATGTCGTCGAACAGGTGGTTGTACTCGTCCACCTTGGACTTCTCGGCCGCCAGCTGCTCCGGCGGGTAGTGCACCCACTGCGCCCAGGTGTCGTCGAAGGTGATGTCCTGGGCCCAGCGTGCCTCGCTGTCCACCGCCTCGCTCTCCTCGGTGGTGTAGGCGCCGGTCAGGATCCCGCCGGTGCCGCAGGGACACTCCTGCCCCTTCAGCTCGGCGATCATCGCCTGGTTTCCCTGGGACTGCTCTTCCGAGTCGGACCCGCCGGACTTCTTGATGGTGATGCCACCGTTGTCGGGGGCGGAGGAGACCGCCCGCTGCTGCTGCTGCATGATGACCCTCTGGCTCGCCTCCACCATGGCGCTGCCCCGGGCCGACCTCTACATCATCGGCCTCGGCACCTTCTCCGGCGGCGA
>MDTC01208816.1_pt1 | contig 15705 bp, 13 predicted proteins | sample 811181 | NCBI WGS metagenome assembly MDTC01 (sample SAMN05326644, study PRJNA326480) | marine metagenome | isolation source: seawater | place: Pacific Ocean: North | collected 2011
GAATGTGGTCTGACATATTATTTGAATCAAATCGGGGTTGATCTGAAAGTAGTACTCGAACACCTAGCTCACGCGCACGTTGATTCAATAACGTGCCCACAGCACCGACGCCGATCACACCTAGTGTCAGTTCCTCAATCCTGCGGCCTCTTGATTTTGCCCAAGTAATGAGATGGGTGAGCACATAGTCCGTAACTGCGAAGGCATTGCAGCCAGGCGCAGATGCGACTGCAATATTACGTTCCGCGAGCCTATTCAGGGGCAGGTGATCGGTTCCAATTGTTGCGGTTCCAATGAAGTGGATTGAATCAGGTAAATGGTGCGCTGGGACCCTCGCGGTTGACCGAACAAGAAGCGCGTCTGCTCCTTCTAATAGGGATCTCGAAATATCACGACCGGAATACCAACGGAGCTCAAAATTACTTGGGACTAACTCTCTCAGTCCAAGCAGTCCCTCGTCGGCTACAAATACGGTCATTGAAAGTTCCCTAAAGCGAAATCATTAATTGTCGCTTATACTCTCGTTTCAGACAAAGCCACGACATCACATGCTAAGAATAGAACCGCCATTGATCGACTTATTACCTGAGACCGGTAGTTCAAATAAAACGCTCTCAAATCTTCCCAAAAGTGCGATTTCACTGGCAATCGCCGAAATCGCCTCCTGCTCGAGTTCACTGGTTTTGGTGCTTGTTGAGAAATCACAGGATGCCCAGCAGTTAGTAAACAATCTACATTTTTATTTGAGTCAGGAGCATCACCTCGATGACGAGGGTGAAGCGGATGGTCCTGCTGATATTCCGATCGTACACTTACCCGATTGGGAAACCTTACCCTATGATAGCTTTTCCCCACACGAAGATATTACATCCGAAAGGCTAAAAGCGTTAAGCCAATTAGATGATCTTCGCCGTGGTCTTTTAATATTACCAGTGCAAACACTCGCACACCGACTTCCACCTAGAGAGCATTTAGACGGCCAGCGATTTGTTCTCAAAGTTGGCGATCAATTTGATATACACACCGAACGTCGACGTCTTGAGGCAAGTGGATACCATACTGTAGACACCGTCAGAGAGCATGGTGAATTTGCGGTACGTGGAGCGATTCTTGACGTATTTCCAATGGGATCTAACCAACCGCTGCGTGTTGAACTCTTCGATACAGAGATCGAAAGTCTGCGAGCCTTCGATCCAGACACCCAACGAACCATCACCAGAGTCGATTCAGTCACCCTCTTACCAGCACGGGAAATCCCCCTAACAGAGGCCGGTATCGCCGCTTTCAGACAAAACTGGCACGAGACCTTCGAGGGAAACCCGAGGGAGAGCTCAATCTATCAGGACGTATCATCAGGACTCGCACCTCCAGGAATCGAGTATTACGCCCCACTCTTCTTCAACAAGATGGCATCGTTGTTTGACTATTTGCCAGCAGACACGCAGACCATCCGTGTGGGCCTGCTTCATGGTGCACTTGAGAAATTTTGGAATGATGTATCGACCCGTTATGAAAACCTACGTCACGATCGTATAAGACCAATTCTTGAGCCACAGAAACTTTTCTTTCGTACTGAAGAGTTATTCGCTGGCTTGAAGGCCTTTGACTCGATTGAGATCAAAGATGCTGATTCGAAGCACCCTCGGATTCATCCACTCCCAGATGTCGCTTTTAACGTCAAATCAGACGATCCGGCCTCGAAAATCAGAGCATTTATCAAAAGTGGAAAGGCTATTTGCTTCGTAGCTGAGTCAGCCGGCCGACGTGAGGCGCTTTTGGAGCTTTTAGCCAGACATGGCATTCGTCCAGAACCAATCCGTCGGGTCAGTGATTTTTTACCAGAAACGCAAAACTGTGTTGTTACACTTGGTCTTCTCGATCAAGGTCTTGTCATCGATGAATTTGCCATTGTTCCGGAAAGCCAACTATTCGGACGTCGTGTACCGCAAAGACGCCGACGAAAACAGCATGAAATCGCAACCGATCTTATTGTACGCGACCTTTCTGAGATCTCAGAGGGCGATCCAATTGTCCATATCGACCATGGTGTTGGGTACTACAAAGGTCTCGAGACTATCACTCTCGGTGGCGACATAAATGAATTTGTAGTCATTGAGTACCAAGGCGGTACAAAGCTCTATATTCCAGTCACCAATCTCGGGGTGTTGAGCCGATACGCAGGTGGTGACCCGGATTTAGTTTCAGCCCACAAACTTGGAACTGATCGCTGGAAAAAAGCCAAGAGGAAAGCGGCTGAAGAGGTTCGAGACAAGGCAGCTGATCTCTTAGATATCTACGCCAGACGTGCGGCTAAAGAAGGCTATGCACATCAAATCGATGAGACCCAACACGACCGTTTCGCTGATGGATTTCCGTTTGAACTAACGCCTGATCAAGAAACCTCAATCGATGCAGTTCTCACCGATCTTAGAGCTCCTAGACCGATGGATCGCCTTATTTGTGGGGATGTCGGATTTGGTAAGACGGAGGTTGCAATGAGGGCTGCGTTTGCTTCGGTTTGTAGTGGAACGCAGGTGTGTGTCTTAGTACCGACAACACTTCTCGCTCAGCAACACTTTGAATCATTCAGAGACCGTTTTGCCGACTGGCCTGTAACCGTTGAAGTCTTGAGCCGATTCAAATCCGCAACAGAAACCAAAGCTATAATAGAGCGTGCAAACAATGGCCGGATAGATATTATCGTCGGTACCCACAAACTTTTATCGAGTCACCTAAAACTACCAAATCTTGGTCTTCTGATCATCGACGAGGAGCACCGTTTTGGAGTGGCACAGAAAGAGCGATTAAAAAAATATCGGTCTAATGTAGATATCCTGACGCTTACGGCAACACCGATTCCCCGGACATTAAATTTATCGATGGCTGGAATTCGAGATCTGTCGGTCATCGCAACACCGCCGGCACGTCGTCTATCTATCAAGACGTTTATCAAACAAAAGGATCACGCGCTTGTGAAAGAAGCGATCCTTCGCGAACTGCTCCGAGGTGGTCAGGTATATTACCTGCATAATGCGGTCAAAAGTATCGAGCGTTCGGCTGACGATATCCGGAAGCTCCTGCCGGAAGCTCGAGTTGTTGTGGCCCATGGCCAAATGCGAGAACGTGATCTTGAAGACGTGATGACAGATTTTTATCACAAAAAATACAACGTCTTAGTGTGCTCGACCATTATCGAAACAGGTATCGATATCCCATCTGCGAATACAATCTTAATTGAACGGGCTGATCAGTTCGGTTTGGCCCAATTGCATCAATTAAGGGGACGAGTTGGTCGGTCGCATCATCAGGCATATGCCTATCTCTTAACGCCAGATCCGCGCTCTATGACCGCTGATGCCATGAAGCGTTTAGAAGCGATTGAAGCGGCCAGTGACTTGGGTGCTGGATTCCAATTAGCAACGCACGATCTTGAGATTCGCGGCGCAGGAGAACTTTTGGGTGAAGATCAGTCAGGCAATATGCAAACTATTGGCTTTTCTCTTTACATGGAAATGCTAGACGAGGCAGTGACGGCAATCCGAGAGGGACGCACACCTGATTTTGACCAAACAGAATCAGCACACGCCGAGATAGATTTGAAGATTCCCGCTCTGATTCCAAACGACTATCTCAATGATGTGCCGTTACGGCTTCAGCTATATAAACGAATCAGTTCGGCAGCATCGGATGAGCTACTCTCGGAAATCGAGATAGAAATGATTGACCGCTTTGGCCTTCTTCCGCCACAGGTAAAAAATCTATTCGAGCAGGCGAAAATCCGTTTAGTTGCAGATTCTCTTGGCATTCAACAAATCACCCTTGGTCCGCAGTCTGGCCGAATCGAATTTCGAGAAAAGACAAAAGTCGATCCCATGGTGCTTATTCGTCTGGTACAGTCCCTAACGGATGAATACAAACTTGATGGTGCTACCGGATTGAAAATTGTTCGAGAAACAATCGGAGCAGACGCGCGGTTTGGTTTTATTTACGAAGTACTCGATGCGTTAAAAAGGCCCGCGAACAAATGAAGAGCTGGATCTTCAGTTTTTTAATCACGACCCTCACGACATCTTTCGCCTATGCCGACATAAGACCCTATGCTCTTGAGGTATTGGTATTTTCACGCCCAGAGCCAGTGCAGTCCATAACTGAGATTTTCCCGGTGACTGAACCTGAAGAACCGCAAAACTTCGACTTACAATTTGCCCTAGACTCAGGCTTTAACAACCTAAAACCGCTTCCTGAATCGAGTCGTATACTCAGAAACTCTGCTCTTCGCATCCAGACACAACTCAAGGGGCAAGTTCTCTTTCATGAGCGCTGGATTCATCCATTGACTAAAAAGCAGCTACTAAACCCTTGGTTCCGGATATCTGGCATGGGTGAAGATGGTTTCAGTCTCAAGGGTTACTTACGATGGTCAATTGACCGATTCATTGAGGTCGATACCGATTTGAGGGTGACACGTACCGGTATTCGACAAGCACCCGACGGAACACTTATTGACGAAGTGTATGTCCTACGAGAGTTCAGAAAGATATCGTCGAAAGACATTCATTATCTGGATCATCCGGCGTTCGGCGTTATCATTGCTGCTGAACCGATCGAGCTGGCAGAACCTCAGGCTCAACCTGCAAATGTAGCGTCTGAGTTGGAAACGCCACCTCTGCCCCAAGCTCGGTGATTAGGGCATAAGTCTTCAATAGCACGTCCTCTTTCACTTTGTGATATTCGGTCCAGACCGTGGTCTTGGTAAAACAGTAGATAAAGAAATCGAGAGAGCTCGGTCCGAACTGATTGAAATTCACCATGAGGGTCTGTGTACTGTCAATGTCGGGGTGTTGCTCAAGCATCGATTTCACCTGTTCGCCAATACGACGGATTTGTTCAGCATCGTCATAACGCACACCGATAATCTCGTAGATACGACGATGTGACATTCGTGAAGGATTCTCTACGGCGATAGATGAAAAGGTTGCATTCGGAACATAGAGGGGACGCTTGTCAAAAGTCCGGATAGTGGTGAGCCTCCAACCCAGGGATTCAACAGTCCCTTCGATATCGCGATCGGGTGAACGGATCCAATCGCCGACACCAAAAGGGCGATCAAGAAAAATCATCAGACCACCAAAAAAATTGGCTAATAAATCTTTGGCGGCAAAGCCAACAGCGATGCCGCCTAAGCCACCAAAAGCTAATACTCCTGATACCGAGAATCCTAATGTCTGAAGAATAATCAGGCCACCGGTTATTAGTGCAGTGATTCGAATCAGCCGCCCAATGGCTTCTAACGTCGTCAGATCCAAAACATCGATCTGAGGATCAAGAATCATCCGTTGCTGTACACGATCGATAAAACGAACCAATCCCCAGGTCAGGGTTGCAATCACCAATGCCGAACGAATTGGGCTAAAGACAGTTTCAATATCCAAACCGATTGATGCGCGTTCGAACGCAAAGGTAAGACCCACAACCCAAACTAATGTCCGTGCGGGACCCTGGAGTGCGGAAAAAAAAGTATCGTCCCACTTCGATACAGTTTTCTCAGCTCGCAGTTTTAAGCTACCGACAAATCGACGCATGAAATAAGCGCCAAAAACAGTCAGCAAAACGATGACAAACAGTTCGACGCCGCGGAGAACTGCGATCGGCGACATTCCAATTTGAGTCAGTGGACCCTTAAGGAAGGACAAAACAGATTCAATGAAAAGCTCAAGCATGTCAGGATTCCAAAATCGAAACTAAAGTACCTGGCGTCATCTGATCAGCCAGTTCACAAACATCAGCGGGGTGCAACCGAATACATCCATGAGACATGGGCACACCCATTGGCTCAACTAGCGGCGTACCATGTAAGTAGATATATCGCCGCTGGCTATCTACCTGCCCACCACGATTAAAGCCGCTCTCGTTGCCGCAAAGCCACAATATGCGTCCAAGAATCCAGTCATGGTCTGGATATTTATCAAGCAAATCATGAGTCCATAACTTCCCTGTTGATCGTCGACCAACAAAAATCGTGTTCTCTGGCTCACCGCGACCAATGATCGCACGAATCCGGTGCCCACCACGAGGCGTACAACCAGAACCCTCTCGCTCTCCCGGCCCATTCAGAGCGGTTGAGCAGGGGTAATCGTAATAACCATCGGTCTTGAAAACTCGACAATTTTGTGTCTGAAGATTGATCTCAAGTGATTCGATTGCCATAGTCGAAGCTTAACACCTCATGAAAACAAAACTGGATGAAAAACCAATGAAAGTAATGACCATCTCGGGCTTCGGTGGCCCGGAAGTATTTTCGGAGCATAACATGCCTGAACCTAAAGCTAACGAGGGCCAGGTCGTTATTGATGTGAAAGCGTCAAGCGTTAATCCAATCGACATCAAGATCCGTTCGGGCATGGTCCCGCTAGCGACCCCTCCATTTCCCGCCGTGCTGCACGGCGACGTGGCCGGAATTGTAAGTGAGGTCGGGCAAGGTATCAGCCATCTTCAGGTTGGCGATGAAGTCTGGGGATGCGCAGGCGGTTTTAACGGTCTACCATCTGGAGCACTTTCTGAAAGAATGCTGACAGATGCACAACTGATCACAAAAAAGCCCAAAAATCTCTCATTTATTGAGGCGGCAGCACTTCCACTGGTTTCGTTGACAGCTTGGTTTGCGCTTGCAGATCGGGCACAAGTCCAAGCGGGTGATCGTGTTCTAGTGCATGCGGGCGGGGGTGGGGTTGGTCATGTTGGCATCCAAATCGCTAAACACCTCGGCGCCACCGTTCATTCCACCGTAAGTAATGAGCAAAAAGCGCGCTCCGCGGAGAAACTCGGGGTAGACGAGACGATTTTTTACCGAGGTCTTTCAGTAGATGATTACGTCAAAAAGCATACTGAAGGTAAAGGCTACGATGTCGTCTTCGACACTGTCGGTGGGGATAACTTAGACGCTTGCTTTCAGGCGGCCCGCTATGGCGGAACCGTCGTCAATATTGCATCGCGTTCAACCCATGACCTTACACCAATGCACGCAAGAGGCCTTACACTTCATGTGGTTTTCCTGGTCGGACAGATTGCAAATCCACTCAACCGTCATAGCATCAAGCCGAGACTAGAGAAATTGAGTGAACTAGCTGAAACAGGTGAACTTCGGCCACTGATAGACCAGCAACAGTTCGAGATTGAGGACGTCGCCGATGCCCATGCCTACCTTGAGTCGGGTAAAGCAATTGGGAAAGTAGTTTTAAAGCGGTAAAAATCAGATGAGTTAATGAGCATTATTTTTTTGGGAGAAATAGCACTAATGAGCCGAAAAACTGACTTTCTAGTCAACACCCAAGAGGATCGAAATATCCTTTTATCTCGAGAAAACATTACTCGGTATTCATTTTGATGGTTCGCAGGTATGTAAAGATCATCCCCAATTTTTGTTTTTACTAGTCTGACCAATGCCAGGGTTAAAGGTGTTGGTTGGGTCTAAATCTAAATAATGCCTATGCAATGTATCTCCCGCTCTATACTCATGCCCTACATTGTGCTCAGCTGGATATTCAGCTCCTCGAGCAATTAACTCATCAAGGATGACTTTTTTTACAGCACGAGCATCGACACCCTTTGCGAGAATATAATTTTGATGCAAAACATGACAAAAGAAATGCCCATAACAAAACTTATCAACAACTGAACTATTATCATCAATCGAATTCTTAAACCATTCCCACTCGTTCCTCCTAAGCGCGACATCTATGGATATCATCGCCCCTAATTTTTCCTCTTCACAAATGTGGTACCTCGAAATCGCACCAGCCGCAAGGAATCTCAAGAGCATAGCTCTATCACCCTCTTTTTCTGAGCATTCTATGAAGGCCCCGTCGTGATTTTTGAAAAAAGAAATCAAATAATCCCTCGCTTCATCAATACCCTCGTCAGACATTTCCAAAATCCAGTGGTGTTCATAATCCTCACGATATTTTTCTAACCTCCCTGGAATTTGATTTGGAAGAAGCCGGCTTATTTTCTGCATAAACTTATCTGAAAAATTCGAAGGTAAAAATTCTATTTTTGCCGCCCATCTATCCAAGAAAATTTTCATATTGAATAATTTTTGGATGTATTTACTTCCAACGGTATTGATTATAAAAAAATTATCCTTCCCATATTTTTTGGTTACATCATAAACTCGTCGATGAATATATTCTCCAGATACAGGTAGTTGCCTGAAGTTTCCTAAAATCTCTCGCCTCATAGTTTCAAGTAATTGAGTATCGTTTACACCGACATAGAAGACTTTCTTATTCTCTGGACGTTGATATGAATCAACCCTGACCGCAAAAACTGCAATTTTACCTGCGCATCCCGAGGCACCATGCAACCTAGTAGGATCACGATTGAATCTCGACGGAGTCTGTGCATCTACTTCGCGAACCGCTTTCTTATATGTGCGATCAGAAGCGAGTTTATTCGTGGCCTTAACGTGTTGTTTTGTATAGCATTTATTTTGAAGAGTTTGGAGGATCTCTTCGGGGCTATCACCCAAGTCAACTTCGAGTTCATTTACAAGCTCGAGCACACCTTCCGCGTTTATCCTGGCATATAAAGCGAGCTCTGTATAAGCTGGACCACGTTGGAGTAACGCCCCTCCGGAATTATTACATACACCGCCAACGATTGAAGCGCCAATACATGAGGATCCTAAAACTGAGTGTGGTTCTCTGCCTTTCTCGTAGAGGGTTTCTTCTAGTTGGAAAAGGGTCGCCCCCGCAAAGGCAATGAATTGTTTCGAGTCGTCAATCAGATGAATATCATCTATTCGAAGTGTATTTATTATTACTATCAGTCGATCATAGTCCGTGCCGTTAGGTGTAGAGCCTCCGGTTAGCCCTGTATTGGTCGCCTGTACTAGAATCGCGAGATCTTCTTCTACGCAGAGTTTCAGGATATCCCACATCTCCAAAAGAGTAGCCGGCCTCACAACAGCTGCTGCTGGGCCTCCACCAAGACGCCAGCCTTGAGTAAATGGCCTCATTTTTTTCTCTTCCGTGATTACAAACCGTCGGCCCACAATGGCGTTAAGTTGTTTCCGCAACTCATTTAGTTGGTCTTCGTGGTTAAACATGAATAAATTTGGCCTCGCTACTTGTTAACACCTGTGGTTATACTCTTGGTCTGCCTCCAAGGCAGACAATTAACATTGCATTCCCAATCGCAGAAACATCGTCTTGACAGTAAGCTGGGCATCACACAGCCATCTAGATAAATACGCGTTGGTGAGTCTTTTGGATTGTATTACCCTACCTTAACTGGCTGGAGATTTAGTTTATTATGAGTTTAGAGAGTTGTCACAATTTTAAAGATTTTAGAAAGTTAGCAAAACGACGGTTACCCGCCCCTGTATTTCATTACATAGATGGAGCCGCGGATGACGAGCTTACGAAAGCCAGAAACACTTCGGCGTTCGATGACGTCGACCTCGTCCCAAACGTACTGGCTGGTGTTGAAGATGTAGATTTATCAACAACGTTGTTTGGGAAAAAGTTGAGTATGCCTCTCTACTGCTCACCAGTAGCCATCCAGCGCCTATTTCACCACGAAGGCGAACGAGCCGTCGCAAAGGCAGCAGCAAAACACGAAACCATGTTTGGTATATCGTCGTTATCCACCGTGAGTGTGGAGGAAATAGAGAAACTCGTGGATACACCTAAGATGTTTCAATTTTACTTCCATAAAGACCGTGGACTTAATGACAATCTTTTGGAGAGAGCGAAGGCAGCAAAGTTTGATGTTTTAGCGCTCACCGTTGATACAATTACGGGAGGCAATCGGGAGCGTGATTTAAGGACTGGATTTACTATCCCACCCAGACTTACATTCGCTAGCATGCTGAGTTTTGCTACCCATCCAATGTGGGGTATTAATTATTTAACGAAACCGAAATTTAGACTGCCTCATTTGGAGGAGTATGTTTCTGAGGGCACAAATGTGAATACATCTATAGGACAGTATTTTTCGACTATGCTTGATCAGTCGATGAATTGGAATGACGCAGAACGCCTGTGCGCAAAGTGGGGTGGTCATTTTGCATTGAAAGGGATAATGAGTGTCGATGACGCAAAGAAAGCAGTTGATATCGGTTGTTCAGGTATAATGGTGTCCAATCACGGTGGGCGTCAGCTTGACGGAGGGCGTGCTCCGTTTGATCAACTCGCCGAGATTGTTGATGCGGTTGGCGATAAAGTTGAGGTAATTTGTGAAGGGGGCATTCAGCGAGGCACTCACGTACTCAAAGCTCTATCTATTGGCGCGAAAGCATGTGCAGGAGGCAGATTATATTTATATGCTTTAGCAGCAGCCGGGCAGGCGGGCGTCGAACGCGCACTCAACCAATATAGAAGCGAATTAGAACGTGACATGAAATTAATGGGTTACAACTCGGTAGATCAACTCCGCAGATCAAATCTTCGATTCCGATAGTTTTTTGATTCTACCGCTTTTAAAATCAACGTTTACTAGCCCGTAAACGTTGATCATTTCAAATTAATGAAGCACCTTTGCAGGTTTGTCGCCGGATCAGTTTAAACGTTCACCAATAAACAAAATAATTCCAGCTTGCTTAATTTTCTTCCGACGGTGATTCCTCAGAGCCCACAGCACGCTCTTCGAGCTCTACTGGTTTGACTAATAAACGGTCACGGAGGGTTGTCTCGATCTCGTCGGCCATTGCTTGGTTTTCGCCAAAAAACTGCGCAGCATTTGCTTTCCCTTGCCCAATACGTTGTCCGTTATACGAATACCAAGCGCCTGATTTCTCAATTAGACCTTCCTGTACGCCCAAGTCAAGCAACTCGCCCATGCGGTAAATACCGTGGCCGTACATCACCTGAAACTCGGCTTGACGGAATGGTGGAGACACCTTGTTCTTCACAACTTTTACACGAGTTTCATTCCCAATTACTTCATCGCCCTGCTTTACACTTCCAATTCGCCGAATATCCAATCGAACAGAACTATAGAATTTCAGTGCATTACCCCCGGTTGTTGTCTCGGGGTTTCCAAACATAACCCCTATTTTCATCCTTATTTGGTTGATAAAGATGACCAAGCAATTAGACCGCTTGATATTACCTGTGATTTTGCGGAGGGCTTGGCTCATGAGACGGGCCTGCAGTCCGACATGTGTATCGCCCATGTCGCCCTCAATCTCGGCCCGAGGAGTCAAAGCCGCAACAGAATCAATCACTAGAATATCAATGCTCCCAGAACGAACGAGCATGTCAGCGATTTCAAGCGCCTGCTCACCAGTATCCGGCTGGGATACCAGCAAATCATCGACATTAATTCCCAATTTACCGGCATACACAGGGTCAAGTGCGTGTTCAGCGTCGATAAACGCCGCTGTGCCTCCAGCTTTTTGGCACTCCGCAATCGTCTGCAAAGTTAAAGTAGTTTTACCTGATGATTCTGGTCCATAAATCTCAACAATTCGTCCTTTTGGAAGACCGCCGATCCCCAATGCAATATCGAGCCCTAGTGATCCTGTAGAGATGGCCGGAATCGCCTCACGCGGGGAATCTCCCATGCGCATGACGGCACCTTTGCCAAACTGGCGCTCGATCTGACTTAACGCTGCATCAAGCGCTTTACGACGATTGTCATCCATTCAAATACCCTTCTCATGTGTCTGTCATTTAGTCTTAGAGTAACCATGTTCAAGCATACTGTCAGCAGAAAACACTGAAAATAATGTCAGTATTTTATAGCTGTGGAAACAGAAACTGTTTCAGCCAAGGGATCGTAATTTTTCGCTGATCTCTCAAGCTTTCCTGATCAATTGAGTGAACCAAATTCATCAGTCGGGATGGATTTCTTGGGAGACGAGGTGCCAAAAATCGCAATACATCAGACGACATTTCAATATCTAAGTTATGCAGATGACAGTGAAACAATTCATTTATCCCTTCATCGTCCAAGCCTTCCAGTGGAAAAATCATGCTTGCATGGGCGCGGCTTCGCAAATCTGGCAAAGCAAACTGGTAGTCAACATGTGGTGAATACTCCGATACTAGGACCAGTGCATTGCGCTTTCGCTTCCACCAAGAAAACAATGCAGACTCGGCTTCTATGTCATTTAGCCAATAATCAATTCGGTCGAGAATAAGACCTTTATCGATATCAAGCCATTCAATTAATTCGGTTGCTCTCGAAGGGTCGATGTCTCCACAATCGTAGTAACTGCAATCAAAATGCTCAGCGACAAATAACGCTAGATGTGTTTTGCCCACGCCTAGTGGGCCATATATCCAAAGCTCAGCCGATCGTCCAGTCACCGCGTCACGCATATAATTGAGAATCATGCGATGCTGATCAGTCTCAATCCAACAATCAAAAGAGTAGCCCGCTGGCCTCGCAAGCTTGAGTATCTCTTGTATTGGTCTGGATCGAGTCACTTGAGCAAATAGACCAGCGGCGAAATAAATTGGAGTGCTGGGAAGGCTGAAACCAAATCATCAGTCACACCAAGTGACAAATCCGTTTTCAGAATAATCGTAGCATCATTAGCTCGTATCTCAGTGGCATGAATTGCTAGAGCTTCAGACGCCTCAATGTGATCAATTAGTTCCATTAGTCGAATCACTTCTGTGTACTCTACTCGCACAGTCCACTGACCGACCACGTCCTGTATTTGAGGCTGAAATGAAACCGAAGGTTCCGCCGTTCTGGCTACGACTACTGGACTTTTTCGCACGTCATCAGAAATTGATCTCGCATATTGCATAACTAGGACAATTAGCTCATTCGCGCGCTGATCAGCGTCAGTGCCAGATAACTCACCCGAACGAAACCCCCCATTCGGCTCAAACAACCAATATTTCATCGACTGGCGCTCTGGTCGATCGCCAACGACTAAGACACGCTTGATACCATAACGGGAAGATGCATTATTTACTGCTCCGGCAAATTCTCCCCATATCTCGGCTGGAGATAAAGCCAATGTATCTTCAAGATCCATCAACGGCCGTTGCATCGGCACACCAAATCGCTTACTCGCGGCCATCAGACGCTCAATAATCCGGTTGGGCTCTTGGCCAATCATTAACCGTTCTAGTCCTCGCTCCTCTGTCGCCCAAATCAGAAACTCAGGACGTTCAGACTCCCATAATTCAATACCGGCTGTCTCAAGCCTCGTTTTCAAACCATCAACGTCAATATCAACGACAAAAACATTGTCATCATAACCGTAGGAATTCACCAAGGCCTCAGAAAGGCTAAATAGATCAGGAGCCTCAATGATCATTTGCGACCGTGGAACACCTGCCATTTTTTCAGCCGCACCGACAATTACTTTTTCGATTGAATTCTCAACATCGAACAGAGAGGGCTCCTCGACGTGAATGCGGTATTCCAGCGCGGTCACTGCGGTTGGAAGTAAGCATGCAATAATGAAAAGAAATCGAGCAGCCATGGGACCCCACATTGGTTCTGTTGTCTCGGCAGATGATACACTTCCCGAACCATTTACGCAGGAAGCCATGAAGTCAATGACTCACAATCATCAGAAGGGTCTCACATACCGAGACGCTGGTGTCGATATTAATGCGGGCAACGCACTCATCGAACGCATCAAACCACACGCAAAAAGAACGGCCCGTAAAGAATCATCAGGGCCCCTCGGTGGGTTCGGGGCATTTTTTAAAATTCCTGAGCGCTATAATAACCCTGTACTGGTATCAGGTACCGATGGCGTTGGTACTAAATTGAAGCTCGCAATCCAGTACCAGCGTCACGGCCAAATTGGTGAAGATTTGGTCGCAATGTGCGTCAACGATTTGATTGTGTCCAATGCTGAACCCCTGTTTTTTCTCGATTATTACGCAACCGGGCATCTAGATGTTAACCTCGCTGAGGAGGTCATAGCCTCAATCGCGAATGGATGTGAACTCGCTGGCTGCGCCCTAGCCGGGGGCGAAACAGCTGAAATGCCAGGTATGTACCAAACAGGTGATTATGATCTTGCGGGATTCTGTGTCGGTGTCGCCGAAGAATCAAATATTCTCGACGGAAGCCGCGTGAACGCAGGCGATATTGTCATTGGCCTGCCTTCATCTGGGCCACACAGCAATGGCTATTCGCTGATTCGCAAGATGATTACAAACGCCGGTATCGACCCTGTTACCAAAGAACTCGCTAGTGGCGATCTACTTATCGATGCAGTCATGAAGCCTACACGCATCTACGTTAAAGCGGTCCTTCAAGCAATGGCAACTGGCTACGTGTCTGGCGCAGTGCATGTAACAGGGGGTGGATTCCAAGAAAATCTACCTCGCTCTTTTTGCAGTAACCTCACAGCATCAATTGACCTCGATTCATGGGAACGTCCAGCAGTTTTTAAATGGCTTGAAGCCCAAGGCGATGTTGGTGCGGAAGAAATGCTTCGTACCTTTAACTGCGGTATTGGTTTTATCTTGTTCTGTCCCCCAGAACACGTGACAAGCCTCACACAGGTGCTGACAAGAGCCGGTGAATATCCACTCGTTATCGGGGAACTGGTTCAACGTACATCTGACTCAGTTATTTTCTCTGGAGACTTTACTTAATGCGCATCGTTTGTCTGATATCCGGTGGAGGAACGAATTTACAAGCACTCATCGATTGGCAGGCGAACGACTTGCTTGGGGACGCCAAAATCGTTGCCGTCATCTCTAATGCGGCAGCTGCTCCGGGACTTGGGGTAGCAAATAACGCTGCGATACCCACCGGAACGGTATCACACGATGACTTCCCTAATCGATCTGCCTTCGATCACGCATTGATAAAGTTGATCAATACCCATGAGCCCGACCTCGTCGTATTAGCGGGTTTCATGCGTATCCTTACCGGTGATTTTGTGGCTCATTACGATGGACGTCTAATAAATATACACCCCTCGCTGCTACCTAAATACAAAGGATTGAATACGCATAGGCGTGCCCTCGAAGCTGGAGACAATTATGCTGGCGCCACCGTGCACTGGGTCACCTCAGAACTCGACGCGGGCGACATAATCCGACAGGTGGAGGTTCCTATCATGCGCGAGGATACGGAAGAAACGCTTAATGCAAGGGTCCTCGACGCGGAATATACATTGTATCCTTCAGTGATTCGCGATCTCTCTTTAGGGTTAATTAAATGTTGAAAATTTTATTTTTACTGGCTTACTTGGTTTGTTTGCCTGCCCTTGCACGAGGCTATGAAGCAAAATACGACATGCTGTGGAGCGTAGGCTTGAAGCTAGAGGCTGAGGCAACTGAAACACTAAAAAAAAATGGCGACCGCTATCAAATTATCCTCGATGCCAAAGCGAGTATCGGTTCCGCAAACGAAACAACCAATCTGGTTTATATTCCAGAAAGCGGATGGAGACCATTGGACTACAGCTACACTCAAAATATCCTCGGTCGTACCACAGGACGTCATTTCCGATTTAACTGGAATACAGGAATTCTCACCTGGTTACACCAACCTGGGCGAGATGAGGTAACTATCCCAACAAACACACTCGACCCCCTCGGATTTCGGCTACAATTGGCTTTCCTGTTGATGAATGAGAAAAATCTGCCGAATGCTATTACCCTACTAGAGGGTAACGATATCAAAGCCCGTACTATTCTGGCTGGTGGTCTTGAAGTGTTGGATACTCCTTACGGAAAAATCAAAGCTCAAAAATTTGTACTCACGGAA
>MDTC01023721.1_pt1 | contig 15702 bp, 8 predicted proteins | sample 811181 | NCBI WGS metagenome assembly MDTC01 (sample SAMN05326644, study PRJNA326480) | marine metagenome | isolation source: seawater | place: Pacific Ocean: North | collected 2011
CAAGTCATTACCAAAAAATAATGAAGCTACTGGAATGGCAAAAAAACCATAATTAAAAATACCTGAACAGAAACAAAATGCTGGTTTTTCTTGCTCTTCAATTTGGCATATTTCAACCACTAACCGGGCAACTAAGAAACCAACAAATATTGAAATAAATCCAAATACTGCAGCCGTTCCGGCCTCTTTTAATCCGACAGGCGATTTTGTACCAAGTACATGATAAACAATAAAACATGGATAAAGAATGTGTATAATGAAGCGGGAAAGAGATCTATCTGCTTCTCTACCCAACCAATCCATCCTTCTGGCAAAACAACCAATAAAAAGCAAAAGGAATGGAGGTAGCACCGCCAAAATGATATTTATCCAATTCTCCATTCCTCAAGACATTTTTGAACAAATAATATCAGCAAAAAGCTAGTTGCCAACCGGGAATCTTGGAGAGTAATTAATGGCTATCATGGCGTCCCCACGAGGAATCGAACCTCGATCTACGGTTTAGGAAACCACTGTTTTATCCGTTAAACTATGGGGACTAAATGAATAAAACCATATACTTTTAATTGAGAATATTTCTCCAGACAATAATTGAATTGCTTAATATTAAGATCTTGAACTTATAGATTTCGGAAAACAAATCTACTGTACGTTCGAAGTATTGAAATCAATCCCATTATAAATGGTAGGATCTGAGAGATCCTCAGTTGGCACATCATTTCTGTCCAAAGGATTTGATCCAAATGCCTTTTCCCAAAAGTCACTTACACCATCCCCATCGGTATCTTTTCGAGTGTCATTTAAAAAAGCACGATTCTCTGAACCATCATCATAGAGGTGCTCAAATGGTAATCCGTCCCCATCGGTTAATGGAGTCGCGTAGAATGCAAATCCAGGAAATTGGCGACTTTCATAAATATAAATTATTCTTGTTGCATTTGCTTCATTTCCCCAACCATCCTTGACCTTGTATTCATTCGTCATAGTTACAACATCCATGTTTATACCGTCCGTTTTATTTGCCTCATTAAAAGTGTAATTATTCCCATCCACATCAGGCACTTTTACATTTTGAGAGGGGGTAATTGTAACATTGGTGTCTGAACCGTAGATATTACTCTGCATCAAACCTTGATAGTGCAAAAATGGATCACTCAATAATTCATTATTCAAAGCACTGTAAACATAGATAACTCCGATTTCTTCACATGCTTCCATTTCAGAACGGTCTTGGACTCTCCGAATAGCATAGGTTTCACCAACACCATCCCCGTCCATATCCTTATATTCAGGAAACGGAAAGTAAGAGTTTGCATCTTCTGCATATGCACCAGGATCAACAAATGTATAATTATCCAGCATGATTCTGTGCATTCCTCCCACAAATCCAGTGGCGTTAAAGTCTTGACCTGAAATTTCTTCGGTTTCTGTGCTTAGGCCAGAATTGGTAGAGTACCTCAAAAAATCATGGATAACACCATCTCCAATCAGGGTAATATTTGGTGCTTGGTAATCTCCTACTTTCAAACTCCTTATTCTGGGATCAGATGTATTTCCAAACTCATCCGTAACTGAAATACTCACAACATATCCACTTTCGTTCATATTAAATGGATAAACCCTGCCTTCATCAAAACTTCCTCCAGGATCAATAGAATCTGTAGAAGGTTTGGTTATAGAAACATTCCATTTTTCCCGATTTGCAGTCGTATCCAAATCCCCATCAATCGTATCAGATACTCCAGCTCCTAGTGCACCGTAGTCAGAAGCGACTAATCCCGATAACAAATGATCCTCTACTGCAGAAAGCGAATTAGCATTGGGAGATAAACTTTGGTAATCGATCTCAAAATTATCGCTAGTGTTACCATCTGCTTGAGGATAAATCAGAGGAGCGATTGTATCTTTAATGATAAGATAACGATAAACAGGATCGGCCGCATTTCCTTCACTGTCTTGAACATTATATTCGATTTTGAAGATATGATTCACATGGGGATAAGAGGTAAAAACAGATCCTGTGGTTGAATCATTCAAGTCGCTAATTGTTCGAACGATTGAAGATGTTATTAAACCGTCTGCGACATCGTCGGCCCGAACGCTTAGCATTTCTTCACTCCCATCAATAACACCGTCTATAAACATTCGATATGAATTTCCCTCACTACTCTCATCAATATAATTAGCACCTGCTTCCACCACAATAAATGTGGAATTTGAATCGGTGTAAGGGGAAACAGATATTAATGGTTTTATATCATCCAGAAATGTGTATGTTCTCGCAGAATTGATTGTTGTTTGCCGAGAGCTTGTATTACTTTGGGTTACCGTGATATTTATATTAATATTCTTTGTCTGGTTTTGATCCTGACCATAAAATTCTGGATCAATAGTGGCGTTAATCGTGACACCTGAGCTGGAAGGTTCATAAATTAAAAACCCAGGATCTTGGAGTGTTGTGTTATCGTTAAAAACTATGGTAATTGGAGAATACCAAGAAAAAGTCCTACCAAATATATCGGCTACTTGGATATAACTACCAGGATCTGTGGTAGAATTTACCAAGCTTTGGGGGTCCGTTCTCAAAGCTTGTAGAAAATCAGGATCAAGTTCGGAAGCTTTTAGCTGAAAATTTTTCGAACCATCCTCCCTGACAAAAGGATCTTCGCTAAAAAAGCTAAAATTATCATAATGGTCTGAGAGATTTGGAAGTTTCGCCTGAAGGCTCCCATCATCCTCGAATATTGTATTTGGAGAAACAGATGGATTATTCGCATCTTGATAAGAGAGGTCGGAACTACCTAGCCCATTACCACTATTGAATTCTGTCAATGCATCATGGGTAACAACCGCAACATGCGGATCCGTGCTATCTTGTACATTAAGATTTAGAATCTGCGTCTCCGCCTGATTACCAAATTCATCTTCTGCGGAGTAAGAAATGGTGAAATCACCTGCTTCCCAGAAGCCACGGTTTGATAATTCTATGAAGGTGGAATTATCATCACCGCCCTGAGGGTGGCTCAGATCAATGGTTGTTACAGAAGTTATCGTTGAATCTGCAGAGTCAATAATAACCACTCCTGGGTCATCAAATGCTCCCCCCACCTCCAAAGTTCCACCACTAAAAGTATTCTTGGTGATAGTAGGTGCTGTGGTATCCATTAATCGAACCTCAATGTCACGAACCGATTTATTGCCAAGACTGCTATTAAAAGCTGAATATCTAAAGACCACTCTGCGCCAGTTGGAATCTGATTGCTGGATCTTGGTGTATGAACCCGGGGTTCCTTCAACAAAATGCATTACTCCGTTATCGTTCCAATAGTTAACGGAAGTGAAAAAACTCGATGGTACCTGATCATTTGCACTGGTACTTAGAATTTCCCTAGTTGAATTTGATGAATCTATCGAAATCAACTGTACTTCGTAGGAGTTTTCCTCTTCATTCCCACCACCTAAATCAGTAAACACACGGGCAACCGGAGCAACTGTATACTGTTCTTCTCCTAGCTCAATGTCCCATGTCAAAGAGGGCAAAGTAGCAGTATTAGTTGTTTCATCAATGTATTCATCTGAAGGAATTCCATTAAGGGCATCACTGTGAGACAGGAGGAAAAAGATTGTTGGGTACAAATTTGGAGATCCTCGAATTTCAATAATTCGAGTGGCCCTACCCTCATTTCCGGCACGATCCATCAAAATGTAGTGAAATTTATACCGTAATACCTGAGCAGGTGGATTATCAATCAGGCCATCAATGGTCGATTCTACAAAATTTCTATCAACTGAAATAACTTCATCATATGTATCTAATTCCAAGTTATTACATATTTGAATCTCGTAACTCCAAGAGAGCTCATCATCTACAGTATCCCAATCAAAAAATCCTTTACCTTCCTGATACAAGTCCTCAATGGCATAAGCACCAGGGTCATAAAACCTGCTCTCTTCATCAATTATTGACTGTAAATCGACATACATCGTGTGCTGCCCATAAAGCTTAACAACAGGTGGTATATTATCCTCGATCTGTATTGACCTGGTGAGAGTATCGGAATTGTTAGATAGGTCCGAAATGGAGTATGTGAGTTCATAATCTCCCAATCTAGCCATATCTAAATTAGTTTGAATGCGGCCTTGGTCATATTCGAAAACGGGATCAAAAGTTTGATCGACCGAAGTATCAGATACATCACTTAGGTTGGTATACTTAAAAGTATAATTTTTCGAAGCATCGATATTATTGTGATTAAACAACTCTTCCTCGGTATAATAATTATCAATTATCTCAATGCCTGGATCATTCAAATAATAGTCTTCACGAGAATTTCCAGCTACCTGATTCCTTAATTCTCCACTAAGTAGGGTTATCTCTGGCATGATACCTTGAACTATAAATGGAGTTGTTTGGTCTGATGGAAAGCTGAGAGTAGGAGCTAAAACATCGATAATTTTGACTTTCGGGGTGAGTGTTGTAACTGCACCTTGGTCTAAATCACGAACCGTTTTGTCATCCACAGAAATAGTAATTGTTGTAGCTTCATTGAGGGTTTCATCATCCACCTGTTCGGTATTTTCAAGGATTACTAGGGGCGTAATATCATCGCCGAAACCATTGTATGAAGTGGCCTTGTAGTAAATTTTTCGATCTTCTCGATTTGTTTCCCCTGGATCTGCAATAATCGCAAATTCACCATCATCTGGATATTCAGGAATATTTTCCTTAGAACGAACTAAATAAGAAATTTCTTCAAAATTCTCAGATACTCCTAGCCCCTCTCTTGGATTGTGAAAAATTATTTCAAGCTTTGGAGGAGTTGCTTCAATCCGAATTGAATGGGTCTCCGATACAGTTAATTGCTCCTTCATCTGAGGATCTGACCCTCCTATCGCCCACCTTGGGTCGACTACCTCAAAGACTATCGTATAGTTCATACCATTTTCAGGCCAAATATTTGCTAGTTCCATTGGAGATAAAGCATCATTCTCAAAAACTTTGGTGGTCACTTCCACAGAAGACCCTCCCGAGTCAACCGCAGTACCCGAATTTAGCCAACCGATATATTCAGACAGGGGATCCCCATATTCCAAGACACCCTGCTGATCTTGCAATGCTGAAAATTCAGATAAGAAGGGAATAGTAGATAAGACAGGCAAATTCTCAGGAGATGTAACCTCTAATGAGAAAGGGTCGGACTCCGCTCGGAGACCCCGCCAATCGAGAGCAACAATCCGGATATCGTTGTAAGTACCAATTGCAGCAAGATCATAATTTCCGCTTAGGTAAAAAGTTCCAGGGACTTGAGTATCCGAGTAAGGGATATTCTCTCCGCGAACATCACTCACGGAAATATGGTCATTAATCCATTGATAGAATGAATCAAATGGATTACCATCGCCATCCAAGTCTAATTCATTCCACGGAAAGTTTGGGGAAGTATTAGATATTTGAATAGTCGGTCGGGTGGCAACCACATCAACTTGCCGAAAGATCGCCGTGCTTAAACCACGCAGATCCCGAATCGTGTAGGAAACTTCGTACGATATCTTTCCACCGGGTGGGGGAGCATCGGATTCAGCAGTATTATTGTCGGGTAAAAGAATGATAGGAGTGCCTGAAATTTGTACCCCTCTGGTGATATCTTTACCTAAAAAATCAGTTGCTTTTACCCAAGGGTCGATATTTCGCCAGGTAATTCCCTCGGAAGATGCTCTCATTTCCACTTCCATAATGGCCCCATTGTTAAAGACCTTGACTAAATTATCATCAGAATTGCCATTATCTCCAAGAAGCTGTAATTCCGGATGACCACCCTGAAAGAATTCTAAATCAGCACCGGCAAGAGTTTCTCCAGTTACTGATGCTGGAGCAACTGGTGCTTCTGGTTCTGGAGTAGGAATATCTACGGTTGGAGCTAGTGCTAGGTCCTCGAATGAAAAATCAGCAGCAACCGTTTCAGCGGATTCTATTTCAAAAAATAAATCAGTGGCTAATTCGTGAATCATTTCCCAATCCCCTGCTGATGCAGTTACAGGCTCTGCAACTGCCATGGTTGGAAATATATTCTCCGAAGAAGACTGCTCTTGTTCGGCCGAGGTGGAAACTTCCGAATAACCAGGAAAGACACTTTCCAAAGGAGGAGGAGTAAATCCATCTGTTAAAGAAGGGCCGTAGTTTGAGCTCAGGTCAACAAGTTCACCAGTTTGACTTGCAACAGGAGCTCCAAGTTTACTTGTAGCCAATTGTATGGACTGTCCGGAGAGCAAAGAGACTGAATTTCCGCCAGTATCGGTGAAATCAATATCTCCGGAGATCAGATTTATACCACCCATAATATCTCCGGTGACCGAATTTCGTACCGCCATCAATTGAAACATAGTTCCACGGATACCAGCAGTTCCAAGAGGGCTGGTTAACTTCATCGAAGATCCTTTTTTCAACTTGGGTGCTTTAACGATTAAATTCCCGTAATCCAAATGGGCAGAAAGTTCAGATTGAGTGGGTTCTTCTTCAAGTTTACCGGGATCTATGCTCCCTTCTACAATGCCCTCCAGTTGTTTGTATGTTCTTAAATAAAACCTGGTCCCTGGTTTGATGGTAATGAGAGTACCATTGGAAAAAAGCAGTGCCACCTGACCAGTTTTTCCTGTCGTAAGAATCGTTTTGGGGTTAATTTTTTTTCCCACGCTGGTGGGCCCCATCTGCACTTTAAAATCGTCTACTGTATTAAGGGAACTTACTTCCCCTTCGATAGAGGCAACGATAACACTGGGCGAAACTTTCTTCGCCACAAGCGAGTTTACACTTATTACAAAAAGCGTGAAAGTAAGTAAATACCGCAAACCACAGAACATAAAATGTCCAGAAAACAAAGAAGGGAAAAAAGGGCGGAGCATCTAAGCTTTTAAATAATGGTAAAAAACCTCATTCCGCAAGAGGTTTTTACATTCAAACTCGAGAGAACTTAACCGCCAATTTCTTTGCCGTAAGATTCGGCGTCTAGAAGTGAACCAGTTGAGTTTGCATCATTGTTACGGATTTTGATCATCCAACCTTCTCCATAAGGGTCCGAGTTTACTTTTTCTGGGGAATCATTTAATGCCTCATTAACTTCAATTACCTCACCCGCGATGGGCATATATAAATCCGATGCTGCTTTGACCGACTCGACTACACCAAAGACCGCTTTTTCCTCAAAATTGGCACCAATTTCAGGTAATTCAACAAAGGTAACATCGCCGAGGCTATCCTGTGCATGATCGGTGATTCCAATCACACATTCATTTGCCGAACTACTGACCCATTCATGATCAGCTGTGTAAAGTAGATCTTCTGGTATTTTACTCATTAGTCATTTCGTTTGTCGTAAAGTCACAATTCTATCAAGGCAAAAGAAGAGCGTATTGTTATTGATTACCAATTTTTGTACCGTCTTTCACTACGCCATTTTTCGTGACAATTAAAATACCATCTCGAACATAAACATTTTCATCTTCGTCCACCCAACCTTCTTCTAAACCCTTTGGGCTGAGAAAGATATCGTTTCCAATTCTGGCGTTCTTATCGATGATAGCATTTTCTATCTGCGTGCCATTTCCTACACCCAACCTTGGGACATCTTGATAACGATAATCATCATAAAAATCTGCCCCCATCATGACCACGCTTTCTAATTTACATCCTTGGCCAACGATTGAACGTTCAGCAAGAACACAACGGTTGAGTGCGGACTCTCCAATCATACTACCCGCGGCAATAGTGGTACGGGTAACGGAACACTTACCAAGCTTGGCAGTGGGCAAAACATCAGGACGATTGTAAATGGGACGATCGCTCTCGTAAAAGTCAAACGCTGGAACTTCATCAGTCAGTTGTAAATTGGCATCAAAAAATGCTCTCACCGTTCCGATATCCTCCCAATAATCATCAAAAATATGGCAACGAATATCTTTCTTACCCACCAAGGATGGTATAATTTCTTTTCCAAAATCGGTGGCATCTCCACAAAGTGCATCTTCCATCGCAGGAGCATTGAAAACATATATTCCCATAGATGCTAAACAACGGTCCTGCCCTCCCCCACTTGCTTTGAGTTCGGGTGGGACCAGTCGGGAAATCACCTCCGGGTCTGTTGGTTTCTCTACAAAATCTACAATTTTGGAGTCCTCTCCTACCCGTAATAAACCAAGGCCAGAGGCCTCACTGACCGGCACTGGTTTCGCCGCAACAGTAACATCAGCTCCACGCTCCAAATGTTCTTCCACCATTTTGGAAAAATCCATTCGGTACAACTGGTCTCCTGACAGGATAACAAAAATATCTTCTGGGCTGGCATGAAAGTGGATCATGTTTCTTCGCACAGCATCGGCCGTTCCCTGATACCAGTCGTCCCCATGTTCAGTTTGTTCTGCAGAAAGTATTTCCACATATCCTCGACCAAAACGATCGAAACGATAAGCATCCGATACATGACGGTGCAAAGACTCGGTATTGAATTGGCTAAGTAGATAGATTTTATTGTATCCAGAATTTATACAATTACTTATTGGAATATCTACCAACCTATATTTCCCACCCAGAGGCACCGCAGGTTTGCATCGCAATTTGGTGAGGGGATAGAGTCGAGTTCCCCGACCACCTCCCATAATCACACAGTGGACAGAGTAAGGGATGGAACTGTAGCTGGAATTTTTCATAGGGCACAAACAATAAGATTACATGCTCGCATTTGCGGATGGTTGGTTTACATCTCTCCATGTGGAAATTGAAAGTCCTCAAATCGCAAACACAAAAAAGCAAACAAGATCAAATTTTGCTCGTTATTCGACAATTTGGTACTTAAGCATCCATCTGTATATCAATTATTGTGGATTCTAATTTTTCTTTCGAGCCTCCCCTTTGCAAATTCGAAGAACTTTCTCATTCCTTCGATCTCATTGCTGTACAGTCCCGTTTTAGTGCAGATTCTGAAACGCCCCTCTCTGCATATGCAAAGCTATCAGACCAAAAACCGGCTTTTCTCTTTGAGTCTGTTGTTGGTGGAGAACATGTTAGCCGATTTTCATTTGTGGGGTTTTCTCCAAGGAAAATTATTTCATGTGGTCAAAAGCATACCCATATTTCCGAGCTTGGAAAACCAGATAAACAAATCCCTACCCCTGATGATCCGTTACGCTTGGTCGAGAATGAAATCTCTGGTTTGAAATACTTTAGTCCGCTCAAAGATGGGCGATTCTCGGGAGGAGCAGTTGGTTATTTGTCGTATGAATATGCCAACCGGGTAGAAAAAACAGTCCCCGTCCCTGAAAAAGACGAACTTGGACTCCCTCTTCTCTATTTTATGGTTACCGACCTCTTATTGATCTTTGACCATGCCCATCAAAGCCTAACCATTTGTGCAAATGTATGCCCCGGAGATAATCCTGTAGCAGCTTACCAATCGGCTTGTGATAAAATATTTGAGACAAGGAACCGTTTACTCAAACCATCTTCACTATCCCCTGCCCCACTTAAAGAAATTGGCGAGCCTAATGTGCCCCTTGGAAATTTTACTGAGGATGAATTTAAAGACCGGGTAAATCAGGTGAAAGAATATGTTCGTTCAGGTGATGTTATCCAAACGGTACTTTCTCAGAGGTTTGAAATTCCATATTCGGGTGACCCCATTCATCTTTACCGATCTATCCGGGCAATCAATCCATCTCCGTACATGTTTTTATTGGAAAGCAATAATTTTTCAATTGTTGGCGCATCTCCGGAAGTGCATGTACGTTTACAGGACGACGATGTATTGATTCGCCCAATTGCGGGTACTCGCCCACGCGGAAAATCTGCCAAAGAAGACCAGTTGCTTGAGCAAGAACTACTCGCCGATGAAAAGGAGAAAGCCGAGCACTTAATGCTTGTCGATCTTGCCCGTAATGACATCGGTCGCGTATGTGAGACCGGAAGTGTTCAAGCCGCAGAATTCATGACCATTGAGCGTTACTCTCATGTGATGCACATTGTCTCCCAAGTGGTCGGTAAACTGAATTCTGAAAAAAATGCTTTTGATCTCATGCGTGCAACCTTCCCCGCTGGTACCGTGAGTGGTGCCCCAAAGGTTCGGGCCATGCAAATCATTGAGGAGCAGGAGAAACTTCAACGCAATGCTTATGCCGGAGCTCTTGGGTATTTTGGGTTCGAAGGAAATCATGATTCTTGTATCGCTATTAGAACGGCTATGCTTACGAACAACAAAATTTACCTGCAAGCAGGTGCTGGAATCGTGGCAGATTCGATTCCAGAAAATGAATTTCTGGAAACCATAAACAAAGCAAAAGGGATGCTTAAAGCAATTGCTTTGGCTGAACGAATTGAACAATCCAGTAGTCCAAATTTATAGAACTGATGAACCCTGCTCCAGAACAAGGCTCTCTCGATATCTATATGCAACAGATATCACAAATTCCCCTGCTTACGGTGCAGGAGGAGATTGAATTGGCTGCTAAAATTGCCAAGGGCGATGAAGTAGCAAGGGACACTATGATCACCGCGAACCTGCGACTTGTGGTAAAGATTGCTCAGGAATACTCCAATCTTGGACTCTCCATCCTCGACCTGATCAACGAAGGCAACATGGGGCTAATGAAGGCGGTTGAACGTTTCGATCCATCAAAGGGTGGAAAATTAAGTACTTATGCCTCGTGGTGGATTAAACAATCAATCAAACGTGCCTTGGCCAATCAGAGTAAAACAATCCGTCTGCCCGTTCACATGGTCGATCGGGTTACCCAGATACGAAGATGTGCCGGGAAACTTGCGGATAAACTTGGGCGTGAACCAACGGATGATGAATTAGCCGAAAAAATGAGCATGCCTGCGGCACGCATTTCCCATCTTCGCAATGTCAGCCACCGACCCGCTTCTCTTGACTCTCCAATCAACGATGAAGATGGATCCACCCTTGGGGAGATTGTACCTGACGAAAAATCTGTAAATCCTTTAGAAAGTTTGCAATCCAAGAGCTTGGTCGGAGATGTTAACCAGGTACTGGCAATGCTTGAACCCCGCGAAGCAGATATTATCCGTTTACGCTTCGGGCTGGATGGGCGGGATCCATTAACTTTGGAGGAAGTTGGTGGGCAGATTGGAATCACCCGGGAAAGAGTCCGGCAATTACAGGAACAGGCATTGCGTGATTTAAGGAACAAAATGGCAAAGTTCGAAAAGCAACGCACTCTTGAGGAAGTAAAAGCAGAGAAGAAACAAGCTGAAAAAGCACAGTTGTTAAAAGATCTACTCCATAAGGATATTTCTGGTCTTACCAATCATCCCTTCCCTATAAATCGCAAAGTTTAATCTCTCTTTATTTTGTTAGTTTCGAATGAATTTTTAAGAAAACTGATACTTCTTAAATATCCTAAAAAAAATCCCTGACAGGATTTCTCCAATCAGGGATTTTAAATTTATACCTAAATGGCAGGGAAGATTAATCCTTGGAATCCGCTGTTGCTTCGTCCAACAAGTCACCCAGAGAGGTTGTGAGATCTTCTCCGGCCTCATCATAGGCAGCAACTTCCTTAGCTAAAGCATCTTCATCATAATCTGCTGCCTTGATACTTAATCCAATCCGGCGTTCATCCTTATCAATCTTGATGACGCGTGCCTTAACCTCATCACCTTCCTTGAGATGATCTTTTACTTTTTCAATCCGTTCTTCACTAATCTGGCTAATATGAACTAGACCATCAATATCATGATCGAGTTCGATAAAAGCACCATATCCGGCAACGCGGGCAACCTTTCCGGTTACCACATCGCCCATCCGGTAAAGACGATCAATCTCTTCCCATGGATCGTCGGTCAATTGCTTCATACCGAGGGAAATTCTTTGGTTATCGATATCCACTTCAAGCACGATGGCATCGACTTCATCGCCTTTCTTAACCATTTCGCTTGGATGGTTAATTTTGCGGGTCCAGCTCATATCAGAGACATGGACCATACCGTCGATACCTTCCTCGAGTTCCAAAAATGCCCCGTAAGATGTAAGGTTGCGAATTTTTCCGCGTACCCGGGCCCCTGGAGGATAATTGTGAGTGGCCATATCCCATGGATTTACATCGAGTTGGCGCAGACCAAGGGAAATCTTTTGATCTTCTTTCTGGATACCCAGCACAACCGCATCCACTTCATCTCCAACATTTAAAACCTCGCCGGGTTTGGTAATGCGTTTTGTCCAGGACATTTCGGTAACATGGACCAATCCTTCAACTCCCTCTTCCAATTCAACAAATGCTCCGTAAGGCACCAGATTGACCACCTTACCACGAACTTTCGCATTGATTGGGAATTTTCCTTCTATGTCTTCCCAAGGATTAGAGGAAAGTTGCTTGAGTCCGAGAGAAACTCGCTCGCGCTTTTGGTCGACCTCAATGATACAAACTGTGATTTCTTCACCTGTCTTGACCATTTCGCTAGGGTGAGAAATCCGACCCCAGCTCATATCGGTAATGTGAAGCAAGCCATCAAGCCCATCCAAATCGATAAATGCACCATAATCGGTAATATTTTTTACCATACCGCGACGAGTTTCACCCGGTTTGATTCCTGTAAGAATCTCGCGCTTTTTATCCTGACGACGTTCCTCGATTAATTCACGACGGGATACCACAATGTTTTTGCGTTCCCTATTAATCTTGACCACCTTGAAGTCAAAAGTTTGACCAACGAACTGGTCCAAATTCTTGGGTGCCTGAATATCTACCTGAGAGGATGGTAAAAATGCATCCACTCCAATGTTTACTACCAAGCCACCTTTTACTTTCGAGCGTACACGACCCGTAATAACTGAGCCCTCTTCACAAGTATTGACGATTTTTTCCCAATTCTTCTTCTGCTCCGCCTTGTCGAAAGAGAGTTGAGGATTACCATCCCGATCCTCTAATTTCTCGAGAAACACCTCGATGTCGGACCCGATCTCAAGCTCGCTGAGATCAAGAAATTCGTGAGCTGGTATTGCACCTTCGGCTTTGCCGCCGAAATCAATCACCACTTCTGTGGGACGGATCTCCATGACGGTACCGGTAATGACCGAACCTTCTTTAAGTTGTTCAATTTTGCTCTCTGCGAGCAATTCTTCCATGACTGTACTCATGTAAATAATTTTTTGTTATTCTAGCCATGCGGTGGGTGCGTATAAATCGAGGTTTGTGAACCAGCGTGCTAATCCCGATCCGATGGGTTGAGGGTTAACGAGTGTAAGTGAAAAAGAACAAGTGTGATATATTGTTAAATTTTCCATTCATCGGCAAGGCGAAAAAAAGGAGAAAAGCTAATAGTCAAATGCCTTCTACGGGACAATTTTATTTAAAGGATATTCAACAATCCCCTCCGCCCCCATCGCTTTGAGTGCAGGAATGAGATCGCGGGATACCTTTTTTTCGATCACCGTTTCCAAAGCCACCCAAGATTCATCTGCGAGGGAAGAAACTGTGGGGTTCCGCAATGCTGGCATTTGCTGAAGGGCTTCGTCCAGTTTGGTTCTCTCAAGATTCAGCTTTAAACCCACTTTTCCATCTGCTTGCAAGGCAGCATCGAGCATCAACGAGATACTCTCAATTTTCGCCCTTTTCACTGGATTTGACCATGCTTCCTTGTTGGCTATTAGCACGGTGTTTGTTTCCATCAAAACATCGACAATGCGTAATTTGTTAGCCCGTAGAGAACTTCCCGTTTCGGTGAGATCAACAATCGCATCCACCAATTCCGGCACCTTTACTTCTGTTGCACCCCAAGAAAATTCCACCTCTGCCTGCACCTGATGGGAGGAAAGAAAGTCTTTGGTTACCTGAACCAGTTCAGTGGCAATCTTTTTGCCCTCTAAATCTTTAACCGACTGGATATCCGAAGCTTCAGGAACAGCAAGCACCCACTTCGATATACGGTTGGAAGCCCTGCTGTAGACCAAATCGGCCACAATTTCCACATCCGAACTATTCTCCTTCACCCAGTCGCGCCCCGTTAATCCGCAGTCAAAAAAACCATCCTCCACATACCTGCTCATTTCCTGAGCCCGGACAAACCGGCCATCGATCTCAGGATCATCCCAGCTTGGAGTGTAAGAGCGTGAGCCCTTGGTTATATTAAACCCTGCCCGGGCAAATAGCTTTAAAGTGGCATCTTCTAAACTGCCTTTCGGGAGTCCAAAACTTAACAAAGTGGTCATCCGAACCATCTATAACAAACTGCAATGTCTGCGGAAAGCTTGTTTTCCTTAAAATGTACCGAAACGAATACACTTTATGATTTTAAATTTCTCTTCTGTGCCTCTTCCCAAGACTTATGCATCTCCATTTCAGCAAAGATCTTTTGTAAATCTTCTAAATCGAGATTCCCGGGTAAAGATGGTGTGTATTCCACATCATCAATCAATTTGATCAGTTCTAAATTCCTTCTTAATACCTCCCTATTCTCATAGACTACACTACAAAAACGCTTGGGAGTAAGCCGACCTGCATTTGAGATCAAATTTTCCATCTCTCCAAATTCCTGAATCCATTTGACCGCGGTTTTTGGGCCAACTCCAGAAAGTCCTGGTATATTATCGGACTGATCACCAATGATCGCCAAGTAGTCGAGGATCGCTTTGGGAGAAACGCCAAATTTTTCAGTCACCCCAGCTTCATCCAACATACGCCAACCAAGTCTCGGATTAGCAGTTGGGGGAGGGATCAATTGTTTGACATGAGGAGAAACTAGTTGAGCGAGATCTTTGTCGGATGACACGATCGTAATTTCACAATCCCCTCCATTCAATTCTCTTACCTTGGTGGCGATAAGATCGTCCGCTTCCAATCCTTCTTTCTGAGCCCAACCATAGCCCATCGCCCCGGTCAACTGTTTGACATACTGAAGCTGTTCAGAAAATGCTTCAGGTGGACTCCCACGGTTTGCTTTGTATTCGGGCAAAATCTTTTCCCTTACTGTGCATCCACCAAGATCAAAAAATACCCATATTTCATCGGGAGAAAAATCATCTTCTAATCTCCAAAAAGAACGTACCCAACCGTGAATCATATTGGTGGGAAATCCATCCGATCTAGATAATTCACGAATTCCATAAAAAGCACGGAAAGCCAGGTTATGGCCGTCACAAAGAAAGATTTTTTTCATATCCCCCCTCTTATCCACTAAACTAGGGCGAAGGAGCAAGTGGAAAGAAGAAAACTCCTTATTCTCTACCTTCCCAATCCAATAACTCTGCCAAACAATATTCCGGAAACGCCTGCCCAATTTTCACTACTGCCATACGATTGGCCAGTCCAGTAGGTTTTTCAGGTACTCGAACCTTTAAATAATTTTCGGAATAAGCAAAGTAACTTCCCTCTTTTGGGTTTTCCAATAGAACCCGCATTTCCCTACCTTTGTACTGGTAATGAAAGTCCATCCTCTTGGATGCTGAGAGCCTGCGTAAATGGGCACTCCTTCTTCTACGCTCTTCCATAACTACCTGATCGGTATCCTTTTCAGCAGGAGTGCCCTCCCGTTCAGAATAGGTAAAAACATGACAATACGCATATGGCCCGTTAAGAAATGTTTCACAAGTTTCCTCAAAATCAGAGACTGATTCACCAGGAAATCCAACCATTAAATCGGTGCCCACACACAAACCGGGCACTGACTGAGTGGCTCGTTCAAAAAAAGCATCCATCTCA
>MDTC01159539.1_pt1 | contig 15701 bp, 8 predicted proteins | sample 811181 | NCBI WGS metagenome assembly MDTC01 (sample SAMN05326644, study PRJNA326480) | marine metagenome | isolation source: seawater | place: Pacific Ocean: North | collected 2011
GCGGTTTCCTTGACCACATTCGAACTGAAAGAGGCAGAGCCGGAATGGTTCGAGTGGACTGGATACATAGAAAAGGGGTATGAACCTGAAGTTCGATTCCGTAATGGAACGGCGGCGGCCAAGCGATTGGTTCGCATGTTGTTGAACAAGGCCGATCAATTTCCTGAATTTCAACCTTTTGCACAGATGAAGTCCGCGAAGGAGAAGGGTTATGAACGCTGGCACGGTACCCTCATGGCGTACAAGGGCCCAGTGCTTCGGGTTTGGGAAATACAGGTGGATGGTCCTCACATTGATGAGTGGCCACCTGCCTGTCATGAGGTGCTCTACGGAGAGCTTACACCGAAAGGTTTAAGTACTGAAATTATTGAAGAGCGAATGACCCAGTTTGCCAAGCTTGCCTTTCGCCGTCCTCCACTGGAGGGGGAATTAAGTCCGATCTTGCACATGATTCAAGCAAAGCTCACCGAAGGGTTATCTCCAATCGAGTCACTGCAACTTGGTTTTCAAACCATCCTCTCCGCACCCGGTTTTCTTTACCTGAATGAAGGGGAAGGGGAACTCGATGATTATGCCCTGGCTTCAAGGTTGTCCTATTTTCTGTGGTCTTCGATGCCGGACGCTGAATTATTTAGATTAGCTGAGCAGGGAGCTTTAAAAGATTCCGCAACTCTGAGCCAACAGGTGGAACGAATGCTGGCTGATCCAAAAAGTAATCGGTTTTCAAATAATTTTTTACGCATCTGGCTGGAGTTGGATAACATTGGCAAGATGCCCCCGTCCCGGGAATTTGTCAGCTTTTACCGGGATAATTTGGAGTCTGCGATGCGTAAGGAGACCGAACTTTTATTTGAACATGTTCTTAATACTAATCTGCCCATACTCGAGCTTCTCTCCGCAGACTACAGCTTTATGAACCGGGAATTGGCGGCTCATTATGGGATATCGGGGCTGGAGGGAAATGAATTCCGAAAAGTCAGCCTGTCCGGGGCCGAACGGGGTGGGATTCTTGGACACGGAAGTTTTTTGACTGCATCCGCTAATGGGGTGGATACCTCACCAGTGGTGCGGGGAATCTATGTGATGAATAAACTGCTGGATTACACCCCTCCACCTCCACCGGATGATGTACCGGAGATTGAACCGGATGTAACCGGAGCCACTACCTTGAGGGAGAAATTGGTCAAGCACCGGGCGGATGCTTCCTGTGCTCAGTGTCACAAGAAGATTGATCCCGCCGGATTTGCCCTGGAGAACTACGATGCGATTGGAGCATGGCGGGTAAAGTATGACCGCAAACTGGATGTCGATCCATCGGGGCGATTGCCAAACGGAGAAACTTTTTCCTCACCGGGGGAATTTAGGAATCTTGTGCTGGAGCAGGAAGAGACTTTTATCCGTTGTCTGACCAAGAAGATGTTGACTTATGCAATCGGACGAAAATTAAATAGTGGAGACCGGCTTGTGGTCGATGAAATGGTGGAGGAGATGAATAACTCCGCCGCTGGCCTACGGGATCTGGTCGAGCAGATTGTACTCAGTAAAACCTTTCGGTACAACTAATCTATCTTTGTTTGTGTTTTTACGATTCCAAGAATCCTGGTGGGGGCCTGTACGAGTCCTTCCCTACGACCTTTGTGGTTTGTGAGCTTCCTGTACAATCAGTCATTGTAATAGCCCCTCCATATGAGATCATCGGAATAGAATTGCTCATGTGGCTAGATTTTTGCTTCCAAATGCAAGAGTCCAAAAAAGACGAATCAGGATGACTACGGAGAGAATATCGAGAGGAAAATTTAAGGTTAATTCAAGAATGATTCCAATGTCAAAAAACCCCTCCACATGCAAAATCAATTGATCGAGAATTTCCATCTTGCTCCCAATTAAAACGAGGCAAAAGCGATTGATTTAAAAAATTGGCAAGGACAGGTCGGTCAATTGCACATCAGGATTTACATTATCATCCAACCACTTGAGGATTACCTTCTGCCCGCTAAAAAAGTTCCTACTCCAACTAATATCAAGGCAATGTTTTCTTGGTCATGAACTAACTTTTTTACCTTTTCATTCCCTTCGGCATTGGACAACGCAATTAATGCAAACTGGTAAATTAATCGCAGTACCAAAATTAAGATGATTCCAATCATGAAAGTGCAAAACTTTCGGCTACCCCCTACGATGGATAACTTATTAATCATAATAACATCTCATGCTGAGATAAAATGAATTGTCTACCAAAATTATAAAAAAGGGTGATTAAAAATAAATTGTTCGATTAAAGAAAGTAGAATTTGATCGCTCGAATGTAAAAATTCTCCTTTGAATGTTACCTATATTTTTAATTATCCTTCGACTCTCGAAATATAATGAACAAGCAAATTTTTATTTTATTATTTCTTTCAATCCAACTTTTGCAGGGGGCTGATTTTCATGCACCAGCACCTTTTTCTGAAATTATCAAGCGGACTTTTTCCAAGTCTTGGACACCACAGGCAGTGACATCCATAAGCAATCGTTCTCATGTTCTTATCTTGGATGCAGAAACCAAGCAGTATTGTCTCTCCGTTACCGAAGGAGAGATGAGTGGATTGAAAAGTACGGCTGTAGCTTCGTTCAGCGATTCAACTGGTTCCTATGGAAGTGTCATGCGTTCAATGTTTCAAATGCAGGATATAAATATTGAATCCCAAGCTTCGCAGTCTTTGGCAGGGACTTACACATTACGGCCCGAGCTTAAAATTTATTTTGGAATTGATGCCAATACTTCATCAGGGAGTTCCACTTCAACCACTTTATTAGTCAACCGCATAAAGGGAGTTGATCTGTCTGATTTTAATAATCCGGGACACTTGGTTTTTACTTTTTCCGGTGTGCCTTCTGCCGCAAAGGCCAAGGCAACCTCTCGCTATATTTATGATTCAACCAGTAATAGCTTGATAGAGGATTCTGCTTGGTCTGCCAATCAATGGCTTAAGCTTGATTCAAGTGGAGTCGAATTAGTAAACTCTGAATCTCAAGCCACAAATCTTTTTTTGGCTACCGCATTTGACTTGATTGATTTTTCAAATGAAGCGGGAAAATCCTTCAATCCAAGTTCGATTTCCTGGCAAACAAATAGTTTCGCTTCCTGGCCAACCAATCCTTCGACTGGTCAGATCGAGGTAAGTTCCATAGCTAACAGTCCCCTGGCCGGGCCGAATGGCTCAGCTTTCAAAGACATTGATGCGAATTATCAAAACCAATTTGGCACGGGCACGACCGCGACCGCCTTTGCAACTGCTTACCTTGATCAAATCGAAGCTGCTTTGAAAGATGCCAACGAGTCCCTCCGATACTCCAAACAGATTTATCTTAAAGTTCGCGAAAATATGCTTTCCCATACTTTTGCCGCAGTTGATGAGGTAAATGCTGAACTTGGAGAGTATACCGTGCCTTTTGTTTACTTCACGAACGCTCAGGACGACGCAGGGAAGTACCATCCTTTTATGGTATTGGGAACCCGTAATGGAACTGGTGGACCAAACTTTTTGATTGATGTGGCTCGTCCACCCGGTGACGGGATTTCTGCAACTTATGAAACTCAAAGCGTGACAAGAAATGCGACACTTTCAAGTGCACTTTTTCGAATTCCGCTCAAGGATTACGGGATTACTTCAAGCCTGCTTGAAAACAATATGTCCTCCTATAATTCTCTTGCTCAGGATGCAGGCATCGAAACCAGTGAGTATGATGTTTACAATTACGCTTCTTTTTCCGTTTGTGGAATTGCGGTGGATGGTGTGAAAATTTATCCTGCTTACAACAACACATTGGTGTTCGCACCAGTCAATGCTGAGATCAGTTCAACGGGAATTCATGTTGGTCGGGGAATGGGCCTGCATTATCATGCCGATGGTCATGGTTTCAATGGAAACGGGATCAATCTTTACAACCTTGAGGATTATATGGGGCGCAGCCATCCACCTGTGATTGGATTCGCACTGGACGGCCTTGCGATTTTTGGAAAGTATGAAAATTTGTATCCTTCGATGGATGGGTTTTCCACTGCCCTGGATGACTATGGCAGCCACGACCATGATGATTATGGCCATCACTACCATGCTTTTTCGAAGGATGTAAATAGTACTTCAAAGGGTGTGACTACCTCATTAACTCAACATTTTTTTATGGTGGGAGCCTATCGGGGTAATATTAATTCGATTCCTGATTTTCAAAATGGAGGAACTAACCAACTAAAAGATCCGGAGCTTGGAAAATATGTTGGAGTGGACGGAACTTACATTACAACCAACTTTGCAATTTCTACTACTACACCTACCAGCTATGAAGTATTAGTGACTAGTTCCTCCGGAGGTTCGGTGACTGGAGGGGGCACGTTGTCGGCTGGTTCATCGGTCACCCTCCAGGCAACCGCTGACAATGGTTATTCCTTTGACTCTTGGGGAGGAGACGCAAATGGATCGACGAATCCATTAACCCTGACAGTCGATGGAAACTTTTCAATCACTGCAAGTTTTTTAGTCAACGACTTTTGGAGCGGAGCAACACAATCGGGGAATGGTTGGTATTCCCACAGCTCTTTTGGAAACTATTACCCTCAGAGTTCAAGTAAGTGGCTTTTTCATGAGGGGATGGGATGGCTCTACTCGTTAAGCAGTGGAACAGAAGGAGTTTGGCTCTACATGGTGGGCAGGGGATGGCTTTTTACGGGTATTTCCTACTTTCCCTTTTTATATGACGACTCTTCAGGAAACTGGGTTTATTATGCCCTGCATCAGGATAAGCCCAGCTTTTATGAATACACTACTGGAAGTTGGGCAGCCCTTGAATAGCTAGTATCAAACCGCTCATTCTTTAAGACGCCTAAATTTGTTTCTTCGTTGTTCCAACTCCCATTTCGTGGCCAACTAATTTGTAGGTTTTCCGGAAATATGAAGGGGCATTACCAGTGATTCGTTTAAAAACAACTGCCATTCTCTCAGGGTCATTAAAACCACATAATTCAGCAACCATAGAAATTGGATGATTGGTTTCCAAAAGTAATTGCTTGGCTTGCTTAACCCGTAATTGGCTCAGCATCTCCCAAGGGGTTGCCTTGAAGTGCTCCTTGAATTTCCTTTCTAATGTTCGCCGGGGAATGCTCAATTCATCACAGAGCATGGTAATCGAGATCGAATGTTGAACTCTTTCCGAAAGATACGACATCGCTCTTCGAAGGAGAGGGTCTTCAACTGCTAAATGATTCGCGGAATGTCTAAGTGTAACTCCGCTTGGTTGAATTAAGAGTGTTTTTTGGAGAGAGAATTTTTCTCCGGCGATTAGTTTTTGCATGGCAGTGGCAATTTGCAGCCCCAAAGTATCCCATGGGATCGATACACTTGAAAGCATGGGGTAAGTCAGCCCGCAAACTAAGGGGTCATTATTTGCCCCAATAACCGATACATCACCGGGGACATCCAGTCCTAATTGGGTGCAGGCACTGCACAAAAAGCGGCCAAGGGGATCATGCACCGCAAAAATACCCACCGGTTTAGGAAGTGTTAGTAACCAAGATTCCATTCGCTTGCTAGGATGTCGGAAGGATTCACTGTAACGGCTGTCTTCGAAACTAGCCTCGACATGAATGGAGAAGGGAACCCCATTTTTTGAAATAGCATCCTCAAAGCCCTGAATTCTCTGTTCGGAATAAGGGGTGCCGTTACCGAGACATGCCAGACTCTTGAATCCAGTAAAAGAGAAACTTTCCGCTGCTTCTCTTCCCACTGCCCAGTCATCAACATCGGCACTCAGGACATTGGGAAAAATTCTGTCAGTCGCTACGATAATAGTCGGAATTTTTAGATTTAAGCGGAGTATTTCATCAGTTTTTTTTGGTAGCCACTCAGTAATCAAGCCATTCGGTTTGAGTTCCTTGAGCATTGGCCCAAGCTCCAGAATTGGCCGATGAATACTAAGAATTCGATAATCCTGCATTTTACGGGCAAAGGGAGTGAGCGAAGGAGTTAAGCGACGGAGGAAAACCTCGGACATAACAATTGCAATTGTTTGACTCATCAAGAAAAAATGGCAAATACAATGACGCAATTCAACAGAAAATATACGCAAAATGCGGTTTAATGATGAGGGATAATCAATTATTATTACACACCCTTTACAATCCCAACCCCCAAGTTCTTCATGGAATATTTTAATTGCGATAAGATTCAATACGAGGGCGCTTCGTCCAAAAATCCGCTTTCTTTCAAGCATTATAACCCAACCGAGCAAATCGGCGGTAAAACAATGAAGGATCATCTTCGCTTCGCGGGTGCCTATTGGCATGTGATGCGCAATGAATTAGCGGATCCATTTGGTCAGGGTACTGCCCAAATGCCTTGGGACGACAAAAGTGATTCAGTCGAGAATGCGGTTGCCCGGGTGGATGTGTTCTTTGAATTTCTCGATAAGATGGGCATTGAATTCTATTGTTTTCATGACCGTGACATCGCTCCTGAACTCAATGACCTTTCCGCATCCAATGCTGCCCTTGACCGTGTAGTGGCAAAATTAAAAGAAAAACAGGCAGAGACGGGTGTCAAACTTCTATGGGGCACAGCCTGCTTGTTTGCCCACCCACGCTATGCTCAGGGTGCGGCCACATCACCCGACGCTGCCGTTTACACATACGCAGCGGCTCAGGTTAAAAAAGCACTTGAGGCAACCAAAGAATTGAACGGACTGGGGTATACTTTTTGGGGTGGTCGTGAAGGGTATTCCACCTTGCTCAATACCAATATGAAGCGTGAATTGGATCACCTGGCTGCGTTTATGCATATGGCGGTTGATCATGCGAAAAGTATCGGATTTGACGGACCGTTCTACATTGAGCCCAAACCACGTGAGCCTTCGACTCACCAGTATGACAGTGATTCCGCGGCCTGCCTGAATTTCCTTCGCGAATATAACCTGCTTGATCATTTTAAATTAAACATCGAGACCAATCATGCTACTTTAGCCGGCCACACTGTGGAGCATGATCTGACGGTAGCCGCCAATGCGGATGCACTTGGCAGTATTGATGCCAACACGGGAGACACTTTGATTGGATGGGATACCGATCAGTTTCCAACCGATATTTACATGACCACTCAGATTATGCTGGTGGTCCTAAAAATGGGTGGTTTCACCACGGGTGGTTTGAACTTTGATGCGAAGCGCAGGCGTGAATCTCATGAACCGATTGATTTGATGCATGCCCATATTGGGGGCATGGATGCATTTGCACGCGGACTCAAGATTGCCCACGCGATCCAAGAAGATGGCCGACTAAGCAAATTTTTGGAGGAGCGCTATTCCAGCTTTGACAAGGATATTGGTGCAAAAGTGGAAGCAGGCACCGCCAGCTTTGCTGAACTCGAGCAACTTGCATTGGCGAACGGAGAACCAACACTTGCCAGTGGCCGTCAGGAGATGCTGGAGAATTTGATCAACGAATTTATTTAAATTATTCCTGCTAACTGCTCATGTAGACCAGTTTTAGTGCTACTTTTGTGTTTAGAAAACAAAAGTTATTTTGTACGTTCATGAATTAAAGTATTAGTTGAAATTTTAAAAAAGTAAGAAATTGATGTTCAGGGACATCTTTTTTTAATGAAAAAGTCATTTTATTTTGTGTGTTATTTTGGATGTACTCTTTTGTCTTGTGGGCTCACCCTAATCCTTTTTTCAGGGAAACTATTTGCTGGTGCAAATACCGAATTCACTCCAGTTGATCAATGGTATGAAGTTTTCTTGGGAAATAAGAAGGTGGGGTATGTGCATGACCAAATGCAGCAGGATGGTGAGCTAATAAAGAGTCGAAATAATTTTGTTATGCAGGTCAAAAGGGCTGGACAAACAATCGAGATTACCGCTGAGCAAAAAGTTCTGGAGAAGATAAGTGGTGAGCTGTTGGAGTTTTCAACAGAAATGAAAATGGCTGGAATTCCGATGGTAAAAAAAGGCAGAGTGGAAGGGGAGGAATTGGTTGTTTTTGAAAAGCAATTCATTACCGGCAAGGAAACCCGATATTCATTTGACCCAGAAGGAATGATGACTTGGGGATTAAGAAAAAAGGTCATAAAAAATGGATTCCGTGAATCTGGCAAGGCATACGAAATGAAGGTTTACTCTCCGGACATAGGGATGAAAGCACCGGTCAACGCAAATATTTTTTGTTTTGGGAAAAAACTGATTCATATTGGCGAAGAAAAGAGAAAAGCCTACGAAGTGGACATGGAGTTGAAAAGTCCGTTTGGATCATTGAATACGAAGTCCTGGTTTGATGAGGACTGTGTTGCCCTTCGGACTCAGATGAATGTGGGGGGCATTAATATTTCCATGGTTCAGGTACCGAAGAAGAATGCTAAGAAGATGGAAGAAGATGCTCATGAATTTTTGTTGAGTTCGGTTGTTCCCTTGAATGCAGCAGTCCCAGAAAGAAATAAAAATGTATTTACCATGGAAACAATTAAGGGAAAATGGTCTGGTAAATTATTCGAAGGTACTGGTCAGAGGATTGAGAAGATAGATCATAAATCGGTTCGAGTGATAGTGGATCAGAGTCTGAAAAATGCAAAAGTGGACGGGGAAATTGATTTTAAGCCTTTTCTTTCTGCAAATGTATACCTTGATACTGATGATCTGCTTATTCAAAAACTTGCCGAAAAAGGTAAGGGAAACGCAAGGAGTTCAAAAGAGATTGCAAACAAATTGACCGAGTTTGTGCATCGGTATGTCTCCGCCAAGAGTTATGGGGTCGGTTTTGCAACTGCCAGTGAGGTGGCGAGGACGAAGGAAGGGGACTGCACGGAGCACTCGATTTTACTGACTGCACTTGGTCGGGCTCTCGGTATCCCAAGCCGTGTGGTCACCGGTTTGGTTTTCGCGGGTCAATTTGAGGGCAAGAAAAATGTTTTGGTTTATCACATGTGGACACAATTTTATATTGATAATCATTGGAAAAACTATGATTCAGCGCTTGGCTACATCAATTGTACATCCGACCGGATTGCATTTACCGTAAGTTCAATGGAAGGGGACGATTCAATCGAATCGATGCTACCAGTTATGGAACTGATCGATAATGTGAGGGTTACGATTCAATCACCCAAATAATTTCTTCCCAGTTTAAGAATCTAATTCCCAGCTAAATGTCATCCTTGACCCATTCGTGGTGGAGCTAAATATGGGACAATGTTCAAAATACTTTTCTTGTTTTTCTTCTTCCTGATTTCTTCCCTTGGGAAAGAGCAGACAAACATCCTCTTTGCATTTGCAGATGACTGGGGTCGGCAGGCGGGGATCTATTCGAGCATCGAAGGAGCCGGTGGAATTAACGACGCGGTTAAAACTCCCCACTTTGATAATATAGCCAAAAATGGGGTACTTTTTAACAATGCTTTCGTCAGCGCTCCCTCCTGTACACCATGCAGAAGCTCGATTCTTTCCGGAATGAATTTTTGGGAGACCGGTAGAGGAGCCATACTTCAAGGTGCAGTGTGGGACCATGAGATTCCAACTTGGCCCTTGTTGCTGAAGGGTTCGGGTTACCACATTGGCTACACTTACAAAGTTTGGTCTCCTGGTTCTCCTAGAGATGCGGGGATTGGTGGCAGTGCCAATGCATTCAAGAAGGCGGGAACAAACTTCAACGAGTTTTCACAATATGTTTCAAGACAGACCGCCCAAGGAGTGAGGCTAAAAGATGCCAAAAAAGTCCTCTACCGGGAGGTAAGCCAAAACTTTCAATCCTTTCTCGCTGGCAGAAAAAAAGACCAAGCATTTGTCTACTGGTTCGGTCCGACAAATGTTCACCGTAAATGGACCAAGGGATCGGGGAAAAAACTTTGGGGGATAGACCCAGATGAATTAAAGGGAAAGATGCCCGCCTTTCTTCCGGATGTCCCCGATGTACGCCAAGATTTAGCCGATTACTTGGGCGAGATTGCCGCCTTTGATGCTGGACTTGGAATCCTGATTAAGGAACTGAAGAAAGCGGGAGAGTACGAAAATACAATCGTGGTGGTAAGTGGAGATCATGGTCCTCCAGGTTTTCCTCAAGGAAAATGTAACCTTTATGATTTCGGGACACGGGTGTGCCTTGCCATCTCCGGTCCTGGAGTAAGTGCCGGTAGGGTGGTGGATGATTTTGTTTGCCTGCCCGATTTGGCCCCGACTTTTCTCGAAGCGGGCAAGGTCAAAATCCCAGACTCCATGTCCGCCCGAAGCTTGTGGAAAGTATTGAAATCAAAAAAAGAAGGTTTGGTCGATCCAATCCGAGACGCTGTTTTCACCGGGCGTGAACGTCATGTTGAAACTGCTCGTCCCGGTTATGTGCCCTATCCACAAAGATCGATCCGCACCCAGAATTTTCAGTTTATAATCAATTTCCGCCCCAAGCGTTGGCCCCTTGGAGATCCCTATCTATTAGACGGGGAACAAGAACCTACTCTCGAAGAAGTCGAAACTAATACTCGGATAACTTTGGCCGACCAGGATGCCGGACCTACAAAAGCATGGATCGTTTCGAACCGAAAGAATCCCAAAGTAAAACCTTTTTATGATCATGCATTTGGAAAACGACCCCGTGAAGAATTGTACGATATGAACAAGGACCCCGATCAAATGAATAATTTAGCGATGGATAAATCCTATGCAGGAGTGGCAAAAAAACTTCGTACCCGGTTAATGAATTACTTACGGAGCACCAAAGATCCGCGGGTATTGGAAAATGGAAAATTCTTTGAGACTCCCCCTATGGCTGGTCCATGAAATGGAGAAAGTGTAATACAGCAACCTGCAATAACGGGTAATGTTTTCGGTTAATTCAATTTTGAGAATTGAAAGCACAAGCTGTGCCCTGTGACTACTTCCTGACGAACGCTTCGCTGGTCACGACTTTTATAATTAAATCCCTGAACCCATAATTATTGGCGGAGACAGAATCAGTTGTCCTTTTCATCTCAGTCGTATCTTGCAGAGTCAATAAGCGACCGGAACCATAAGAAAGAAGTTTTTCGGCAAGATTTTTAACAACAAGTTTTTTCTTTGCCGAAAGAGCATTTTTAAGACTTTTAGGGTGGTCGACAAATTCCCCACTAATCAGTGTGGAAGAACCATCAATTCGATAAGAAGGTATTCGAGTGGTGGATTGTTCAGAATTTTTCCAAGAGCGATTCCGATAATAGGTCGGACGGAAGCCACCAACGGGATCAAAATACTCCAAGGGAAAGCCGAGTGGATCAATCTTTGCATGACAATCCGCACACGCTTGAACAGTCCGATGCTTGGAAAGAAGTTGTTTCACGGTCTTGGCACCCCTTACGTCAGGGTTTATCGGTTCAACATCCGGTGGAGGTGGAGCGGGGGGGGTGCCAAGTAAGCTTTCAAGTACCCAGATACCGCGCACCACCGGTGAAGTATCAACTCCATTGGCTGAAAGGGTGAGTACACTCGCTTGCCCAAGCAGACCACCCCTAATACCGTCGTTGGGAAAGGAAACTTTACGAAAGTGAATTCCCGTTACATCATCTATTCCGTAATGTCGGGCTAAGTCCTGATTTATAAAGCCATATTTTGAGTGTATGAAATCATCAATTTTGGCGTTATTTTGAAGGGCATTAGCTAGAAACAGATGCGTTTCTTCAAGCATTGCTTCCTCCAGACCATAACGGTAATACTCCTGAAATTTAAGAGATGCAGGTGGCATAGTTCCTAATTTGTCTAACCTCAGCCAAGCTTCAGCGAAGCCTTCTACGAAGGACCTACTTCGAGGGTCTCTTATCATACGAAGGACTTGTTTTTCCAAAGTATCGTGTTTTTTGAGCTTACCCTCCTTGGCTAATTTGAAAAGCGTGTCATCCGGGATCGAGCTCCAAAGAAAGAAAGACAATCGATTGGCCAGTTCGAAATTTGAGATCTGGGAATCACTGGAAGGAATTTCCTTGAGGTAAAGGAAGTCAGGAGAAACTAGCATCGCCTTCAGTACAAGGAAGAAGGCTTCTTGCGGCGATCGTTTCAACTCCAATCGTGCCTTTTTTTCAAGATTTAAGTATGGCCTGATCTCTTCCGGGGAAAGAGGACGACGAAATGCCTGAGTTGCAAATCGGCTGATTGCCATGCTCAGGTCGACTTTGGAGAGGTCATGCTCGCCGCCGAGAAAAATATTTTGAGCTTTGGATGAGAAGGTGTGATTGAGTGGTCCGTGAATATGGAGATCATGGACGCGTACCACTGGACCTTTCCAGACATCTGAAACTACTCGGCCGGGAACCAAATTCTTTCCGATTACATGCCAGGCATGAGAGCCTTGCTTACCGCGAAATTCGATATCGGTGTGATACTTTTCGCAGATATCACGCATCCAATAGTCCGAGGGACCCGGTCCGTTGTCCCAGTTGAGGAAAGGGGCATCTCCTTGGTCCATCCAAACGACAACTTCGAATGTTTTTTTCTGATGATCAGAAAGGTCCCAAAGTCCAATCCTAGAGCGTGATTTTGTTGAATCAGACGCAATGCCTCTTTTACCCCTTGATAGGTATACTCCCAGCTGCATCGGAGGATTCAAATTGGTTGGGATCATTTTTGGGTCATAGGGATGAGTGAGACGACGAATCGCTTCAGCAGATACAGTTAGCTTGTAGTATCCAGAGACTTGAATCCCTCCCGTGAGGTCAAACCATGTGTGTGGAAAAGTTCCAAGATCGAATTTATCCGAGAGCTGTTTTTTCCCCGCTCCAATGTCCAAGTACTTGTCTTTGGTAACATGACGATACATCCATGGTGTAATACTCACTCTTTCGGGGTATCCCCAATCTTGTGGTCTGACCTGAATTGTCCGGGGTTTGATTGGAGGTGAAAATCGAAAGGCCATTCTCAGGTACCGATCGGCTGCATCAAGGTACGCATCGAAGTGCTGGTCGCTGAGGTTGAGCTCAGAACCAAGGTTGGAGAAGCCGTGAAAATCATCGTCTTTGGGAAAATTATCGGTGAAATCAAAGGGTAAAGAATTAAGCCCAAGCAAATCCGAAAGACTATTCTGGTATTCTCGACGATTAAGGCGACGAAGAACAGTTTCCTTGGAACTGTCTTGGTTCTCCAATTTTAACAAGGTATCGGTTAACCATGAAATACTCTTCCTGATTTCATCAACACCTGGTTGGTTGACTCCTTTTTTTCGAGGGGGCATTTCACCAAGGTTTAATTGATCAAGAATATCGTGAAGGAGGTCGGTTTTTTGCGGGTCATTTAAGTTGATTTTCCACTGGTTTTGGTGAGTTTTGTAGGCCAATTTATGAAATGTGCGATCACCTTTTTCTTCGTCTGGACCATGACACTTAATACAATAGCTGTTGATAAATTGTTGAACTCCTGAATCAAATTCAATGGTTCCTCCGGAATTTACTTGGCCTAAGGCTTCCACCAATGGAAAAAAGAAATAAGTCCAGACTAGTAGCCATGCACGCATGATGGAAAATTCAGCTAATTTTATCGAAACCAGTAAGAGTGCCGCTGGAAGTGTTGAACTGATCAAGCTCGAGTCCAAAATTTAAAAGTAAGGAGAGGTATAAATTACAGAGAGGAGTTGAATACTTTTTTTGGCGGGCGTAGTGCTTGTGTTCGCCGTGCCTGAATCCTCCACCGGCTACAATGACGGGTAAATCTCGATTGCTATGAGAATTCGCATTGCTCATTCCACTTCCAAAGAGTGTCGTGGTATTGTCCAGCAGAGTTTGACCATTCGGTTCTTTAATGGATTTAAGCTTACCAAGAAAACGGGCGTATTGTGAGGCGTGAAATGTTTCGATCAATGTAAGTTCATCAATGGACTCCTTCACTTGTCCGTGGTGTGAAAGAGTATGGTATCCGCGAGTAACGCCGGGAATTCCACCAAACTCTTTTCCTAAATCAGTAAAAGCAAGGGTGATAACCCGAGTTGAGTCAGTCTGTAAAGCAAGTGTCATCAAGTCGTAGAAAAATGGAGTTCTATCCTTGAGCGTAAGTGAATCAATGGAACGAGGTAGTGAGTATGGAGCGTCAGGTTTTTTTTGGTCCAACCAAAGACTAGATTGTTCAATGCGATTTTCGAATTCCCTGACTGAAGTGAAGTATTGATCAAGTTTTTCTTTGTCGCTGTGACCCAATTCTCTTTGAAAGTTTCGAGCTTGCTCACCAGCAAGGTCAAGGATGGAGCGTTTGTCCGAAAAGTCGCGACGTATTTTATCACGCGTGGATGGGGTGTCCTTGCGAAAAAGCATTCGGTAAAGTTGTTCAAGGCTGCGAATGGGCTGTATTGCATTGCCATTCTGAGTCCATGATAGCGTGTGTTCGTTTCCCCTGTGCGCATCAAGTGAGAGGGACGGGAAACGGGTCTTTCCCCCGACAAACTGAGCCGCTTTTTGATCCAATGAGATATTCGCTTCCTTGAATCCTTTGGATTGGGAGGTGGGAATTCCCGAAAGAAAGAATTTCGTGGAGTTATGACCTCCGCTCAAATTGTGATCAAGACCAGAAAAAACAGTGTAATCCTGACGAAAGGGAGAAAGTGGTTTCAGTAGGAGGGGAGTCTTATAATTAGGTCCAATATCGAGGGGACGAAAATGCTCGGGAATTAAGCCATAGAAGACACCGGTTGCAGTAATGCGCTTAGGCGGGGCAGTCGATCCACCCGCAGAATTTGCTTCGAGTAAAGGAAGTGCAAGAAAAGACCCCCCTAATCCGCGAATGAAATGTCTCCTTGTAAACTGTTTATTTATTAACATTCATTAACAATACTAAGCGAAAATCGTATAAATACCAAGACCACATTGATGTTTGAGGAAAGAAAACCAAAGCCATTAGTCACATTCTAATCAGCAATTAAAAAGAGATTTTCTTTGGTATACTGTTAATTCTTTTCTGTCGAAGTCCACTCCGGTTGCGGCAATTTACCATGGGCAAGATGGGGTAGCCCGTTCCAAATAATAAAACTTTCTGAACTTAAAGTTGGTAAAAAGAAAGGCCCGGGATGCTCTTTCAAGAATGTCTTTTTTGTACAATCAAAGATAAATCTTTTCTCCTCTTTGGAGTTATTATTGTCTGAAGTTCCAATTTGTTTTGAGAATTCAATGGTTAGGACATGGGAATCCGGCTCGTAGCAAAAAGAAGTCTTCGGTATGAAATGACTATTAGCATCGTTGATTAGTTGGTGATGATTCCAAAAGTTTTTCCATTCCCCGAAATTCAGGGCCACTTGTTTTTCACTGATAAGAAAGGACGGAGGTTCGTTATTCAATTTTAGGTTTTTCAAAATGGTACTTTTGAAGGCTTCACTGGTCCAGGGTGCGGGTTGATCACTGAATGCATTAATGACGAAATTTCGTTCCCCTGCATGCGCCCCATAAAGATTGTAGTCAAATTTTTGCGGGCCGCTTCTAAAAGCAGGGTAGTTCACTTCAACATTTGGAGCATTTCCAATGATAAGATTATTGAAAAAAGAATGATTTTGGCTCTTCGTTCTTTTGGACACCTGCTTAATCTGAATTGCTCGTTCGTTCTTCTTACTTTTTGGATGGGAGGCCAGAATGTTATTTGTAAAAGTGGCCCCTGAAGCATCGTGTATATAGATCGCACTTTCAGTGTTTGAAAAAATAATATTTTGATCAACCAGTAGGCGGTCAAAATCATAATCGCTCATTTCCAAA
>MDTC01173174.1_pt1 | contig 15699 bp, 12 predicted proteins | sample 811181 | NCBI WGS metagenome assembly MDTC01 (sample SAMN05326644, study PRJNA326480) | marine metagenome | isolation source: seawater | place: Pacific Ocean: North | collected 2011
AGTATCATGGAACATTTCGTGTTTTTATAAAACAACAACTGTAAATTCTAAAAATAATTTTAAATACATTACAATGAAGTACCTATTCGTTATACTTTTTATTATTCCCTCGCTACTGATTGCCCAAAACAGAGTTATGGGCAAGGTCATAGAGACTGTAGCAGACGGAAGCGCGCTGCCTTTAATGGGCGCTAATGTTATTTGGGAGGGCTCTACAGTAGGAACTTTTTCAGATGAAAACGGTGATTTTATATTGCCTTATGACGCGGCCTACAAAACAATAATCATAAGTTATGTCGGATTTATATCAAAAAAAATCAAAGTAAAAGACCCTGCTGTTTTTTTAAAAATCACATTGATAAACTCAGATGTTTTAGAAGATGTAACTGTGGAGGCGCGTAAGAAAACGACCTCGGTTTCATACATTGCTTCACAAAACATCAGCACCATTAGTAGTGAAGAGCTGTTAAAAGCCGCCTGTTGCAACCTTTCGGAAAGTTTTGAGACAAACCCCTCAATAGATGTTAATTTTTCAGATGCTATCTCTGCGACAAAACAGATTAAAATGCTAGGCTTGACCAGCCCATATATACTCATTACCACTGAAAATATTCCATCGGTTCGAGGTGCTGCCCAGGCCTATGGTTTGAGTTTTGTCCCTGGCAGCTGGGTTGAAAGCATTCAAGTCACTAAAGGCGCTGGCAGTGTGGTCAATGGATTTGAGAGTATCACAGGGCAAATCAACGCAGAGCTTGTCAAGCCCTTAACCGATCCAAAATTATTTGTAAATCTTTATGGATCACTCAATGGAAGATTGGAAATGAATACCCATATAAACACCCGACTAAGTCCGCACTGGAACACTGGGCTTTACATCCACGGAAACAGCCGAAATGAAACCTTTGATAAAAACAAGGATTCCTTTTTAGACATGCCCTTGGCAAAGCAAATTAACCTGATGAATAAGTGGCAGTATACAAATCTTCAAAAAGGACTCATCGGCTTTTTAAATTTTCGTTTTTTAGAGGACCAAAAGCAAACAGGACAAGTTGATTACAATCCTTCTGTTCATAAATTTGGCAGTGATATTTGGGGCAGCGAGGTCGATACAAAACGCTTTGATTTCTCAGGGAAATTCGGATATGTTAACCCAGAAATCCCTTACCAAAGTTTAGGAATTCAGCTGGCTTACAGCTTACATGAACAGCAAGCTTATTTTGGTAACCGTATTTACGATATTAATCACAAAAGCGTCTACTCTAACTTAGTGTATAACTCTATCATCAGCGATTCACGTCATAAAATAAAAACAGGCTTGAGCTTGACTCACGATTCTTACCGAGAAGAGGTGGATGTAGATACCTACAATAGAAACGAAAATTCTATTGGCGGTTTTTTTGAATATTCCTATGATAATTTGGACAACTTTAATCTCACGGCAGGGCTCAGGCTAGACCATCATAATTTGCTGGGAAACTTTTTAACGCCGCGTTTGCACCTCCGTTATGCACCTTGGGGGAAATCAGCCTTGCGTTTTTCTATTGGACGTGGAAAACGTGCTGCCAATATTTTTGCAGAAAATCAGAGGCTTTTTGCTTCAAATAGAGCGATTAATATTCAAAACAACAATGGACTTGTTTATGGTTTGGATCCTGAAATTGCGTGGAATTACGGCCTTTCATTGCTTCAGGGTTTTAATCTTTTTGAACGCAAAGCAGATATTCTTATAGACTTTTACAGAACTGATTTTAAAAATCAAGTGGTTGTGGATTATGAAACGCCCACAGAAATAAACTTTTACAATCTTCGCGGAGACAGCTATGCCAATAGTTTACAGCTTGAATTTAACTACAATCCATTCAATAATTTAAATTTTAAAACCGCTTTTAAGCATTACGATGTCAAAACAAGGTATAACAGTGGTGAATTGCAAAAGCCATTGACCCCAAGGCAACGATTTTTCGCCAATCTTTCTTATGAATTGATAACAGCTAAAAACCCGGGGTCATGGAAGTTCGATGCGACCTACAACTGTATGGGGAGTCAGAGGTTTCCCTCAACAGCACAAAATCCCCAAGCTTTTCAATTGGCTGTAAATTCTCCCTCATTTTCGACACTTAATGCTCAAATAACAAAAGTGTTCTCAAATCAATTTGAAGTTTATTTTGGCGGTGAAAACATAACGAATTACAGCCAAAAAAATCCAATTTTAGGGGCTGAAAACCCCTTTGGATCAAATTTTGATAGTACTTTTGTATATGGACCAATTTTTGGAAGTATGTATTACGCAGGTCTGCGATTTAAATTGAACTGATAACTAAAATAAGATGATATGAGATTAGTAAAACTCACGGCAGTGTTCTTGCTGTTGACATCAATAGGATACACTCAAAATAACAACTCTAAAACAATTCTTGAAGTTGATGGGGTTTGTGGGATGTGTAAAAAGCGTATTGAAAAGGCCAGTCTAAAAACCAAAGGGGTTAAATCGGCTGTTTGGAATTTGGAAACACATCAATTACAGCTTATTTACAATGCACGGAAAGTTGATATAGAAACCATAAAATCGAATATTACAGCAGTTGGACATGATACAAAAACATTGAAGGCTTCTGTTGAAGCCTACGAAAAATTGGACAACTGTTGCAGGTACCGAGATTTGAAAGTTGTTAAAGATCACAAACTTTAATTCTAATTTCACAAATAAAAAAAGCGCTGTTATAACAGCGCTTTTTTTATTTGTAAGATTTAAAAAAATATTACATCATTCCAGGCATTCCACCGCCACCCATTGGAGGCATGGCTGGTGCATCTTCTTTGATGTCGATCAAAGCACACTCTGTAGTCAGTATCATACCGGCAACTGATGCTGCATTTTCCAAGGCAACACGAGTTACTTTTTTGGGGTCAATAATACCTGCTTTAAGCATGTCTACATAGGCGTCTCCTTTGGCATCATATCCAAAATCTCCTTTGCCCTCAGCAACTTTATTTATAACGACACTGCCTTCGCCTCCAGCATTGTCAACAATGGTGCGAAGTGGAGATTCAATGGCTCTTGAAACAATTTGAATTCCAGTCACTTCATCAAGATTGACATCATTGATTTTTTCAAGAGTTTTTTGCGCCCTTACTAATGCCACTCCACCACCGGCAACAATGCCTTCCTCAACAGCGGCTCGTGTGGCGTGTAAAGCGTCATCTACACGGTCTTTTTTCTCTTTCATTTCTACTTCACTTGCTGCGCCAACATAAAGGACAGCAACACCACCCGCCAATTTGGCCAAGCGTTCTTGTAGTTTTTCTTTGTCGTAATCGCTTGTGGTGCTCTCAATCTGATTTTTTATTTGATTGACACGCGCTTTGATATCAGTCGCCTTTCCAGATCCATTGACAATCGTTGTATTGTCTTTGTCAATGGTCACAGTTTCGGCAGTACCCAACATTTCAAGATCGGCATTTTCAAGTGAAAAACCCCGTTCCTCAGAAATGACGGTTCCACCGGTAAGAATTGCAATGTCTTCCAACATCGCTTTGCGTCTGTCACCAAATCCAGGTGCTTTAACCGCCGCAATTTTAAGCCCACCTCTTAATTTATTGACAACCAATGTGGCCAGAGCTTGACCTTCAACGTCTTCTGCAATAATTAACAATGGACGCCCAGACTGAGCCACGGGTTCTAGAATGGGTAAAATTTCTTGAAGGTTTGAAATTTTCTTATCAAACAATAAGATGTAGGGGTTCTCCAAATCAGCAATCATTTTATCTGAATCCGTCACAAAATAAGGGCTCAAGTAGCCACGATCAAATTGCATTCCTTCTACTACATCAACATAGGTGTCGGTTCCTTTGGCTTCTTCAACAGTGATGACCCCTTCTTTTCCAACTTTCCCAAAAGCTTCCGCAATTAATTCGCCAATGGTCATGTCGTTGTTGGCAGAGATGGAAGCAATCTGCATGATTTTTTCAGATGAATTTCCAACTTTTTTGGCTTGTTTTTCTAAGTCTGCAACGATGGCTTGTACCGCCTTGTCAATACCGCGCTTAAGGTCCATCGGATTGGCACCAGCAGCGACATTTTTAAGACCTTCTTTTACTATTGCTTGCGCTAGAACAGTGGCGGTTGTCGTTCCATCTCCTGCTAGATCATTTGTTTTTGAAGCAACCTCTTTAACCATCTGTGCACCCATGTTTTCAAGTGCATCTTCGAGCTCTACTTCTTTAGCAACGGAGACCCCGTCTTTTGTCACTTGGGGTGCACCAAAGCTTTTACTAATAATTACGTTGCGTCCTTTGGGGCCAAGGGTTACTTTTACAGCATTGGCCAGCGCGTCAACGCCGCGTTTCAATCCATCGCGTGCGTCTATGTCAAATTGAATATCTTTTGCCATTTTTTATTTTTTAAATTTATACAATTGCAAGAAGATCGCTCTCTCGCATTATTAAATAATCTTGACCTTCGAATTTTAATTCAGTTCCAGCATATTTGCCATACAGAACCGTATCGCCTACACTGACAGTCATTTTTTCATCTTTGGTGCCATTTCCAACGGCAACAATTTTACCTTTTTGTGGCTTCTCTTTGGCATTGTCAGGAATGATAATACCAGAAGCAGTTTTGGTTTCTGCAGCCATAGGTTCAACAAGAACTCTATCTGCTAAAGGTTTGATTTTTAAAGCCATACTACTAATTAATTTATTGATTTTTATATTTCAAATTTTACTAAAATTGTGCCATTTGTAAATGACTGACAAACTTTCAGTCTTAAAGCGATAGCAATGGCCGTAGGGCCGTTTACACAACTTAGACTACTCGGGAGCTTCAACAGCATTGCCCAATGGAATTTCTTCAGCGGGTACTTCAGAGCTAGGAATGGATGTATTGGTATCAGGATCTAGAGCTTTGGATTCTTGACTTGAGTCAGGCCCCACAATAGACAAGTTTGAAAGCAGGATCAAAGCGAGGAGCAAGATGGCTAGCGCCCAAGTGCTCTTGTCTAGAAAATCAGTCGTTTTTTTAACGCCTCCCAATTGTTGGCCACCACCCCCACCAAATGAGGACGAAAGGCCACCACCTTTTGGGTTTTGAACCATGATCACGACCACCAATAAAAAGGCCACAATAACAATTAATATTAAAAATATAGAGAACGTACTCATGTGTTTTTATTTTTTGCTTGAATTTTTTTTATTGCTTTAATTTGGTCTGCAAATAAACTACTTTTTTCTGGATATTTCAAACTTAAAATCTTGTAGGATTGTAGGGCTTTTTTGAAGTTTTTTTGTTCGAGATAAATTCTGGCAAGCGTTTCAGTCATCAATGCGATGGGTTCTAAATCTGGGTCACTGGCTAAATCTTCAATCGGCTCTGATTTTTTTTGGGGTTGTATTTTTGGGTTTTTAGCGATAAAGGCATCAATTAAATTAATATTTTTTTGCTGTTTTGGGCTAGATTCTAGATTGTTATTGGAGCGATCAATTGGCGATATTTTTGTAAGTTTTAGCCATTGAGAAAAGGAATGTGCCTCCCCTTTATCAAATTTTAAAGGCATTCCCAAATTCAACACCTCTTCTTCTTTTTTATCTTCAACTTCTAAAGTAGTGGTAAGGCCTGGAGATTGTATTGAAACATCTTCAAAATCTAAGACTGGAATGGTTTTTAAACCCTCGTGGTTTTGTTTTATTTGCTCTGCAACCGCATTTTGCACAAAGGAATCCGAGGTGATAAAATCAAATAAAACACTGCGATCACTGGTATAGGCTGCGGTTGTTTTTAGGCTTTTATTGTATTTAAAACTTTCTTGATTTTTCAATCCTTTGAGATAAAGGGCTCGCGCTGCCTGGAAGTACGGAAATTCTTTTACAATTGATGCAATTTGTTCAGTCTCCTCCAAGCTTAAACGGGAAGATAGTGTTAATAAATTTGAAAAATTTGTTCTGTTCATACTACCAGTTGGCTAAAGAGGCATTGATGATGTCTTGGGTGATGCGCTCGTAAATTTCATTTATAGCGGTCGTTTTTTGTGATCCAATGAGTTGGGCACTTCCAGCGTAATCGTAAAAAAAGGAAAATCGCTTTTCAAAGTCTGCTTCTTCGTCATTTTTATTAAAAAACCGAACATTAATACTTATGGTGAGTCGGTTTTGTGCGGCTGTATTATTGGCGGTTGCCGTGGTTGGAGAGATGCGGTATTCAACAATCTCTCCCTCGTAAAGAATGTCCGCATTGTATTTTACCAAGGATAAATTGGTTTGATTTAAAATGATGTCTTGCAATGCTAATGTGAAGTCCCTTTCAATTCCAGGCTCAATTAAATTGGCTGTATTTTGAAAGTAATTGACCTGAAATGTCTTGGTATCGCTCCCAATTGAAATCCCAGTAAAGGAATAGGACCCACAACCTAAAACGGCTAGACATATACTGACTAAAATTACTCTCTTGTTGATGCTAAAGGTCATATTGTTTGATTTTGCGGTAGAGTGTACGTTCTGAAATTCCAAGTTCATCAGCCGCCAATTTTCGCTTACCCTTGTGACGATCCAAAGATTTTTTTATCAATTCAAGCTCTTTGTCGTGTAGGGATAGGGTTTCTTCTTCCTCATCAATATCTTCAATAAAATCATAATTTTCATTTGGTTTTACGATTTCTATGGTTTCGTTTTTCTGGTTTGATTCTGAGAGAGATAAAATTTGACTTTCGTGCTTTGAATTACTGAGGTTTTGATCTTTGTATATTTTTTGTATCAAGTGTTCATTTTTTTCTTGAACATCTTTGTGATTGTCATTTTCCATCAACTCAAGAGTGAGTTTTTTTAGATCATTTAAATCGCTTTTCATGTCAAAGAGAACTTTATATAAAATTTCTCTTTCGTTTGAAAAGTCACTGCCAGACGTTTCTTTTTTTACAATCGCAGGTAATTGTGTGCCCATATCAGGCAGGTAGCCTTTGAGTACAGAGGCCGCAATGTCTCTAGTAGACTCAAGGACCGAAACTTGTTCTGCCACATTCCTCAATTGACGGACATTCCCACTCCATCGGTAATTTTGTAGGAGTTGAACTGCATCGTCGAGTAAACGAATGGTCGGCATTTTATACTTAAGTGCAAAATCACTTGAAAATTTTCGAAATAATAAATGAATGTCTTGTTTTCTTTTGCGCAAAGCTGGAATTGGAATTTCAATGGTACTCAAACGGTAGTATAAATCTTCTCTAAACTTTTCTTTTTTTATCGCTTCAAACATTTGAATATTGGTAGCAGCAACGATTCGAACATTCGTTTTTTGAACTTTACTAGACCCCACTTTGATAAATTCGCCATTTTCAAGCACACGCAACAATCTTACTTGGGTGGTCAAAGGCAATTCCCCAACCTCATCCAGAAAAATGGTTCCGCCATCCGCCACTTCAAAATATCCAGATCGTGTTTGACTGGCGCCTGTAAAAGCCCCTTTTTCGTGTCCAAAAAGTTCGCTATCAATGGTTCCCTCCGGGATTGCTCCACAATTCACGGCAATGTATTTTCCGTGTTTGCGGTGTGAAAGTTGGTGAATAATTTTAGGTATCGCTTCTTTTCCAACCCCACTTTCTCCTGTAACCAATACGGAAATATCCGTGGGCGCTACCTGCAGCGCTTTCTCAATGGCACGATTCAAGCCAATGTCATTTCCTATGATGCCAAATCGTTGTTTTATGGATTGAACGGTTTCCATCTCTTAATTGTTTTTTGAATAATCAATTGCTTTTCCCTTAAGTGTTGCACTTGTACAGTCTTCAATTTTCACCATCACATAGTCGCCAATATCATAGTGTTCTTTTGGAAATACAACCATGGTGTTTTGAGGGTTTCGACCGGCCCAGTCTGCCTCAGATTTTTTTGAACTTTTTTCAATGAGGACTTCGGTAAATTGTCCTAGAAATTCTTGAGTTCTATCTAAACTGTGTTTTTGTTGTAAGTCAACGACTTCTTGCAAGCGGCGTTTTTTAATTTTCTCTGGAATGTCATCTTTTAATTTTCTCGCAGCCATGGTTCCAGGGCGCTCAGAGTATGAAAACATATAGCCAAAACTGTATTTCACATACGCCATAAGACTCAAAGTGTCTTTGTGGTCTTGTTCCGTTTCACTTGGGAAACCACATATTAAATCGTGAGAAATTGCACAGTCTGGCAAGTGGGTTTTGATATTGTCAATGAGTTCGAAATAATCCTCTCTGCTGTGTTGGCGGTTCATGGCTTTTAAAATTCGGTTGCTACCGCTTTGCACTGGCAAGTGAATATAATTGCAAATATTTTCATATTTGGCCATGGTCTTTATCACATCGATGGACATATCTTGTGGGTTGGAGGTAGAAAAACGAAACCGCATTTTGGGTTGGGAATTGGCACACAAGTCTAGAAGTTTTGAAAAATCGGTGGCGGTTACTTTTTGTAAGTCCGAAGCTTTTTTAAAATCTTTTTTTAGTCCACCACCATACCAAAGGTAACTGTCAACGTTTTGACCTAATAATGTCACTTCTTTATAACCTTTTAGTCTTAAATCATTGATTTCAGCAAGGATGCTTTGAGGATCTCTACTGCGTTCTCGCCCTCTAGTAAAAGGCACTACGCAAAACGTACACATATTATCGCAACCTCGTGTGATGGAAACAAAGGCAGTCACCCCATTTGAGTTCAATCTTACGGGGGCAATGTCACCATAGGTTTCTTCTTTTGAAAGCAATACGTTTACGGCACTGTGACCATCCTCAATTTCGGCGATGAGATTTGGTAAGTCTTTATAAGCATCGGGTCCTACTACCAAGTCTACAATTTTTTCTTCTTCAAGAAATTTACTTTTTAAGCGCTCCGCCATACATCCTAAAACACCAACTTTCATTTTAGGGTTTTGTCGCTTAACAGCATTGTATTTTTGAAGGCGTTTGCGAACCGTTTGTTCTGCTTTATCTCTGATTGAGCAAGTATTGACCAGCACCAAATCAGCATCTTCCAATTTCACTGTGGTGTTATAGCCTTCTTTGTGTAAAATAGAGGCTACAATTTCACTGTCGCTAAAGTTCATTTGACAGCCATAGCTTTCGATGAATAGCTTCTTGATGTTTTCTCTTTTCGGTGCTAGTTTGAGGGAAGTACCTTGTTTAGCCTCGTTTATGACTTTTTCCATCAGTAGTGATTGCGACATTTTAGAATTAATTATCAAAGATACAATTTTTTAAATTTTATGACAAAGTGTCATGTTTAAAATTGAAATACATTCTTGAAAGGACCAACAATAAAGGCTATTCTTAAAAAAAAATTATTAAATGGATTGACAATTTGTATCAAAAGATCGACAATGCAATACTATTGATTTTTCAGAGTTGTTCAACGAATCTATCGTAGTGTTTAGGACCGTATGGCTTCGGGGGGTTCTACTCCAGCTAAAAGGGTTGATTGTAAGTGCTCCATTGTTGATGCTAAATCTTGGCTTTGACTTTAATAATATTTAACAGAATTATCATTCAGAACTTCCTTTTGCCTTGATCCTTGACATTTTTGGAAGTTATACTTTTCTGAACCATTCGCTTTTTTTGAATTGATTTATTTTTGAATCATCATGGTTGCTTTTTTAATGTTTGTGCTGTCCATTTTTTACATTATGATTCCACTGATGTTTTTGGCGCTTGTGTTTGCTTATAACCCTGAGCTAAAAATTTCTGAAATTATTAAATTAACTCATAAAATATGCCACAAAAAATGGGATCTGACATTTATCATAACTCTATTAAATATTCTTTTGATATATATTAACCATTGGTACTCGCGGGTTAGGGGCTGTGATTTGGGTTGTTTTGTCCAAATTCCAATTTATAAAATTTATAAAAAAACCATTGGGGTTGAGGCTGCTTAATGTTATTTAAATAATTGATTTTCATTGCATTAAATAATTTTATTTCTTTTAATTTTAATTTTGTTGTGAGCTTGTATTTTCAATTTTGGGAAAAATTTAAAAACTACAATCGAAAAAAAAATCTACATTTGTGGCTTCAATAAACCTCCCTATGGCCAAAAATCTTGTTATTGTAGAGTCGCCTGCCAAGGCCAAGACCATCGAAAAATTTTTAGGAAAAGACTTTAAAGTTGCATCCAGTTTTGGACATATTGCGGACCTTCCATCCAAAGAGCTGGGGGTTGATGTAGAGGGTGATTTTTCCCCAAAATATGAAGTTACTAAAGATAAAAAAGCGGTTGTAAAAACTTTGAAAGATCTGGCTAAAAAAGCGGAGATCGTTTGGTTGGCAAGTGATGAGGACCGAGAAGGAGAAGCCATCGCATGGCATTTAGCTGAAACACTAAAGCTCGATAAGTCCAAGACCAAACGTATTGTGTTTCATGAAATTACAAAATCGGCCATTGAAAAAGCTGTTGAGAACCCACGCAGCATAGATTACGACCTGGTAGATGCACAACAAGCCCGCCGTGTACTAGATAGAATTGTAGGCTATGAGCTTTCCCCAGTACTTTGGCGAAAGGTCAAAGGCGGCCTTTCCGCGGGCAGAGTACAATCCGTTTCTGTGCGATTAATTGTAGAGCGCGAGCGAGAAATACAAGCCTTTAGAACCATGAGCTTCTACAGAGTTGAAGCCCGTTTCACCACCTCTAAAGCACAGGTTTTTAAAGCCAAACTTTCCAAAGCGTTTGAAACAAAACAAGAAGCCAAAACATTTTTAGAAAAGAATACCAATGCAGAATTTACGGTTTCTGCCTTGGATAAAAAACCCGCTAAAAAATCCCCAGCACCCCCGTTTACAACCTCGACATTACAACAAGAGGCTGCACGTAAATTGTATTTTTCTGTTAGTAAAACCATGAATATGGCCCAGCGTTTATACGAGGCTGGACTCATTACTTATATGCGTACTGATAGTGTAAATCTATCTCAAGAAGCTAGAAGTGCAGCTGCCAAGGAAATTACCACAGCTTATGGAGACGCCTACAGTACTCCAAGAAATTTTAAAGGCAAAGCCAAAGGGGCTCAAGAAGCGCATGAAGCCATACGCCCCACTAATTTCTCCACCCATTCAGTGGCAGTTGAGCGAGACCAAGCCAGGCTTTATGAGTTGATCTGGAAACGCGCCATTGCCTCTCAAATGGCTGAGGCAAAATTGCAACGGACCAATGTCAAAATAGCCACTAAAGCGCATGATAAGATTTTTACAGCCAATGGAGAAGTCATCACTTTTGATGGATTTCTAAAAGTTTATTTAGAGGGGACTGATGATGAAAATACCGAGCAAGAGGGCATGCTACCAGCCATGGAATTGAATGAAGTTTTGACAAACAACGCAATTGTTGCAACTGAGCGTTTTTCAAGACCTCCTTACCGTTTTACTGAAGCTTCCTTGGTAAAGAAATTAGAAGAGCTGGGCATAGGACGGCCTTCTACTTACGCACCGACGATTTCTACCATCCAAAACAGAAATTATGTAGAAAAGGGCAGTGTTGAAGGTCAACAAAGATCCTACAATGTAATGACACTTGCGTCTGCGGACCTCTCGGAAACATTACAGACAGAAAAATATGGTTCGGACAAAGGGAAGTTGGTTCCCACAGATATTGGTATGATTGTCACGGATTTTTTAGTGAATCATTTTGAAGCCATTTTAGATTATAATTTTACGGCCAAGGTAGAGGCGGACTTTGATGCCATTGCTACCGGTAAGGCAGATTGGACTGAAATGATGAAGCGCTTTTATGGCAATTTCCATCCCCAAGTTGAAGATGTACGTCAAAATGCCAACCGTGAATCTGGAGAACGTATTTTAGGAAAAGACCCTGGTACAGGCCGTCAAATCAGCGTGCGTTTGGGTAAATTTGGCCCCATGGCTCAAATTGGAACAACAGATGACGAGGAAAAGCAGATTTTCGCATCAGTTCCTCCGAATTTCCAGCTCAGCTCTATTACTTTTGAGCAAGCCTTGGATTTATTTAAATTACCCAAGGATTTAGGGCTTTATAAAAATGAGGATGTTTTGGTTAACAATGGCCGGTTTGGCCCCTATGTCAAGCATGGGAAAAAATTCATCTCGCTTCCAAAAGGCATGGATCCACTGAGAATTGAAATCGAAGAAGCTATTGAAATTATCGAACAAAAAGCCAAGGCTGACGCCCCCATCTATGAATACGAAGGGCTTCCAGTTCAAAAGGGTAAAGGTCGTTTTGGACCCTTTATAAAATGGAATGATATGTTTATCAACGTCAATAAAAAATACGATTGGGACAACCTTTCATCCGATGATATTGAAACCCTTATTAAAGACAAAATCCAAAAGGAAATTGATAAAATTGTCCACGACTGGAGTGAGGAAGGCATTCGCGTTGAAAAAGCACGATGGGGAAGGCATCACATCATAAAGGGAAAAACTAAAATCGAGCTTCCAAAAACAGTCGATGCTGCTAAACTTACCCTAAAGGAAGTCCAATTAATTATTGAAAAAAAGACCCCTAAAAAAAAGATTAAAAAAGGTTCAAAAAAGAATTAATTGATGAATACCAACCTGCTTTCTCCAATTTCTGACCGCCTTGTTGAGGTTCTTAAATTATCTCATTTCCAGACGCTAGGTAGAAAGCTAAAGATACATGAATCTGATAATTTTCCCGACTTAGAAGGTGTGGACATTGCAATTGTGGGAGTTTTAGAATCTAGGAATTCTGAAAATTGTCTGGAAACCTCCTTTAATTTAACTGAGATTCGCAATTCATTGTACCGTTTGTTCCCTGGGAACTGGTCGAGCCAAATTGCAGATTTAGGTGATATTCTAATGGGCGATCGCGTAGAGGATACTTACTTTGCACTTTCAGAAACGGTTTCAAACCTTCTGAAAAAAAAGATCATTCCAGTTATCATTGGGGGGAGTCAAGACCTTACCTATGCGCAGTACCGGGCGTATGACAAAGTCAAGCCTATGATTAATATTGTCAATGTTGATAAAAGTTTTGATTTGGGGGATTCATCAAAACCGATATCAAACCACAGTTATATTGGAAAGGTTATTTTAGAAAAGCCCTACAATTTGTTTAATTATTCCGCTTTGGGCTATCAAACTTATTTCAACGCTCAGGAAGAAATAGACTTGATGGAAAAATTATATTTTGAATATTATAGACTCGGTGATCTACATTCTGATATAAAAACTGTCGAGCCGGTGATGAGAGATGCCGATTTGGTAACAGTTGATTTAAACTCGGTTAGATGTTCTGAAGTAAATATCAAACAGAAATATTCCCCAAATGGCTTTGATGGGCAAGAAATTTGCGCTGCAACACGCTATGCTGGCATCAGCAACAGAGTTAGTTCATTCGGTATATACGAATACAACCCATCTCCAGATGATGAAGCGACGACCATGCTAATCGCACAGATGATTTGGTATTTTATAGAAGGATTTAATTGCAGAGTAAATGACGATAACTTTGAAAACTTAGATGAATTTAACAAATATACCGTTCTAGTACAAGGGCACGAACTCATTTATTATAAGAGCTTAAAAACCGGACGTTGGTGGATTCAAACGCCATTAACCAACAATTTAAATACTAAACGCAGCAAATACACGTTATTAGCTTGCACGCAAAGCGATTATGACATTGCTATTAAAGGTCAAATTCCTGAGCGTTGGTACAAGGCCTATAAAAAAGGCTGACCCGATTTAGTTTAACATTCAATTGAGAATATTAAACGAAAAAAAGTTGTAATTTTAAAAATATATAGATAAGTTTACCATCTTAAACTTTAAAGGTTAAATCAACCTCTACAGATATACTATGAAAAAAACCATATTTTTAGTTTTAGCTTCAATTCTTTTTTTTGGATGTGGAAGCAAAAATAAAGGAAAGGGAGAGCTGATCGGTGTCAAAGGTAAAAGATGGCATCCTGAAAAACCCTACGGCATGAGTTTGATCCCCGGAGGTGCTTTTGTAATGGGAAAATCTGACGACGATATTGTAGATCTTCAAGACGCTCCAACAAGAACCGTCAGTGTACGCTCCTTCTATATGGACGATACTGAGATTACCAACAGCGAATACAGACAGTTTGTCGAGTGGGTTAGAGACTCTATTTTGCGAGATAAACTTGCAGATTTAGCCGATCTAGAAGGTAAAACTCAAGAAGATGACGGTATCGGTGCTTATGCTTACGTCGATTCTGGAGATCCTGAAGATTTATCCCCTTACGAGCAGTACATGCTCGATACTTATGGAGATGAGCAACGCAAAATTAACAGAGACGTGGATTTAATTTTTGATGCTGAGGATTACCCAGACGTGTTGTATGCAGAAGTTATGGACGGGATGTACCTCCCTCCAGATGAATGGTACAATGGGCAACGAACATGGGATGTCAGTCAATTTGAGTTTCAATACACTTATATGGATATTGAGGACGCAGCAAACTACAAGGAACTCAAACGCAGTGATTTTATAGACAAATACCCTATTAAAGTTTACCCTGACACAACTGTATGGATACGAGATTTTGAATACGCTTATAACGTTCCAATGCACAATGATTATTTTTGGCATGAGGCTTATGGAGATTACCCAGTGGTTGGAATAACTTGGGAACAAGCTGATGCTTTTTGTCAATGGAGAACGCTCAATAAGAATACATATCAAAAAGGTAAGAAAAAGCAAAACGTCAATATGTTTAGATTGCCTTCAGAAGCCGAGTGGGAATATGCAGCCAGAGGTGGTTTAGAAGGCGCCACATTTCCTTGGGGAGGCCCTTATGCTAAAAATGACCGTGGGTGCTTTTTGGCAAATTTTAAACCCTTGAGAGGTAACTATGCTGCAGATCAAGCGCTCTACACTGTTGAAGCAGACGCTTATGAGCCAAATGACTACGGCTTGTACAATATGGCTGGGAATGTTTCAGAATGGGTCAATTCATCCTACAATTCCTCCTCTTATGAATTTTCTGCATCGTTCAATCCAAATATAAACGATAAAGAAAACCCTAAAAAAATAATTCGTGGTGGCTCGTGGAAAGACGTTGCTTACTTTCTACAAGTGAGTACTCGGGATTATGAGTATGCAGATTCTGCAAGGAGTTTTATCGGTTTTAGAACGGTGCAAGATTATCTTGGAGCCGATGCAACTGCGAACGCAGCAACCAATTAAAATAATATTAAATACAATTTAACTTTGAAAAATAACAAATTATGGCTTTAAAAATCAACAAAAAAGTAATGAATATGGCATACGGTCTTGGAGCTGCCGTTGTAATTATTGGTGCATTAATGAAAATTATTCACAAAGATCTTGGCCCATTGTCTGGCAACACTCTCCTCACAATTGGTCTTGTTACCGAAGCGATAATTTTCGCATTATCTGCTTTTGATCCCCCTGAAGAAGGCTATAAATGGGAAAACGTCTATCCTGCTTTGGTCGGCGATGACGCTGCAGCAGAAGAAACAATGTCTGTAAAAGCCCCTGAGGCCCTTCAAAAAAAATACAATGAGCAGATTAGTAAGGCAACAGATCAAATGAAATCAATCAATGATCTTTATAAATCACAATTAGAAAGCGCTTCTAAGCAAGCAGAAATTAATACAGAATCCATAGAAAATGCCAATAAAGTCAAAGAGCAAATGGAATCTCTAGCCTCTAACTTATCTTCTCTCAATGGTGTTTACGGAGGTATGTTGTCAGCAATGACCACAA
>MDTC01178247.1_pt1 | contig 15699 bp, 13 predicted proteins | sample 811181 | NCBI WGS metagenome assembly MDTC01 (sample SAMN05326644, study PRJNA326480) | marine metagenome | isolation source: seawater | place: Pacific Ocean: North | collected 2011
ACTCAAAGGTTCGAGTGAATCAGGAAGCACCAATTTCTGGGATACGGTGGAATGATTATTCCAGTAATTTGTCAATGTTGATGATCGGTGAAACTCGCTGTTGAATCATCATCAGCAGGGCTTTCAGCACCATTTCATCGACAGCCTCGACGCGCATCACAAGAATCGGTTCTGTGTTTGACTTACGAGCCAAGTACCATCCGATTTGCTCACCAGTTGTGTCGTTATTGAAGCGGACTCGAATACCGTCTATGGTTGAGGATTCGTAGTCGTCAAATGCTCCCTGGATGGCAGCCACAGTTTCGAGTTTCTTCTCTTCAGGACATGGCACCTTGACCTCACCAGTGGTCGGCAAATTAGGCGCTAAGCGATTCAATTCTTCACTGAACTTCAGTCCATTGGTGCGCGACCACAACTCAATCAGCCGAGCAGCGTTGTACAATGAACAATCAAAGCCGTACCATCCTCGGTCAGCCATGAAGATATGACCACTCATTTCGGCTGCCATCAAAGCATCAGAGTGTTCTGCCAATACTCTCTTCATGAACGAATGTCCAGTTTTTGCCATCATTGGCCTGCCACCAGCAGCAGCTATTGCTTTCTCAACATTCATCGAACACTTCACATCGTAAATCAGCAAATCTTTACCATCTTCAGTGCCAACAACATCATCAGCGAGCAATGCAATGAGTCGGTCGGGGTAGACAAAATCTCCCTTTTCATCAACAGCACCGATTCTGTCCCCGTCTCCATCTGCACCAAGGCCGAATTCACAACCGTTGTCAACCACAGCCTTTGCTAAATCGACCATGTTCTTCGGCCGCGTTGGGTCTGCGCCATGGTTTGGCTCACTGGCATCCCAGTCGCAATACAAATCGATGTGTTCGCAACCCATTTTATCGAGTAATGCACTCATTGCTGGGCCTGGAACTGCGTTACCACAATCGACGGCAACCTTGACTGGGCGGGCAATCGGACCAGTGGATTCGAGAATGGCATCGAGGTATGTATCCAGGTGAGGAGTATCGACGATTTCTCCTTCCCCTTTTGGGAAGTCACCGGCAAGGAACACGTCTTTCAATTCTTGAATTTCTTCACCCGCAAGAGGCAAGGTTCCTCGGCACATTTTGAATCCGTTGTGAGTTGGCATAGGGAGGTGACTTGCAGTCACCATCACGCCACCATCAACAGGTAATGTCCAACAAGCGTGATAGACACAACCTGTCGAGACGATTCCAAGGTCCAATACCCTGACACCGCCATCGACCAATCCACGCATGAGTTCTGAGGTTAGTGCAGGAGATGAATCGCGAATGTCTCTTCCAACAGCAAAAGTGTTGCACTCAAGGTATGTTGCCATTGCTCTTCCAAGACGGTAGGCGAACTTGGGCGTCAAATCTCCAGTTCCATCGCCGTTTGCGTGTCCGCGTATATCGTATGCTTTGAAACACTGAACAGGCCACTCGTCCATGTATCTGCTACTGGCTCGCCTTTTTCAAGAGTACCGACGCAATGCACATCTACACCTGATAGCCAAAATGCGAATAATATGGATGCTGAAATCAAACCTGTACAGGATATAATCTTGCTTAAATACCCCAAAATACATTAAACATACCAATGTAAGAAATTTTATGTTGACTGTAAGGGAGTACTACTTTGATGCATTCAGCGCAGAAAGCCTGTTCGGTTTCCGGATGATAATTGCATGGTCCTCACTTCTCATCCTATTGTGGTGTATCGGACTTGCAGCTCTTATGTTGCGCGCTAGAAATAAAGGTCATGAGAATAATTTCATGGCTGTCATACTTGTTTGTGAAGGGATTAAAGCTTCCTTTCTCGTTTCTTCTGGAATTTTGTACATTCGGAGATATGAAGCCCTTCAAGATGTTCTTTGGCATTGGACAATCGATGTATTTTTCACGGCTCATATCATATCGGTACTCTTGTATCTCTGCATCCCAATATATTATCGTCTTAAGCGCCTAAGTTTCATGAATAGAGATGTTTTCAAAAAACATGCATGGTATCTCGCAGTTGTTTTCGGGATTGTAATTTGGCTATCGATAAGAACGGTTCCAGCATTCCATATTACAGACGCAAGTTGGATCACTTGTCAAGAAGGCGATTCACAAGCGGAGTTACATGTCTGGTTTGGTGAACATCAAGAATGGATGGATGATGTTGTAGCGGATGTTGGCGCATGTACTGAGAACTTTGAAACAACAATCGTTACTCAACCTGATGGTTTATGGGCAATTGTTGTGCTCTCGCCACTTGTTTCCCTGATGGCGCTGTTGCTGATACGCTCCTCGATAAGATCACATTTGGAGGGCGAAAATCCAGACATTAGCAAAAGTCTTACTTCTCGTTCACTCTACATCGGTTTCCTCGGAAAGGTAATCAGTTTCTTCTTGTATGTTGTCGTGTTGGTATTTATTTCCTTTTTACATGGGGGGCAGACCACATTTATTGATGAAACAATTTGGAGGTATGGAGATTCAAATTCCCTTGATCGATTCAAATATTTCTTGTGGGTATTTAGTTTTGTAATCACTCCTATCGGTATTGCGTTCGAGTGTATGATGTTTGTTCACGCAACACTCAAGGATACCGTATTCGGCATTGACAACAACTTACGTAAAACCTTCCGAACTGCGGTATTTACCGGTATTGGCCTTGTAGCATTCATCATTGGCAGTGAGGCTATGGAAAGCATAGTTGGTTATGGAATGGCGGGCGGGGTATTCGTTGGTATTGCCTTACTGTTGATTCGAAAACCAATTCTAACGATTATTGATAAAGTTTCGAGCAGATTTATTCCATCTTCACACACTCCAGAAGAAGCCGCCTATTTGGATGCCTATGCTACGGCAATGGAGGATTTTATTATCACAAAAGAAGAAAGAAAGCTGCTCAAAACTGTAGCGGCAACATTCGGCCTGAATGATAAGATTGTCAAGCAACTGGAATCAGAGTATGATTTATCTCTTGAAGAAGAATAAATTTGTTCGCTGTTCCGGTGGCGTTAAGTCACCTTTCATGAATTTTTCAAACATTAGCCATTTGCAAGTGCTTGACCGAAGGAGCAATACCTAAATCATCCGGGAAAAACATGGTTGGTTGAGGAATTGGAATCGGTGTGATTTCACGACCGACCAGTGCCACGCGGCTCGGGCGTGAGTCGGAAAGGACTTCTCGCTGAGTTAACGGAGCAATGGCATTTGAAAATTCCATGATATCTTCATGACTAGGCATGTTTTCAACACCGAGATTCTCACGGCTGTGCCCAACAAAGACATATCCCTTGTTTTCGATATAATCTGGGTCTGCGCGCAAATCGAGGGCAGCGAATTCTTTGATGTGTTGTTTTGACATGTTGATGCCCTTCATGAGCGTATGTCTGCATACGATGCGGGTGTCTAGAGATGGCAAAAGGTCCAATGTTTCTGAAAACTTGTCCCAAGCATTGGAATTCCACTTTGGCTTGCAAACTTCATCGAAGACTTTCTTATTGGGCGCGTCCACTGAAACATAGAGTTGTGTTGGCAATGTATCGAGTTTTTCGATGACTTTCGGTAGAGTCCCATTGGTAACAAGCATGGTCGTCATACCGTGCTTGTGGCACAAATCCATGTACTCCGAAAGGCGTGTGTAAAGGGTTGGTTCGCCGTTCAATGAGATGGCGACGTGCTTCGGGTTTTGAGCATCGAGCCACTTTTCACGAGGCACTTTGGGATTTCCTCCAAAACCAGACAACAAACGGCGTTGGGCACGGACCGATTCGTACAGCAGTTCAAGCGGGTCTTGGTCTGTTAGTTCAAGTGTATCCATGTGAGGCTCACGCCAGCAGTATGTACAGGCGAGGTTGCACTGGTCAACAACTGGGGACATTTGCATGCAGTTATGGCTTTTTACTCCGTAGAATTTACCCTTGTAGCACTGACGGTCTCGAAGCAGTGATTCCTTCGTCCAATGGCATGTTTTGACTCCACCGTGTTCACCAACAATGTGGTAGCGCTGCTTCTGCAATTTTGCTTTTAGTGCAAGGTCCATACCTGCCATGATGCTCACCCCTAGCCTACTTTCTACTGTTGTGCGATGCACGGCCGAGAAAGGGCTCTGATATGCTGTCGTCAAACTTCTTTGCTATCAATCCTCGCTTAACGATCTAAAATCGGTAAGAAAGCATTTGCGGCTTTTTCACAAGCATTTGCTACATCATCAAGGCGTTGTAATACTCGGTACATGTGCATAGCGGCAAGTGGCGAATCGTCTCCGTTACTGAAAACATAACCGGCAGCCTTTGCTTCGACAACATCTGCTTCATGCTCCTTGATGTTAACTTCACGAATCAATTCAGCCAGCTTGTTTTGAGCCGCCTTTGTCTCACCGCTTATGGTAAAGTCACGAAGTGCCTCGACAGCATCTTCATACTTTGCTACTGTTTGTGAAACAGCGTTGGCCATTTCCTTGAGGTTGCTCTTCGCTTCTTTGTCATCATACAACGGGCGGAAAGCGAGTTGTTCAGCAACATTTTGGGCATAATCAGCAATTCTGTCCTGACGAGTGACCATGTACAGGAAATCATCATAACTCACGAGGAGACCAAATCTTCGGTCTTCACTTGCAAGTTTACGAACTTCGGTCTTGACGTTATCAGCATCGAGTTCAGCAGCGATTGTCGCTTCGATTGCCTCGCTGGCATCTTCTCCATTACATGCGGTCTTGACGGCTTCTAGCATATGTTCAACGGTTTTCTCAACAGCCTTTGCATGTTCATGGAAGAGTTCGAAAGGTGTCGTGTTGTTGATGGTAATTTGTCGGGGTGAATCACCGCTAGCACCCGCATCAGACAGTGCGTCTTCGACATGAATCTCGCCACTGCTCTTCCAAATCGCTAGTGCAACGGCGATGAATGAAAGTGGCAATAAGACCACCATGTTGAGCGAATCTCCACCTGAGGCCACAAACAGCACAATTGCCCCGAAGGCAGCAGCAGGGACACTTGCAACCCATGATGCAGCGATTTTTCCGAATACTCTGAAGTCGACCGCTTTTGCTCCACCGGCCAGTCCAACTCCAACCACAGCACCTACGAGTGTGTGGGTTGTGGACACCGGGACGGCTAGGAACGGCATTGAAAACACCAGAATGGTTGTTGCTGCACCGAACTCGGCCGCAAAACCTCGAGTAGGAGTGATATCGGTGATTTTCTTACCGATGGTTTCCATTACTCTCCAGCCCCAAGTCATGACACCGATGGCAATTCCTGCCGAACCAAGTAAAATGAGCCACACAGGGATTGGTGCTTTCTCCATCAATTGACCACTGTCACTGCTGAGAACTTGCCAAACTGCAGCCATCGGCCCGATTGCGTTTGAACGGTCGTTTGCTCCATGTGCAAACGCCACATATGCCGCAGTGATGATCTGTAGCCAAACAAATATTCGCTCAACACCACGGAATCCACGCTTTTCTTCGGTGATGTCGATTCTGCGTAACACAAGATACAGAACTAGGCTGGCAATCGCTCCGATGATTGCGGCAAGGATGAGTGAATTAATTGGGAACCAGGCGTTCTCAGCAAATGGATTGAACACTCCGTTTTCTTTCACCGGGAGCCAGTCGTACTTGTTTTCAATCCACCCATCAGACTGAGCTTTGGAGAAGAATCCTTTCAGGGCTTTGAATTGTAGAGCGAGCCCGAGGACAAAGAACGTAGGGAATGCGAGAATTGGCGCCAACCATTGTGAACGGTCAACTGGATTTTCTGAGTCAAGAATTGTTTTCTTGATGATATAGTATGAGAAAAAGGCAAGCAATGCACCCATGAGAGGGCTTGCAACCCAAGACATTACGACTTTCTGAACCACTTCCCAGTCGATAAGCGAGGTATCGTGTTTTACTTCAAGAATAAGTCCAACTCCAATAATTCCGCCGATGATTGAATGCGTCGTTGAAACTGGCAGGCCGTACCTTGTGGCAATGGTAAGCCAAGTTGCAGCAGCCATCATTGCAGCAATGAAGCCAAAAGCGATGTCTTGGGAGAAAGCAGTATCGACCATTGGGTCAGAAAAATCCACGGATAGAATACCTTTGCGAACCGTATCAGTGACTGCATCACCTGCGAAGAACGCACCGCTAAATTCGAAAATGGCAGCAATGATGACTGCCTGTTTGAGCGTAAGTGCCCGAGAGCCAACAGAAGTACCCATTGCATTTGCAACATCATTTGCTCCAATATTCCACGCCATGTAGGCACAAACGACCAATGCTAGTCCAATCAGTACCATCGTGATGGGTTCCATGGACAAACCAGCGCAACTCAGTATATATTCAAAATCATGTATAATCTATATAGTTCAATTTAGACCGCGTGTTGATACTATGACATTTGGGCCAGGCGAACACGAAGTACGAAAGTTGCAAAGTACGGGCGGTAGCACCTTCACAGTCAGCCTTCCAAAGCCTTGGGTTGTTGAACAGCAACTCAAGGCGCGTGATTCCCTGCGCGTTGATTGGAGGCCGAGTGGCGCACTGCGAATAACGCCCCTCAATACGAGCGGAGCGCCTGCAAAACATGTAGCATTTGATGCTGATAAACTACCCGAAAACGGCCTTCACGACCATTTGATGGGCGCCTATATATCTGGTGCCGACCACATCAGAATCAACATTACTCAAGGGCTACGCAAAGAGGTATCTGTACAGATTCGAAGGTTTTTAAGAAGCACTCGAGGGTTTGAAATTTTTGAGGAAAGTGATGACAAAATCAACCTCAAATGTTTGATGAATGCAGGAGATATGCCCCTTCATGCGAGTCTTAACAGAATGTACTTACAGGTCACTTCGCTAATCCGAGACATCGGTAGTGTCTTTGATGGAGAAGATCGAGAATATCTTTCAGATGCCGAAGAACGAGAGAATGAAGTTGATGCCTTGCTCTACCTTATCGAACGACAGGTCCGAATTTCACTTGATTCACATCTCGTTGCTACCAAACTGAATCTTTCTCGAACACAGGCATTGGAGTACACGAATTTAGCTCGTTCATTAGAACGAATGATGGACCATGCCTACACGATGTCACAACTGGTCCTCGCGAATCCTCAAATTACACGTACACAAGCAGGTGCAACCGCTTTAGAAAAGATACCGAACTGGAACGATTCGCTCAAAGAGTTGATGATCAATATTCGAACAAACGACTCCTTCCGAATTGAAGAGGCGAGAAAAACGCTCAAGGAGATTCAACATGTATTGGTTCTCCATGAGCAGGACTTGCTCGCTAACCACCGTCAAAACGAATGGATGGCTTTTGATTTGAGCCTTTCTGAATCGGTTCGCAGGCTTTGTGCATACTCCCGTGACTTTGGCGAAATTCTTCTCAACATGAAGGTTTTTAGCGAAATTCAGCGTATAAATTAAGGTAGTATTTACAACATCTACTTTATTTATTGCACCTATGTGTTGGCAAATTCACCGCTAGTTGATATAGGTCCGGTTCCTAATATACACTGTAACAAACCAAAGTTACAGGCGGAAGTACAATGGATAAAAACCTAGAAATCTACGTAGACCAAATAATGAACGAACAAGAACATCGAAGTGGTATTTTTACCAGCTTTTTCGATGTTGTAGTGGGAGCGATCTCTGACTACCGATGTGGAGCTGATGTACGAGGCTCTTTCTCGACTCGCCGAGGTGTTCTTTGATGGACGCATACCTTTCCAAGTATGTGGACCAAGTTCTTGATTCTCAAGAGTATCAAAACGGTATTTTCCCGAGGTCAAAGTTTTCTCGAATGTTTTCGTTTATCTTTGGCCGAGAGCAGTAAAGTTGCTCGATATGACTCGTATCCGAACCGGGTATTTCATACACCATTTGATATATCACAAGTCCAAAGCGGACTCACAGTGTCTCCTACGTTGCATGTCAGAGAACGAATCGAAGTTTTTGGTTCTTGCAAAGAAAGATCTACCCTTTGGCTGTTGAACGATGGAATAACCGAAGCTCGGACATCCGCTCTACATGGGGCTTGGATGAAGAAGAAGTAGGATCGTAATACTGAACAAACTTATTTATACCGGGAGTCAGACCGGTGGTTTGAAGTGTGCTTATGCCCCTCAACCGATTCCTCAATCTTCCGAATGAAGAGAAGGAACGGGTTCTCGGGATTTCCAAAGTTCAGTTCGCTATCAATGGCTATGATGCTACTTCCCTCAACCTTCTTTTGAAGGAACTGGGAATCTCAAAAGGGCAATTCTACTATTGGTTTGAAGACAAGGCTGATTTGTTTTTCACCGTTATGCAAGAAGGCTTGGATGCACTTCGTTTGCGCTTGGATGAACATGGCCATCCGACCTCGGCCACAGACTACTGGGGTCACATGCGAGAGTCCAGGCTCATCACAGAGCGGTTTTGGGACGACAATGGTTTTGTTGAGATCGGGCAGATGGTCTCCCAACAAATTCCACCAAATCACCCGATTTACGAACGGCTTGTCGTGTGCAGTGCGCCGCTTCAAAGCCATTTCCGCGAGGACCTCAGATTGGGCCAAAAATGGGGGCTGGTGCGCACTGACCTTTCGATTGAGATTCTTCAAGATTTGACTGATGGCGTTAGTGATGCATTTTACCAACCGATGCTCCAAACATACACCAAAGGCAAGCCACCGACTGAGGAAACCCTGTTGCTTCATGACTTGCTCGGGCGAACCCTTCGTGTGATTCTACGACCTGTCGAAGAAGATGAGATGAATTGAATGCAAAACAGGTATTGATATATTGATTTAAAGAAAAAATCGATTAGGAGGAAATGAAAATGTTAGAAGTTACCAACCTTACAAAGGCTTTCGGGTCTGGATCCAACAAACTGCAAGTTCTCAAGGGCGTGGACATGAAACTCAAACAAGGGGAGATGGTCGCCCTCATGGGCCCATCAGGCTCTGGAAAATCGACCCTTCTCAACATAATCGGGGGTTTGCTAGCCGGAGATAGCGGTGAAATCCATCTGAACGACCAAAAGTACGGTAAGAAGAATCCATCCAGTGTTGTTCACATTCGTAGAGATCATGTCGGATGGATATTCCAAGACTTCCATCTTTTGGATAACCTCACTGCAGTTGACAATGTAGCAATGGCTCTCGAATTATCGGGAATGCCTGCTAAGGATGCGGAAGAGGCTGCCAAGGTCGCCCTCGCCAAAGTTGGTCTTGAAGACAGGATGAACCATGTTCCAGATCAGTTATCTGGCGGCCAGCAGCAACGGGTAGCAATCGCTCGTGCAATTGCCGGAAATCGCCCGTTGTTACTCGCCGATGAACCAACTGGAAACCTTGACATTGCAAGCGGTAAAGAAGTATTGCAATTGTTCAAAGATTTGTGCCACGATGAAGAAAATCCAATTTCTATCCTAATGGTGACTCACGATCCCGACTTAGCGTCAAATGCCGACCGTATGCTGTTACTAAACGACGGCAAAACCGAGGCGTCCGATATTCGCTCTGCTTGGGGCTTGGATGATGAGAGTGGAGGTGAAGAAGAATGACCAAAGGCGACGAATCGCTTGAATTGCAACCCTCTGATTTTTCACCTTCTCAGAATATTGGGATTCGGATTCTTCACAAAATTAAGGAAACTCCAGCGCAGTTACGTCTGGCTGGTTTGAGTGCTTGGCGGGGTAAGGAACGTGGCTTAGCTGTCATTGCTGGCGTATTTCTTGCCTCACTTGTCATCACGACAGTGCTTGCGTATGGCGTCGGACTTTCTCAACTCTTTTTTGAGGAATCGCTCAAAAACGAACCCTTTGACGCGAAGATTGAATTCGCAAGGACGCCGGTTGAGAATGCTAGCGGATGGTCGAACAATACGACTACGATGACAGAGGTGTGCGATGAACTCATGTCGGAATTCAGTGAATTCACTGACTGCACACTGGTTCTTGGTCGTCAGGGTATTCACAGTGGTGGCTTGTTCAATGAGGAATTTGTTGTTGCACAACCCCTTGAAATGGTTGCAATCTCAGACACTGCAAATCCATACTGGGGTAACGTGACGTTTGATTATCCAGAACTGGCCGAAGCAGGCCCTCCAATATCGCAAATGCGTTCAATTCGCTTCTTGGGCCCGGGGGCTTTTGATGGAGAATTCGCAGACCGATTGGGCCAGAATATTATTGCCGGAATGGGCGAATGGCCTACTCCAGAGAATATGAGTGCCCAGCGCGGAGTAATACTCCCGTCGACAATCGCTTCTCAGGCAAAAGCCAATGTCGGTGACGTTCTTGACTCATTAGCGTTTCACTATGTGGTTGATGAATCTACGATCTTTGAAGGAACGGTGACTAACGACAACTGTGACGGAGAGGTCACGCCTGAAGAAAACGGATTTGTCTACTGCCGAATGGAAATGGTTGCCACGAATTTGACAGTTGTTGGGGTCTACGACCCATGGGATTTCGGCAATCCAACTCTTGCTCCAAATCCAATTTTCGCCACTTGGGAAGTACTTGATGAATCCCAACGAGGTGCATTGATGGATAACGACCACATGTACTTGGGCGTCACTATTGACAAGGGACAATTACCCACCACCTCAACAGCAGATGCAGCCGAATGGCTCGAAAACCTTGGTACTCGCGTTCAGGATGGCGAGTATACGGAGGAAAAAGTTGAGTTATATTATACAGACATTATCAGCGGTACAATTCTGTTCCTAAACATATTCCTCGGACTGATTCAAATCTTCGATTACATCATTATGATACCAATTGTCATTCTTTCAATTGCTGTTTTGATTTACGGATTAGTACTTTCGCTTGAACAAAGAAGGAGAGAAGTGAGTATTCATCGGGTGATTGGTGCAGACTCATCTCACTTGCAAAGTATGGTGCTGTTGGAACTCTTTGTAATGTCATCCGTTGCGTGGCTTGTTGGCTATTTGCTTGCGTTATTTGCCGTTCCGATTGTTCTTTCAGCCGTTGGGTTTATGGAATTTAGAACTGGAGATTTCGATGTTAATCCAACCTTGAGTCTCGGTTCTACCATTTTTACCGCAGTGGCGACTCTAGGGCTTGCACTGTTGTTTGGACGTAGCCGAGCTCGCGAATTTATATCTCTCGAAATTGAAGAAGGTGTCAAGAAAACAACCGCTAAAGCGGAACCAAAACGCTGGCTTCATTGGCTTGCTTTCTTGTTTGGGATGCTTGCTGTTGGGGACACATGGCTTGAGATGAACGGCAGCGAGGATGGTATAATTTCTAATTTCTTCCTCGAAGGCCTACTCGGAATTATTGGGCCGTTTGCTCTTTGGATTGGTGGTGCATTACTGCTCGGACGTATAGGTGCTAAAGGCCCGCAAATTATGCAAGTACTCTTGGGTCGAACACCGTTGCTGAACGATGTAAAACGCGGTTTGAAAGGATCAGGTTCTGCTGAATCTGTCAATCGTCTAGCGGTCATCATGCTGTTGACGCTTTCAATCGTAACTCTTGCAGCTGTTCAAGGGTACACAGGTACGCTTGTTGATGAGAAGACCGTAGATGCAACGGTTGGTTCCGATTTGCAAATTACTCTTGAACAGGGCTACTCTGAACAACAATTGCTTAGCTTGGTGTCTAACTTCACCGACGCCGATGTTTCTGCAGTTGCTACAACGGTTCCTAGTTTATTCCTCGCAGACTCGAATGGAGGAGATAAATTGCAAACTTGGGTGGTTCTTGATAACAATGAAGATGTGCTTAGATGGAGCGAACAATCGATTCCGGGAACAGACATTGATAATGCTATGGCGGCCTACCGCAACGGTGGTTTTTCTGCCGGAGAAGATGCTGCCTACTCATTGGATATCGCTGGTTCAGGAAGGGGAAGTGAAAATCGTCTCGATGATGTTTTACTCAAACCAGCGGATTCGAAGAGTGAAAACATCTCGTTTACTTGGGAAGAACTTACCTTCAATTTTTCATCAGGAGGAACTAATCAGCCAGACCCCAATGCACTGTTTAACGCGTATTCATCACTCATGGAGGGAGACTGGTCGGGATTGAACCTATCTGGACAAGATTTGAGCGATCGTGACTTTGGTCCAGTTGATTTTACTGGAACAGACCTTTCTAATGCCAATCTTGCTGGAGCCAATTTGGCTCAAGCCTTGTTCTTTGATACCAATTTGGAAGGTGCTGACCTGTCAGGAGCAAATCTTCAAGATGCCATTTTTGTCAACTTCATGGGTGGTTCACTCGAAGCGGCGAACCTCATTGGCGCAGACCTTACTGGAGCGTTTGGATTAGCCGATTTGTCGGTGACGAATCTTGGAAACGCCACATGCCCAGACGGGACATCTGCGGAAGAAACGAACTGTTCGTCAGGATTTTCAGAAACGCCTCCTGAACTTGCAGCTCCACTGTTCTTGGCTGATTCGACCGTTCAAATTGTCATAAATCAGTATCAAAGCAACATGTATTACATGGGTACGCACGAATACATACCTGGCGTGAACCCTGCAACGATCTTCTCTTCACTTATTATCGGTGAATCATCTTGGCAATCCTTTGTTGGAGGTGACGCAGTTGCCAATCACACCTCGACCATTTGGATTGTCGATATCAATGGATTAAGTGGGGATTCACTCGAAGCACTCGGCTCCACTTTATCGGCTGATTTCAGAGTCTCAAGTGTGCTGGATTGGTCAAGTTCACACAAGGAAGTCGAGCGAAACGGCGGTCTAATCTTCGGAACGCCGGGTCTCCTCTCACTCCAATTTGTTGTGGCCAGCGTTGCTGCCATTGCGTCAAGTTTCGTTTTCCTTTCCTTGGTACTAAGCCAACGTCAAAAAGAATTGGCGGTACTACAAGCGATTGGAGCCTCGCCAAACCAGATTATTCGGTTGGTTCTGTTCGAAATTCTGTCGATTGTCGTTGTCTCGATGGCTTTAGGAATTGTACTCGGTATAGGAGTTGCACTATCGTTTAACGGTTTCTTCGACATCTTTGGATTCATCTTCCAGATATTTGGAGGTTCATCGACAACAATTCAGCGCACTTTGGTTTATCCATGGACCCAATTGTTAATTGTTTCATTGTCGGTATTCTCTGCGGTCGTTATCGCATTGCTTGTGACGACTCGCCGTGCATTGAAATCTGATCTTGCCAGCGTTTTGAAGGGGGAGTGAGTATGAAGGAAAGTATTCTAAAATCTGATGGCCTATACCACGTGTACGAATCGAAAGCAGAAGACGGAAACGTTGTTGCTTTACGAGGACTTCACATCGATATGAAAGAAGGTGAGGCAATCGCAGTTGTAGGCCCCTCCGGTTCAGGTAAATCGACACTTATGAAGTGCCTTGGTGGTCTCATGAAAGCCAGTGCAGGTTCAGTCTCACTTGCTGGAAAAAACATGACTCGCCTCACTGGACAAGAATTAGTCGAGTTGCGACAAAAGACCGTTTCGTTCATTTTTCAAGAAGGAAATCTTCTGCCGCAGATGAATGCCCGTGATAACGTCGCTCAACCTCTGCGTCACCAGGGCGTATCCTCTCGCAAGGCACTCAAATTAGCAGATGCTATGCTAGACCGGTTGGGAATGGTCCATAGAGCACATGCACTGCCAGCAATGTTGAGCGGTGGAGAGCAACAGCGAGTTGCGATTGCTCGGGCTCTGATTACCAATCCTCGACTGATATTGGCGGATGAGCCGACAGGCGCACTTGATCCTGTTACAAGTCGAGAAGTTCTGGCTTTGTTCAAAGACTTGCATCGTAACGATGGAGTTTCGTTCCTCATCGTTACGCACTCAAAAGAAGTTGCAGCTTTTGCAAATCGTTCACTTGAGTTGCGCGATGGTCGGTTTGTTGCCGAACACGGTGAAGATGTCGATGTTGAAGACCTTGGAAAAGATAGAGAACTCATTATTGACGAGACAGGCACGGTTACTCTTCCACCGGATTTACTTGTTCGTATTGGCGGTGCCGGCAGATATACGGTTGGTAATGCAGACAGCGGTTACCTTTCGCTTCAAGGAGAAGCAGTCGAGTCAATGGGTAAGATGGAACTGGCATCAGTTTGTCCGGCTTGTAAACACAAGTACGACGGGCTCGAGGATCAACTTTGCCCGTCATGTGGTTCAAGTAGACCTATGGTCGAGGTCAAAGCATGAAACAACTCGTATCTCTTGTTGGTTATCTAGAAGGTTTTTCTTTTCTCATTTTGATGGGCTTTGCAATGCCAATGAAGTACATTGCAGGTGACCCAAGTTGGGTCAGTCTCTTTGGTTCACTTCATGGTGGATTATTTGTCGCCTATGTCGGGTTGTTGTTTTACGGCGTTGGAAAACACTGGACATTCACTGCTTTGATTCACGGTTTCATTGCTGCAGTGGTCCCTGCAGGCCCCTTTTTGTTTGAAGGCATGCTTATTTCAGGTGAATACGAACTCAAGGAATAATACTTGATTGAAAAAATTATTCGCGAACGCGTAAATTAGAAAGTAATCCTCGCAGTAAGAGCGAGGGGCATGAAAAAACCTCCCCGACCCAGAAGAAGCCAGAAATCTCAAATTGAGATTCGAAAGCAAAACTTGTACGACTTAGTCGCACTTAGAGACGATATCATTCGAACATTGTGCGATGACGATTTACTTTTACAAATCGCAGAGAAATCCTACATTCACCAAAATGGATTTGTGAAAATTGTGTACGAGACCTTGGAGGAAAGTGTCTGCCGCCTTCACATTTATCCATTTGGAGCCAAAGCAGATCTCAACATTCACGACCACCGATGGTCTTTCAGTTCCGTAACCATTTGTGGTTCTTTGCCTATGAGCCTCTATGAAATTGATGTTAACGGCTCGACTGAAATATTACACACTTACTCGAAAACGGAGAATGGAGGCCACGAGATACAATCACGTTCATCTTGTGAGGCGATTCGAACAGACTTAATCCAAGTCCCCCCACTTCAGGGTTACTACATGCCATACGATATTTTTCATCGGATTGAAGCTGTTGAAGAACTTACCATTACCTATGTTGAAACTTATCCAGCAGTCAGCGATACTTGCCATTTGGTCAACATCGAGGACCGCTCCGGAGAGGGTTCGATTCAACCTGAACCTCTTACCGTAGGTGCAACTCGACAAGCTCTAGCCCAAATTGCTTTGAAGATTCAGGAGTTGGTCTAATGTTTTGTTCAAAATGCGGGTCGCTCGGCTACTGGCTTTCTCCGGATGTGTTCATGTGCAACACTTGTTGTGATGACACAGTTGAACTTGCAGATGTAGTTCTCATTAATTCCAAAGATTCTCTTGACTTAGTCAAAGCATCGACTACCGAAACGAAAACTCCTGTGATGCGGGTGTACGATGTTCTTGAAAAGGTAAAAATGCCAACAACTGATGCTTATGAATGCCCCAAATGTCGTTCACGAGAAGCAACCTGTGAGTTGCGTCAAATGGATCAAACAGATGAACCAGAAGTAGCTTTCATACAGTGCCAACCTTGTGGACATGGGTGGAGGGAATGAATGTGTTCTCAGTCGCCAATTTGGTTCGAAGATATTCAAAATTTTCCTTCTATTCTTGGAGTGTGATACAGTGATGGTCAGCAATGCGTTAATTGAATTGTTGGGTTTTACCGCTGGCATTATTGGTCTTGTTGCTTGGATTCCTCAAGTCGTAGAAGTCTGGTACTACAAAAGACACGAG
>MDTC01225419.1_pt1 | contig 15697 bp, 16 predicted proteins | sample 811181 | NCBI WGS metagenome assembly MDTC01 (sample SAMN05326644, study PRJNA326480) | marine metagenome | isolation source: seawater | place: Pacific Ocean: North | collected 2011
ATAATAATCCAGTTGATTTTTTATCATTTGATCCCAAGTTTCAATAGAAATATTTATTTTTTTTTTAAATCTAATAGAATTAAGGGATCTGTCTAACACTGGGTTTAATTTAGGAAATATTTTTAAATTCAGTTTATAAATTTTAATGATTTTATTTAAAAGATCATATTTTGAAATTTTTTTTGCACTTATGTTATATAAGCCACTTATATTCTTAGGATGCATTAGTATTTTTTCAATGACCTGTGATAAATGCAAGGTAGTTAGACCTGAAAAAAAAACATTCTTATATCCAAAGACAGATCTTTTTTGTGATATTAACCAGCTAAATAAACCTTTATATGTTTTAAGTTCAGGTCCTATAATTGAAGTTCTAATGGTAAGCACATTTTTATTGTCAGTAATTTCACCATTAAGCTTACTTAGACCATAAAGATCATTAGAATTAGGAACATCTCTTTCTTTATAATCACCCTTTTTACCGTCATATACACAGTCTGTACTAATGAGAATTAATTTGTAGTTATATATATTAGAATTAGTAGATAAAAATTTTGGAAAAATAGAATTAATTAATACAGTATGTGGTAGATCATCAATTAAAGATGATTGTTTTATTACGCCAATACAATTTATAATATAATTAGGTTTGAAATCTTTAATTATATTTAAGCTAGAACCAAAAAGATCATTATGAGTTAAAAGGATATTTTTATTCAGCTTTTTTAGAAAGGAATTTTTTTTTAATAAAAAATTACTATTTTTTGAGCAAGTACCATAAACATTAAAATTTTTTTTTTTAGATAGATATGTAAAAAGAATATGACCTAACATACCAGTAACACCTAAAATCAAAATTTTTTTTTTAATCATATAAAATAAATTTTATAGTTTGCTCTGCAGTTCTAGACCAATTATAATGTTTTATTGCCTGGTCACAAAAAGAAATATTTTCTTCTCTTATTTTATTTTTATTAATTATGAATTTTTCAATTAAATTAACTAATTCATTTACATTAAGATGATTAAAAAGAAATTTTTTTTTAGTGATAATTTCAGGCATTGGCCCGTAATCAGAAGATATAACTGGAATTTTACAACTCATAGCCTCTAATAATATATTAGGGAAATTTTCACAACTAGAAGGGAAAACAAACAAATCTGATTGTCGATATATTTGAAAAATTTCACTCATTGGAACAAAATCTTTAATAAAAAAATTATTATTTGACGAAAGAACTCTAAATTTAGAAAATTTAGGTTTTAGAATATCACGAAAATAACTATTAAATTTACCAACGAATGTAAGTTTTATGTGTGGATATTTTAGAAATAATACTTGAAAAGCTTTAATTAACAAAATGTGATTTTTATAAGGAAAAAAACTTGATACATATAAAATATCAAATTCATTTTTTTGTTCAGTATTTATAAAATGAGAAGTATTAACATCTAAATCGATTCCATGATTGATAACACTATAATTCAAATCATTTGAATTATATTTTATTGTTTTCAAAATAAGATCTTTTGCATATTTAGATAAAAAAATAATTTTTTTACTTTTGAGAATTGAATATTTGAAAAGGTAGAAAAGTATTTTCATTTTAATTTTCAAAAAAATTTCTAATTTATTTAATTCGTATTTCTCAAAGGGTAAAATGTTCTGATTTAACAAAATAGTTTTATGTGGAAAAAAAAATGTATAACCATCAGTAACAAAGAGGTGACTACATTGATACTTATGGTAAAGAAATCTAATTGAAACTAATTTGAAAAAAAATTTCCCTAGAATACTGTAATTAAAAAGTTTACTTTCAATTAAATGAATTTTGTTGGTATTTCTTTTTTTTAATTTTTTAAAAGTATTATCTATTTTTCTAAAAGCTATATAAACTTTATCAATTTTTAATAAATCTAAATTATTTATAAATTCATATAAATACCTTTTTCCTCCTCCTTCAGTTAAAGAATAAGCATCAATAAAAATATTTTTATTTTTTACCATTATTTCCTTGATATAATCCAACTGTAAAGAAAATTAGACCTATAATTTTAAGGGATTGATAAATATCGATAAAAATCATATTTATGAAAAGAATTATAAACATAAATAGGACTAACTTAGTTGTAATGGAATAATAACAAATAGCTATAAAGATAATCCCTCCAATTAAACCTAGCTCAGCAAATAATCTTATCCACCCACCATCTACCGCATTGCCAAATACACCTATACCTACTCCTAAAAAAAAGTTTTTGAAATCATAAGTATAAATATATAAGACTTGTGACCACTTATGTAATCTTTTGGATAAACTTAAATCAAAATAAGGATCTCTATCATCTCTAATTACATTATACTCTACCCAATCTTTAAATATGGGATCAAAAGTAAAGTAATTATATGTAAGAAAAGCCTTGTAGTTATCTATTCCTATAAGACTTATTATCCTTCCATAGTATGTAATAAAGGTATCACTTTTAATAAAAATAAGGCAAATAGCAAAAATTAAAATAGCTATAGAAAATATATATAAAATTTGTCTCATTTGGAATTTATGAGCTAAGTATACAGGTAATGATAAAATGAAAGTTCTACTTCCAGAAAGTAAACAGAAAATTGTTACAAAATTAGCTAATATAATTGATCTAATGAGAGATAAATTATTTTGAATAACTAAGCCTGCAAGAGGAAAAAATGAAGCTAATTCCCAAGGACCACCAAATAAACCATAAGCTCTGACACTAGTATGATAATAAACACCTTGAGCCCTGAAAGCAGGAAAGAGATCAAATTTTTGAAAAGAAATAATTATAAAATTTATCAATAATATTGTAAATAAAATTCCTGAAAAAGATGAAAGGTATTTTGAAAAAACTCTACCAATCAAAAAAACAAGATATATTTCTATTAGTCTAAAAAAATTAAAAATTGAAACTTGCTGTCCACTATATAAACCATTTAAATAATTGATAGATAAATAAATAAAAAAAAGAAAAAATAATTTATCAATAGTGGTTACTTTAAAATTTAAAATATTTCTAAAATAGATTAAGACAAATATTGCAATTAATAAATCTTCTATTCTTATACTAGTTGGCAAGAAAGAAAAATTTAAAAAGGTTACCCTAGGTGATACAAAAAAAATAAAACTAAATAAAATAAACGAGATATAATTTTTATTTATATTATTAAACAAATAAACTCCTAAGAAAAAATAGGAAAAGTTTTAATTTATTCTTAAATCTTACTAGATTAGCTAAGTGTATAAAAAATGCTTTATAGTTTTTAATATTCAAATAGTTAAGGCATTTTAATAAATTAATCTTTTCTTCAATATTATTTTTCAAATCAATTTCTTTATTTAGAGACCATTTCCCCAACTCAGAAATATGTTCTTTTATATTGAGGTTTGAATAGTTATTTGAATGAATTCTATAATACGCACTTGGTGTATATAGATATTTACATCTATTATTGGTTGATAGTCTCATAACAAAATCAAAATCGCCAATTATGTTGAAGTTATTATTAAAAGTATCATTGTTTAAATTTATGCAACTTGTTTTAAATGCTAAAGTTGGCAAAGAAACAACATAGTCTTTTTCTAATTTTTTTTTTATTAAACCATTAGGTTGAGGTAAAATTTTAAAAATTCTATATTTCAAATAACTATCTTGGTAATAATTATAAAAATTACTATAAACAAAATTACATTGATATTCATTAAAAGCTTTATTATAAATATTTAATTTTTTTTTGCTCCACCAGTCATCGGTATCCAAAAAGCATATAATATCTCCTTTAACTTTATTTAAAGCTTTATTTCTAGCTTTATATAATTTGGTTTTTTTTGATGACTCAAAAATTTGGAATTTGTTATTATTATAACTTTTAGCAATATCTATACTATTATCTAATGATTTATTATCCCAGAATATTAATTCCCAATTTTGATAAGTTTGATTAATAATACTTTCTATTGATTTATTTAAATATTTGGAACCATTAAAACAGTTCATAATTATGCTAAACTTATAATTAATCAATTATATGATCTTTATAAAATTTAATCGTTTTCTTTAAGCCAAATTCAAGAGAAGTAGTTTTTTTTATTTTTATATTTGATTTAAAAATTTTTAAAGAGGGATATTGAATGAAATTTTCATTTTTTCTATAATTTTTTGTATATATTACCTCACCTAAATTTATTTCATTTTTGATTATGTAAATAATTTCTTTAATACTCGAAGTTACACCTGACCCTACATTAATTACTTTTCCATCATATTTTGAGGTTTGCAAAATCTTATCTATAATTTTTGATAAATCGTCTATGTATAAAAAATCTTTATTTTGTAAACCATTGCCTCCTATAAAGGCAGTTTGATTTTTTAAAAGTTTAGTTATTACATATGGAATTAATCTATTATTTTGTTGTCCTGGTCCATAAATTAAAAATAGCCGAATAGTAACACCAGGAAATAAAATAGATTTATACAACATTTCAAAGAAATGTGTCAGACTTGTTTTTAAGTAAGCATAGAAGGTGTAGGGTTGTTCTCTAAGATCTTCGCTTAAAGGTGACTTATTCATTCCATATTCGTCTGCACTTCCAATATTTATAAATCTTATTAAATTATCTTTGTTTATATGACTACAAAAATTTATAACTGAGTATAAATGGCTATCAGCCAATGTATTCGAATTACTTCCAAATTCAGAATGATCTACATACCCTGTGAGATTTACTATATAAAGATTTTTAATTTTAAATATTTTATGATTTTTTTTTATCTTAGATAATTTAGAAAAGATATATTCAATTTTTGGTATTTTCTTTACTGATTTATTGGTACCAATACATATAACTTTATATTTTTTTTTTAAAAAATATTTTGCTAAATTAGAACCTATAAACCCAGTTCCTCCTAATATTAAGATATTTTTTTTTAATCTAGCCAAGGATTGGTCAAATTTTCTTGACAAAGTTTTTCTAAGTTTTCTTTATCTCTTTGAGTATCCATACAGTGCCAAAATTTTTCATGTTTGTATGCCATTAGTTGACCTTCCTTTGAAACTCTTTCTAATGGTTCTCTCTCAAGGTAGGTATCATCATTATCGATATAATCAAAAAAATTGGAATTAATTACCATGTAACCTCCATTTATCCATCCATGCTTGAACTGTACCTTTTCCTTAAATTGTTTAACTTGGGAATTGCTGCCAATGTCCATAAGGCCAAACCTAGCTGGTGGTCTAACTGCAGTAATGGTTACTAATTTTTTATGGCTATCATGATATTTAATTAATTCTTTAATATTAATATTAGCTAAGCTGTCTCCATAAGTAAGAATAAAATTTTCATTTTTTTTAAAATATTTTTTTAGCCTGAGTAATCTTCCACCTGTCATAGTGTTAAGTCCAGTATTAATTATTTTTACTTTAAAATTTATAGTTTTTCTAGAGAGTATCTTTTTTTTATTTTTATTATAATCAATTTCAAAATCAGAATTAAGTTCAGAATAGTTTAAAAAATAGTTTTTTATGTACTCTTGTTTATAACCAGCAGCGATTACAAAATCATTATACTTATATTTTAAAAATGTATCACAAATATGCATCAAAATAGGTTGATGTCCAATTTCTACCATAGGCTTAGGAACAACTGTAGTATGTTCCAATAAGCGTGTCCCAAATCCTCCTGCCAAAATTACTACTTTCAAATTTTACTCCAATTATGAATAATATCTTTTTTCTCTAGTCTTAACATATCATCATCATTGTGTATTTCTTCAATAAAATTAACAATAAGGTTTTGATCATTTAAACCCTGGAAGCCATACCAAACTTGTGGAGGAACATTTAATAAAAAGAATTTTTTTTTTCCAATAATGATGGTTTTTAAATGATTAAAATTTAAATCATAAAAAACAAATTTAACTCTTCCTACAGGAACTGTTAAATTCATATAAATATTTTTTTGCATTTTCCATGCTTTAATTTGTTTTTGTTTTACCTCAGAAAAATATACCTCACCAAACTTAGAATAAAATTTATTATTCTTAGAAAAGAATTTAAGAATATCACCTTTATCATTTTTTATAGTTTTCAGTTTTTGGGACAGTATTTTTGGCATTTAATCAATTTTAAAAAATTTTTCTATTTGGCTATTGGTGAATCTTTCAATGTCTTTTTTGTTATTCTTAAATTTAAAAAAATATTTATACCAATCAGAAGTGTAACTTAAAGTATCTTCAAATGATAACTTTGGTTTCCATTTTAATTTAAGCTTAGATTTTTCACAATTAAGTCTTAATAGACTGGCTTCATGAACTTTTTGTTTTAGATTTTTTTTTATTTTAAAATTTAAACCAGGTAAGTGAGTCTGCAATCTTTTTATGACATCGATTACTCGATATTCGCTATCTAGTTCTGGACCAAAGTTAAAACTTTCTCCATTGATAAAATTTTTAGTGTCCATATATAATGGCAACATTGTATATCCAAATATTGGATCAAGAACATGCTGCCAAGGTCTAGTTGCATTTGGATTTCTAATTAATGTTAAATTATTTTTTTTCCATGATTTTATGATATCTGGGACTATTCTATTATCTGACCAATCTCCTCCCCCTATTACATTACCTGCTCTTACAGTAACAACTTTTGGATATTGATTTATAAATGAATTAACTGATGAGTTAATCGCAATTTCTGCACAAGCTTTGGATGCACTATAGGGGTCTATGCCACCAAGTTCATCATTCTCACGATATCCCCATAACCATTCATTATTTTTGTAACACTTATCACTTGTAATCATTACAAGTTTAGTTTTTCTCTTGTTTAGGATTGAGGAGTGTAAAATGTTTAATGATCCAATCATATTTGTTTGGAAAGTTAAAAGAGGATTTTTATATGACTCATAGACAAGAGGTTGGGCGGCTAAATGAAATATAATATCAGGTTTTATCTTAGATATAGTTTTATGTAATTTATTGAAATCATTGATATCTAAAATAAAGTCTTTCATTAGCTTATGATTAATAAAATTATATAAATTATTTTTAGAAGAAGTTTTTAGGGCAATGCCATAAACTTTTGCACCGAAAAAACTTAAAATTAATGATAGCCAGGCACCTTTAAACCCAGTATGACCAGTAACAATAACTTTTTTATTTTTATAAAAGTTAAAAATTTTAGAAAGATTGGTCATAACATATTTTATTAAAATGATTTTTATTAATCTTATTTAAGAAATAACTATTAAGATCATATTTCTTAAAGAAATCATAATAATCAATTTTATTAATATTAAAAGTTGATTTATTTTTTCCATATGTAAAGAGAGATTTCTTCAAATCCTTATTTTGAGAATCTCTTTTATTCTTTAAATTATTCTCGATACTGATAGCAGTCCAATCAATGTCACAAAACTTCAAAATATTTGATATATATTCAATTGGCTTAATTGAATAATCCTCGAATCTAAGCATTAATATTTTAAATTTATCTTGCATCATCCATGACAGTATCCAATTATGATAATACTCCAAGGCATTATTTCTACCTTGATTCTCATATAAAGGTTGTTCAATAGAAGAAATAAATCCATCATGATGGTTTAATTTTATAATATTTTGATGTTGCCAATGATCTTCTTGATTTAAAATATGAAAGTATCGACTTAATAACATTGATCTCAAATCTCTTATAACAACCAAAATTTTAGTTTTTTCTTGATCAATTATACTTAATAAGTCATTTGAAAAAGGCGTATGAGTTTTTAAAAAGGATAACTTTTTATAATTAATATATTTGATCATATTTTTAGTTAAATCATGTTCATGTAATCTATTATTTTTATCACTATCATAAAATCTAATTGGACTAGAATTAATTCTTACATAAGGTAATTGATCAAAAATATTTTCAATTAATGTAGTTCCAGATTTTGGCAAACCCGCACACCAAATAAATTTATTTTTATATTTATTTTTATTTATAAAGTAATCTTTGGTAAAATCTTGTACAAATTCTTCTTTAAAATTTTTTGGACTTTCGATAAATAATTTTAAGGAGTAAAATAAAGGTTTAAGGAAAGGTCTCATTTTTAAGATAAAAAAACATCAGACCTAATATTAAAATATTTTTTTAAATCTTCAGCAATATTTTGAAAATTAGTTTTTTCAACCTCATAATTTTTATTAATATTACTAATAATTTCTTGAAAATTAAACATATTGATTTTGAAATTTTTTCCATATTTTTGCTCTAATTCTTTAAAATCCCAATCGAGTGTAAAACTAGGGGAATAAGTTAGTGAAATTCTTCCTAATAAGAGAGCATCTATAAATGAACTACTACAAACAGTAATTATGATTTTTGATGTATTTATAGCTGAAATTAGATCATTTTTGATAAAATCATAATTTAAATTTTCATCTAATGAAATAGTATGAATATTCCTATTTGATTTTGGATGAAATTTTATAGCTATTTTAAAATTAGACAAATAATTAGAATAAATTTTGAATAGATAAATAATTTCATCCTCAAAACTTTTATTAAGCGGCAATAAAAATAACAAATCGTATTTATTGATATTTAACAATTCATATTTTTGACTGAGGATATCTTTTTGTCTAATAGCAGGGCCGTAAATTGATTTTTTATTAAAAATAGAAATTGATTTTTTGTTTAAATTATTACTTACATTTAGAATAATTTTATCAGGGAAAAATTTAGAATTAATTTCTTTATTTGTAAAATGATATCCTAAAATAGAATCACTACAAAAAGAATGGTAATAGCCATTAAATTCAACTTTTTCTCTAAAATGTATAGATTTTTGTATAACTTCACTAATCCCCATATGGAAAGGGTCATAAAATTTAATTACATTTTTATTTTCATGAAATTTATTGATTACTAATTCATAAGACCAAAAGATGTAATTTTGTAATAGAAAGGATGTATTTTTAAATTTATATGAATTTAATAAACTTCTTATATCAAAGTTTTTATAAGTTTTAGAAAAATTAACATATCTAAAGCAATTATATATTTGTTTTAGTATGTAAAATTGAAATTTAAAATTAATAAATTGATATGGATTTATAATATTTTTATCATTAATTTTTTTAAAAATTGTTAATTTTGAAATAATATTACTGTCAACAATCCAGGGTAATTTATAAATAAAATAATTCGAGTCAGAAATATCTGGGATGTCTTTAAAATAATCACATTCAATAGGATTTTTGGACAAAATATCTTTTTTTGATAAACACAAGTGAAATATTTTAATATGATTATTTAAATTGATTGTTAATTTTGGATTTATTAACTTACTAAGAAATAAGCTATAATTAAAATCAAATAGAAACTTTAATATATTTAAAAGTATTATGAAGAAATTTTTAAGTTTAAAATTAAATTTTGTAATAAAGTAATCTAATTTAGAAACTTTAAAATTAACATTTCTTTTTCTTAATAAATTACAAAAGTCTAATGCTAAGTAATCTCTTTCTATGACTATAATCTTATTATTAATTTTATTTTCAGTTATCAACTCATCTAAAAAAGATATATACGATAAATTATCAAAATAATGATTTGATAAATTATTTTTCATAAATATTGATGTCATCCACCAATATTTTGAGTCAAAATCAGAATTTTTATAAAACCAATTAAAAAAATTCCTTTTATTATCATTTATTGATTTTTTAAATTTATTTATATTTGAAATATTTTTTGTAAAAAAATTTTCTAGCTCATTTGAATAGCTAAATTTAATTAGCTCAGGTGATTGATTTGAGTTTAAGTTAATTAAAAATTTCAAATATTATTTTTTTACTTGCCAAACATCAAATCTATGTTTTTTATTATTAAGATCTTCCATTTTTAGTTTATGCATAACTTTTCTATCTGAATCATAATATTTATAGAAAATATCTTCTTTGTAATTATTTTTAAATGTATCTTTTAACTTTTTTAATTTCTTATATTTTTTAGATAAAAGTTTTTCTACTGATACATAAAAAGTTTCTCCTTTATTTGAACTAGGTTCAATGACTTCAGATAAACTTAGTTTTTTTCTGATCATGTTCATATAAGCATAGTTATATTCTTTTTTTGTGTAATAAGAGTCATCTATTGCTACAAAAAAATTTTTATCTGCTTGGTCACAATAAAGATTGATTTCATCAATTAAATGTCTAGAGGTATGATAGCTATCAAAAAATCCATAAGAGGGTTTTAATTTAAGTTCATTTAAAACAGGAATTCCAACGTTCCTATCTAAGCTATTGAAGGGGATAAATACCCAATAATCAAATAAATTTACAGAGAGATGTTTGCAAAGGGTTTCTAAAATAATTAATTTTAACTCTGAACCTTTATTTTGATTTACATCCCAAGAAATAAGTTTTCCATTATTCAAAATTACATAAAATAGCATTGCCAAAGTACTTGAACCAATGCCTGTTTCAATAATTACTGGATTTTTTTTTCTAATTTTATTAAGGCTATCCCATATGGCTAAATATTCAGAGTCTGGGATAGAGTTTAACCACCTAGGTAAAAGATGTTTTAAGAAAATTAAATAGTTTTTCTTATTAGAAACTATCTGAGACTTACTACCAAAATAAAAATCATACATATTTAGCTGATAATATTAACTTTTATTTTTAAATAGTATATTTATTTTTTTATTAATGCCTTTGATTAAACTTGGAAATATAAAAGCTAAATGTTCTTTAAAAGAAATATTTTCTTTAGATCTCATTTTTAAAAAATTTGGATGAGTAAAATTTGATAAATAATTTACAGTATTTTTTTTAAAAATATCATCATGGTTTTTAACATAAAGTATAGAATTAGAAATATAATAGGGAAAGTTATCAAAAATTGGCTTATTCCAAATTTTATTTTTAAAAAATGTATAGGGTCTATACCCATGTAATACGAATTTATTTTTCCAATAACCTATAGATTTTTCATTTAAATGGTTTCTTCCACCTTGTCCAATTTGAGCAGCACTAAAAAGAATTATATCTGATAAACTACATAGACTATCAATAAAAAAATCTGCAGACGACTCATTTAAATGTTCTGCAACTTCAACTGAAATTAAAAAATCAAATTTACCATTTAAGGTCTCCTTTTCTAAATTTTTATATATATAATTAACTTTGTTAAATTTTTTTTGATCTTTCATATATGCTCCATCAACACCGGTGAGTTTTAAATTTTCTTTGTCTTCTGATAAGTCATAACATGCTTGTAGCCAAGCACCTGCACCGCAACCAATGTCTGCTATATTTTTAAATGATTTAAGAACGAGTATTGGTTTTAAGATTTCAATAGCTGATTTATATGACATTTCATAAAAATCATTGAAATATTCGTCATTATAGTTACTCATTTATTTACTAAATTTTTTAATTTTTTATTATTTATATAATTAAGTGCATTAAATGCAGCTTGTTCACGCATATTTTTGAATGAATGTTTTGAATAAAACGCTGTGTGTGGATTGATAATTACTCTTCCATTAAGCCATTTCTCATTATTTTTCCATGCATTGATTAACTTAGATTTTAAAGGTGGTTCTTCAGGCAATACATCAAGTGAAATACTATTAATAAGTTTTTTTTTAAGAGGCATATAAAAATCATCCAAATTAGATATTATTTTACCCCTTGCGGTATTAACCAAAGATGAACCTTTTTTCATTTTAGATATAAATTTCTTATCAATTAGTTTATGGGTTTCTTTATTTAGATCACAGTTGATACTGATAATATCTGAACTTCTTAGCAGTTCACCTAAATCATTTACCCTATTTGAATTAATTATTTTTTCATAACCATGACTCTTATAAGGGTCATAAAATAGTGTTTCAAAACCAATATAATTCAACTTATTTATTAGTGTGCTTCCTATTCGACCTGCACCAATAATACCTACTTTAGTATTGCTAGTTGATTTTATTTCTTTAATGAAATTATCCTGCCAAATTGGTTTATTTGAACTTTTAGAAACCTCATTGTACTGTGATATTGATCTAGAAATATTCATTATCATGGCTAAAGATGTATTGCATACCTCATAGGTTCCATATTCTGGATTATTGCTAAATAAAATATTATTTTTATTTAGAGTCTTTAAATCAATATCATCATATCCGGTACCATATCTAACTACATATTTAAGATTTTTGAAATCTTTGATATAAGCTTTATCTATTTTTTGATGCCAAACTAAAAGCACCTCAGCTTTATGCTTAAATTTATTGTCAATAATAAGATGATTACCTAAAATTTTTTTTTCTATGGAATAACTTTTAATAAAATCAGTTATGAAAACCTTCATCTTAAGAGGTGAGGCTATTTTTTAAGTCAACAATATTCTTATATGATCTCCTAAGAACTTCGCTATCAACAGAGTATAGTAAATATTTGATACCTAACCCTAAAAATTCTTTAGCCTTTTCTGGATTTACAGCGATTGTACCAGGAAACTTTCCAGCTTTATTGATTTTTACGATGAGTGATTTCATATAATTGTAAACTTCAGGGTCATCTATTTGACCAGGCTTTCCTAGAGATTTTGCTAAATCAAAAAGTCCTATGAAGATTAAATCTATTTCTTTGATTTGCAATATTTCATCAATATTTTCAATTGCTTGTTTGTCTTCAATATTTATACCAATCATTGTATTTTCATTTGCTTTAGATGGAAGTATTTTGGCATTATCAAGAGAATACATACCAGCTCTAGTAAAATTAGAAATGCCTCTGTTTCCAATAGGAGGATACTTAGCATAGTGAATCAATTCTTTTACTTGACTTATATCCCTTATGTTTGGTACTTGAATGGCATGTGCTCCAAGATCGAGTGCTTTTAATATTTCAGACTCATTAACACCACTTACCCTAATTATAGGTGAAGTGCTATGGAGCTCACAGGCTACACACATTTCTTGAGCTTTTTCAAATCCTATTGGTCCATGTTCTGAATCAATTATAATAAAATCAAGTCCGGCAACAGCTAAAATTTCTGTTGAAATAACCGAGGGTATTATTGACCAAGTGCCTACTACTTGCTGACCTTGAGAAAGTTTCTCTTTGATAAAATTTTTTTTTAACATTAAATTATTTTAAAAAATTACCATGGAATTTTATTTTCAGTATAACCTTTATTTTTAAGCCAATATTCTATTACTACAGATTGCCATTCTGAGTCAATATCAAAACCAAAGTCTGTTTCAATTGGAATTATATTATTTCCATGCCATTTAAATGGCAATGCACCTGCTTCCATGTATTCGAAGCATCTTTTATTTAAAACTTGAATTGACAAATCACAAAAATAAACAGATCCTTGTGAATTTCTAATAGATGAAACATTTTCAAAATGTTTTAAATCTATAAAGTTATCTAGTTTATCATCCACTATTTTTCTTGCTCTTGTTGGTGAAAACATATCATACTTAGCTACTGAAACTACTGAGTCAATACTTTCATCTTTGTTTAATTTATCAATTGCTGACCTCAACAAATTAACATCTATTGCAGGGTTATTACAAAATAATAAAGATATTGAAGTAATATTATCTCTGTTTTTTGACATAGAAGATAGATCTCTTAAAATTTCTTCATAAGCATGTGTTAAAGCATCCTCTGTGAGAGCATCAGGCGTAGCTAAATGATCAGGTCTAATAATATGTTTTGCTCCATAAGCCTCTCCAATTGATGCTATCGTTTCACAATCTGTGGAGACATAAACTTTATCTAAAGATGCATATTTAGCTGCAATGAAAGAATACTCAGCTGCAGGTCTTCCTACTAACTTTCTTATATTTTTTCCAGGCACACCTGTACTATTTTTTTTTCCAATTACCAATCCAATGTTCATCAATATTTCTAATTAATTAATTTTTTAAAGTAAGTTAATTTAAATTGTTTATAAATACTAGTTTTATTGTAGCCCCAATTAGCGAATAATCTTATTACCCTTTTATCTTTACAGGTTTTTAAATGCTTATTTGAGTCATCAATGAAAATAGCTTTGTTTATATTGTGCTTATCTAAGTAAATATTTATTAATTCTCCTTTGCTTTTTTTTTTAATATGTTCATTAGCAATTATTTGATTAAAATTAATTTTTAAATTTTTACATATTGATTTTGAAGCTTCAAAATTTTTAGTAGTAATAATAATAACATTTAAATTTTTAAAATTTTTTAATTTTGTAGCAAAAGGAGTTATTTTATTTAATTTTAACCATTTATCATAATTTTTATTCATCAAATTTCTACGAGTTTTAAAAAAATTTTTTTTGAAAATATTTAATTCTCTTTGTGATATACTTTTTTTTAAGAAATTAAAAGAACGAGTAGATATTTTTTTTTTATTATCTAATTTAGATATTAGTTCATGAAGTATTAAAAAATCTTCTGGTGGATCAACCAATCCTCTATTCAAATAAAAATTTTTAATATAATTTTTACTTTTAAATACCTCTGGAAAAATATTTTTAATTATTTCTAGACATTCATTTCTTGAGTCAATTAAAACACCATCTAAATCACAAAAAATGTTCAATTTACTTTAAATGATCAATTAATTTACAAATTATATTTGAATATCCCCACTCATTATCATACCAAAGGACAATTTTTATTGTTTTACCATTAACTTTTGTCCATTGATTATCAATGTAAGCGCTTTTAGTTGTTTTCATATAGTCTACAGAAACCAAAGAGTCATTATTTATTTCTAGATGCTCAGTCTCTTTTACTTTATTTATTAAAAAATTTTTAAGATTCTTTAAATTAGTCTTTTTTTCAATATTAAAAGTCATATCTGCGCTAGCAACAGTATCTGTAGGTACCCTATAAGAGAAACAAGTAATATTCTTTTTAAATATAGGTAAAACTTTTGAAACCGCATCAATAAGAGTAGTATTTTTTGGTATTAATGATCCTACACTCGATCTTCCCAAGGAAAAATCTGGCCAAGAAATTGTGGGATTAGATTGGTTAATTGGACTATTATCAACTAAATTTTGATAGGATAGCCATGGGTGCAATGTAGTTACATGACCATTTGTGATTTTATATTCATCGTTAATCCACTTGAGTATATGAGCGCAGGCATTTGCATCACATATGCTTGAAGATATGATAAAATCTTTACTAGTTAATTTATTTTCATTTACACCTAAGATTATTTCTTTGTCAGAAAGATTCGTTGATTTAGTTACTATAACTTTTCTAACTTTGTTTTTTAGTTTTTTTGACAAGGAAATATTTAAGTCAATACCTGAGGAGTCAATTAAGATATCAACTTTACTATTTTTCCAATCAACTTCATTAATCTTTTTTTGATGTGTAATTTTAATATTTAATTTATCGACCATCAAATATGATTTTTTATATGAAATATTATTTTCAAGTTTTCCATATGTAGAGTCATATTTTAATAAATATGCTATATTTTCAATATTGGGATTGAGCTCATTTATATGAACAACACTACAATTTTTATAATTAAGTAAATTTTTAAATATTGCTCTGCCTATTCTACCAAAGCCATTAATTCCAATATTAATCATTTATTTTTTTTAATTCTTTTATTAGTTCATTATCAAATTGATTAGTATTTCTAGAGAAATAAT
>MDTC01088072.1_pt1 | contig 15692 bp, 23 predicted proteins | sample 811181 | NCBI WGS metagenome assembly MDTC01 (sample SAMN05326644, study PRJNA326480) | marine metagenome | isolation source: seawater | place: Pacific Ocean: North | collected 2011
ATATTTGACAAAAATAAACCAAAACTTTTATATGGAATATCATATTTACTGTATGTAATATTGATAGGGGATAATTTTATTTTCCTTAAATAATCATATAATAATTTTAATTCATTTGTATCACTAACTTCGGATTTTGAAAAGAAATGTTCCCTTAAAATGATTGATTCTTCAGTAAACATTAATGGTTGATAATTATTATATAATTCTTTTTTTTTATTATTATATTTACTTTTATTATTTTTACTTCCAATAACTAAAAGTATTATCAACAATAAAATAACTATATAATGATTCATTAATATTAATATTTATAAAAAATTAATTAACAAAGTACAATTCACATTATCAAGAATTAAATTATTAAATTCTCTTAAATATAAATAATAGATACCATTTTTTGTAATGATATGTATTATTTTTAATGTTTTATTTATACGATCATATTCTGATACAACTAAATTAATTATGATATTATCATTTAATTCTGTTATATCAATACTTTTTTGTGAAAGAATTATTTCTTTACTCCTTCGCCTTTTAAATCGATTCCATAATTTTTGTTTAATAGAACAAGGTATTGAATTATATAATAATTTCATTAACTTAAATTCATTTGAATTGATGAATTGTTCCTGATATTTTTGAAGTAATTGAAGATCATATTCTGTAAAATCAATATTTTTAAATATTCGCTGAATATTATATAACTTCCTTTTCTCATCATCAATTAAATATTCATATGCTTCTTTAATTTCTTTAAACTTAGTATCATCTCCATCATATTTGTCAGGATGATACTTAAGACATAATAACCGATATTTCTTTTTTATTTCTTTTTTTGTACAACCTGATTCTAATTCAAGGATTTCATAATAATCCATAATAATATTAATTTATCCTTATGTTTTATATATCATTCATTATAATATTTAATTCAATAATTAATGATTCAATATATATTAAATCCCGATATGAAGGTTGTAATAATATATCATAAGATGAAATAGCTTTTATAATCTTTAAAGATTTTCCTTCTTGCTTTAAAAAAAGAATAATATTTTTTAAGATATCAACAATAGATAAATTTAACCCTTTAATTTTTTCAGATATATTTCTAATTGTAGTTATTTTTTTTGTTGTTAAATGTTTAGTTTGGATTATATCATATATTTGTTCACTATAATGATTCAATAAATCTTTATTATTCCTTGTATAAACATGTTTATTGATAATTGTATCAATGTCATATTTTTTACAATCTTCTAGAAGGTTATCATTATTAAAAACGATATCATTTTTTTTAAAAAACCTTTTTAGATAAATTGTTTTTTCATATTCATTTGGCTTTGGTATACGTAGTTGTGTACATCTACTTAAGATGGGGGATATTATTTTATTATATCTATTTGTAATAATAATAAACTTACTTGTATAAGATGATTTCTCAATAATAACCCTCAAACTATTTTGTAAATTCTCATTTATACCTTCAAAATGGGAAAGGATAATATATTTTATTTTATTATTATAATAGTCATAATTATGAGTCAAACTTTTTAAATATTTAATAAAATTATTACGATTATTAATCTTTTGACAATTAAAAATATAATAGTCATTATGGATAAGTAAATTAAAATCACTATTCTCTAATTTTTTTAAATTACCAGGATAGAGGGTTTGAAAAATTGATTGAATTAATGTAGTTTTTCCAATTTTATTTACACCATAAATAATTAAATGGTTATGATTCGGATTATTCTTTATCATTAAAAATATCTTATATCCAATCTTATAATTGATTGTTTCAACTAATGGAAGCTGATTCATATAATACAATATTATTTATGTTTAGTTCTTAATATTTTTTAATATAGAATAAGTATGGATCTTATTATTAAAGAATCTACATTTGATATAAAGAGAGTTAAATTTAAAAAAGGGAAAAAAGTAACTAAGATTCTATATGACTTAGATTTTATAATGGTGATTGGTATCACTCTAAAGATAGAAGAATATAATTATAATGAAACATATAATTATTTATTCTTGAATATTAAAGATTCTCCACAATTACTATTACTTATGTCCATTGATACTTTCTTTAAAAAGAATTTAGAATATTATCAATCATTTATCAATAAAAATACTATCCGTGTAAAAAAACATAAGGGATTCAAAAACTGTAATAATTTATTATATATTACATTAAATAGTTTAAAGGAGGTTCACGATAGAACTTATAAAGTTCAAATATTTACTATTTAATATTATTATTACTTAATAATGTTGGATAATAATGATTTAATACATTTACTTGCAAATCCATTGCGTATTAAAAAAAAGTTAACTCCTAAACCAATAACAATTGATGATAAACTATTATTATTACTTCAGAAGAAATTTGAAAAAATAGATATTAATAAAGAGGACTATGATCATTTAATTGTAAAAATTGAAAATATATTTATTGATTATCTAATACAAACTAAAATTGATACTATTATTGATTCAATTGATGAATGAATATTATTTAGATATTGTCAAAAAGAAACTACTCCATGATGTCATTAATGAATTATCATTTGAAAATATAGATAAAAAAATAGTTATCAATGAATTGAATCAATATTTACAAAAAAAAGAGATTTTCAAAAAAGAAAAAAAAGAAGAAGAACAATGTAAAGCAAGGATATGGAATGATGGATATGGAGGGAGATGTCTCTTTACAGGGACCTGTAATGGATTCTGCAAAAAACATTCTAAAGAAGGTAATGATTGGTGGTTAGGTACTATTGATGAACCAAGGCCTGAGAGGCCAATTCATAAAAATGGTAAGCTCCATGTTTGGTTAGATAATAAATGTTGATAAATCAAAATCAAGGCATATATTTTCATTCTTTGAACGCAATATATCACGAATATTATCTTTTGAGTATCCACCATACTTTATTATATAAAGTGATGCAATTAATGCTGAAATAGATAAACCATCATAACATATAATAAGTATATTATTCTCTTCGACATTCTCATAAATTAAATTTAATATTTTTTCCATATTATTTTTTAATAATTGGATATCATTATTAGGGTCGATTCCACTAGTTATAGGTATTCTTATTTTTTTTAATTTAGGTAAATCTAAGAATCCGTAATCAACGGTACAATTAATTACAATATCAATTAGATTATCATTATAGAATTCTTCATTATATGATTCTTGAATATTACCGATCCATATCCCTGATATTATTTCAGTTAACATTTATTTTTAAATTTGATAATTATTTAAAAACTATTTTTAAACTTTATATGAAAATGGATGGACTTGACAAACATTTTGATTATATGGATACATTAGATGATAAAAAAGAAAAAAATTCGACAAATTGTTGTGATTTAGAAGAAAATTATATGATTGATCAAGGTATTATAAAATGTAAATCATGTTCAAATACGATAAGTAATATAAGTAACCTCCCTGAATGGCGGTTCTATGGTGTAGGAGATACTAAAAATACTGATCCAACACGTTGTGGTATGCCAATAAATACACTCTTACCAGAATCGTCTGTTGGTTCTTCTGTTTCATTTACTAAAAATACTAAAACAATGAATCAGGTAAGGAAATATCAGCAATATATTGGAATGCCTTATAAAGAAAGGAGCTTATACAAAGTCTTCCTTGATATACAAGATGCTTGTCGTAATAATAACCTTCCAAATATAATTATTAATGAATCAAAATCATTATATTCAATCATTTCAGATACAAAAATTTCAAGAGGGTCAAATAGAAAAGGTATTATTGCTGCGTGTGTTTATTTTGCTTGTAAAGAATGTGGAGTACCAAGGAGTTCAAAAGAAATAGCTGATATATTCAATATTAAAACGACTATAATGACAAGAGGTATTAAGAAATGTCAAGAAATAGTTAATATGAATAAGAAAAACAAAAACCGTTTATCAAAGTCATCGTCAGTACAACCTTCACATTTTATTAAAAGGTTTTGTAATCGGTTAGACCTTAATGAAACTGATATTCAAAAAATAATTGAAATATGTCTAAAGGTATATGAAAAAAATATTATCTCAGAAAATACACCTCCATCAATCGCCGCAGGATGTATTTTCTATTTTATCAAAGATAATGGATTAGAAATCACTAAAAAACAAATTTCTGATATATGTAAAATATCGGAAGTCACCATCAATAAATGTACTAAAAAGTTAGAATTAAATAAAGAACTATTTTAATAGATAACTAATCGAATAATATAAAAATGAAATTAAAACAGCTTTAAAGAATACAAATGCAAAAGTAGATTCATTTGTTTCATTATTATAGAAAAAAGATAAACTTTTAAGCCTTAATATATTATCAATCGTATTCAAATTGAAGAATACAATAATTAAAAAAATGATAATAGTATTCTTTGATTTTTCTAAAACTTTCTTTACTGTTAAATCCTCAAACTTTTCAGATTCGTTTTTTTTCTTATTCTGTTGAACCTTCTGTTGTTGTTGTTGTTGTTGTTGTAGTCTCTGTTCATACATGGCCTGCTGTTGCTGTTGTTGCTGTTGCTGTTGCTGTTGCTGTTGTTGCTGTTGTTGCTGTTGCATCTGTTGTTGCATCTGTTGTTGCTGTTGTTGATGAATCTGTTGTTGTTGTTGTTGTTGTTGTAATAACATTTGTTTTTCCTCTGGAGTTAACTGTGGACGATTTGGTTGCTGTTGTAAATGTTGCGGTTGATGTTGAGGCGACGGTGCACTTACTGATTTAAATTGTTGTTTATTTGAATCGTTATTTAAATCATGAATTATTGAATTAATCATTGAATTTTCCTCATTACTTAACTTATTATTATTAATATCTTCAATTAACTCATCAATATTTGTTCCCATTTATGATTGAACATAATTATTTTTTTATAAATAAACGTAATTGCTTATATATTGATAATACTTGGTTTAAATAAACATTCTTTTGATAACTTTATACCTATAATTAAAGCAACATAAATTGTAATTAATGTTTTCATAATTTCATCAAATGTCATTATATATATTATGATTTATTATTTTTTTTTAAAATAAAATGATTGTCTGATTTAATATATAAATATGCTATCGTGAGACTAATAATAATCAATAATAATTTAATATCTATGAAGTAATTGATTGCTTTTAAATTATAATCCATTTATTAAATCTTAGATTATATTTATGAAAAAAAGGTTGAATTAACTCCTTTAGGTTCATCTGTTTTACTTTCATAACCTAATTCATAGAAATATGGATTTGAATAATAACCTCTCATTTGTCCCCCTGTAACTTTTGATAATATCTTTTTTAATTCTGGAATAGGAGACCATAAATTACATTTTGGTTTACCCCATTTTTTTTGACACATTCTTCCCTTCTGTTGACCTCTATAGTCACAAGATTGAAACCCTTCATAATTATTATTTAAAATTAGGACTATTAAAACTATTAATACAATATTTATTAACCACATATTACTTTATCCAATAAAATAAATGTCAACAGATATGGATATCTTTATGGATATGATGTCAGATCAAGATACACCTTTTGTAGAAGTAGTTGAAAAATGTAAACCTAACTCCTATTATCAAGGATTAGGTATTCATATATTAAAACAATTAGAAGATAAAGAACATTATTTTCATTTTCTACAATCAATTGTTACTGAATATTCAAAGCTAAGCAAAGAACAACAAAAAATTATTAAAGATAAAATGGGAATAGTACCTGAACAAATCATTAAAGAAAAAATAATCTATAAAGAAAAAAACAAGAATAAGAAAAATAAACCTAAACTAAATAGTTATGATGATTATTAATCCCCTTCATCATCTGAAATTAACTGAAAATCAATCAATGGTTCTACTTCTATCCTTTTTCTCCTTTTTTTTGAATTCGTAATTCTATTCTTTAATTTGGATAGTTCTTCACTATTACTCCGATACATTAATAAATCTTTATAGAATAATAATATTTTATCAATTGTCTCATACCACCAAACCCTATCCCTATGTACTAATGTACATTCATACCTTGTTATCTTCCACCATTTTATTTCAAAAATATCTTCTGATATATCTTTTTCTTCATATCCTTGAATCCATTCTTTTAATTCTTCATCTGATTGATCTAAATTACAATATTTATAAGATAGTTTTTCCCCTCTTTTATAAGTGATTGTAACACCTTTAGGGAAATTCAAACTAGTTCTACCATGTTGGAGTACTCCGTCAATTTCAAAAATATCTTTACAATAGTCCTCATAATTTTCATATTCTTCTATCTTTACCTGGAAAAAATCACACTCATCAAGATCACATACCTCTAATTGCCCTTGAACTTGCATTAAATAATGGGGTGGTACTGTTTTTGTAAATTTTCTTTTAGGTGGACATTTGATTTCAACCATACGTCCAATATATGGATCATTACCTGTATCATCACAAATCCCGTCTGGTGAAGCACCAAATGCTTCAAAATCTGGATGGGGTATTAATCCAAACTCGTGTACTTTAACTTTATATAACTGTTCATAACATTTAATGGCAACATCTTCATATTTAACACCCCATTCCGTAATGGGGTTTGGTTCAAATGGTTTTTCTTCAATTTTATAAAATAATAATTCATCGCGACTCTGAAAATGACCTTTATCTAGTGCGTCTGCAAGAGAACTAGCTGTTAATTTATTTTTTCTCATTTCATACCATTCCTTACTTCTTTGTTCAGGTAATTCTAACTGTTTTAATACACTTAATTGATCCCGTCGTTTTTGATATATTAATTCTAATTGTCTATTTTTTTCACAATATGTATTAATTATACTCTTTAATACATACTCACTGGATTTATCATTCACTGAATATATATTCTGTAAATCATTGAAAATTACATCCTTATCAATTAATTCATATTTGTTTAATCGTTTTTCAATATCTTGTCTGTCAATATTCATTATTAAATATTATTAGTACAAGGTCTTTAAATAAAAAAATCAAATTTGATACTAGTTAAAGTAACTAAAACTATATATATAAGATAATTATATTATAATGGATAATATGATGAATGATAATAGTGATGATAATGTTGATAATGTTGATGGTGAAACACGTTGTTTAAATTGTAAAAAAGAAATTGAAGGAAAACCCTGGATTACTGTACAGTGTACTCCAGAGTTTATAGTCCACGGATGTTCATACCTATGTAGTAATAATTTTCGTTGCTTAATTGGTACAAATTATTGGAATAATGTAGTTAATAAAGAAGATTTTAATGAACCAAGGCCAGTATATAATTATACAAATAGAATGAAGAAAGATATTACAACCGGCTTTGGAATGGAACAAATCAGAAATGAAATTATGGATGAAGAATTACGAATGAAGCTTATCGAAGAAGATTATGAAAATGAGTCAAGTGATTATGATTCAGATGAGGTAGATTCTCAATAATATTATATCTAAAATAATTAATATGAAAGAAATTTCTGGCGATGAATGTTTTAATGTACTTGATCAAGAAAAATATATCTTTTTTTATTTTGGAGCAAAATGGTGTGGACCATGTGTAAAAATAGCACCAGAATTAGAAGAATTATCCAAAACATACGATGAAAGTGTAATAAAATTCTATAAAATAGATATCGATAATGAAGATAATCAACTGATATCAAAAAAATGTCAAATAAAAGTTGTTCCAGCATTTCTATTATTTAAGGGAAGAACCTTCCTAGGAAGGGATAAAGGGGGTGGAATACATATACCAAAAAACTTAATCGAGAATATAGTTTTTAAACAACAACAAATCAATGAACAACAACAACAAATAGATGAACAACAACAAATCAATGAACAACAACAAATAGATGAACAACAACAAATAGATGAACAACAACAAATAGATGAACAACAATCATCTATTGATGAAAGATATAAATCAAAAGAAGAAATAAAAGATCCTTTTATTTTCAATAAACAAATCTTTAATAAAGAAAGGTTAAAAAAAAATAATTAATATATATAATGAAATTTAATCCTATAAAACTACTTGTTTTAATATTACTCTGTTTATTTATATTCAATATATCTTATATAAGGGAATCTTATAATATTTAAATATCTATATTATAATAATATGGAAATAATAAAATTTATTTTTATCTTCTTAATTATTATCTCAATTTTCTTTGTATTTGATATTTACTTTAAGGAAATAAATAAACCCCAGGTAATTGAAAATATTGATTTTTAAAATAATTAAAGATTTAAGGTTAAGAATAGAATAGAACAAATGGAAGAAGAAAAAAAATTATCATTTGATGTATTGAATCTTAAAGACAAACTCCTTCGTGGAATATATTCTTATGGATTTGAAACACCATCACAAATACAGAATAAAGCTATCCCTGCTATTATTAGTGGAAAAGATATTATCGCACAAGCTCAATCAGGTACCGGTAAAACAGGTGCATTTTTAATTGGATCTTTACAGAAATTAAAAGAAGATGTAAAAGAAACACAAATTCTTATTTTATGTCCAACTCATGAATTAGTTCATCAAATAAATGAAGTAACTCGTGAATTGTGTAACTATCTAGATGTTACAATAATGGAAGTTGTTGGTGGAACGAATGTTGAAGATTGTAAAAGAAGTTTAAATAATAATCCACAAATTATTATCGGTACACCCGGTCGTGTATTAGATATGGTACAAAAAAAATATTTATTTACTGATAAGATCCATACATTAATCTTTGATGAAGCAGATGAAACATTATCTTATGGTTTTAAGGATACGATTTATCAAATAATTAAAACAATACCCCAAACATCTCAAATATGTTTATTTAGTGCTACAATACCGGAAGAAGTTATTGAATTAAGTGATAATTTTATGAATAATCCACAAAATCTACTTGTTAAAAAAGAAGCATTAACACTTGAGGGTATTACACAATTTTATATTAATATTAGGATTAATGATTGGAAATATGATGTTCTAAAAGATCTTTATGATACAATTAACATTTCACAATGTATCATTTACATTAATTCAAAAAATAAATTAATGGAAATATATGATAGACTAATAAAAGATGATTTCCCAGTTTCACATATACATGGGGAATTGTCCTCTAATGAACGTAAAAAGGTAATGGAAGAATTTCGATCTGGACATACGCGTATATTATTATCAACTGATCTATTATCAAGGGGGATTGACGTACAACAATTATCATTGGTAATTAATTTTGATTTACCCAAATCAAAAGAAACATATATCCATCGTATTGGAAGGAGTGGAAGATATGGACGAAAAGGGGTATCAATTAACCTTGTAACAGATAGAGATATGCAGTATATGAATGAAATTGAAGAATATTATGATACTAACATTAAAGAAATGCCTCAAAATTTAGAAGATTATTTATCAGTTTAATATTTAAAAGATGTGCGTATATATGATAATAATATAATTTTTGTTACATTAAATGACTGATTTTAAAGTTGACCTTGATCCAGATAATAAAGTTATTAATATAAATGGAGATAATAGTGACGATACTGGAATAACCCTTAAACAAGAAAACTCATCAACCATGTTAGGCGTTGAATTATTAGCAAATCCTAAATCAAATAAAGCTGATCTAAATGTTACAAATGATGTGGGTTATGCAAGCGGATATTCAAGTGGTGGATATTCCAGTGGCGAAGATCAAGAAAAAAAAATTACAAATAATGTAGATTATGAATTTTTTGAAGCAAAAGCAGATGGGGATATAAATGATTCAGATATTAAAACTATTAATACACCCAAACCATCTCCACCTATTGATGATCCAATGATTAATTCAATTAAAGGTGGAGGAAGTAGTGAATTTAAGGCTATACATACTATGACTTCTCAAGATATTAAAAATGAAAAAATAGATCTAATTTATAAATTCAAAAAATTAGATGGTCAAGGGATAAGAACAACGATGAATTACAATATGAATTCACAATTAGAAGATATGAGGAATGAATATTTTAAGCTAAAGAAACAAAGGGAAGTCGATAATTCAATCAAGTTTCAAAGAAAAGTAATGATGGCAGCAATTACCGGCCTTGAATTTTTGAATAATAAATTTGATCCTTTTGATGTTAAATTAGATGGATGGTCAGAATCAGTAAATGAAAGTATTAATGATTATGATGAAGTTTTTGAAGAGTTAGCAGAAAAATATGGAGGAAAATCAGAAGTAGCCCCTGAATTAAAGTTACTTATGATGTTAGGGGGGAGCGCTTTTATGTTCCATTTAACAAATACAATGTTTAAAACGTCAATTCCAGGGATGGATGATATTATGAAACAAAATCCAGATCTAATGAAACAATTCGCAAAAGCCGCTGTTAATTCAATTGGTCAAGAAGGTAACACTCAACCAAGGACCATGAAAACAAATGTTCCACAACCTCAAAGAACTCAACCAAACAAACGTCCGCAACGTAAAGAAATGGATGGACCAGCAGGTATGGATGAAATTATGAATCAAATGAACTTTGATGCAGATAATATACCTGATCTAGATAATATTTCACTAATTAGTGGGGATACAGATAGAAAAAGCTCAAACAGTGGAATAACACTTAATCTATAAATCTTTTTTTAACTCATTTAATTCATTAATTAAATTATCAATCTTTTTATTTGTATATCCTTCCTCATTTAATGGTTGTTTATCTCCACTATTAAATAAGTCTAATACAATTGTAAATAATATTGTTAATGTTATTGAACAATAAATATCACGTGTAGCCATAAAGAATGCACAAAAAATAAATAACTTTTTTATCCATTGATTATTAATAAATTCTTTTTGTGAATCATCCAACTCATTAATAATAAACCTTCCTCCAATTGTAACTATAATCATCATTGTACCTATAAAAATCTTATTTTCATTTAATTCTTTTATAAAATTATTTATCATTATATTTATATTTATATTCTACAAAAAAAATATATAATATATTAATATTAAGTATTATGACAATTGCTGTAGGGGCTCCATTATCGGAAGTATTTGGACCAGATACAATTAAAATAAAGAAAAAAGATAAAAAAAAAAAGGATAAACAACAACATATGATTGACAAACATATTTATCCTCAAGAAATAAAAGAAACAATCAATATTTTTGATGATAATTTTCAAGGAGGATCAAATATTATGCCATATGGAACAATTGTTCAAGATAATTACCAATCAATACAAGATAATAACAATACTAGTCACCATTATGGAAATCATTTTCCATATGACCAATACACATTAAATGGTAATCGAATTCAAGAACCATCACCTCAACCTCCTCCGCAACAACAACCACCTCAACCTCCGCAACAACCACCTCAACCTCCTCCGCAACAACCACCACCTCAACCTCCTCCACAACCACCACCTCAACCTCCTCCACAACAACAACCACCTCAACCTCCTCCACAACAACAACCACCTCAACCTCCTCCGCAACAACAACCACCTCAACCTCCTCCGCAACAACAACCCCCTTCAGATGTATATAATATATCTCGAAAAGAATATATTGATTTTAAAAAGTTTCAAGGACAACAACACACTCAATTTATTAATAATCAAAAAGAAAAATCACAATTAATTGAATCCTTTTCAAATATTAATGACGATTTTAATGATGTATTACTATTTGGACTCATGGGTATTTTTTTCTTAATTTTTACCGATTATATCTATAAACTTGGGAAAAAATCATATTAAGTATTTCGATTTCTCTTTCATACTTTGTAAATCATATTCATTTGCGAATCCGCCATTTGGTTTATACTCATCAACTAACCTATAATTTCCACCTTGTTTACTCTGTTTTCTAATCTTATTTATCCTTTTCATTTCAGGCTTATTTATTTCCCACGAAATAAATAACCAATTTGGATCAATATACATTAATTTAAATCCATCCTTTTCTAAAGCATTAATAATATATTTTTTTAGATCATTAATATTATAAAGAGGCATACCAATAATAAACCCTGGTATATTGAAAAAACAATATGTCTTCTCTATTTTTGCATTATACTTAATACGGTTATGGATTTTTTTTAAGATATTATCAAAGTTTTCTAAACGTTGGATGTTTTTTTGATAAGTTGTTTCATAAAGCTTATTTATATTTAAGGAACTCATAATAAATATAATAAAATAATTTATGAAAATTAATACATTAATCCTTTCTGGTGGAGGAATTAATTGTATATCATTATTAGGTTCTTTTCAATACTTATTTGAAGAAAATATAATTCAAAAAAACTTTAAAGGTATTCAAACAATAATATGTGTATCTGGGAGTATAATAAATATTTTACCATTATTACTCAATTTTTCAATTGATGCAATTACTAAAATATTTTTATCATATGATAACTTAATGAATTATGATGATTTTAATATTAATGATATTTTTAATAATTTTGGACTCTATAATAATAAATTTATCAAAAATATGGTTGAAATATTATTAAGTCACAAAGGATATAATAAAAACTTAACACTTCAAGAATTATTTAAAATCACAAAAAAAAAAATTAATTATTAAAGTTGTTAATCTTTCACAAAATAAAATAGTATATATTTCCCATAAATCAAACCCTAATATTAAAGTCTCCACTGTATGTTGTATGACAACATGTATACCTATATTCTTTCAACCAATTCTATATAAGAATAACTATTTTGTAGATGGAGGTTTATGTGGAAATCTCCCTATAGATTATATCCATAATAAAACTAAATACAAAGATTATTTAGCAATCAATATCATATCAACGAAAGAAAAAAGTATTGAAACTTTCCAAGATTATTTATTATCTATATTTAGGACACCATTCTCTCCATATGATCATAGGAAAAACAAAAAAATAGTAACAATTCAAATGGATGAAATAGGATTAGATTTAAATAGTACAAAGGATAAAAAAACTCAAAAATATAAGCAAGGATATATACAAACAAAAGAACACTTTAATAATCAAACACAAATTTATTAAGGGCATCATGAGAATGAAGATCGAATAGATGGGCTTTTACAGGTGATACAATCTTTCGATAAGTTTCTACCCAAGACTCTCTATCTTGTTTCTCAATATAACGACCACCAAAGAAAATCCTCTTTTTTGTTTCTACCCATTTTTCTGGATCAGAAGGAAGACTATTACATTTCTTAGAAATACCAAGGGCAGTTGAATTAGATGCAATATTAAGGAATTTAGAAATCATTCCGTCGAGTTGTTTATCAATAATCTTCTTCTTCTTTTCGCGAAATAGCTTCCTTTGCCGACGGTTCATTTCTTTTTGGACTCCAATTTCATTATACTTATTTGTTTCTTTTTGAAGAAGACTCTTATAACGATTATGTAGGTCTTCTACATCTTTTTGTGAAAGATTCTTGTAATAAAACATATCCTTATTAATTTTTCCCTGAATATATTTTTCATATTCAAGGAAATTCATTCCATCCTTCAAAAATTGTGTCTGAAGTTGAAATAGTTTATCTTTCCCTGTTTCGGTTTTTTTCTTATGTTGAACATGAGTCTTCCTTGTCTTCTTACTATCAGAAACCCAATTTACACGAGACCTTCCACCTTGATTAGTAACCGGAAACATTTTTATTTTTATTCAATTATTAAAAAAAATTTTCAAATTTACAAAATTAATTTATTATTATTTATTTAATCATCATTTGGTTTGAAATTAAACTTTGGCTTATTTTTAGTACCATTCGGTAGATTATCAGCTTTCTTACCAATTAATAATCCATATTCAGTCTTTTCTTGATGTTTCAATAACGCAGTTTTTACTTCTCTTTTATCAGGGCGTTGTTTATTATTGTAACCTTCTTCATCACACCACCTTTCCCAAGAATCATATAACTCATCAAAAGGACAGAAATCTTCACATTCACAAATATCATCATTAATCCAATTAGCAATAATATCATTTGAAGTACGATATGCTTTTGTCATCTCTTTGACTTCATTTGGTGGTTTAGTACCCTCTTTATCATAGGCCCTATACTTTTCAAGGAGCTTAATAGCAAACAAGATTTTCCATGACTCCAATTTCTTAGAAAGTTGTTCGTCCGCTTTATACTGATATGGATTCGCAGGACAAGGGCGGGGTTGATCAGTAAACTTTGAAATATACTCAACAACTTCAATCCTCCTCCAAATACCTCCATCATTACCACCCAATTGAGGTAAATCATTACACATAAGAATAATCTTAAATTGAGGCTTAAATTGAGTTGTCTCTTTATACAATCCTCGAGTAGTCATCTTATCACCACCCGTCATTAACTTCAATTTACCCACATAAATTGTATCTGTTTTCTCTGGTTCTGACATCCATACAAATCTTGCTTGTTTAATACTCTCTAATTCAGGAGATGCCGAGGCAGATGACCCCTTTTTGGTTGTTAAATACCCTACATCCATTGAACGAGCATATTTACCCAATGATAATTCAATCAAGTCAACTAATTTAGATTTACCATTACCACCTGAACCCGTCCAAAAGTAAAACTTTTCTTCCCGTATTTCTCCAGATAAACAACTAGAAAGGAACCGTAGTGTATATTCTCTTACATCTGGATTAGGAAATACTTTTTCTAGAAAGTCGTTCAGTCCTTCATTTAAATCATCATAATCAGCTATCTCCTTTGATATATCAATAATTTCATCAATTCCAATGGGCATCATTGATTTAGGGATAGGAAGTGTAATTTCAGTAGATAAACTTACATAATCAGATGGTAGTCCTCCTCTAAATACACCCTTATTTAGATCGTATACGCCATTGTCAAACCCAACTAAGCTTTTTTTATCGTCTAATTTTTCAACAAACTCCTTATCATAGAAATATTCCTTACATTCCTTCATAATCTTATCTTTATAACCAGAGTCCTTTAATTTAATAATTACTTTACTACAATTCGCTACACGATTATTCATATAGAAATGTTGATCTGTCCCTTCCTCGGCTGTATTTGCTAATTGTTGATATTTATTCTGATAATGCATATATAAATCAACAATCTCATTTGATAACCGGGACCGTAACTTATGACCCATTTCAGTTACTTCCCATCGTCCACCAATTAATTCATTAAAATAATACCAAATATTATCCTTAATATTCGCACAGACAAACCTCGAATTAAAATAATGATAAATTACATTGGCAACATCAGCATGGGGTCCAGTAGACTTATCCCCACGAATACTAATCTCAACTAATTTTTCGAGGGAATCCCTCAACACTTTCTTATATTCTTCAGGATTATCCTGTTTCGCCCAAAAATGTAATGAAGCAATAGTTATTTGTTTGTTATTATTCCTTTGAAACCATTCCCATTGTTTATGACATTCAGTAGCATCATTGTACATACTCCACTTTTTACTAAATGCAATCCATGTTTGTAGAAGGTCTGATGAAATCCCGTGTAAACAGTATCCGATATCAATCCAATCTGTATAATTACTTGCCCTTTCTGTTGATAAAATCATAGTTAATTTCTTTGCAACTTCTATATCATGTTTCTGAGTGGCTGTAAGAACAGC
>MDTC01243297.1_pt1 | contig 15692 bp, 11 predicted proteins | sample 811181 | NCBI WGS metagenome assembly MDTC01 (sample SAMN05326644, study PRJNA326480) | marine metagenome | isolation source: seawater | place: Pacific Ocean: North | collected 2011
AAGCTTTGGGATTGGTCCGGTCGGCCGGTTGAAATTCGTTTAACAGCTTGTAAGAAGGGGAAATAATCGATATAGACTAAAGGCTCTCGGGGGATATAATCTTCGAGTCCTCACACAACGACCCTTTCATGAAGTCAATTTTCGTTCCTTCGGTTCTTTTGTGCGGGCTCTTTTCCTTTGCTCACGCCGAGCAAATCGTTTTTTCCGAGGTGATGTATAACCCTCCGGCGGGTGGGTATGAATATATTGAGGTGGAGAATCTGACGGTGACGCCTTTTGATATCGCGCTATGGGAAATGTCGAGCGGGGTGGATTTCACTTTCCCTGATTTCAATGCCGGAAGTTCCGATGCGGCATTTCTGAAGGCTTTTGAGCGGATCATTATTACCGAAACGGATGAGGCCACCTTCCGGGCGGCGTATTCCGTGCCGGCGAGTGTGCGGGTTTTCGGTCCCTGGACGGGTGGTCTTTCAAATGGCGGGGAGCGGATAACGTTGAGTAACAAGAACGGGGTGATCAAATGCACCTTGACGTATAATGACCGGGATATCTGGCCTTTGGCAGCGGATGGAGCGGGTCACAGTCTTTATCTGACCAATACCAGTTACGCCATCGACGACTATCGCGTTTGGAGTTCGGCGAGTCCGACGCCCGGGTCATCGGGAGCGATTGAGGCGGAAGAGGCCTTTCCTAATCCGGAGGTGAATCTGGCGACGGGAATTCCCTTTGTGAATTACGCTGATGCGTGGGATTTTAATGATCAGAATTTGGATCTGGGAACGACGTGGAAAGATTCGAACTACGACTACTCGCACGCTGGTTGGACTCTGGAAGGCGCGGGGGGGAATAACGGAGGGCTTTATGGATTTGAGACCTCCGTGCTTCCTGCTCCGGGTCTAAATACGGGCTTGCTCAATAGCGCGACCGGCGACAATCACATCACCTATTATTTTCGAAAGGAATTTACCTACAATGGAACAACCGCTGGAGCCACGGCAACGGTCGACGGGATTGTCGATGACGGCGTGTATTTTTATCTGAATGGCATTCCGATTGGTGGAGCGGGCGTCTCGGTCGGGGCGGGTTGGAAAGATACGGCTAGTCGCACGGTTACTAATGCCGCAGAAGAACTGGGGATGGCAAATAACAATGGGTCTGCTCTCGTGATGGGAACAAACGTTATTGCGGCCGAGGTTCACCAAACCAATAATTCCAGTTCCGATTGTGTCTTTGGCGCGCGTCTGAGTATCGCGGCCCCTTCCGCTCCGGGGATCGTGATCAATGAGGTGGTTCCTTCGGCTTCCGGGTTTGTGGAATTCTACAATCCCACTGGCTCGACGGTGAACCTCAATGGATGGTATCTGAGTGACGAGCCGGGCAACCTGACCAAGCATCAGATCTCAGGGACTTCGCCAATTGTTTCTTCGGGCCTAATGTCGGTAGGATTTACTTCGTCCAATCTGGCAGTCGCGGCAACTACGGTGGTTTATTTGACCGAGCCGGATGGCTCTACGATTGCCAATGCAATTTCGGCGGTAATTCCATTGGATGGTCGTTCGCTGGGTCGCAAGCCGGATGGGGTGGGCCCTTGGTTTCTGTTTACCCAACCAACCCAGAACGCTTCCAATGCCTCGGGTTCGAGTGAGGCCCAGGCCCAGATCAACGAGGTGAGCTTTAATGCGGCGGGAACCGCCGAGTGGGTGGAGTTGTATAATCCTTCGGCGACAAGTTTGAATCTAAACGGGCTTTTCCTGGCTAGCGAGAGTGACTTTTCTGACAAGCTTGCTCTGGGTAACAGCATTGGTGGAAATGGAGTCCTTTCGGTAACGACTTCGTTTGATGCTTCGGGAGACGAGCTGACGCTTTTCCTGATTGATAGCTCGAACAATGTCCTCGGGGCATCGGTTGTGCCCTATTCCGCGCCAAGATTTTATTCAGCAGCTTATCCGGATGGCTCGGGTGAGTTTTATGCCTCGACGACAGGGACTCAGAACGCCGCAAACAATCCGGATCGTGAGACAGCCATTGTGATCAATGAAATGATGGTCGATTCGCCGAGCAACCAACGGGACGGGGAATATATTGAGCTCTACAACCGAGGTGGAAGTTTGGTGGATCTCTCAGGCTGGCAATTTTCGCATGGGGTGGACTATACTTTCCCGGTGGGAACGACGTTGGCCCCGGGTGCTTATTTGGTGGTGGCTGCGAATTCTGGCTTCACCACCTCGGCTCATCCAGGAGCCAATATTGTTGGGCAGTATGAAGGACAGCTGGCCAATGGCGGCGAGCTTGTGCGTCTGGTCGATAGCTGGGGCAATCTCGCCGATGAAGTGCATTACAGCACGGGCGGACAGTGGCCAGCGTTGGCCGGTGGATTGGGAAGTAGTTTGGAATTGAAGCATCCCGACATGGATAATTCCAAGGCATCGGCCTGGGCGGATTCCGACGAATCGAACAAGTCGACTTTCGAAAGCTACTCACTGACCGAGCAATACCAGCAGTTGAGAACGAATGGCGGTGCGAGTGACTATGAAGAACTGCACATTCAAGCGGTGGGTGATGCTCATCTTGCCTTTAAGAACATGTCACTGACGAAGGGTGGCGGAAATATTCTCCCCAACAATGGTGAGGTCGTGGTGACCGGTGAATTTGCGACGACAGGATGGCTTTGCCAAGGAACGCATTATCAGAGCGCAATGGTGGGGAATGAATTTCATCTGATTTCCAATGGCCATGGGGACGTAAAGGCGAACCGTTGCGAGATTGATGTGACTCAGATTGCAGACAACGATATTTTGACGCTGACTTTTGATGCCCGCTGGGTTTCGGGCAAACCGACGGTACTTTTCCAGACCTGGGATCGTTCGTTCGGAGAGGTGTTCCATCTTCCGATTCCCAAAAATCTGGGAACAGCAGGAGCGGCCAACTCGGCGGCGATCGGTGCGGCCAGACCAGTGGTGAGTGGCCTCATTCACAGTCCGGCGGTTCCGACCAGTAGCGATCCCGTTCGGGTGACTGCGGAGGTGAGCGGCGCGACGGCGGTGAATTTGCGTCACCGCCTCGATAGTGCTTCGGCAAGTGGAACGTATCTTAGCACGACGATGTTTGACGATGGCGCGACTGGTGGCGATGAGGTGGCCGGCGACGGAGTCTATAGTGCGACCTTGAGTAATTACCAAAGTGATAATTCGATCGTGCAGTTTTATGTCGAAGCGATTTCAGCTGGAGGGACGACGATTTCTCCGCGACCTGCTCCGGAGAGTCCGGCGATGTGGGTGGTGGATAATACCACTCATCCGACAGACCTTCGGATGCAGCGGTTTGTGATTTCGGCCCGGGATGTCAGCGCCTCGGGTGGCTCGGGCGATTCGGCTACTTTCAATTATAAATTTCCGCGTCTTTCGAATCATTACTTCAACACGACCTTCATCGATGATGACAAGCGCATCATTTATAATAGTGAAATGCGCAAGAGCGGAAGTCCCTGGACCCGGTCATCCGGTTCCGACTTTTCTCGGATGAAATGGAAGCCGCCCGGCGACCGTCCTTTCCGCGGATACGCCAAGCGGGCTGTTGATAATGATGCCGGGGGTGGCCGGGCTTACCACAACCGGATCATTCGTTACTGGCTGTATCTCTTTGGTCATGCGGCCAACGAAAACGAATTTGTCAGAGTGGTGATCAATGGCGGAGGAGCTTCACTACGTGAAGACGTGGAGCCCAACTCGACCGATTTTCTCAAGCGGAACTGGGAGGATGGCGAGAAAGGGGAACTCTATCGCATTGACGACGATTGGTATATCCGGGATGACTGGGGACGTAATAACTCCAATGCAACCTGGCAGAACAAGGGGACGGGCGAGCCGGAACGTTACGCCGGGGAATGGATTAAGCGTTCGCGCGAGAGTGAGTATGACTATTCCTCCTTCGTGAACTGGGTGGAGTCAGTGGGAAGCAACAACTTCACGAGACCTGAAATCGAGCGCATGGCTGACATCGACATGATGGCGGCGAATGGAGTGGTTCGTGGGTGGGTCGATGATTGGGATACCTTGACGCGGAACAGGGGAAAGAACGGTTACTTTTTACGTCGGGCTTCGGATGGAAAGTGGATGCTGATCCAATGGGATTCCGACAATACCTTCGGAAATTCAGGAGCGGCCTTCTTTGGTAATTTGGCTGGAGTGCGAAATTTCTTCGACAAACCATATGTCCGCCAGAGAGTAAATTACTACCTCGGTGAAATGGTCGACAAATACACTGCAGGATCACCGCGACTGACGGCGTGGATGTTTGCGGAGGAGAATGCCTCGAATTCGTTCAGTATTAACGAGGCGACTTATAATAACTTTAACGCCGCCCGGATTTCCCGGGCACAGTCCGAGATCGGATCGAGTAATCTTGCCGAGACCTTCGACGTTACGACTGGGAATGGCAGCAGCACCTCGACGTCGGCTGACACCATTACCTTGAACGGAACCAGCCCGGTGGCGGCTTTCACAATTCATGTCGTAGGCCAGCCTGGTCTGGAGTGGGAATTCCAATCCCGCACGACCTGGACCTTGAGTGGGATTCAGCTCTTCCAGGGAGCCAATGTTCTCACCGTGCAGGCGGTCGACGCCAATGGTGTGGTTGTGGGAACGGAGAATTTCACGGTGAATAAATCGGGCAATGCTCTGCCCGTGGCGGTGCTGGATGCCGATCCGAGTTCCTTTAATCTCTCGGTGAATGATGCCTTTGAAATGGATGCCACGGGGAGTTTTGATCCGGAAGGAACGGCCCTGACCTTTGCGTGGGGAGTTTCGCCAGCTGCGGCTTTGACCAATCCCACTCCTTCGAGCGTAGAGCTGACCTTCAGCACTCCGGGATTGTATGACCTGACCCTCACCTTGACCGATGGCGATTCCGAACAGCGGGTGGTGACTCGTGAAATCGCGGTCTACCCCGAGTCGGGATGGTCGCCATTCAATGATGACGTGTTGAGTTCGAATTGGACACCGGAAAATATCGAAGTGCGTGATGGTAATTCACCGTCGGCTTCCTACAGCTTGCGAGATCTTCCCAATAATCTTCTCGTGAAAGTAGAGAGAGATGCCGCGCATCCTCTGACGATGAGTTCGCCGACGCACCCGATGATTTGGCGTGACCTGCCAGCCTCGGACGACTGGTCGTTCCACACCGACCTTGTTTTGGATTCGGTTCAGCAGGGGGACTTCTATTCTGGATTAATTTTCGAGTTGGTCGAGAATGGCACGACTGTTCGTTATGCCATCGGAATGGAGGACGGAGATTTTCTGAGAGTGAAGCGCGCGACAGGAGGGGGTTACGCTCAGCTTAACAGTATCAATTGGGACCAGGGCAGTGCCGTGATTCGAGGAAAGCGAATTGGAAATCAATTGATCTTCGAATACCGCTCCGAGCCGGGCGTGTGGGTGAACTTGTTGACCCGTGCGCTTTCGTCTCCTGCGACTGGAGTGAAGGGCGGGCTCTTTGCCGCGACCGATTCCTTGCAGGAAGTTCGTCTTGTCTTTGACTATGCCCTGATCGTCGATTCGTCGGTCATCAGTCCGACACTCGAGCACCTCAAAATTACCGAGCTCATGTATCATCCGATCGAGGGATCGACGCTTGAATTCATCGAGGTCCGCAATACGAGTGCGAATCCGTTGAGTATCGAGAATGTTTCGATTGACGATGGAAGCCCTGTTGGGGCACTCAGCATTGGAACTGTGACTTTGGCTCCGGGTGCCTATGGCTTGATTGTTGCTGACTCCCCGGAGTTTCAGCATATCTATGGCAATGGATTGAACATCGTGGGCGAGTGGGCCAACGGAGCGCTCTCGAATGGTGGTGAGGAAATCATTCTCCGGGATCCGAGTGGGAATGTCATTCATCAGTTCGAATATGATGACGATGCTCCATGGGCGGTTGCCGCTGACGGTAACGGACCATCGCTGGAAATCGTCGATGAAAATGGTGATCATAGTGATCCGGCCAATTGGCGTGCATCGTCCGTTCTCGGTGGAAGTCCGGGATCTGCGGCTGCAGTTGATAGTGATGGCGACGGCCTTTCGAATCTTCGCGAGAGTGCTGCCGGAACAAACATTCTCAATTCAGATAGCGATAGCGATGGTGTGAGTGATGGAAACGAGGTGATGGCCGGAACTGATCCGACTGATCCCGATTCCTTTTTCCAGTTGACCTCTGTCGAGGAAACGGGGACTCCCGGAGTGATTAGAGTGATTTGGGACACTGTTGCTGGTAAGGAATATGAACTTCAGCAGAGTGACGGACTCCATGGCTGGGTGCCCTTGACGACGGTCACTGCGATTGGGGATTTCACCAGCTACGACCATACCACGGGAGCGTCCAATAGCTTCTATCGCGTGAAAGTTCTTCCGTAGTCAGACTCGATGAGAGTGGTGTGCGCGGTGATCCTCTATCAGGGAAGGGTCTTGGCGTGCCAACGCGCAGTCGGCAAACCGGAAGGGGGAAAGTGGGAGTTTCCCGGCGGGAAAGTGGAAGAAGGGGAAAGCGATCAAGTCGCTCTTGCCCGTGAGATTGAGGAGGAATTAGCGATGTCAGTCTCTCCCGGATCAATGGTGAAAAGTGTTGTTCACGGAGAGATTGAGTTGTGGGCCTATCGATCTTGTTGGGACGGAGTTGAAATGGAATTGCGGGAGCATCAGGATGCGAAATGGATCATTCCTACCCAGGGCGACATGCTCGATTGGGCTCCGGCAGATGTCGCGATTTGGAAAAAAGTTAGGAGGACTTGTTTTCCCACAGCTTAAGCTGAAGGGCTTTGGTGGCGGCAGCCGTCTCGGCAGACTTCTTGCTGGGACCTTCGCCGGTGCCGAGTTCCTGGTTTATCCAGTTTACTGAGGCGACAAAGGTCCGGGAATGAGGCGGGCCCTTTTCGCTGGTGATGTTGTAGCGGGGAGCTTCGGGAGAAAGTTTCTGGAGGATTTCCTGAAGCTCGCCTTTGGAGTTTCCTTGGGTGGTGTCGGGATCGAGTTGTTCGAATTCCGGCTCTAAAATACGAAGGATGATTTCTTGGGCGGCTGCGAATCCGGCATCGAGATAAATGGCGCCGAAAAGTGACTCCATGGCGTCGGCAAGATTGGAGGCGCGCATTCGACCGCCGCTTCCTTCTTCTCCGTTGCTCATTTTGAGTTCCTTTCCGATTTCAAGGCGCACTGCGGTGGTGGCGAGTGCGGGTTTGGAAACGACGGAGGAACGAAGCTTGGTGAGAACTCCTTCCTGAAAGTCTGGATGGCTTTGGTAGAGGTAGTCGGTGACCGCGAGTTCAAGAACGGCGTCGCCGAGGAATTCGAGTCTTTGGTTGTCGGGCGGGGCGGGCCGGATTTCCGACGAGAGGCTGGGGTGGGAAAGGGCAACCTCGAGGAGAAATGGGTCTTTGAAATGATACCCTAATCGTTCCTCGATACTCATGACGCATGCCAAGCTGCCTGATGTCGGGCATTTCGAAAAGGAGGAAATGATTCTCGACTTAAGAAGTGGAGCTTGAAATTTCGGGGAGTTGGTATGAAAAGGTGGAGTGATTGAGGAACTGCGTGATTTGCTTGGTGAGGGGAAGGTAAGCGCCGTGGCGGAGGTGCTTGAGGAGCATGGCCGTGACCGGTGGAATTTTTCGCATCTACCCGAGGTGGTGGTCTTTGCGGAATCGCGTGAGGATGTCGTAGCCGTCATGAAATTTGCTTACGAACGGGATATCCCGGTCACGACCCGGGGTGCCGGGGTGGGCTATGTCGGTGGCTGTGTTCCGCTGCATGGTGGAATTGCGCTCTCGGTGGCACGAATGAATCGTATTACGGAGCTTGCCCCTAGTGACGGGGTCGTCGTGACTGAGCCGGGAGTGATCACGGGAGTTTTACACGACGCGGTGAGGGAGTTGGGTTGGTATTACCCGCCTGACCCGGCTTCGCTCAGAGAATGTTCAATTGGCGGCAATCTGGCGACCAATGCGGGTGGTCCGCGATGTCTGAAGTATGGGGTGACCAAGAACTATGTTCTTGGAGTCGAGGTGGTGATGGCCAACGGGGAGGTTCTTCGGGTGGGTGGGCGTTGCCACAAAAATAAGACCGGCTTTGACTTGCTTCACCTCTTTGTGGGAAGTGAGGGGATGCTGGGTGTCATTACCGAGGCGACCTTGCGGATCATTCCCCATCCGCAGGATCGCGCAATGCTGACAGCGACCTTTGCCGATTTCACAAAGGCCGCCGGAGCGGTGCAGGCGATTTTGAATGCGGGGCATCTTCCCTCGGCGTTGGAGATCACAGATCAATTCACCCTGAAGGCAGCACGGGCAGACCTGGGGGAAGATTCGCTGCCGGAGGGCGATGCGCATCTCATTTTGGAGATCGATGGACGGCGGAAGGCGATTGCCAGTGAGTTGGAAGAGCTGGAGAATCTCCTGAGTGGGGTCGGAGCCTTGTCGATTGAGGCTCACGGTGATGAAGAAGCTTGCGAGAAGGTCTGGCAGCTGCGCCGGGATTTTTCTAATTCTCTCCGGGCGACGGGCCTGACCAAGCTGAACGAAGACATTGTGGTGCCGCGATCCAAGCTGGTGGAGTTGGCGAACTTTGCGGCTGGTCTGGAGGAAGAGACCGGGATTCCGGTGGCTTGTTTTGGGCACGCCGGAGACGGGAATATTCACATCAATATGATGGTTGAAGATTACGATGACCCGGTGATTCGCGAGAAGGCAGATGGCGCTCTCGATATTCTCTTCACCTGGACTTTGGAGTCTGGCGGGGTCATCACGGGCGAGCATGGCGTGGGATTGGCCAAGAAGCGTTGGATCAAAGATGCCCTTGGGAAAGAGGGCTTTGAGGCCCATTTAAAGGTGAAAAGGGTCTTCGATCCGAAGGGCATATTGAACCCGGGAAAATTCTTGGATGATTGATCGATGGTTTTGGGCTATGGTCTCTCCCGCATGAAAAAATTGATGAAAGGTCTCGTCGTTGTTGGTTCCCTGGCTCTCGTATTTGGTTCCTTGGGTTCGTGTATTCCTCTCGCAGCGGGGGCAGCGGGTGGCTATTTTATGCATAAAAAAGGATACCGTTTTCAGTCTCCGGTGAAGAAAGGTGAAAAACCGGCTCCCCGGGCCGAGATGGTTGTTCCGGAGGGTTGATTTACGTTGTGAGAGCAGGGGGATTAGTGTTGGGTCTTTATCGAGATGGCAAGTTGGAACGACGACCGGCTTGAGTTGGCTCTTCGGGCTTCCCGGGAAGGGATATGGGATTGGGATTTGGAGAATAATTCCATCTACTATTCCGGTCGCGTGTTGAGGTTTTTGGGGTATCGACGCAAGGACGCCCCGAATCTTTTCGAAAAGCGGAAGGAGCTCATGGACGAAGCGTCGGTTGCCGAGATTGACGAGGCCTTGCGCCGGGTTTCTGAAGGAGGGGATGACTTGTTTTCCGCCGAGCCCCGGGTAAATACCCAAAAAGGTGGCTGGCGATGGTTTCGCCTGAGAGGGACGCCGGTGAGAAATGGCGAAGGTAAGGTAGTCCGCATCGTGGGAAGCGCGATTGAGATTTCCAAGCGCAAGCAGGCGGAGAGGGAGCTCAAGGAGGAGCGTTATTTAATCCAGACACTCATGGATAGTATTCCGATGAATTTGTATTTCAAAGATGTGGAATCACGCTTTGTAATGGCGAATCAGGCAACGGCCGAGAAAATGGGATTTTCATCGTCGGACGAATTGATCGGGAAGAGCGATCGTGATTTTTTTCATGAGGACCATGCCCAGGTGGCCCGTGAGATGGAGCGGGAAATCATGAATACCGGGAAAGGTGTTTATGATCAGATTGAGCATGAAAAATGGGATGACCGGGAGGATACCTGGGTGACCAGCACCAAGCACGCTTGGTTGGATCGCAGCGGAAAGGTGAAAGGGACTTTTGGGGTGACCAATGACATTTCCGACCTTATGCGGGCCCGCAATGAACAGGAGAAAGTTGCGGGAGAGCTTCATCAACAGGGGCTAAAGATCGAAGGGGAGCGCCAGCGGATGAGACTGATCATCGATAGCGTTCCGATGAATGTTTACTTTAAAAACCGGGATTCGCAGTTTGTGATTGTGAATCAGTCGTTGGCGGAGTGGGTGGGCAAAAGCCAGCCATCGGATCTCTATGAGAAAAGCGATCGCGACTATTTTTCAGAGGAACACTGGAGTGGGGCGGAAGCAGATGAGAAAGCAATTATCGGAAGCGGAGAGGCGATGGTGGGACGCGTGGAAAAGGAAACCTGGAGTGGCAAAGAGGATACTTGGGTGATGACCTCAAAATATCCTTGGCGTGATAATGAAGGGGCGGTGCTGGGAACATTTGGAGTGTCGAGTGATGTTAGCGAGTTGATTAGCGCCCAGCGCGAGATGACGGAAATGGCGGAGTCACTTCAGTCAAAGAATAAGGAAATGGAAGAAGAGCTGAGTCTTGCCCGCGAGGTGCAGCAGGCTCTGATTCCCGACGAGCTTCCCTCGATGTTCGTTCAATCGGAAGAGGGAGAGGTTAGTTTGATTTTTAAACACCTTTATCGCCCGGCCTCTGAGTTGGCGGGGGATTTTTTCGAAGTGCTGCCCCTTGAGGATGATCGAATGGGGTTCATTGTTAGTGATGTCATGGGCCATGGAGTGCGCTCGGCTCTGGTGGTTTCGATGTTGCGAGGCTTGATTGAGCAACAGGCTGGTTCAGCCAGCGATACAGCGGAGTTTATGACGGGGTTGAATGAAGGGTTAACGCATTTGCTCGAAGAGTCCGGTGTGGTGCTCTTCGCCACAGCGATATACGGAGTGATCGATTTGCGAAATGAGACCGTGCAAATAACCGTGGCAGGTCACCCTAACCCCATCGCGGTTTTCGAAGATGGAACCCGTCAACTGGCTCCTCCTGCGGAGGCTACCGGCCCGGCCTTGGGCCTGGTGCCCGGGTTTGAGTATGGTTCGGTGACCGCGTCCCTGCAGGGCCTTCGGCGGATCATTTGTTTTACCGATGGAATCTTCGAGGTGATGAATGAGTGGAAGGAGGAATTTGGCATCGATCACATGATTGGAGTGATCGAGCGCGGAGGTCAGTTGGAGCGGGTTCTGGAGAATTTAGTGCAGGCGGCTGAAGAGTTTGCAAGGCAGGGAGTCTTCGACGATGATCTTTGTTTGTTGGGGATGGAGGTGAGGCGATGAACGAATCAAGCGAACGTTTGGAGTTGGCTCTTAAGGCCTCGAATGAGGGGATTTGGGAGTGGGATTTGGTGAGAGGGACCATTTTTTATTCCAACCGGGTGTTGATGTTTTTGGGATATGGAGTCACCGGAGCTCCTAATTTTTTCAAAGATCCCGAAGAGCATGTTCATCCTGAGGACCTGAAAAAATTCATCAAGAAACGCGATCGGGTAATTTTGAAAAAAGGTCGCTTGTTCGCGATGGAGTCGAGAGTTCGGACCCGGAGCGGGGAGTGGAAATGGTTTCGGATGAGGGGGATTCCCGAACGGAATGATCAGGGTGTGGTTTTGAAAATGGTGGGAAGTCTGATTGATATTTCCAAGCGGAAGAATACCGAACTGGCCTTGGTGGAGGAGCGGGCGAGGATTGATCTCGTGCTGGAAAGTGTTCCGGTGAATGTATATTTTAAAGATCGGGAGTCACGATTTGTGCGGGCAAACAAGGCGACGGCCCTTCGGATGGGGGCGGGATCGGTTAAGGAGTTGGTTGGGAAGACCGACCATGACTTTTTCGAGAAGACGCATGCTGACGCTTCACGAGCCAAAGAACTCGAGATCATGGAGACCGGTTCCGAGAAAGTGGAGGAGTTAGAGCATGAAGTCTGGGAGGACCAGGAGGATACCTGGGTGCTCGTGACCAAGAAAGTGTGGCGCAATATGGAAGGTGAACTTCTGGGGACTTTTGGGGTTACCAATGATGTGACCGAGTTGATGAAAACGAGGGAGAATCTGGAGCGCGTGGCGGAACAGTTGCAGATTGTGAATCAGGACATCGATGAGGAGCGTAATCTTTTACGACTGGTGATCGATAACATCCCGATGTTCGTTTACTTCAAGAACTTGGAGTCCAATTTTGTTCTGGTGAACCAGGGAATGGCCGACCTTTGTGGGGAGAGTTCCCCCGATGATCTGGTTGGGAAGCATGACCGGGATTATTTCACCGAAGATTTGTTTATTGGGTCCCAGAGAGATGAAAAGAGGATCATGAAGTCGGGCGAGCCGATCGTGAATAAGCTCGAGGAAATTTCTTGGAAGGACAATCACAAGACCTGGTCGATGTCGTCGAAATTTCCGTGGTATGATCCTGATGGAAATCTGATCGGAACATTCGGGGTTTCGGGGGACGTCACCGAGTTGGTGCAAACCCGAAATGATCTCGCCAAGATTGCCGGAGATTTGGCGAGGAAGAACGAGGCGATGGAGGAAGAATTGAGACTGGCCCGTGAGATTCAGCAGGCGGGAGTTCCGAAGAGTTTGCCGGAGATTGATGGCGGTGATTGGAAATTGAAATTCCGGCACATTTATCAACCGGCCACGGATCTGGCAGGTGACTTTTTGGAGGTCAAAAACCTGGGCGATGGTCGGGCGGGATTTTTGGTTTGCGATGTGATGGGGCACGGGGTCCGGGCTGCCCTGATTGTTTCGATGTTACGGGGTTTGGTGGAAAAGCAGGGAGGGATTGCAGGGAGTCCGGGAGAGTTTCTGGCCGGACTGAATGATGGCTTGTCCCATCTTCTCGGAAGGATTGGTCTGACGATGTTTGCGACGGCTTCGTATGGTGTGGTGGATTCAAAGAAAGGCGAAGTGTGCCTGGCTTCGGCAGGTCATCCTTCGCCCATTGGGAAGATTTCAGGGAAGGTCGAAGTGCTCGAGTTTGCCAAGGGAGCCAAAGGGCCAGCTTTGGGAATGTTGCCAGGGATGCCCTATGGAGAAATGGTGCTTCCTTTGGCTGGTTTGGAAGCATTGTGGTGTTTCACCGACGGGTTGTTTGAGGTGCAGAATGGTTCGGATGAGGAATACGGGGTGGGGAGAATGAAGGAGATCTTGGCATCTGAACTCGGTTTCCGGATCATCGACTTGGTCGATGATGCACGGAAGTTTTCCGGGGGGAGAGGATTTGACGACGATGTGTGCCTTTTGGAGTTGGAAGTCTCGCGCAAGGCTTGAGCTTCCCGGTAGCTGTGCTACACGCATACCATCTTGAGTGAGCGAGTTGCAATTATGACCTCCGGCGGCGATGCTGCGGGGATGAATCCGGCGGTGAAATCGGCGGCCGAGTATGCCAAAAAATGCGGCATGGAACCCTACCTCGTAGAGTGGGGATTGCGTGGGCTGATTGAAGGCTGGATCCACGCAGCAACATCAGAGCGTCTCTCGGGAATCTTGCATCGCGGAGGAACTGTTTTGGGCTCGTCGCGTTCGAAGCGCTTTTTTGAGTATCAGTTCAGGAAGAAGGCTTTCGAAAATCTCGAGAAAATGGGGATTTCGAAACTGGTGGTGATCGGGGGAGACGGCTCGTTCAGTGCCTTGAATCAATTTCACGCAGACTTCGGGGTCCCTTTCGCTGGGATCCCCGCGACGATTGACAATGATATTCCCGGGACGGATTACTGTCTCGGGGTGGATACGGCCCTCAATATGATCCGGCAGAGCGTTGACTGTATTCGAGATACCGCAGCATCATTTTCCAGAGCTTTTGTAGTCGAGACGATGGGACGTCATTGCGGATATCTGGCGATGACCAGCGCGTTGGCGACCGGGGCGGAGATCTGTCTGGTTCCAGAAATCAAATACGATTTGGATTCCATCGCTGAAAAGATGCGTTTGGAGAAAGAACAAGGTCGTCGGTATCTTCTAGCGATCGTGGCGGAAGGGACGGGCATGGGCGAAAGTCTGACCCGGTGGATGAACGATGCGCTGGGTATGGACGCTCGCCTGACCGTACTGGGACATGTGCAGCGGGGTGGATCTCCGACTGTTTATGACCGGATCATGGCCTTTAAATTTGCGGTGGCGGCTATTGATGCCCTCTCTGCCGGAAAGACCAACCAGGTGATTGTTTTCAGAGACGGGACTTTTGGAAATATTGCTATCGGTGAGATTGCCGACATCAAGCACCGCGTTGATGCCAATTTGATCGAGCTTTGCGAAGGCTTGAGTCGTTAGGGTTCCAAACGGGAGTCCGTTGTGTGATCGCGGAAATGGGATGCCGTGATTAGAGAAACCGTCTATGAAAACACGGTTGTTGAAATTGTGGTGGGAGTAGCGAATAAGTGCTCTGGTCTTTGGGCTGATGATTGTTGCGGTGAAGCCCGTTATTGCTGACCTCAATTGGGTGCCGATCGGGTCGATGAACCCGGCCATTCTGGAGGGTGAGTTGATTTATGTCGATAAGGTGGCGTGTGACTTGCGCGTGCTGTTGTCCTTTGACTTCAACAACTGTTTCAAACCAAGGCTGTTCCGCTTTGGCGAGGCGCTTCAATAGTCGCGATCGAGTAGGTAGTGGGCGATCGCTTCGAGGCGAATCACCTTCTTTCCGAAAACCGAGAGAGTTGCGAGTGCCTTTTTAGTGAGGCGCGCGGCTTCTTTTTTGGATTTATCCAGGCCAAGAATGGACGGGTAGGTGGCCTTATTGACGGCTTCGTCTTTGCCAGCCGTTTTGCCGAGTTGTTCGGTTGATTGAGTAACATCGAGAATGTCGTCGATGACCTGGAAGGCGAGACCGAGATTGTATCCGAAGTCGGTGAGGGCTTCGAGCTGTTTCGGAGTGGCGTTGGCGGTCATGGCGCCAAGGCGGAGGGAGGTGGTGAGAAGCGCGGCGGTTTTGTTTTCGTGAATACGAATCAGCTGCGCCTTGTTGAGATCTTTGCTTTCGCCTTCGAGATCGAGCACCTGTCCTCCGATGAGTTTTTTGGATCCGCCGCAGATCGAGAATTCGAGGAGAAGATCCATGAGGGAATAGCGTTTTGTCGGAGGGGTTTCGGCCAGGACAGTGAAGGCCTCGGTGAGCAAGGCATCGCCGGTGAGAACAGCCATGCCTTCGCCATAGACCTTGTGAGAGGTTGGTCGGCCCCGGCGTAGGTCGTCGTCGTCCATCGAGGGAAGGTCGTCGTGCACGAGGGAATAAGTGTGCATGATTTCCACCGCACAGGCCGGACGGAGGGCGTTTTCAGCTTCACCGCCACAGGCCTCGGCGGCGGCGAGGGTGAGAATGGGTCGGAGTCGCTTCCCGCCGGCGAATACGGAGTAGCGCATGGCCTGGTGAATGGTCCGGGGGCGTTCGGTGGCACGGGGGAGAAAGGCGTTCAGCGAATCATCGATGAGGGATTGCTGGTTTTTAAGATAGGCTTCGAGATCGGACACGGGCCTGTTTTAGGAGGGGAATTGACGAAGGCCAAACTCTAAAGTCGACGGAATGTCTGCTAGACGTGGGCGATTCAGGCCGTAGCTTGACTTCATGAAACTCAAATGCATCTTTGCATGGCTGGCTTCGGCGCTTGCCCTCTCGGCCGCTCCATTGAAGTCAGGAGACGGCCTTCCCAAGCTGGAGGGGAAAAACCAGGACGGGAAAGTGGTGAAATTGGAAGCGGAGAACGGCCACAAGTGGCTTTTGATTTTCACCTACCCGAAAGCCCTGACCGGGGGATGAACCAAGCAGGCGTGCTCGG
>MDTC01181649.1_pt1 | contig 15690 bp, 10 predicted proteins | sample 811181 | NCBI WGS metagenome assembly MDTC01 (sample SAMN05326644, study PRJNA326480) | marine metagenome | isolation source: seawater | place: Pacific Ocean: North | collected 2011
ATCTGCTACGGTTGTTTCATTCAGCATGACAACTGTAGCGCCGGTAATAAGCAGGTTTCCTTGATGGTGTTTCATCTCCATAGAGGGGGGGTGAGAGTAACTACTCAATGAACTCTCGCCTTTCCTTCATCGACGACGCGCAGCCTTTGGGCGAAATGCGTCGCATACGGAATCAACCGTATCGATGTACGGGCCACCAATGAGGTCCACGCAGTAAGGGACCGCCCTCCAAACTTCGTCGATGGTCTCTCGAATGGATTTTGGTCGGCCGGGTAAGTTGAACATTAAACACGAGCCACGTATTCCACCTATTTGCCGGGAGAGGATTGCCGTTGGGACATACGAGAGAGATATCGACCGCATCTGTTCTCCAAAGCCGGGCAGAATCTTTCCACACACCGCTTCCGTTGCTTCTGGTGTCACGTCGCGTGGTGCAGGACCCGTTCCACCGGTTGTCACTACGACGTTGCAGCCGTGCCGGTCAGAGAGTTCGATGAGCGTCGATTCAAGAGTCGATTGGTCGTCCTTAACACATCGGTAGTGAACCACTGACGGGCTGGCAAGGGCTTCTTTGAAGAACTGAAGGACAGCCGGGCCCCCTTCATCGATGTACTGTCCCGCGCTCGCTCTATCGCTCACGGTGACGATTCCAAGGATGACTTTTTCACCGCAATGTCCGACAGTGCCTGAAAGGTGGTGGGTTTCTTCCATGTACGCTCACCAGTTATTGGTCGCCGTACTTGGCTTGGATGTTTGCGTGGAAGTTATCAAGCAGGGTATCTTCGAATAATTCTGTCTTTCGTCGCATCTTGGTCGAACGGATGTGCAGGAATGCAGCACCGATGAAGACGATGATAATCAGCGGGATTACCGCTTCTAACTTGTACTGATGCATGAATTTGACAATACCTTCTGCGGTGTAAGCCCACGTAATCGAGGCGATTGAACCACCAATGAGCGTCGCAGAAAGCACGCGCATGAAATTCATTCGAGATAACAAACCGAGCATTGCTCCGACCAAGACCCCCGACGCCATGAATGGAATCCAAACGAAGACAATCAACCCCCAGAATCCCCATTTGTTGATCATCTCACGCTTTTCATTGGCCATGTATTCGACCGTCGAGAGTGTGTCTCCGAGTAATTTTGTTTGCAGCATCTTTCCGCCGAAACCGTCTTGTTTTGCAACAGCAACAATTCGTTGATCGTTCTTCACATCGCGCTCAACTCGCCCCGCACCAGCACGCTCTGAGAGGGTTGAAACCTGATTGCGGGTTTTGACGACCAGTTCTTGTGAACCGAGAAGGTCTGCATTTCGATTGGCGATGAAGCGATGCAGTTCGGTTTGAATGTCGTCGCTGGTTTTCTGGAAACGGAAGTAAGCAAAGCGTTGGGTCGGGCGGAAAATGACCGATACGAAAATCACTCGGTCGTCGCTTGTCACGACCGCAGCTTCCATGTTGAGGTCGTTTCTGCGGGCGAAAAACAGTTCGAGGCTTTCTCGGACTTCGTCTTCGACTCTCGATAGCGTGTGCAGTTCGGAGAAGAAATCAGCATAATTTGGTTCATCATCACCTTCCGTGTGTTCCGCAGATGTGCCGATTCCGACGCCCGAATCAAAGTCAATTGCTTGATTGACACCGATTGTTCGAACGGTTAATTGCACGGGCTTGAACACTCGAAAGATTGCAAATTCTTCAAGAATTTCGCGCAGGACTTCAGCTCGGACATCTTTGCTGTCTGATAGCGTTGAATCGGTATTTTTGTACGGTACCATGATGTCAATTGACAAATCCCTCGGCTCAATTTTGTACAACTCCCAATCAATGTCAATACTCAAACGGTTCGCAGTTTTGGTAATGGTATCTTCTACAAGTCGAGTGATGTGCAGTCGAGAGAGGATATCGTCACTGTCCTGATGGTAGACTTTGTACATTAATGGATAGATGACAAGCAGGGAAATAATCGAAAGTGAGAGAGATGAGAATGCCATCCACCATGCAGGGATTCCAGCGGCACCACCTGCAAGCATAGCCGTTTCACGTCCTCCACCGAGTTCCGCTCCGATCAGAACATAGCCCCAGTTACCAAGGTCTTGGATTCCCCAGCATGAACGTGCTCCAGTTTCGGTCAACCTGACTTGATGCTTCGTTTCATCATCGATGAAAGGAAGGAAAGCGAAGGTTTGCTTTGAGATATCAAGTTCAAATTCTATGTGCTCGTAAAGGGTATCCCCGCCTTCAACAACACTGGCGTTTGAAATATCTGATTGGTTGTAGACAGTGATAGAGAAATTGAGGTCGTAGTGCCCTTCTTCGAGTTCATCGAATGGTGCAGAGAAGTAGATTCTTCCCGGAGAATCTCCTTCGGAGTCCTCAATAAACTTGATTCGATGATCGGACTGACTCCACTGGGCTTCACCGTTCTCAGGAATCAAGTCAATCGTGTAACTGCTCATTCCGTAGCCGGACGGTAGGTTGTATCCATTCATCGAGAAGTGTCCTGCGTCTTCGTTAGGGAATATGTGAATCCAAGGTTCATCGGTGATTTCTTCACATTCACCACTGATGTCGAGGAAGGTTTGGGATGCAGAGTGGTCAATTGTGGTTGAATTTCCGAGTGCTCCAGAGGTCATCAAAAAAATAAGAAGCGCGTAGATAATACCGTAGAGAATACCGCCAGCAAGAACGAAATTCTCTTTCTTGGCTAGGAAACTGCGACCTGAATCTCCACTACGGCGGTTGCGTATTTCGGTTAGTTCTTTGCTAACCTTATCTGACCCTTTAACCTCGGGCTCGGAGTGCTCAGAGGCTTCGGTTTTTCCATGCCCCGCCTCGCCCATGGTTAGAGCAAGAGGTTTTACCAAATGAACCCAACGATGTAACTTCGTCGAATAAGTGGTTAAACTCGTCTTTCGCGTAGCGTAAATCGAGCCGCATGAACGGTGGTGAGGTGGTGGGTCAGGCCGGACTTGAACCAGCGACCTCGGCATCTTCAGTGCCGCGCTCTCCCAACTAAGCTACTGACCCTCGGATGTCGCAGAACCCCTGCCATATCAATGCTTTCGCCCTTGAGATATGCGATTTTGAAGAGTAGAAATCTCATTCGATACCTGAAAGAATTACTTTTTGGGCTTCAAACAAAGCATCCAATCCGCCATCAGCACGGCTGAGTAAGGCCATGAGTTCTTCTCCAGAGAAGGTTGATTCCTCACCAGTGCCTTGGATTTCGACATACTTTCCGTCACCTGTTTTGACCACGTTCATGTCAACATCAGCGTTTGAATCAAGCACGTAATCAAGATCGAGGAACACTTCACCATCGATGAGGCCGACTGAAATCGCTGCAAGGTCGTGAGGAATTACTGAGTTTTCGTGGTTTTCTCGTTCGGTTTGCGAAAGGGTTGGTGGCGTCCACCCACTCTTGCGCTGGTCTTCAGTTGGACGCAGGTCTATCGGCAAACAGACTCCTTGTGCAATCAAACGTCGGACCGCTAATCGCAGAGCGATATTGGCAGCGGTAATCGAAGCGCATCGAGTTCCACCATCGGCGTTGAGTACGTCGCAATCGACGTTCAAAGCAATCGGGCCAAGTGCCTCTAAATCGACAGCTGCACGGAGTGAACGGGCGATGAGTCGTTCGATTTCTTGTGTGCGTCCTTTTGCTCCACGTCGCTCTCTGCGGAATCTTGAATCAGTTGAACCCGGTAAAAGTGAATACTCTGCATGCACCCATCCCTTGGATGAATCGCGGGGAAACCAGCCTGGTAATCGCGCTTCTTTGGTACAGCACACGAGAATTACAGTGTCGCCTTGGCGGTAGAGAATCGATGCGAGTGCGTTCGGAGTGAAATCAATTTCAACCTCGACGTGTCGCATTTCGTGTGCTTCTCGGTCTGTCTTGAACTCTGACTTGAATTTGGCCATACCTCGGCCAGCACCTCCTCATCATCAAGTCTTCTCTTTGAAACACTCTTGGAAAAGTGCCCGCACATTCAAGAATACCGTGTCTTTGGGTCAATCATGGGGCCTACCAAAGTTGCAATCTGTGGTGTGGCACGAACGCCTATTGGGAAATTCATGGGTGCTCTATCAAGCCTCAGTGCAGTTGAACTCGGTGTCTTAGCAGTCAAGGAAGTGTGCAATCGTGTTGGAATTGATGCTGATACTGGCGTTGATGAAGTGATTTTTGGGCAGGTGCTTCAGGCAGGTGCAGGTCAAAACCCCGCTCGCCAAGTCGCCCTTGGTGCAGGCCTTCCGGTCACGACGCCGTGTGTAACCATCAACAAAGTCTGTGGAAGTTCGTTGAAAGCTGCAATGATTGGTGCCAACAGCATCCGTGCAGGAGAATATAATGTGGTCATTGCAGGTGGAATGGAGAGCATGTCCAACGCTCCTCATCTCCTCATGAACCATCGTAAGGGTTCGAAAATGGGCAATTCTTCGCTGGTTGATTCAATGATTCATGATGGATTGTGGGATGGATACAACGACCTTCACATGGGTAATACAGGCGAAACAATTGCCAATGAATGCAACATTTCTCGCACTCAGTCCGATGAATACGCTGTCCGCAGCCATCAGCGAGCATCTACGGCCCAATCGAACGGATGGTTCGATTGGGAACGCTTCACCATCGAAGTCCCCCAGCGTCGTGGCCCTGCTCTTGAAATCTCGGAGGATGAAGGTATCCGGTCTTCAACCGACCTTACTTCATTGTCAAAACTTCGTCCGGTCTTCCAGTCTGAAGGACAAGTGACTGCAGGAAATGCGAGTACATTGAACGACGGAGCGAGCGCCATTGTATTGGCCAATGCTGACTATGCGCTCTCTCAAGGCTGGGAAGTTATTGCTTATATCGAAGATTACTGTACCAGCGGAGTAGCACCAGAACGGGTCATGAGCGCACCAATACCAGCGATTCAAACGCTGCTTCAACGCAACAGCTTGGATGTTTTGGACGTCGATGTTTACGAACACAACGAAGCATTTGCATCTGCCTCCTGTGCTGTTGCTCAAGAGATTGGTATTCCGGATGATCGTTTTAATCTCCACGGTGGTGCAGTGAGTCTCGGCCATCCGCTTGGTTCAAGCGGTACTCGTTGCCTCATGACCATGCTAGGAGTGATGCGCCAAAACGATTTCAATTCTGGAATTGTAACCCTTTGCCTCGGAGGGGGCAACGCTGTTGCAATGCTCGTTCGGCGCGGCTGAAGCCCGCCTTGAGACCAGTTTTTCACCCAGTTTCCGACTGTGGGTATCAAATAGGGTCGTGCGACGGCCACAGATGGAGTGGGAGCATGGTATCGTTCAGTGACCTAGGAATTGAACCTGCTTTGGTCAATGCTCTGAACAAGCAGGGTATCACTGAGCCCTTCGAAGTACAGTTGGAATCGATTCCAGATGGGATGCTCGGCAAGGACGTATGTTGCCGTGCCCCAACTGGCTCGGGCAAGACGTTAGCGTTTGGTTTACCTCTGCTTACTCGAACCGTTGAAGCAGAACCTCGACGACCCACCTCGTTGATTCTTACGCCGACCCGAGAACTTGCCGAGCAAATTTTTAACGTTCTTGACCCCCTTGCCGCCGAAGTCCAACTCTACGTACATGCAATCTACGGTGGAGTGTCCTATACCAAACAATTCCGAGCACTCGACCGAGGCGTCGACGTGCTGGTCGCATGTCCGGGGCGCCTACTCGATTTGCTTGAGCGAGGCGCAGTATCTCTGGATGATGTCGGGGTTGTTGTTCTTGATGAAGCAGACAGAATGGCTGACATGGGTTTCATGGAACCGGTCTGCAAAATTCTCGACCAGTGCAAAGCAGATCGGCAAACGATTCTCTTTAGCGCCACGCTCGATGATGAAGTCGCAGATTTGGTACGAGATTACCAAACCAATCCCGTGACCATTGAAGTTGGTCCAGAAGAAGTCACAATGGAAAGCATGACGCATTTCTTTTGGCTTATTCCGAATTCCAAAAAGTCTGCAATTTCTGCCGAAATCATTCGCAAGTGCGGGCGCACCATTATTTTCTGTCGCACTCGAATGGGCGTTGATCGTGTCGGTGATGAAATGCAGTACGAGGGAATGGCCATTGAAACGCTGCACGGTGGTCTATCCCAACGGCAAAGAGATGGCGCTATGAAGCGATTCCAACACGGTGAATGCATGGCACTTGTTGCCACAGATGTCGCAGCTCGAGGGATCGACGTCCAAGGCGTCAACTGCGTTATTCATTACGACCCTCCTGAGAATGGGAAGGCGTACAAGCACCGAAGTGGACGGACGGCTCGAGGTGGTGCGTCCGGAGTCGTCATTTCACTGGTCCAACGACCCCAGAAAAAGATGTACAATCGCATTCAGCGGGACGTCGGTATTCACGTTGAGTTTTCACCTCCGGAATTCACTGACCTACCCGAATTTGAAGTGGAATTCATTGCTGCAGAGCGCCGACAACGTTCGAATCGAAACGATTCCAGAGGCGGCGGCGGAGGCTACCGAGGTGGCGGCGGTGGCGGCTACCGTGGCGGTGGCGGTCGAGGAAATTCAGGCGGCGGTCGTGGTGGCGGAGGCTACCGTGGTGGCGGCGGTGGCGGTCGAGGAAATTCAGGCGGCGGTCGTGGTGGCGGAGGCTACCGTGGTGGCGGCGGTGGCGGTCGAAACAACAACGGCCAATCCGGAGGCTCGAGCGGGGGTTCATACCGCGGAGAAGCCAGGGGCCAAGGATACAAGCCCAGCAACAAATCAAGCAAAGGGTACCAAGGTGGAAAAAAACCTCAAGGTAATCGATTTGGTGGGAAAAAGAGTGGATATTCGAGAGACAGAAAGTGAGCATCACTCTTCTTCACTCTTGATTGCTTTGACTGGACTGAAGACGCCCACGTCTTCGATAATGTCACAAGCGCCGGGAAGTACTGAAAGTACATCGTCGGTCATCAAACCGGTGTTCTTGTAAATTCTGTTCGCAAGTTGTTCTTTCTTTGTCATGCCCGGTCGGAGAACTGCATAACGGTTGCAAAGGCTGCGGATGGTGTCCGGAAGCCCTCCCATCAAAAGTGGAACTCCGTTCACAGCCACAATTCCTACAGCCAATTGAACATCGAGGTCCTTGAACCACTGACGTTGTCCTCGTACGATGAACGCCCCTTTTCCAACGAATTCTCCTGTTTGTGCAGTTTTCGACACCTGTGCAGGCTTGACTGAATACACAGTTCCGTGTGCACCGCCACCTGCCCACGCACGGCTCCAACACAGGGCCAATGTGGCCGCTTCCTCGAGTTTTTCGTCGGTGATTCGCTCATCGCCAAGTTTGTCGATCAAGCGAAACGCAGGGACGTCTTCAGGGATATGTGCTGGCTTGTGTTGGTCAATCGCAAATCCCTGCGCAGCACGTAAACTGCAACTCGGGGCACCGTGAAGGTCAGCGTGCAGGTAGCGGTCAGAGCCTGAGAGGTGTTTTTTGACAATGGCATCGTTGCCCTTTGCATCTCGTCCACCCACTAAGAGATGGCCACCAGAAATCATGCTCCATCGGTGATTTTCAAACCACAATCGCTTGCTGCGTTTCACCTTGTTTAACTTCCCACTGGCCTGTTGCTTTCGTTCTTTCTTCACGGCTCGTTGCAGCTGGAGAACCGTGTCTTCTAAAGCTTCAACAGCTCCCTTAGTTTTGTCTTTCTGTTTACGGGCCGCTTCGAAATGGCGTTGCGCATTCTGATGAACGGTTTCATCAAGTGAAAGTGTTGCTTGAGGCCCTTTAGGCTCCTCGTTTTCGTTCGGTAACACGGTTACAAATGTTCGCTCGGCAGCATTAAGCGAGACGATCCACGGTACCTGTTTTGAGTCCTTCTTGACTTGTTTCCAGCCTTTCTGTTCGATGGCTTGATTCATTTGGGTTAACAAACTTTCAACGTGCGTCCAATTGTTTTGGATGGTGTGGCCAAGCAGTTGCTGCTTCTCGATTTTTTTGGAAAAGCCTTCCAGAGCTTTTTCTTGCTGGTTTTTTCTTCGTTCCAATCGTTCCACATCGGTTGAATGTCCTCTACCGGGAGCAGCGATGTCCAATTTCTCAGCTTCACGACGTGCAAGTGCCATTGCATCATGCGCTCCTTTCCACGCATCAACAGCAAAGCACAGACTTGGGAATTCAACCGTTGCCATCCCGGTATGTGACGGCAACAAGGTTGGTGTTGCTTCAGCAGCATGCTGTTCATAGAAGCGGTCCCGTAGGCCATCTGGTGCGAACTCACTGGCCTGTTGCTCAAGCGATTCAACGTCCATCTGGTCATTTTTTTTCAGCACTATGTAGCCGTTCTGGCTTGCGTCAAGGTCGTTCAGCAGCGTGTTGAGTGCTTGGTGTATCTTCGAAGCATCGGCATTTTGAGTGTCAATGTTTGGCTCAATCCCTGCCAGTGAACAAACAGCATTGGCGTGTGTTGCACCAAGATTGACCTTGCCACCAAGCGTTGAAACGAGGTCTCTGTCTGAATGTTCGAACATCTGCTGCAATGCTTCGACGGTGAGTTGGTAGGGGTCGACTGCTTCAGGTGGTGGCTGATAGACGATTCCCTTTTTCAAAGTCCGGCCGGCGTATGATGCGTGGGTCAATGGTTGTATTATGACGTTCTCGGCATCGGTGAGGATGATGTTTCCATCACGAAAAACTTCGACATAGAGGTGGTATTCGCCAAACTTTGTGTCGAAATCGAAACACAGGACACGATCAAAACCGAGTTGATGGACGCCGGTGAATCGGGCATTCTTCAAGTGCTTGCGTAAAACCATTGCAAACGGGGGAGGCGTCATGGGCATTGGACGGTCACGGTTCGAGGTGTAGATGCGAGAACCTCGAACAAGTACGAGGTCAAATTGATCGATTTCTTTTGGATTGATTCGCAGTACAATTTGTTCATAGTGAGGCATGTAGGCCTTTTTCACGTATGCACTGGAAAACGAACCCAGTTCACGGGCGACTGCTCGAAGGTCAAAACTCGACATGCTCGCTTTCATAGGTTCGCCCTCCAAACCGGACCATTGGTTGACGCCTCTTGAATCCTACTTGAACCGAAGCAGCACCTTTCCGGTATTTTTCCCATCATGGATGTACTGGTGCGCATCAGCAATGTCTTCGGCATCAAAGACCGAATCGATAATCGGCGCTAATGTCCCACTCTTGATGCCTTTCAGTATGCTGTTGAGTTGTTCAACCATCACCTCTTGATTTTTCCATGTACCCATGTGAACTCCAAAAACACCTCGGTTACGAGACATTAGGCGCAGGGGGTCGAAGCGAGGAGTTTTCCGCCATGCGAGGAAACTTTTCAGCCATGAACGTTTTGAATGCGGCGCAACTGCCGACATTCCAAACGTGTAGAGTCGTCCACCCTCTTTGAGCACAGAAAGGGAGCGTGTGAGATGCTCTCCACCGATTGGGTCAAGAATATGGTCCACGCCTTGTCCATCGGTTTCATTTTTGATAATCTGCACAAAATCTTCTGAATGTCGGTCGATTGCACGCCCGCCAAGTTTTTCGATAACAGCGTGTTTCGCACCCGAGGAAGTGGCCCACACTTTGGTCACGCCTGCAAGTTGGCACAATTGTAGTGCCGCCGTTCCAACGCCTCCAGCCCCACCGTGAATGAGCACAGAATCATCCTTGTTCATGTGGCCAAGGTAGTGTAACATGTGATGGGCGGTTAGGTAGGTCACTGGAATTGACGCCGCAACATCCAATGGGACCTCGTCTGGAAGGACCATTACCCTCTCGTGGTTGGATACAACATGGCTTGCTTGTCCACCATTGGACATCGCAGCAACGACCCGTTGACCAACTTTCATATTCGATACATCTGCACCAACAGCATCGATTGTCCCACTGATCTCGTAACCCGGTGTGAACGGATAGGGTGGCTTTGGATTGTAGAATCCAAGGCGCATCAAGAGGTCGGCGAAATTAATTCCCGCATACTCGACCTTGATTCGAACCTCATCCGCATTTGGTACGGGCATTTCCATTTCGACCAATTTCATGACCGAGGGTGAACCGGCACGGGTGATGATGATACGGCGAGGCATAGCCGTTCCAATCGATAGTTGGCTTCAAGTGTTCTCTATGAAACAGTCCAGCAGTCGAGTTGTTGCTTCAAAGTTCCAGCTCGCTCGTGGGACATCAAATGCGAGAGGGTTTGATCCATTGCCAAGCCAGGATGAGCATTTGGAGTATCAGCATAGGCGATTTCGGTAATATCTGCGAGTGATTGCTTTCCAGATTGAACGGCGTCAAATACGGCTTGGTGCCGCGAAGAGCGGTGGTTGATGTAGTGGTCGAATACTTTACTCGGTAGTGCGATAACGGGGCCGTGACTTGGAAACAGGAGGTGGGCATTGAGTGCCTTGAGACGCTGCAATTGTTCAATGTAGACGTTCATGTCGCCGGTATGTGGCGGAATCAAAATGGTTCCAATCCCAGCAACCATGTCTCCTGCAATAATGCCAGCTTCACCAAACAAGCAGACATGTCCCGGATGATGGCCGGGGGTAATCAGCACCTGCCAGTCTTGATTGCCGAGTTGGAGAACTTCTCCGTCTTCGAGAATGCGGTCACATGGGACGCTCTTTGCCGTGTATTCACTCGCCCAAATAGGGACATCAAACGCTTCGCGAAGCAGACCGATATCGCCAACATGATCAGGATGTGAATGGGTGAATATCATTGCGATAAGCGAGCCTTTGTGACGGTCAACGGCGTTAGCCAGTTCTTCCATATCTTCGCGCAGGTGCGCCGCAGGATCGACCAACACGAAGTCGCCTTCAGGGTCGCCAACCATGTAGCAATTGGTATGATCGGCAGGTGGAATGGTGGCGGTCTTGATTGGAATAACTTCGACGCCGTGGGCGAAAAGAATCGAACGGCGACCGGGTTGGCGTTCACTGATGTCTTCGGCAGCAGCATTCATGTCGCGCTGCTTTCGAATCAAGGTCCGCTCGATTTCCATCAACAGCGTTACAACCGGAGGTGCAACTTTCATCTCATACTTTGACCATCGGTGCAAAATCTCTTGAGGTGTGGCCCAAAGAACCTCCGTGAATTCAGTTTGAGGTTCCAAATCGATGTCTGGAACCGTGTGCGCATCTCCGGCATGGAGGTGGAGGAAGGCGTTATCGAATTGAATCGGACCAAAAGGAGGTGTAATTCGATGGCTGAGAACCCGTATTGCTGTTCGTTCGATGGGGAACGTGTCTTTGATGGCAAGCGGAAGGTAGCGCTTTTTATCCGCCACGATTTCGTTTCGAGCTGCAACGGGAATCGCTACAAGACCATTTTTTGAAGGACTTAGCCCCAGTTCTTCAGACATTTCTCTCAAGATACAGGCGACAGCTACCGCTTCAGGTCCTTCGAGTTGAGGAAGTTCCTCTACCGCTGCAGTATCGACACGAGACAAGCCACCGCCTGGAAACGCCCAGTATCCAGGGAAAGCAGCCATTGTTTCTGAACGAAGGCCGAGCAACACTTCAACGCCGTTTACTCCATCACGGGTCATGGTCATGGTTGCTGTAGGTCGCGGGGGTTTTCGCTCAACAGCCGCGAGTTTCACACCATCCGGCAGTTCACTCATGTTTTTCGCTGTTCATGGTGGCTTTCAAGTCTTTGTTTGCAAACGGTAAGCAGCCGTGAATATCTTGTAGGTCCCCGCACTGGGTGTGTGCATGGCTGCACAATCAGTGGAGGAAGAACTGCAAGAACTTGCTGCTCTAGTGCGAGAGGCTGAGAGCCTCGGAATCGACATTTGGCCACCAGACAAGCCTGACCGACCGTGGGGTCGATGGGCGCTCGGTTCCTTCATGATCGTGCTCATGCTCAGTGCTGTGTCCAAGGTACTGTTCCGCTTCGTGTGACAGTGCTCTCACTTCAGCAAAGCCCAACGGCCACGCTGTTTGGAACTCAAACGGTTTCAGTCTCTGCGGCCAGCAAGCATTGCAGCACCGAGCATTGCAAGAACGCCCAGTCCAGCAGTGAATCCTGGTAGGAGTCCTTCGCTGTCTTGAGTTGTAATGTCTGAGAGGTCGATGCTTCCGTCACCGGTCGCAATCACCGTCAAGTTTCCACTTTCAGAATGGTATCCGTCAGTCCAAGCAACTCCAAAGGTGACGTTTCCGCCAGTTCCCGCTGGTAGTTTGAATGAGACGTATCCCATTGCGTGTCCAATGCTTGTGTTGGAACTGTTTCCAAGTGGGCTGGTGATGTCAACGGTCATTTCGCCGCCTTCAGGGTCCCAGCAGGAGACAAAGATGTCGTACGATGCATTGTCAGCAAGGGTCATCATATAGTCGCCGCTAACTGGAGCTTCTTCCATCCACTGGTCTTCCATCATTGAGCCGTTTGCAAAGGTAACTGCGTAGTACCAGTCACAGATAGGGAGCATGTTCATCTCTTCATCTTCCCATGTCCAATCATCTTCCTGAGTCGGAATCGTGCCGTTTTCAGCCTTTTTGAGCGTGAACGTCACAGTACCCGGTTCAGAGCAGTCATCGTTGATGTTGTACCACATGTTGTTGGTCTCATCATAGACGAATTCGAGGGAACTTGCACTGTCTGAAACGGTGCTGATATCCCAAGTTTCGGAGTTGTGAATCCACACACCGGACTCTTCGTTACAATCAGTCATGGTGTCATTTGAGTCTTCGTCATCGTGAGTTTCTGGGGTGACCTTGAAAGTGCGCGTTGTTGCAGTTTCGTACGGAGTGGTCGGGAATTCCAGAACGGTACCGATTCGCAAGAATACAACATCTTCACCTTCGAGTAATCCATCAATTTCAACCCAGAAATCAACAGCAGTACCGTTTTGGCCATCAAGGGTCAAACCGTTTGCCACATCTTGTGGATTGAAGGATAGAGCGTACAATCCCATGAGCATCTCAACTTCAGATTCGTTCAAAATTGCGTCATTGTTGCCGTACATTTCGTCGGCTGTCATGACCAAGCGAGCAATTTCTTCTGGGTTGTCAATGACCGAGAGTTCAACGATCACCAGTTGCATGGTTTCGTCGTTCCACTGTTCAAACCAAACATCAGTGTCGTAGAATTCAATTCCTTCCTCTTCATCTGCATCGTGCTCATCGTGGTGGTCCTCGTCCGTGTCAGGTAGGTGGCAGTGGTCAGGGTAGACGTTGTTGTTTTCGTCAACTTCGTTGGTGTGGAATTCTCCACCGGCGGCAAGACATTCCTCTTCATTGAGGCCAACGACCATGTCACTGTTTCCATCATCCATATCTCCTTCATCTCCATCATCAGAATCCATAAAGAACATGATTTGCATGAATTCTTCCATATCGAGTAGTTGGTTACCGTCAGAGTCAGCCATCATGAATGCAATGGTAAAGTATTCTTCTTCAACAGCGGATAGGTTTTCACCATCTTCAGTTAGCATTGCCATCATTTCTGACATTGAGATGCTTCCATCTCCGTCCGTATCAGCTTGCATCATCATCACTTCCATGAGTTGCTCTTCTGTCGGTTCATAGTCCGAATCGTCGTTCATTTCATCCATGAAGCCAATCAGTTCAAACATGTCAAGTTCCATGTCGTCATTGTAGTCGTAGTAGTCAAAGACCCACCCATATATCACGAGTTCTTCATCGGATAGTTCCTCACCCATGCCCATTATGGCCATGACCTCTGTCATACTCAGTGTGCCACTGCCATCCGTGTCAGCCATTAGAATCATCAGTTCGATTCCAGTACCAACATCAAAGCAGAATTCACCATCACTCGGTGCGGTGTCGCCAGGGTAAAGTTCAATCACGTCCCCATCAGCGTCTTCAAATTCTCCTTGATCCATGACTGTTTCTCCTTCCATGATATCGTAGCACTTCTCTGTGTCGAGCTCTTGCATGTGGTAGAATAATTCAGCGAATTCAAATTCATCGAGAAGTTCGTTTCCATCTTCATCGTGAATGTTGAACACGTTTGTGTAAACTGTGGTCCATTGAGTTGCTTCTTCTTGGCTCATCTCTTCATCAATGAACATGGAGAGCATCTCGCTGAGGGAAACATGACCGTCTTGGTTAACGTCAAGCATCATCATCAGTACATCAATATCGTTGGAGTCATCACTGTCGTCGTCATCGTCTTCAAATGCAGACATGAAGTTCATGAATTCATCTAGGTCAAGCTCACTGTCGTTGTTTAAATCAGAGCTCAAGAAGAGCATCTGCATCATCATCAATGTTTCATTGCTTGGGGCCTCGTCGGAACTGCTTACCATGAAGTCGAGGTATTCGCTCCATGAAACGTTTCCACTCGCATCGGTGTCAAACATCATGAACATGAATTCGAAGTCAGTATCATCGTCGTTATCTTCTTCACCGTCACCGTCGAGAAGTTCCATGAAATACATGAATTCATCTAAGTTGAGTTCGCTATCGTTGTTTGAATCAGAACTCATAAACAGAGATTGGAACAGTGCAATCGTTTGGTTATCAGGTCCTTCAGAATCGTTGTCTCCACCGATGTTAAGCATGTCCATGAATTCATCAAAGGACACGTTTCCACTTTCGTCAGCATCGTACATACCGAATATCATTTCATCTTGGTCCATCATTTCGCCGAGCATCGTTGAGTACATGGCAATCATGTATCCCTCTTCGTCATAGAATGTAATCATGACAGAGTAGTACATTCCGTCTTCAGCGCAGCAATCTGAACTTGTCCAATCATAAAATTCTCCGTCTTCGGATCCATTGTATGTTTCATTGACCAGCTCAACTCCGTTTTGGTCAAATACTTGAATCCAAACATAGTCGATTTCTTCGAAGTCATCGTGGATCTCAATCAGCAACATACCGTCTTCGAGATAAGCATCAGCGCCAGTAATCATGTATACGGAGAAGAACCAATCAGCGAATTCGTTGAATTCAAGCATACCATCGTACGCATCTTCCGTATTGCCCATACCGTCATCGTATCCGAAATCAAAGTCAGCAATCATATCAGCAACTTCCGCTTCTTCATCATCGGTCATGTTCGATGAGTTTGCGTCATCTGCATTTTCCCAATTAAAGTAATCAATCATTTCTGAAGCGTTGACTGCATTATCGCCGTTTTCGTCCATGTCCTCGAAGAGTTTTGTTACCTCATCCATGTGGTCATCGACTTCGCAGACGCTTCCGTTTTCCATGCAGATTTCCATGTAGTCGCTACCGAGCCAGTTTTGGTATGAGTCGACAACTTCAGCGTTAACAGAGTACCATGTTCCTTCCTCTGCCATTGGACCGATGGTATCGTTTCCTTCAAAGAAAAGCGTGAGGTTGAACGAAGTATAGTGTGTATTCCAAGAGGTGTTATCTGATTCCATGACGAGGTCTTCAGTTGCGTTCCAGATTTCCGAACCAGCATCGTAGATGGTGAGCAATGCCGACATGGTGCCAACGGCACTTCCGTTATTGTATTGGTCGACGTATACGACCAGTGAATCGTAATCGATGGAAATCATTGTGTCGCTCATGTTGGAGTTTCCACCGTTTGTGGAACCGGCTCCACTGCCATCTGCAGGATCTGCATACGTTACTCCAGCAAAGGTCGTGGTAATCAAAGCGAGTGCCATCAAGAGAGCTGCGCTGGGCTTCATTTTGAGAGATATCGAATCTTTCATAAAACCCACCTGCGATGCTCTCCCTTATAATTAATAGGG
>MDTC01176012.1_pt1 | contig 15686 bp, 18 predicted proteins | sample 811181 | NCBI WGS metagenome assembly MDTC01 (sample SAMN05326644, study PRJNA326480) | marine metagenome | isolation source: seawater | place: Pacific Ocean: North | collected 2011
CGCGCTGGCGGGCGATCTCTCCCAATGGACCAGCACTTCCGACGTCCCGCCACGCGACCCGGGAGCGCTCGATGTCGCCGAGGGCGAGGGCCACGTCGCCGAGGGTGGCGTCGCGCCAGGGGCGCAGGGCGGCGGGCCACTCGGCGACGCCGGTGAGCACGGGCAGGGCTTCGGGGTAGCGGTGGTCGAGCACCAGGAGCTGGGCGGCGATGAGCCGGGCGCCGGGGCGCTCGTCGACCGCGAGCAGGGCCCGGGCGGTAGGGGTCGGCGCGGGGTGGCCGGTCGCGAGGGAGACGCTGCCGAGGCAGGCCAGGGTGGCGCCGTCGTCCGCACCCTCGTCGTGGGCGGCGCGGCAGCGGTCGAGCGCCTGGTCCCAGCGCCCGGTGGCCAGCGCGGCGTCGGCCTGGTGCAGGCGCACGGTGGCACGCGGCCAGTCGGTGCGCTGGCGGGCGACCTCGTCGAAGTAGGTGCGCGCCTCGCGGTGCAGACCCAGCTCCTGGTAGGCCAGGGCCATGCGCTGGTAGAGGGCGGTGCGCTGGTCCGGGTCGTCGGTCTGCACGAGGCGCTTGCGCAGGGCGTCGATCTGCTCGAGGGTCACGTCGCCGCGGGGGGCATCGGCGACCCGGGGGGTCCACGGGTCCATCGGCAGGCGCACGTGCCGGGGGTCGAGGCGGGGGGTCCAGGCGTCGCCCAGGAACGGGCGCAGGGGCATGCGCGGGGGACGGGCTGGCTTGCGCACGACCGTGTCCGCCAGCAGATCCTCGATGGACGCGGGCTGGGGCTCGACCGTGGTGACGGCCCGGGGCCGCTCGGTCGTGTGGATGACCCACAGGCCGTCCTCGCGCTCGATCCGGGCGTCGATTCGGTCCGAAGTGACGTACAACGTCATGAACCAGGTCCCGCTGCCGATGGACGCCGCCCACGCGTCGACCACGTGCTCGGTGCGCTGCTCGTCGAGCTGCAGGTCCAGGGGCTTGCGGTTGTCGTGCACCACGATCTCGATGGTGCGCGGATCGATCCGGGGGAAGACCTCGACCGAGGCCCCGTCGGACAGCTCCAGCTGGACCGCGCCGATGGGCGTGTCCTGGGCATGGGCGGTGAGCGCCAGCAGCAGTGCGAGCACGGCGCCTCCTAGAAGCGCACGGCCAGGCCCGCGCCCAGCCGCCAGGTGTTCCAGTTGAAGCCGGAGCCGGTCGTCGCGAACCGGCGCGCGCCCAGGATCTCGAGCTCCACGGCCTTCACCGGGTCCTGCTGACCGGTCATGAGGCTGGGCTGCACGAGACCCAGGTCGATGCGGGCGCCCATGCGGACCTCGAGGCCCGGGCGGGCGCCGCGGAGCACGGTCGGACCCTCGGTCAGACCCTCGGGGGCCGTGGCGGTGGGGTCCTGACCGGACTCGCTCCACACGACCATGGCGGGGCCGAGCCCGGCGAACATCTCGAGTCCGTCGCCGGCGGCAGGCAGGAAGCGCGCCTCGACCAGCAGCGACATCGGGGCGATCTGCAGGGTGCCTTCGCCCTCGCCGGTCGTGCGGCTGTAGGCGATCTCCGCGTCGAGGGCGAGCAGGCCGTTGAGGGGCACCACACCGCCGAGGCCGGCGACGATTCCGCCGCCCTTGAAGCGGGTCGCGATGGCGGTGTCGTGCCACATCTCGCCGACCCCGCGCAGCACCACCCGGGCGCCGCCGGGAGCCTGGCGCTCGCCCAGCAGGGGCTTCTTCTCGGCCTTCTCCTGGCCTTCTTCCTCGTCGTCGGCCGCGCCGGTGTCCTCGGCGGGCGCATCCTCGGCGGGCGCGTCCTCGGCGGGCGCGTCCTCGGCGGGTGCGTCGGCGCTCTCCTCCGCGGGGGCATCGGGGGGAGTCTCTGCGGGCGCGTCGCCCTCGGCCGCGAGGGCGGAGGTGGCGAAGAAGAGGCTAGCGAGCACGTTCACGAGCACGGCGACGCTCCATGGCCTGTTGCTGGAAGGCGAACGCGACGATGCGGTCGCGGACTTCGGTGGGGATGTCTTCGAAGATCAGGGAGGTACCGGTCAGGCTGGCGAGCACGCGCGCGGGGGTGCTGACCAGCAGGTCCTGACCGTCCAGGGGCAGCTCGAGCCACGCGCGCACCCGCTGGCCGGGGGGCAGGCCCAGGTCGCGCTGCACGGTGAGGCCGTCGGCACCGATCTCGACCAGGTGCTTGTCCAGGTCGAGGCCGATGTCGTGCAGGTCCAGGCGCAGGCGCAGGCGCTCGACCTCCTGCTCCAGGGAGCCGAGGGCCTCGATGATCGCGCGGGCGACGTCACGGAGACCGGCGTCGCCGCGATCGACCCGGCGCAGGGCCGCGCGGGCGGCGGTGGACGCGGGCCGGGCGGCCACGGGCAGGCGAGGCTGCACCATGCCGCCGTCGTCGGGCTCGAAGGCGCACTGCAGCACCGCGTGGACCCGGAACCAGCCCTCTTCGCTCATCGGCGTCGACCCCTGGCGAGCAGACCGAGCACGCCGAGCAGCAGGGGCCAGGCGGCCCAGGGGGACGCGGCGGTCACGGAGCAGTGGAAGCCGCCGACCTCCCCCGCCAGATCCGCGGCGCTGGGCACGGCGGTGTCGCCGGTGTCCTCGACGTCGCCGGTGTCTTCGCTGACGGTGTCCGTGTCGGTGTCGCCCGCGTCGGTGTCGGTGTCGGTCTCGCCGGTATCGGTGTCCGTGTCCCAGGCGATCGGTGGGTCGCTGTCGGTCTCGCCGTCCAGGTCGTCACTCTCGAGCGGAAACTCGATGTCGTCCCCTTCGCCGCCACCCGCGGAGCGCGCCTCGCGCACGCCGAGGGCGCACATGGTGAGCAGGCTGCCGACAACGGCTGCGGGGACGATCCAGCGAATGGGCATGGCGCTGCTGCGCACGTGCACCTCCGGGCCTGACCATCGGTCGGCTCGGGCCGCGCTTGAGTTGGCGGAGATCGGCTGCCTCGCGCACCCGGATCCGACGAAACCGGGTGAAACGGACCGCAGCGCAGAATTGGGTGAGAGTGGTCAGGCAAACAGCACCCCCAACCCTGTTTCCTTGGAGAACGAAATGGAGCCCTTCATCGGTCAGCTGATGCTCTTCGGCGGCAACTTCGCCCCTCGCGGCTGGGCCATGTGTGATGGTCAGCTGCTGCCGATCGCGCAGTACTCGGCCTTGTTCAGCATCCTCGGCACGACCTACGGCGGTGACGGAAGGACGACGTTCGCCCTGCCGGATCTGCGAGGCCGCGTGCCCATGGGCTTCGGCCACGGCCCCGGTCTGTCGGCCCACGGTCTGGGCTCGAAGGGCGGCGAGGAGAACGTCACCCTCACCACGTCGCAGATCCCGTCCCACTCGCACCAGGCGATGGGCAGCAACGCGGACGGCAACGCGCCGAGCCCGGCCGAGGGCACCTGGGGCGTGAGCGGCACCACCACGCCGCCGTCGGGTCCGTACGTGACCACGGCCCCCAACGTCGCGATGAACCCGAGCGCCATCGGCCACACCGGCGGCAGCCAGTCCCACGACAACATGCAGCCCTACATCGCCATGAACTGGTGCATCGCGCTGCAGGGCATCTTCCCCTCGCGGGGCTGAGGTCAGTCGACGACCCGGAAGTCGATGTGCACGTGGTTGTCGTGCCGGACCCAGGAGGGCCGGCGCGACATCCGCAGGCGCCGCGCCACCCGACCGCCGTGCGCTCGGCCCAGGTCGTCCTGGAGGTCGGGCGCGTAGATGACGAGGTCCACCCGCAGGCCGTGGTCGCGGGCGTGGCGGTCGATCGCGTCGAGGAGGGCGGCGAGTGCGTCGAAGTCGGTGCGCTGACCGCCGTCGAAGACGCCGTCGTGGTCGGCGTGCAGGCGGTAGCACAGGGCGTTCCAGGCGCGGCAGGGCAGGCGGACCGGCTGGCCGTCCCGGTCGAGCACCGGCACCATGTGGTCGACGGAGAGTCCGTGCTGGTGGGTCTTGTGGGGCCACAGGTCGCCGCCACCGACCCACGCGGTCTCGCCGTACATCCAGACCACGCCCGGGTGGGTCGCGGCGAGCTCGGCCCAGGCGCCTTCCAGGGTGTCCCTCACCCGGCTGTGCACCGCCGTGCGGCCCAGGCTCGCGCCGAGGTAGCTGTAGGGCGTGACGTTGGGCAGCAAGGTCGACAGCCGTTTGCCGTGCTCCAAGCGGCCGTTTGCGCGATCGCCCACGGCCCGGCTCTCCACGTCGGGCTCGACCAGACGCACCAGATCGCCGCCGATCCTCCAGGTCAGCGCCGCGCCGAGCCCAGCGGCCACGCAGGTCGCCAGCAGCATCGTCGTCCACACGCGCACCCACACCTCCCCAGTCCGATCCTTGCAGGGACCGTGCCGGGGAGGATGTGGTGTGGGTGGGGCGTCGACCGGACCGGTGCGACCAGGAATTGCGGGTCGTCTACTCGGGGTCGATCACACGCCCGTGTTGACCCGCTGGCCCTTGAAGAGGGCGGCGTAGCGGTCGGACTTGCCGAAGCCACGGATGGCGCGGCCCTTGTGGGCGACGCCGCCCAGCTGGCTGCGCACTGCGTCGCGTCGGGTCTGCACGGTCAGGGTGAGCGCGCCGACGATGCCGTGCAGGTGCTGGGCCTGCTCCGGGGTCAGCTCGGCGATCGCCGCGAGGATGTCCTCGGTCAAGCTGGTGATTGCGTCGTGGTCGACCTCGCCGGTCTCGGCCTCGGCGGCCAGGCGGCTCGCCTCGGCGACGAGCGCGTCGAAGGACGACGTGCAGGCCGCGCTCACTTGGCGGCCTCGGCGCCACCGCGAGCCACCACCTGCCAGCCCTCGAGGAGGGTGGTCGTCACCTTGAGGACGTCGCGGATGCGTTTCTCGTCCTTGGTGCGACCGGCCTCGACCAGCTCGCTGATGCACCACTGGTACAGGCCGCCCAGGTTGGCGCACATCTCGGGTGCGGCCTGGGGATCCAGCGCGCTGAAGAGCTCGAGGTAGATCTCGCGGGTGTGGTGGATGTCCTTGCGCCAAGAGACCGGATCGGAGTCCAGGGTGTGCAGGGCTCGGGTGAGCCGGTGCACGGCCTCCTGGAACAACATCATCACGATCTGGGCCGGCGAGGCCGACTCCACGCGATTCTGCTTGTATGCGGCGATGCCACGCATCGATCAACTCCTTCGTGGGCGTTGGGACTACCCGTTGTTCGACGTGCCCATGGCCGCGAAGAGCCCGGCAAGCGAGTTCTGCGCGCTCTGCAGCTTGCCCAGGGTCACCTCGAGGTTGGTGAACTGGGTTCGCATGCGCTCGGCGTAGCTGTCGAGGTAGTCCTGAAAGTCTGCGATCCTCTCCTCGTAACTATCGATGGAAGCCTTGAGCGATTCCTGCTTGGTCACGAGGGCGCCTTCGGCCGAGTCGACCTGGAAGTCGTCGATCTCGGTCTTCAGCGCGGCAAAGGGGCCGTCGGTCGCGGTGAGGAAGGCGACGACCATGTCGCGGTTGCTGGTCAGCTCCTCCTCGAACTTCGTGCGGTCGAAGGTGAGCGTGCCGTCGCGGTTGGTCTTGACTCCCATCTGGGAGAGACCCTCGTAGTCGCTGCCAGCCACGGTGTAGTTGTTCGAGATGATGAGGCCCATTCGCTCGACCGCCCGGCGCGAGGTGGTCTCGCCGGCGAGCGGTCCGCGGTTGCCCGTCTCGGAGTTGAAGAAGCTCTGCTGGTCGTAGTACGAGATCGTCTCGTTGATCTTGTTGAACACGGCCTCGATCTTGTCGATCAGCCCGCTCGTGTCCTGCTCGACCGTCAGGATCTCGGCCGGTCCGCCCTCGGTGCGCAGGGTCAGGTCGATGCCGGGGACCACGTTGTCGAGCACGTTGGTGCTGGAGCTGATGGTGATGCCGTTCAGCTCGACCTCGGCGTTGGTCGCGCCGGAGACCGTGGAGAAGGTCGGCACGACGCCGCCCCCGCTGGTCCCGGTGAGGCCGCTGGTGTCGATGGTGAAGGCGCCCGCGCTGCCGGTCTGGTCCGCCTGCACGACCAGGCGCCAGGGCGTCGAGGCGTCGCCGGTGTTGACGGTGTAGGCCGTGATTCCGTCGACGTCGTTGAGCTTGGCGGCGAGGTCGCCGAGGGTGTCGGCGGCGTCGTCGATGGTGATCGGCGTGGTCACCCCGCCCACGGTCACCGACAGGGTGCCGGTGGCGATGGTGTTGTCCGCTGCGCGATCCGCGAATCCGCCGGTCGCCGACGTCTGGGCCTTGGCCAGGCTGTTCACCTTGATGGTGTACGTGCCCAGGGCGGCGTCCGCGTCGACCTTGGCCTTGTAGGCGGTCGCGTCCTCGGACGTGATGCCTGCCAGGTCCCAGTCCTCGAGATCGACGATGTTGCCGAGCTCGGTGGAGACATCCGTGAAGTGCCCCGCGAGCGTGGCGATCTTGCCGCGGCGCTCGGTGAGCAGGTCGCGCTCGTCCTCCATCGCGAACTTCGCGCCAGACTCTGCCTGGATGACCGCGTTGATCAGCGAGGTGGTGTCGATGCCGGAGACGATTCCGTCGATGGCGGTGCTCATGGGTGCTCCAGGGGGGACATGCGAGGACCCCCCGTGCGTCTGCACGAGGGGTCAACAGGTTCATCGGATCAAGGCGCGCGGGCTTCAGGGGCTGCTTGCCCGCGCGGACCCATCAGATGAGCCGGAGGTAGGACTGCTGGGCCGAGTTCGCCTGCGCCAGGGCGGCGATGCCGGCCTGCTGCATGACCTGGTACTTGGTCATCTCGGCGGTCTCGAAGGCCATGTCCGCGTCACGGATCCGCGACTCGGCGGCGGTCACGTTGAGCGAGTAGTTCTCCATGGCCCGCAGCGAGGTGTCGAGGCGGTTCTGGCCGGCACCGTAGTCGGAGCGGAAGCTGTTGACCGTGCCGATGGCGGTGTCGATGGTGCCGATCGCCGTGCGGGCGTTGGCGGCGGTGTCGAGGCCGGCCGAGCCCAGGCCCAGGCTGGTCAGGTTGCCGAAGTTCACCGTGACGCGGTCGTTCGCGGTGCCGCCGGTGCCGACCTGGATCTGCAGGGTGGCGCTGGAGCCGTTGGTGAGGGACACACCGTTGAACTCGGTGTTGTTGGCGATGCGGGTGATCTCGGAGTTGAGCTCGTCGAACTCGCCGTCGATGTAGCCGCGCTCGGTGTTGGACAGGGTCTCCGAGCTGGACTGCACCGCGAGCTCGCGCATGCGCTTGAGCAGGTCGCCGACCTCGGCGGTGGCGCCTTCCGCGATCTGGACCGCGGAGATGCCGTCGTTGGTGTTCCGCATCGCCTGGCGAGCGGAGCGGGCCTCGGCGTCGAGGGACTCGGCCACGGCCAGGCCAGCGGCGTCGTCAGCGGCCTTGCTGATCCGCAGGCCGGAGCTGACGCGAGAGAAGGTATCGGTGAGGCCACGGCCCGCGCGGGCAACGTTGTTGTACGCGGTGGCGGAGGCGATGTTGGTACGCATGGTGATGGACATGCTGTCTCCCTGCTCGTGGGTGTGTTCCGGCGCCGTCTTGCGCCTTGTGATCCGGGATTCGGAACTCCGAGCAGAGGCCATGAGACTTTGTGCTAAACCTCCAGGTTGATTGTGCGATGGGTTCGGTTGAACGCCGATTTTTTTGGGGATCCAACAGAGGAGCCCCACCCGCCGAGAGGGCGAGTGGGGCTCGAGAAGTCACCGGTCAGACTAGCCGATGAGGCGCAGGGCGCCCTGGGGCAGCTGGTTGGCCTGACCGAGGACGGCGACGCCGGCCTGCTGCATGATGTTCAGCTTGGTCATGTTGGCGGTCTCGGCGGCGAAGTCGACGTCGCGGATCCGGGACTCGGCGGCGGCCAGGTTGGTGGTGTAGGTCTCGAGGTTGTTCATCGCGCTGGACAGGCGGTTCTGGACGGCACCGAAGCCGGCGCGGACCGTGTTGACGGTGCCCATGGCGGTGTCGATGGTGGCGATCGCGGCGCGGCTGTTCGCGGCGGTCGAGTAGTTCAGGCTGTTGACGCCCAGGGCGGTCGCATCGAGGTCGTCGGTGTCGATGTCGATGGTGTCGTTGGCCGTGGAGCCGACGCCGACCTGCACGGTGATGGCGGTGTCGGAGCCGTCGATCAGGCTGACGCCGTTGAACTCGGTGACGTTGACGATGCGGTCGATCTCGGCGGAGAGCTCGTTGTACTCGTCGGTCAGGTAGTTGCGCTCGGGAGCGACCAGGAGCTCGGAGGAGCCCTGGACCGCGAGCTCGCGCATGCGCTTGAGGATCTCGGAGATCTCGTTGGACGCGCCTTCCGCGATCTGGATGGCGGAGATGCCGTCGTTGGTGTTGCGCAGCGCCTGGGCGCCGGAGCGCTTCTCGGCGTCGAACTGCTCGGCGACCGCGAGGCCGGCGGCGTCGTCAGCGGCGCGGTTGATGCGCAGGCCGCTGGAGATGCGCTCGAAGCTCTTGGAGAGCGAACGCTGGGTACGCGCGGTGTTCACGACGGCGTTGAGAGCGGTCATGTTGGTGTTGACGCGAAGCGACATGGTGACCTTCCTTGGTGGGCTCGAGCCGGGAAAACCCCCGGCGGTGAGAACCCTCTCGGATCACCTGGGTCGATCGATCAACTGGAAAAGCGCGGCGGGGCGCACTTCGCGGATGATCGTTCTGGCGTGGGGATCATCGGCGAGCGGGAGTCGCGTTGCTTCGGGGCGAGGGAGTGGAGGGGCGGTCTCTGGTCCCTGGTCTCTGGGGCCCGCTCCGAACGGGGACTCAAGGTGCGGATTTCGTGGCTGCGTGCGTCCTGACCGGTGCGGTCCGGCGTGCTGAGGACTGTGTGCCTGCACGGATCACGACGACACTCCGTCTTCGCCGCCCCGCTGGAGTCAGGCCCCAGAGACCAGCGACCAGAGACCGGCCCGCCACTCCCTTGTTGGCGCCACCGCAGTCCCCGCCAGACGATCCCGCAGCTACCGGATGAAGTTGAACAGGTTCTCGCTGCTTCTTGCCCCGATCACCTGCAGGGTCGCCTGGTAGCCGGTCTGGATGTTGGCGAGCTCCGTGTAGGCCTCGGCCGGGTCCGCCTGGACCGTCTCCGCGAGGCGCGACTGCAGCACCGTCTTCATCGTGCGGGTCAGCTCGATCGTGTCGTCGGCGAGGTTCTGGTTGAAGCCGACCTCCTCGCGCCACCGCACCAGCTGGTCGATGCCGTCGTGGATGAGCGGCAGCGTGTCGCGGATGGCGACCTGGTCGTTGGCGTTGAGCGCGGTCGACAGGTCCGACAGGGTGGCGAAGACGTCGACCCCACCGGTGAACACCTGGGAGCCGTCGAAGCCGACCTGGATCCACTCGAGGTAGCCGATGCGCGTGTCCAGGGCCTCGGTCGAGCCGACGTAGGTGCCGTCGTCCAGGAAGGGCTCCTGGTCCATGGCCTGGCCAGCGAACACGTGGCGGTTGGCCACCTGGCTGTTGGCGATCGAGATCATGCGGGTGCGCAGGGAGTCGACCTCGACGGCCGCCGCCTGGCGGGAGGAGGCCGTATGGGTGCCGTTCGCCATCTGGGTGGCGATCTCCCAGGCGCGCTTGAGCACGTCGGCGCCGTCCTCGAGCAGCTGGTCGGCGGTGTCCAGGTAGGTGAGCGCGGACTCGGTGTTGCGCTGGAAGACCGCTTGATCCTCGCTTGCGGCGGACAGGCGGTGCACGCTGGTCCACTCGCTGGGCGCGTCGGAGGGCCGGGCGACCTCGAGCAGGGTGGTGGCCACACGCTCGGCGCGGCTCATCGCCCACTTCACGTTGCCGAGGCGAGAGAGGGCCAGGGTCTGGCCCAGCTGGGAGGAAGAACGTGGAATACGCATCAGACCAGCTCCATGAGGCTTGCCATCAGGCCGTCGTTGGCGGCGATGACGCGGGCGGCCGCCTGGTAGGCGGTCTGGTAGAGGAGGAGGTTGGTGGCCTCCTCGTCGAGGTCGATGCCGTGCAGGTTCTGGTGCAGTTCCTCCAGGTCGGCCACCAGCACGTCCTGGCTGGTCGCGACCTGCTCGGCGCGGCTGATCTGGGTGCCGAGCGCGCTGGTGAGGTCGGTGAGCCAGTCGCTGGCCGTGCGGGTGCCGCCGACGATGACGTCGTCCTCGAGGTCCATGAGCGCGCGCAGGTTGTCGATGTCGCCGGCCAGGGTCGGCGAGGTGCCACCGAACGCGAGCAGGGCGGCGTCGTTGATGAGGGCCGGATCGACGGTCAGGGTCAGCGCCGGGCTGCCCGGGTCGAAGCTGAACAGGTCGCCGCCGGGGTTGCCGTTGAGGTCGAAGCCCGCGGCGTGCTGGGTGTTGAAGGTGGTCGCCAGGTCCGCCGCGAAGGTGTCGAGGTCGGCGGCCAGGTCGTTGACGGTGTTCCACACGTCGACCATGCCGCCGAGCTTGCCGCCCATGCCGTCGGTCACGTCCACGACCTCGTCCGACGAGTGGGACAGCCGCATCTGGGGCTGGCCGGTGGCGGGATCCGTCGTGAAGGAGACGGTGCGGGCGTTCTCGCCGGAGACGGCGGCGTGTCCGCCGATGAAGACGGTGGCGACGCCGCGGCTGTCGACGTCGACCTGCACGCCGGCCAGGTCGGCGAGGCTGGAGAGCAGGCGGTCGCGCTGGTCCTTGATGTCGCCAGCGGTCAGGGTGCCGGTGTTGGACCCGGCGATCGCCTTGTTCAGCTCGGCCACGCCGGTGAGCAGCTCGTTGAGCTCGGGCATGCTCGCCTGGATGGAGCGTGACTGGTCCGCGAGGGTGTTCTGGAACACCCGGGCGTCGCGGCTGACGTACGCACCGAGGTCCTGGGCGGCCCGGACCATGCCGCGGCGTAGGGACAGGTCGCCGGGATCTGCGGTCGCGCGGGTCATGCTGTCGAAGAAGGCCTCCAGCGCGTCCTTGCTGGTCGTGCCGACCGACGCGTCGAAGATCCGCTCGACCGAGCGCAGGTTCTCCCACGAGGTCGCCGCGCGGCTCGCGTCACCCTGCGCCTGGACCCGGCGACCGAGCAGGAAGCGATCCGAGGGGCGGTCGATGCCGTCCACGGAGGCGCCCTGTCCCAGCCAGGAAGGACCGTCGCGGAGGGGATCGGCGACCGAGGTGAGCGCTACCCGTCGGGTAGCGCCGGCCACGCTGGCATTCGCGACGTTCTGGGACGTCGCGTTCAGCCCGGCCTGCGCGGCCGCCAGTCCAGAGCGGCCGATCAGGAGGTTCGTCAGCAAAGACATGGCTCAGACCGTGAGCCGACCCGATGCAAGATAGGTTCGAGGCGGCTTTTGGGGGGTGGGGGAGATCCGCTCGAGGGTCGTCAGCACCAGCCCGGCGAGATGCGCCAGCCTCCGCTCCAGGCGCCGCAAGGTGCGGGCTTCCTGGGCCAGGGCTTCGCGCAGGGGGGACTCGTCGGGGATGGGCTCCTGCAGGGCGACCCGCAGGGCGAACAGCGCATCGGTGCGCTGCTCGTTGAGGGCGAAGAGGGCGGAACCGTCGAGGCGACGGGCCGCGTCCAGCTGCGCCTCGGTGAGCGCGATGACGCGCTGCACCAGGTCGAGGCGCGCGTCTTCCATCAGAGATCAGCCAGGAGGCTGTCGATGACGGTGTCGATGTCCACGCTGTCCTCGAACGTGCCGGCGGCCAGCTGGGCGCGCACCTCGGACACCAGGTCGTGACGGATGGCGCCGGGGGTGACGTCATCCAGGGACCTGGCGAAGGAGGAACGACTCACCTGGGCGGCGGGCTGGCCGACCGGGGCCGCAGTCGCCTCGGCGGGACGGCGACTGCCGTCTCGCTCGGGCGCGGCGACCTTCTGGGTCGTCTGGGTGGGTCGGATCTTCATGACGGACCTCTGCAGGTAGAGCTTCGCAGTTCTTATCGATCCAGGACCGCTGCTCTTTGAGAGCGGATCTCGGGAGATTCTTCGAGGTAGCCACTGGGATCGACGGCGACGCCGTCCTTGCGGACCTCGAAGTGGAGGTGAGGACCGGTGGAGCGCCCGGTGGAGCCCACCGTCGCCAGGATCTGGCCCTTCTGTACCGGGGTGCCGGGCTCGACCAGCAGCTCGTCGGCGTGGGCGTAGCGGGTCTCGACGCCGTCGCCGTGATCGACGAAGACGACGTTGCCGTAGGTGCCCATGTTCTCGGCGCGGGTGACGACGCCGTCCCGGGCGGCCCGGATGGGGGTGCCGGTGGGGGCGCCGATGTCGACGCCGTAGTGCATCTTGCGCTGGTGCAGGATGGGGTGGTTGCGCACGCCGAAGCCGCTGGTGACGCGACCGTGGGTGGGCGCGCCGTGCACGTCCACCTTGGCGTGGGCGCGGTAGGCGCGGTGGGCGCGCTCGTGGGTGGTCGACACCTTGCCGGCGATGGCCTCTTCGATGGCGTCGGCCAGGCCCAGCTGTCCGGTCTCGGAGATCTGCTGGGCGAGGTGGTCGTCGAACATGTCGTAGAAGGTCTGCAGCTCCTGGCTGTTCATCAGGCCATCGTCGGGCGTGGCCTTGCGAACCTCCTTGAGGAGCATCTTCACGAACATCGCCTCGACCTGCTCGGCGGCCTGCCGGGCGTCTTGTGGCTTCTCGGTCGGCCCCATCGGGACCATCGAGGACATGGCGGTGACGTCGACGCTCATGGAGTCGCTCCCCGGGTCACTGGATGACGAGCTCGGCGTCGAAGGCGCCGGCGTCCTTGATGATCTGCAGCACCACGGGCAGGTCCCGCGGCTTGACGCCCATCTCGTTGAGGGCCGTGACGAGGTCGGTGAGGGTGCTGCCGTTCACGACGACCAGCTCGCCCTCCTCCTGCTCGACGCCGATGAAGGTGTTCTCGACGACGACGGTCTCGCCGTTGCGGGACAGGGGGCCCGGCTGGGATGCGACCCGGTCTACGCCGACCTCGACCTTGAGGCCGCCGTGGGCGATCGCGAACGGTCGCATGGTGATCTCGCCGCCGATCGCGACGGTGCCGGTGCGGGCGTTTATGACGACCCGCGCCGGGTTGTCCGGCTCGAGCTTGACCTGCTCGATCACGGCGGCAAAGCTGCCGAAGTTGCCGCGGTATTCCTCGGGGATCCCGATCCGGACGGCGGCCGCGCCGGCCGGCTTGGCGGAGTCCGTGCCCAGCGCTTCGTTGATGGCGTCCGACAGACGCTTGCTGGTCGTGTAGTCGCGGTGATCGGTGTCGAGCAGGAAGTCGATGCTGTCGATCGCGTCGTAGTCGTAGGCGGCGGGGAGCTCGCGCTCGACAATGCCGCCGTCGGGCACGATGCCGACGTTGGTGGGGTTCCTGCGGGACTGGTTGCCGTCCGCCTCGACGTTGAAGCCGCCGACGGTGAGCGGGCCCTGGGCCACGACGAAGATCCGGTTCAGCTCGGGATCACCAGGCATACGCATGAAGGCGGTCTCGAGGACGCCACCCTCCAGGCTGCGCGCGTCGCCCAGGCTGGAGACGCGCACGTCGAGGCGGGTGCCGATCCGGGAGTCCGACCGCATGGACGCGGTGATCCGCACGAGCGCGACGTTGCGGCTCATCAGATCGGTGTCGGAGATCACGAGGCCGTTCGCCCGCAGCTCATCGATGACCGCCCGCGGCGTCGCGCGGTTGATCTGGGTGTCGCCGGTCTGCTGCAGGCCGGTGACCAGGCCGAAGCCCTTGAGCTGCACGTCGCGGATGCCGGCGAAGCTGCCGATGTCCTTGGCGCGGGTCGCCAGGGCATCGACGGGCACGGCCAGGCCGAGGCAGAGCGCGGTGAGCAGGGGAAGGACGAAGCGCATCGGGTCTCCTTGCGGGGAGACCATCGGTCGGGATCTGGGGCGGTTGAGTGGGAGGGCCACCCGAGCGCCGGGGGGGCATGGCGGAGGGACGGGCGGCACGTCGCGGACCAACGGAATGCCAGGTTCGGACGGTAGCTTTCACCACGGAGGAGCGGAGGACCGGAGGTCTGACGGAGAGCGACACGGCGGGTCGAAGGGAACACGAGACCTTGCCCGTTTGGGGAGGAGAATCCGCGCTCAGCCCACCAGCTTCCGGCTCCTCGACGCTCTCTCAGTCAGATCTCCGGGTCTCGGCTTCTCCGTGGTGGAAACCGCCGCTCGAGGCGCCGAATCGTCGTCGGCGAATGCCCCACTGCCATAGAAGCCGCCTCCAACCTGCGCCTCGAGGATCTACGGCACCCGCTTGTACACCTGCGTCACCCCTCTCCCTTCGCCGTACAGAAGGTCGATGATGTCGGTCTCGACGCTGCCGTCGGCCCTCACCGTCCAAACGGCGGTCAGCCGGTGACCGTGGCAGTCCAGGGTCAGCGTGCTGCCCTGCACGCCGGTGCGGCAGTTCATGTTGTCGCCGTTGTCCCAGACTCCCCGCGCATCCACGCGGAAGGTCGTGCCGCCGGGGCCGGTGTAGGTGCCCGCCTGGGCCGGGGTGCCCGGCAGCGGGCTCGGGGTGCAGGCCGCGAGGATCAGCGCCAGGACTGCTCCCCTCACTGCTGCCGCCAGCCGTCCTTCAGGCCGCAGGCGGCGTCGGAGCCGGTGGAGACGCACACGTGGGCGGCCTCGGTCCAGCCGAACTCGCTGGCCCGGTCGAAGTCGAGCCACTCGCGCGCGGCGGTGTGGGCCTCGAGCTTCTTCTTCTCGGCGAACGCCTTCTTGTCGTCGTTGCCGTTGACCGCGGCTTCCTCGGCGCGCTCCCACATCTTGATGCGCGCGAGCGCCTTGAGGCGCAGGAGGTGGTGACTGCGGGTCGTGAAGGTCTTGCCTTCCCAGCGGTCCGCCCGGCGCTCCCACGCGAGATCCGCGTACTTGATCACCGCGTCGAAGTTGGGCTGCTCCTGGTTGAACAGGTGCGTCGCGTAGAGGTAGCTGATGTCCGGATCAGACTGCTCGACCTCGTCGAGGTGGCGGCGCACGAGGCGCATCCACTCGTCCGTGTCGTTGACCATCGCGTTGGCGACGAGCACGCGGCTGATCTTGGAGCGGTCGGTCTGCTTGGTGGCCTTCGAGAAGCCCTGCTCCAGGCACTCGATCTCGTCCTGGCTCAGGCTGCCGGACAGCGCCTTGGGCTCGACATAGTCGAGGGCGTCGATGTGCTCGGAGTAGTCCGGGCAGTGGTACTCGCTCGTGTCGATCGAGTAGGCCGGCATGGCCAGGCCCAGCATCAGGGCCACGAGGGCGGTCGTGCGCATCCAATCCTCCGCGGGCGCGGCCACCAGCCTAACCGAGGCCGCACCCGATCGGGGGATCCAGCGAGTCAGTGCCAGCAGGCCAGGGTGAGCAGCGAGTCGCTGTTGTCGTCCTCATCGCACTCGGACACGAGGTCGGCCGGATCCACCACCACGTGCAGACCCCCCTCGGGAACGGTGGTCCAGGGAAGATCGAACGTGTCGGATGCGAGCGTCTGGCCGGCAGGGATGGCAGGCAGGACCACGGTGCGCAGGCGGGTACGCAGCTTGCCCTCCCCCGCCTCGAGGGCGAGCTCGGTGCCGGCGGGCACGTCGCGGTCGCCCTCGTTGCGCACCTGCCAGGCCACCCGGAGCAGTCCACCGGGCTCGCAGCTGGCGACGCAGGCATCGACGAAGCTGACGGCCAGGTCGGGCAGGCCGGTGCGGGCGGTGGCGGGGCGGCCGCGGAACACCAGGTGGGAGCGCCAGCCGGGCTCGGCGTCGGTGGGCACCGAGCCGCCGTCGGTCACGTTGCTGACGTAGTAGTCGTGGACCGGCCACGCGGGACCGGCGGGAGGCCAGCCGTCGCCGGCATGCCCGAA
>MDTC01070788.1_pt1 | contig 15683 bp, 15 predicted proteins | sample 811181 | NCBI WGS metagenome assembly MDTC01 (sample SAMN05326644, study PRJNA326480) | marine metagenome | isolation source: seawater | place: Pacific Ocean: North | collected 2011
CGGGTTTTCTATATTTGTTCTGTAGATTTTCGCCAGGTCGCCTAGGAACACAATTTCAGTTGATCCAGGGCGTCCGATCCTCATTTGTTTTAAATCGTGAACCCCACTTTTTGCATTGGCTTGGGCGATCCTAAGGCGCCGGCCTTCGAATACAGTTGAGCCCGCGAACATAACTTGGCTGTCTAGCCAGATTTGACTTGCGATTTCTTCGACGGAAAGGCCGATACGATTTAACTTGGTCTCTTCAAACTCAAGATAGACCGCTTCCTCAGGCAGCCCTCTGATTTCTACTTTCGCAACCCCCGAGACTAATTTAAGTTTGGTCGAAATTGATTTTACCAAGTCCCGAGTCTCCGAGTTCGAGAAGCCTTCTGTTTTTATTCCGTATAACACTCCGAAGACGTCGCCGAAATCGTCCTCGACTATTGAATTGCGAACTCCTGGGGGAAGATGCATTTCTGCCTCTCGAATTTTTCTTCGCAGCTCATCAAAAATTTGAGGGGTTTCGTCCAGTCCGAATTCTTCAAGAAGCTCGATCTGGATTTCCGATCTACCCGGTACCGATTTAGATTGCATTTCTTGTATGTAGGGAAGTTCCTGAATAGCATCTTCGATCTTATCAGTAACTTCCAACTCGACCTCTTCCGCGCTTGCCCCAGGGTAAGGCGTGATAACATAGGCTACTTTTATAGGGAATGGCGGGTCCTCGAGCCTTCCAATATTGTTTATTCCATGCCAACCTCCAACCACACAGACCAAGATGATAATCCATCCATAAATCGGATTATCTGAGATAAATGATGCAATGTTTTTCATTCCAAAGGCCTAACTTTGATCCCTTCCTGAAGTTGGCTTGCCCCCGAAACCACAACTTTATCTCCGGCCAGCAGACCTTCTGAAACGGGAATCCCATTGTTAGTAGGGGACAGTGTTTTGATTTTTCTCCTCTCTACCAGACCTGTTGACTCGTCATAAACCCAAACAGCGAGGGAGTTATCGGGCGTTGAGACGATAGCAGACGTGGGCAAATAAATATCTTGCGAGTTGGAGGAATCGACTTTAATTGTCACGGTGGCCGTCATTCCCGGCAGAAGATTCATCGCCGCCGGTGGATTTATTAAAAATGCGACTTCGTAGGTTAGGGCTAGCTGATCTGCTTCACCACTGCTCTCGTGATATGTTACAGGGAAACGTTGATCGCCGGCGAAAGAAAACTGTGCCCACACATCTCTAATCGACTTCGGATCTGCGGTAGCCATTAGCGTCTCGGGCACGCTGATCACAATTTTTAATCTTCCCAAATCATGAACTTTTACGACAGGAATCCCTGCGGCCAGGTTAACAAAATTATCGAAATATACCTTCGATACATAAGCATCAAAAGGCGCAAAAATCATGGTGTCTTGCAAACGTTTTTTTGCTTGCGCTAATTTAACTTCCATCAATTCAAAGTTTGTCTGCGCATCATCAACGATCGACTTAGCAATTCCTTTTTTTGATAACAGTGTTTTCTTTCGCGATAAATCTTGAAGGGATAGCTTTAATTGAACTTCTGCTTCTCTGACCGCGAGCGCAAAAATTTTAGAATCTAATTTCGCTATTAATTCGCCACCACTGATGTCTTCGCCTTCTTTGAACGCAACACTTTCCAATCGCCCGGGGACCTCAAAGGACAGGTCAGTGGTTTGCATCGCCTCGACTTTGCCTGGAAACTTTAAGTCTTGATAAATAGTGGACGTGCTTAACGTTTGTATTTTTGCGAATCGTACTTTTTGAGATGCTGGTTCCGGAGGTTCCCGGCTATCGCAACCGATCATCAAAAGTATTACAAATACCAATAAAGTCTTCATTTTAGATTTCAGTCGCCCGTTTTTGAAGGAGTCGCCGTATTTCTTTAGTTTCTTCTCCGCTCATTGGGTTTAAGTCAAGAATGTTAAGCCATCTCATTCCTTCTATGGCTAGAAGGAGAAGTAATGCTTCGTTGCTAGGGGTAGAGTTGCGAGTTACCTCACGGAACAATTGGCTGTAGTATTCCCTTGCCGGTTCGAGGAGTTCCTCGTCTTCCGAAGCGGCCGCGACCAACGCAAACGAGGCTCTCCTTTCCTGTGAGGTCATTTGATTTTCCTGTTGAACAATTGCGGAAATTAGCTTTTCTTCAGTTTCTCGTTGAAGTAGCTTTGCGTCACTGGTTTCGATGAGATAATTAACCATTCCTTTTAGCAGGTCTTTTTTTGTTGAGAAATGATAAAGGACCCCTCCCTTTGAAAAGCCCGATTTTTTTGCAACAGCATCTAACGTCAGATGATTTGCACCATCGCTTTCGACTACCTGCAAAGCTGCCGCAAGAATGACTTCTTTTTTGTTCTTATTGTGCATGTCGTAGATTTATTTACTGTACCGTCCAGATGGTACAGTAACCTGCTGAAATTTGGAACTGGAAAAGGTACACTCGCGTGAGAGTTAACTTTTAAATCTGGTTGGAAAAATTTATTTGGGTAGTTTTCTTTTTCCTTCACTCATACTCCTAAGGAGGAAAAAAATGACAATTAATCGCCAATGGTTGATCGAGGGCAATCCTAGAGGAAGGGCGCTTTTATTAAAAGATTTTATAGAAGCGAGCGAATCTTTATCCTTGTTAAGCGTTGGAGAGGTCCGGGTAAAAGTTGAGGTCCTTAGCTTCGAGCCGTCTCAAAAAGGACAGCTAGAGGTAATCTCGGGTTATTCAGCGGGCGCTACCAAAGGAGAGGTAATGGGCGCGCGAGGTGTTGGCGAGGTCGTAGAGAGCAACGATAGTCGATTCAAGGTTGGAGATAAGGTCCTTGGCCAGTTGGGGTGGCAAGAGTTCGCAACGCTCTCTGGCAAAAGTCTACAGGTGCTGCCTAATGACAAGATGTTGACCCTGTATCTAGGGCCGCTGGGGGCCCAAGGTTTAACGGCCTACTTCGGTTTGTTGAGAGTAGGGAGACCTGAGGTAGGGGACACCGTCATGGTTTCTGGAGCAGCTGGAGCGGTCGGCTCTGTCGTTGGTCAAATTGCTAAGATTAATGGTTGCCATGTTATTGGTTCCGCTGGAGGAGCTGAAAAAGCGCGATGGCTCAGTGAAATTGGTTTTGATGGGACAATTGATTATAAGTCGGAGAAGGTAAAAGAGCGGCTGAAAGAATTAGCCCCAGATGGAATTAATGTGTTTTTTGATAACGTTGGTGGGCCGGTGTTAAATGATGTTTTGGTCCGAATCGCTTCGCATGCCCGTGTAGTTATATGCGGAGCTATCTCGCGGTATGAGCGAGAAACTTTACCCGCGGGCCCAGCCAACTATTTTAATGTTGTTTTTAGACAGGCAAAGATCGAAGGGTTTTTACTGCGCGGCTACGAGACTGAGTATGACAAAGCTATTGAGCGAATTAAAGGTTGGATTGAATCGGGCCATATAATTCATCGTGAGGATGTGCAGAGGGGTTTCGAGAACATCCCAAGCACCCTAAAGCGGATTTTTGAGGGCGCGAACATAGGCAAGCAACTGTTAAAACTATAAAAAAAACGCAAGATCCAGCGATATGAAATTTGTAAAACTATTTGCCGGGATATTTATTTTAGGGATTTTACTGGCGTTATTTCTTTACGCTATGCGCTATGAAATCGCGCGACTAAAAGAGGGGCTCCCTGGTTTTACTCACGCCTTGGGCGATGAATCTTTTGAGATGGTTAAAATGACCGACGGGGTTTTATTGTCGACAAGCATTCACTTGCCTGACAGTGCGGCTCCTTTCCCGACAGTCCTGATCAGAAGCCCCTATGCCAGATTTGAGGCTGTCTTGCGAGATCAAGTATGTGGAAGATTTGTTAGGTATGGTTACGCATGCGTTTTTCAAGATACGCGCGGACAAGGGGACTCCGAGGGCGTTTGGGACCCTGGCACGAATGAGGTAGAGGATGGCCGAGACACATTAAATTGGTTGGTAGGACAAGATTTCCAAAATGGGAGAATCGCAATGATGGGACCCTCTTATCTCACGCTCAATCAGTACGCGGCAGCTGCCGGCGGATTGCCAGAGGAGGTAAAGACTTTTGTCCCGTCTGTTTTTGCAGCGGATATGAGAGATGCGCTTTACGCTGATGGGATGTTTCGTCATGAAACTTTTACGGCTTGGGCAAGCATGAACAGGACATCGAACACCGCTTTTCAAGGCACCGGAAAGGATTATCAAGCAGCAATTAGACACTACCCTCATGAAGAAGTAGACACAGAGATTTTTAAGATTGAAATGCCCTGGTACCAGCGGATGATCGACATTGAGCAGAGCGAAAGCGCTTTTTATGGCGAAGAACTAGGAAGATTAATCAGTGAAACTCCAGAGCGATTAAAAGTTCCAGTTTTAATGATTGGAGGTTGGTACGATGTTTTTACAGGGCCTCAAATTAAGGATTGGGATAGATTGTCAACACGAGGCAGGAGCCGTTTTGTTCTCGGGCCGTGGACTCATGCAGGGACCTCAGGAGTCGCCTTTGAGCTGGATAACGCGGGGGGTGGATTATTCCAGTGGAGCGAGATGCTAGATTGGTTTAGCCATCATTTGAAAGGGGGAGAACTCAAATCTAGTCTCGGCGTAAATGTCTACGTGATGGGAAAAAATGAGTGGCGTCACTACGGCGAGTGGCCACCAAAAACTGAAGACGTAATCTATTCGCTGTCCCATAAGGTTGATTCGATTGGCTGCTCTGCACATGATTTAGTCTCCTTTTCAAATCGTCAGAATCAGAGAGAGATCGCTCAAATTCCATTGAGTTTCGAATACGACCCCAGGGACCCTCTACCAACCGAGGGTGGCGCTGGAATGTTGGCTTTCCTATTGCCCGGATATAACGGAGCCAAGCCTGGGAATGTCCTTCAGCGGCCCGTTTGCGAGCGGGGTGACGTCGTTTCCTATCGAACAAAAGTCTTAGAGGAAGGTCTCCTGATATCTGGGAAGATTAAGACAAATATTGTGGTTTCGTCGTCTGCGCCCGACACTGCTTTCACCTTCAAGCTGATAGAGGAATTTGAAGACGGACGTGCGATCAATATTAGAGATGCTATCACCTCCCTAGCCTATAGGAATGGTGCTAAAGAGCCTATTTTGTATGAACCTGGGGAAAAAGTAGAGATAGAAATTGTCTCTTGGCCGATTGAGTGGTGGGCTAGCCCGGGATCCAGATTGCGGCTGGATATTTCCTCCTCCGATTTTCCAAAGTATCACGCACATTCAAACAGGGCCGGTGCTTGGGCAAAACAACTTGGCAGCGATGTAGCAATTCAAACGGTATACGGGGGAGAATTAGTGCTTCCTCTGGGTCCTCTCGATTGATTCAGTGTCCTTAGTCCATCGACGATGGCTTGGACCCTCTTTGCCTCTTTGCTCCCGGGCGTGCTCGGGGTAAACGGAGGCGGCATACAAATCACCATGCTTGTCCATGGCTAATTGATGGATATAGACAGATATTTTCTCTACGCGTTCCTCAATTTCTCCTGAATCCTCGTTCAGAATCACAAGATCGCTCATTTTGTCACTTGCATAAATTTTTTCGTCATATGTAGTAAGACTCAAAGGCGTAATATGTGTCCATTCATCAATGTAAGTCCCGTCAGCGCTCAGTCTTTGTATCCGATGGTAGGCGCCTTCGTCGACGGTTTTTCTTTCTTCGGCTATTTGGTTTGGAAGGGTCATGTAGTCGTGGAAATTGCCACCAACGAGATCCGCTACTAAAATTCTGCCTTTACTGTCCTGGGTGATCGCGTGCGGGGTATTAAATTCCTGGGGTCCGCGACCCCAATTCCCTAATTCCCTTAGGAAATTTCCCTTATTATCGAACCAGACTAGTCGGGAATTCCAGTAGCCGTCGGCTACGACGATGTTCCCGTTGTCTTGCTGTAAGACTGCTGTCGGGCCATTAAAATGGGTTTCATCGCAACCCCATTCCCCAAAAGTACCCAATTCTAATAATATTCTTCCCTCGGGAGTGTATTTCCTGACGACGTGCCCGTCTCGGTCGGTAGTCCAAAACATTCCATCTTTTTCTATGTAGATTGTGTGGCCGCCCAGAGCGAATCCTGGCTCATCAGACTTCCCCCATTTCCCCAAAAATTCCCCTTTTCGCGAGAACATCGAAACACTGCTTTTCCCCATTTTTTCTTTCATGGCGAGGGGATGGGCTGCCCAATGCTCTATATCGCGAGTGAACAAATAGATTACACCGTCATCGTCTACTGCTACCCCGGATCCCATTTCAAAGTCCATGTTCTCTGGATAGCAAGGCCAATTAGCTAGGCTATATTGATTTCGAGAAGCGGTTCTCTCTGTCTCGTTTTCTACGTCATGGCTAGTGCACATTAATTAGTGCTCCAAGTTAATCTAGACACTATCTAGACAGATTAGAACTTGTCTGTCTAGCGAAGCTGTTAAAAGTGCATTTTATTCCTTTCTGATGGCCAATTGATCGAGATTTTCCTATTATGGAAGTTTGGAGAACTAGGGGTAAAAATGAGCGGATACAACTTGTTAATAAACGGTAAATTGGTTGCTGGGACGAGCACCATGCCAGTTTTAAATCCTGCGACTGAAGAGGTGCTGACGGATTGTCCACGGTCTTCGGAAGAGCAACTGAACACCGCTGTTCAAGCAGCAAAAAACGCATTTCCTGCTTGGAGTCAAACCAAGATTGAACAAAGAAAAGAAATAGTTTTAAAAATAGCGGACATTGTCGAGGCAAACGCGCAGGAGTTGGCGCAGATCCTCACAGAAGAACAAGGAAAACCGATCGGTGATGCGACCGGCGAGGTTTATGGAATGGCCGCCTTCTGCAGATATTTCGCCAGCCTGGAATTGCCCGTAAAAGTCATCGAAGACAGCGATGGCAGAAAAGTGGAGGCGCATCGGACCCCATTAGGGGTTGTAGGTGCTATAGTGCCTTGGAATTTTCCACTGATCCTTCTGGCATTTAAATTGCCCCCCGCACTGATTGCAGGCAACACAATTGTAATAAAGCCAGCTCCGACTACTCCTTTGAGCACTCTTAGGGTTGCCGAATTGATCAAAGATGTCGCGCCACCGGGCGTAATAAATGTAATTACTGATCTCAATGACCTAGGCGCTGCGCTTACGGCACATCCGGATGTCCGCAAGATATCCTTTACAGGGTCTACGGCCACTGGCGCGAAAGTGATGGCTGGGGCTGCGGGATTATTGAAGAGAATTACCTTGGAACTGGGCGGAAACGATGCCGGAATTGTATTGAGTGATGTTAACCCGAAAGAGGCAGCACCGAAGCTTTTTAACAGCGCTTTTCAAAATACCGGTCAAGTGTGTATAGCGATGAAGCGATTATACGTGCACGAAGATATTTACGACGAAATGTGTGATGAATTGGCGACGCTTGCTAATGAAACGGTTATTGGTAATGGACTTGAGCAGGGAACTAAACTCGGTCCCCTCAATAATAAAATGCAATTCGACAAGGTTAAAGAGCTAATCGAAGACGCGAAATCCGACGGAAATGTGATTGCGGGTGGCGAAGTGCCAGACCAGCCAGGTTATTTCATTCGACCTACTATAGTTAGAGATATCGAAGAAGGTTCAAGATTGGTCGATGAGGAGCAATTTGGACCAGTGCTACCGGTGATGAAATTTTCAGAGGAACAAGATGCAGTTGAACGCGCAAATGCAACACAGTGGGGCCTTGGGGGTTCGGTTTGGTCTAATGATCTAGATAAGGCTTATGCGCTAGCAGAAAAAATGGAAGCCGGGACGATCTGGATTAATAAGCATTCAGAGCTAGATCCAATGATTCCGTTTGGAGGGTCTAATCAGTCTGGTCTAGGTAAAGAGCTAGGAGCAGAGGGATTAGAAGAATTTACACAATTGAAAATCATCAATATGGCTAAGGCCTGACATAAAGAGCAAAGTTATGAGTAATAATTTAGAAGTATTTCGAGAAGAAGTATCGGTATGGGTAACGGAAAACTTTCCGAAAGGATTGGTTGGCTCAGTTATGGGACTAGAGGGACAGTCAAGCGATGAGGTGAAAGCTGACTTTGAACTGTGGCGTGAGCGCCTTGCTGGCCAGGGATGGGGAGCCCCGACTTGGCCTAAGCTTTATGGTGGCGCGGAACTTTCGGATGCTGAGGCGAAGATTATCAGCCATGAGATGGGTAAGCAGGGGGCATTCAATCCTATCCCGCTGATGGCAGGTATGGGAGTAACAATGGTCGGGCCTACCGTTTTAGAATATGGCACAGACGAGCAAAAAGAGAAGCACTTGCCGGGTATAGCCTCAGGCAAGGTCCGATGGTGTCTTGGTCTATCCGAACCCAACGCAGGTTCTGACTTAGCCTCTCTATCTACCCGTGCCGAGGATGATGGCGATAGTTTTGTTTTAAATGGTCAAAAAATATGGACATCAGGCGCTGACGTTTCGCAGTGGTGCGGGGCGTTGGTTAGAACCGACACCTCTGCCGGAAAAAGAGATGGTATCAGTTTCGTTCTTGTACCTATGGATCAGGACGGCGTGACGACGAAACCGATTCAATTGATCTCTGGAATATCTCCTTTTTGTGAGACATTTTTCGATAATGCAAGAACCGACAAAAAAGAGTTGCTTGGACCCCTTAACGAAGGCTGGAGCGTCGTGAAAAGGTTGTTGCAACATGAGAGACAAAGCCAAACTCAGGCCAGGAGCCCGAGTGCCTCGAGCAGTAAGCCGTCATTGCAAGAAGTTGCTAAAAATTATGTTGGCGTTGACGAAGCAGGCAAATTAGATGACCCAGATTTAAGAGTAAGGTTGGTAGAACACCTAATGGATTCGCAGGCCCACACGCTGACTGTCGGAAGGATAACAGCGGAAGCAAAAGGTAAAGTTGAGGTTAGCGCAGCAGCCTCTATCCTCAAAAATTCGGCCACTCGCGTTGCTCAGGGAAACTCAGAACTTACGCTGGAGTTGATGGGAAATCAGGGTGTCGGTTGGGAGGGTGATAATTTCAAAGCTGATGAGCTTAGCAATGTCCGTGACTGGCTTTGGGGAAAAGCGATCTCGATTTACGGTGGTTCCTACGAAGTTCAGAACAATATAATATCGAAAAATATCCTCGGCTTGCCCGAGACCACTCAGAAGGGGTAGTTCATGGCAGCTTTGACTGACGTTCAATCAATGATCAGGGATCAGGCCAAATCTTGGGTTAAAGAAGAATCTCCGATCGAAAAGTTTCGTCAAATGAGAGATTCTCAGGTGGATTTCAGATTCATTCCAGAAACGTGGTCAGGCATGATCGAGATGGGATGGACAGGGATAATCGTCCCAGAAAAGTATGGCGGGTCCGGTTTAGGATACCTAACTTTTGGTCTTGTCTTAGAGGAGATAGGCCGAAACTTAACTGCATCTCCATTATTCGCGTCGGCTCTTGTAGGAGCCTCTGGGATATTGCTAGGTGGAAATGAAGAACAGAAGCAATCCGTCTTGCCTAGAATCGTGGACGGCAGCGCTCTTTTAACTCTTGCGGTTGACGAGGGCCCAAGACACGACCCCTCCAAGATGAAAACGGAAGCTAAGAAGACTACAAAAGGATTTTTACTAAATGGGACCAAAACCTTCGTGCAGGAAGGCCTCGCCGCCACGGAATTTATAGTGGCTGCAAATACTGAAAATGGTAAAACCTTGTTTCTGGTAGCCGGCAATAAAGCTGGATTGTCTCGTCAGCCGATCCACACTATGGACAGCAGGGGTTACGCGAGCTTAGTTTTTAATGATGTAGAAATTGATTTCAAAGATATTTTGGGCCAAGAAGGCGACGGATCTAATCTGCTTGATAAAATTCTAGATTGCGGGCGAGCTGGGCTTAGCGCGGAGATGCTTGGAACCGGTGCGCAGGCTTTTGATATGACACTTGAGTATCTAAAAACCAGAGAGCAATTTGGGCGAGTCATAGGTTCGTTTCAGGCGCTTGGACACAGAGCAGCAGATTTGTTTGGACAGATGGAATTAAGCCGATCGTGCATGGAGGCGGCTCTTCAGGCGTTAGATCAGCAGGCAGAAAACAGTGCTGAGATGGTGTCGCTTTCTAAGTCAAGAGTCGGAGACTTTTTGTATGAGATGTCTAACCAATTAATCCAAATTCATGGTGGGATTGGAATGACTGACGAATTCGACGCCGGGTTTTACCTTAAACGCGCGAGAGTAATAGAAGCTAGCTTCGGCAACAGAGCTTTTCACAAAGACCGCTATGCAAAGCTCTTAGGGTTTTAGAGAGGTGGCTGGGCCTTCGCAGATTCACAGAATATCTATGGCGAAGGCGCGATTACCTAAACAACTGCTAGAGAAATACAAAAGTTTTCTCGCTTCAACTCTCGATGGTCATCAGGTCCCGGTTGACGTCCTTGAGGCTTGTCATTCCAGGATAAGGCAAATTCATGGATTCAAGGTCGCCGATAATAAGGTTGGGGAACACCTTCCTTTAACCGAAGAACCACTCAAACTTGCAGCTCTAAAAATCGCTGAGAAGATAGTATTTAGTGTCCACGATATCCAGGACAATGAGCTAGCCCCATTGAAAAAAAAGCTCGGCGAGCCAGGTTGTGTTCAATTAATTACTGCGTTGGCATTTTTTGATGTGGAATGTCGGCTTGAGCTAGCATCCGGAGTTTTTTGATGTCTAATAAGCCAAGGGTTAACTCAGCCATAAAAGGTGAGACTGCTAATTTCTCAAACGTAATGCTGCACAAGCGAGATATACTCGAACGCTTCGGAGATCTGTATTCAGAGTTTTGGCGAAAGAACTCAGTGAGTTTAGAGATTAAGGAAATGACTCGAATTAGGAACGCCCGCATAACAGATTGTGGCTACTGAAAGAACGTAAGATTTGAGTCTGCTCGTGCAGCAGGCTTGTCAGAAGAAAAAATTGAAGAGATAAAAGATGGTTACGAGAAGGTCTTAGATGAAAAGACAACGGCAGCCTTGCTCCTAACCGATCAAATCATAGGGGCAGCGAGAACCCTCGAGAAGCAAAACAAATTTTTAATTAATCGAAACCTTACAAGAGAAGAGCGAGCTGAAATAAGCCTCGGGGTTGGTCTTTTCATGGGAATGTCGAAGGTGTTAATTGCTCTGGGGTTAGAGCCGGAAGAAATGGAGACAACCCTTGTGAGGACTCCAGGGTCTGATGAAAAAAGTCTCTGATCAAGGACTGTCAAGCCGATTTCTAACTTAGTTCTTTTCGAAAGCAACTAACATTAAATATCAGGCGACATGGCAGCCTGCATCGTTTCAAGGGCGACTTTTTCCCTGTCTTCACCCCATGGCATAGGCATCAAAACTGGATGATCGACGCCTGCTTTTGCGTAACTATCAATGAAAGCTCTCACCTCAGACTTGGTGCCGATAAAGTCAATGGCTTGAATCATCCTCTCCGAAATCGCAGAAAGTGCGCCTTCTCTATCTTTGATTTTTTGTTTTTCTCTGAGCTCTGCGACCTCATCCCCGAAACCTGCTTCTTTAAACATTTTCGCGTAGCCATCCGCCATCGCGTAGTTGAATAAGTCTTTCCTTGCAGAGGTTTGGGCTTTATCGAACTCAGAGACTGAAGCGTGCACATAGGCAAAAATCTTTGCATCACCGCCTTCTCTTACTTTATTAACAGAGTACCCAACATGTGACGCAGGAAGATAATTTAATAAAACGCCGTCAGCGATTTCGCCGCCAAGCTTGAGCATTTGCGGATTGAGTGCGGCCATTATTATTTTTGGTTTCTTTTCTTCAAGCCTCAACCCAAGCCTGAATCTTTTGGTGGAAAAATAATCGCCTTCAAATGTTATCGATTCCCCCGAGAAACACTCCCGCAATAGTGCGACATATTCCCTCATCATCCGAATAGGCTTGTCAGTCGCTGTTAAGCCGTGTTGCTTCAAGATCCCTGGTGCCGACACGCCGACTCCCAGAAATATCTGTGCTTCAGGATTAATTGTCTGAAGAGACGCCGCGGACATAGCTGCTAAGGTTGGAGAGCGGAGCTGCATAGGGATAATACCTGTTCCTAGATCAAGTTTGGGAGCCGCAATGGAAGCAGCGCCTAAGAGGGTAAATGCATCGGTTCCCGTTGCCTCGACCGTCCAAAAGGACTTAAAGCCCATTCCCTCGGCCTGCTTTGCGATCTCAGGGACTTTTTTGGCTCCTAACACTCCCAAGCTACCAAACGTCACGCCAATATCAGTTTTCATATGGACCTGCTTTTTAAAAGTTTTCAAAATCAACGGGATTGCACAAGAAAGTCAGAGCGGCTCCTAGCTAGGCAATTCCGCCATGGTTCTTAATGGTCTTGTCCCGTCCCAATCATCTGCGGCTTTTTTTATGAGGCCGAATAAGCCTACTATCGCATCGTTTCTTTCGATCAATTCGATCATGTTCCCCGACGCCTTAGCTGTATCAAAGTAACAAATATTGGTATCTTTTCCCATGTCCATTGCGATCTCATAATTTGAGGATAAAAACTTCTTGTCCGTCTGATAGTCATCTGACCAGATCCCAATATGATGGAAAGCGGTTTTTTCTGGCTCTACGAGGTCATGATAAACATTAGGTTCTTTTGAATTTACTTCTATCAGTTCTATTTGTCCTTCTTTGCTTTGAGCCCACGCAAGCCGCATCCGCAATATTCCTTCGCCGCCTCGATATTTGAACCCATCGTATTGACTGGAATCCATTTCGCTTAAAAAAAATGGTCCTATTCCTAGGTATTCGGCCCAATATTTCGCAGCGTCCTCTAGATTGGGTACATGCCATGCATATTGAAAGGGTGCTCCTGGAGCGCTTAACTTTGTCATTTCTATTATCTCCGTAAATTTTGCAACCACTTGAATTTTTTTGATCAATTAATAATGCTGCCTCTGAGCTTACCTTTAATATGAATCTTTAGCCCAGTCCTCGGTATGCTTCATTGTCAAAGCGTAATGCTTTCTTCCGAGCTGCAAAAGTATTACACCAGTTATCCCAAAGAAACATGTCATGGTAATCATAGAGTAACGTACCCCCTCCGGACCCGGAAAAATGTACTCATTAAAGGCGCCCGCGAGTGGTGGACCAAACATCATCCCTGTGGCCCCAGTTAACATGTAAACTGCGGCCACTCGTGCGCGGAGGTGCGGGGGGGTTATTACTGGCAGGGCTCCGGCGGCGATCCCAAAAGGGGAGTTAACGGCTGCCAGCGCAGGCGCGTAAAACACAAATGCCCAGAATGGAGAGGGAGCGATCTGAATGATTAAGACTGCAGGAATGGTGATCAAACCTCCAAGCATTCCCGCGGTTATGTTCGCGTCCCGATGACCTTTTTTGCTTAATACTCTGGCAACGTAAGCAACCAAAAAAGGTCCCAAAGGGCCAAAGAATATGAAAATCCAACCAAATATCTGGGAAGCCTCTGCCGCATTCATCTCATGCACCCTGACAAAGAAAGTAATGCTCCAAAAAACGAACGCGTACCCTGTTAAAACAAGAGAGAGGTTCCCCAAATGATGGAAAAAGATGGTTTTGAAATTACGCTTATAAAAATTTACTAGCTCTTCTGTGTCACTAGATGATTCTGGATCTCTTGTAGAAGGCCTTCTGTTGGGTTCACGGATAACGAGAATCATTAAGGAGAGCAATATTCCTGGCAAACCTAAATAGATAAATGTCTGTTGCCATGGTGCGAGTTCTCCGAAATACGGCAGAACGAGAGGTGGAGAATCTCCGACCAGCTGTAAAACCATACCCCCTATTACAAAAGCTATTCCGGTTCCGACTATAGGTCCTGCTTGAAAGATGCTGATAGCAAGCGGTAAATCTTCCCTTGGGAAATAGTCTCCTAGGAGAGAAGTTGTCGTTGGAGACAACGTCGCTTCGCCAACGCCTACACCAATTCTAGCGAGGAATATTTGCCAATAATCTTTGGTCAAACCGCATGCGATTGTCATCAGTGACCAAACAAAAATTCCTACTGCAATGACATGCTTTCTGCTCTTTTTATCCGCTAAGGTTGCAATTGGGATAGCTGCGAACGCGTAGAAAAGAGCGAAGACTCCGTAGAGCCAACCTATTTCGGTGTCGCCAACGCCGAGGTCTTTTTGCATTGGCTCTACGACGATAGCAACTATTTGGCGATCAATGAAGGCGACCAGCGAAGCAATGATAAGAACAAATACGACGAACCATGCATACCGCCGAGACGGGTAGGGAGGGGAATCCTTATCGATTGGGAAAATCCTTGCGATTGGTCTTGGTCAATTTCGCAGTAAAAACCTTAGAAAAGCAAGGGATTATTCTGTTTTAATAAGAGCTCGGAAAAAAAAGGAATAATAATGAGTGGAAGATTAGAAGGGAAAGTTGCGGTAATAACAGGGGCTGCTAGCGGTTTTGGTGCTGGTGCTGCAAAGCGGTTTGTTGAGGAGGGAGCGAGGGTAGTTCTTGGAGATATACAAGACGATATTGGACAAAAAGTGGCAGAAGAACTGGGCAGTGCGGCGGTTTACGTTCACTGCGATGTCACCCAAGAAGATCAGGTCGCTGGATTAGTCGATGCGGCGGTAGCGAATTATGGTCAACTAGACGTGATGTACAACAACGCCGGCGTTGTTGGAGCCTTAGGTCCGATATCTACAACGCCCGCAGAGGAATGGAATCGTACGATTGATATTCACGTAAATGGTTGTTTTTATGGGTGCAAACACGCAGCTCGGGTAATGATGCCCCGTGAGCGAGGCTCAATAGTGAGTATGTCTTCTACTGCTGGAATTAATGGTGGCTTGGGCCCACACGCATACACGGCTGCTAAGCACGCCATAGTAGGAATTACCAAGAGTGTTGCATGTGAACTTGCACAGCATGGTATTAGAGCGAATTGCATATCGCCTGCTGGTATGGCCACGCCAATGGTGGCAGCTACCTTCGGAGACCACACCGATCTCAAAACGACAAGAGAAGCTCTTGCTAAATCCTCACCTCTAAAAGGACGTCCGGGTTTACCTGAGGATGTTGTTAACGCAGCTTTATGGCTTGCTAGTGATGAATCGGGGTATACCTCGGGGCTTACACTAACCACTGATGCGGGGCATACGATTGGCAGTGCGAACGGCACACCATACCGAGAGTACCAGCCCTTTATGGCAGAAGCTGGAAAGCGCGGCGTTTAGATCTCAGCTAATAGAGCGATTACTGGTTTAAAGCTTATATTGTTAATAGCGGATGGCCAGTATGGAGCTCGCAGGTTTCTTTCTTTTTTTCGGCAAACCTTTCTCACAGTTAGAGGCTAGGAAATTCTTTGTGAAGAAGCGTGCTGATACTTGAGACCGCCTCGATACTTTCCTCTATGGAGCTCCCACGAGCTTCAATATTTATGATACGCGCCCCTGACTTGACGTAGCTATACAAAAACTCTGCAATTTTATCGACGGACCCATAGGGGCTATACCTTTCAAATTTTTCGAACGGTATTTTATATATGGCTTCCATTCCTTCAGCTAAATTTTCTCTAGCCTTGTCTCCAACCCCAGCCCATACCTGAATCCCATGCATCCACTGATCCTCGCGATCTTTTTTCTTGAAATCGGCAATTTTTGTGACTGCCTCCGCAAATCGATTAGGAGAAACCCAGACGCCTAACCAACCGTCCCCGTGGTTGGCTGTTCTTC
>MDTC01047307.1_pt1 | contig 15682 bp, 16 predicted proteins | sample 811181 | NCBI WGS metagenome assembly MDTC01 (sample SAMN05326644, study PRJNA326480) | marine metagenome | isolation source: seawater | place: Pacific Ocean: North | collected 2011
AAAGAAAATAAAATGAATAGATATAAAATTTCTTATGAATTTAATAATCATTTTGGTTTTTTTTATAATTATACCAAAGTTTATCTAAATTATTTTTTGAAAAAAAAATTTGGCCAAATCATAAATTTTTCATCAATATACGGCTTGAGTGTTCCAAGATTTAAAATTTATCAAGGGACCAATCTTCATATGCCTTTACAATATGGTATTTCAAAAACATCAATTAATTACCTAACTAAATTTTATGCTGAGAAATACAAAAATTCAAATGTAAAACTAAATATAATTAGCCCAGGTGGAATTTATAACAATCAAAACAAAACATTTGTTAAAAATTATTCTAAATTAACTTCATCCAAAAGGATGCTTAATCCAGATGACTTAAACTTTGTTTTAAATTCATTAATTTGTAGAAAAAATAAAATATCCGGAAAAAACTTTGTAGTTGATCATGGTTTTTTAAAATCAAAAAAATAATTATGAGTTTAAGTGACGACGAATTAAAAATTTTAAGAAAAATAGAAAAAATCGATAAGATCAATCAAAGATCCTTATCAAAAACACTAGGTATGAGTTTAGGAAAAATAAATTATTGTTTAAAAGAATTAAAGAAAAGAGGATTTATAAAAATTACTAATTTTGAAAAAAGTAAAAATAAAATTAACTATATTTATTTATTAACCCCAAAAGGAATTGAACATAAAACAAAAGCAATTCTTAATTTTATGAAAATTAAAATGAATGAGTATGAAGATTTGAAAAAGGATCTTTAAAAAAATTTAAGAATTTTAACCAATGTTAAAAAAAATTAATTTCATAATATCAAAAAAATATCGAACTAAATTGATATTTATTTTTTTCGTGATGTTATTTAGTATTTTTATAGAAATGCTGAGTATAAGTTTAGTATTGCCTGCATTAAATTTTATTTTCAATGAAGGTTACACAATTGAACAATCTCAACTTTCTTTAATTAAAGGTCAATTAGGTGATTTTAACTTTATTATAGTATCGTTAATTTTTTTACTTGGATTATATGTTTTAAAAACAATTATTCTTTTATATTTTCAGATTCAAGTCGCTCAAACTGCTACAGATATAGGAAGATATACATCTGAAAAATTGTACAATAAATATTTAAGTAATGATTTTTACTTTTTTATTCAAAACAAAACATCAAATATAATTAGAAATGTAATTAATGAAACTGGAAATGTATTTGCGTTTATTTTTCACTTGTTTACTTTCTTGATAGAAGTTCTTGTATTTGTAGGAATAATAATTGTTTTATTGATACTACAAACTCAAGAGACAATAATTTTATTTGGTTTATTATTGTTTATTGTTGTCCCGTATTTAATCATTAACAAAAAAAAAATTTCAAATATTGCTCAGGTTAGAATTACAAATGATGGGTTAAGATTAAAAAGTCTTCAACAAGGATTATCTTTGATTAAGGAGATAAAACTATATGACAAAAATAATTTTTTTTTGAATAATTATGCAGTCCCAAACAAAGAAACTTATGAAGCACAAAAAAAATTCCGAATAATTCAAGTTATTCCAAGAGTTATGCTGGAATTGGTGATTATGTTTTTTATTGTTTCATTGATATTGATTCTATACTCAAATGGATTGCAGTTTAATGAAATGATACCTATTCTGGGACTTTATGTTGCTGCTTTTTTGAGAATATTACCTTCTACGGCAAGAATAATGACCAGTTTTCACGGATTCACTTACACCTTTAAATGCATAAATATCGTTTATAATGAACTAAATCAGACAAATAATACATTTTCTAAAAATCTTAATAATACCGATCAGAAATTTAAGTTTAAAAATTATATAGAATTTAAAAATTTAAGTTATTTCTACCCTGATTCCAAAAAAGAGATAATTAAAAATTTAAACTTTCAAATTAAAAAAAATTCTATTGTCGGGGTTGTGGGCAAAAGCGGGACAGGAAAATCTACTTTGTCAAATTTAGTTATGGGTTTTTTGAAGCCAAATCAAGGAGAAATAAATGTTGATGGTGAAAATATAAACTTTGCCTTATCAGAATGGCAATCAAAAGTTGCTTGTGTGCCACAGAATATAATTCTTTTGGACACATCTATTTGTGAAAATATAGCTTTAGGTGAATTAAAAGAAGAAATAGATTTCAATTTATTGAAAGAAGTAGTTAAGTTATCTGAATTAACAGAATTTATTAACTCACTTCCAGATAAATACGATACAAATGTTGGAGAGAGAGGGTTAAAAATTTCAGGTGGGCAAGCTCAAAGAATTGTTTTAGCAAGATCTTTATATAAGTGCCCAGAATTACTAATTTTAGATGAAGCAACTAATTCACTTGATAAAAAAACTGAAAGTGAAATTTTTGATACAATTATTAAATTAAAAGAAAAAATGACGATATTAGTTATTTCTCACAATAAAGAATATTTTGACAAGTTTGATAAAGTAATAAACTTATAGAAAATAAATGAAATTTTAATAAATTAAAATTACGAATAGTTAATTATAAAAAAATATGAATAATATATTTAATAAAATTAAGAAAGTATTTATAGGTCACTATCTAAAAGAAAAATTCAACAGATTATTTGATTTTTTAAATGATAGAACTATCACAGTAAAGATTGATGAAAGTAAAAAAATTATTTTTTCTGATATTGGTAAAGCTTCAGGTTTAAGATCAAGATCAATTTTATATAAAGAAAAATCAACAATTAAATGGATAGACTCTTTTGAAGAAAATTCATTGTTTTTTGATATTGGTGCAAGCGTAGGAACATTTACATTATATTCTGCAATAAAAAAAAATTGTAATGTTATATCTATAGAGCCATCTGCAAGTAATTTTGCTATTTTAAATTTGAACATTTACAGAAATTCTTTAAACCATAAAGTAATAGCATTTCCTTTTGTGGCCTCTTATAAAAATGATTTAGATTTTTTTTATAAAACAAAAGTAAGCATGGATGAAAGTGGTGGATATCCTTATAAAGATATAGATCCACGAGGATTAAAAGCAAATTCAAAATTTAAGCAAGGAGTCGTCTGTTATAAAATTGACGATCTTTCAAAAAAATTTGATAATCCTAACTATATAAAAATAGATGTTGATGGAAATGAATTAGAACTCATTAAAGGTATGGGTCAAATATTAAAATCAAATAAAGTTAAGTCTATAATGATTGAATTAAACGAAAATATTAAACACTACAATGAAGTAATAAAAATTATGGAATATAACGAATTTGTACTTGATAAAAATTTAACTTCTATTGCAGACGTTTCAACAAAAAAAGGTGGAAGGATATATAATCATTATTTTTCTAAAAATCATTTAGTAAAATTATGATAGAAATTAATAGAATAAGAGTAAATTATTATTAAGGTTATAAAATAAAGAAATTTTTATTATATGAAATTTATTGTAACAGGAGCTAACGGTTTTTTAGGAATAAACCTAGTTAGATATTTATTGAGTTTGAATCACACTGTGATTGCAATAGATAAAAATATAAAAAATCTTCTTAGTATAAAAGTATCTAAATTAAAAATAATCGAAACAGATTTAGCTACAATTAAGAAATATTCAAAAAACTTTAAAAATGTTGATTGTATTTATCATTTTGCCGCTTTAGCTGATCTAGACGCATGTTATAAAAATCCAGTTGAAACTGTAACACAAAACATTTTACCAACTATAAAATTATTGGAACTTTGTAAATTATTTAAAATTAAAAAATTTTTTTTTTTCCAGCACTATATATACAAGTGGTTTGGAGGGAGGTTTTTATAGGTGCAGTAAAAAGGCATGTGAGGATTATATTCAACAATTTTCAAAACAAAATAAAATTGACTATATAATTTTAAAATTTGGATCATTGTATGGAATTGGCTCTGAATTAAATAATGGATTACACAAAATTATATACAATGCACTAAAAAATAAAAAAATTATTTATTTTGGAAACAAAAATTCACAAAGAGAATATATTCATGTTTTGGACGCAGTAAAATGCTCTTATGATATTTTTAAAAAAGGTTTTAAAAATAAAATAGTTAATATTACAGGTCATCAAAGTTTAAAAGTTACGGAAGTTTTAGAGTTACTGAGAGAAATTTTAAATTTTAAATCAAAAATTAAGATTTATCCAAAAAAAAATATGGGTCACTATGTAATCTCTGCACATTCAATTAGCGATAACTTGGGAATTAAATATTTAAATAATCCGCATATAGATTTTCATGAGGGACTGACTTCACTAATAAGACACGTTAAAAAAAGTTAAATTAATAATATAAATTGATTTAAATCATATAAAAATAATTTATTTTATAATTTAAATTTTTGAAATTTTTTATTTTAAAAATTTTTATTTTTTCAAATTCTTTATAATTTTCTGTGTGTTCCTTAAGAACAAATTTAGTATTTGTTTTTTTTGCAGATAAATAGTCTTCTTTACTATCTCCAATAAATATTCTTTTTTGTTTTTTATTTTTTATTAAATTTATATGTTTTATTTTACTTTTAGGAGATCCATAAACTTTTTTGAAAAATTGAAATATTTTTTTTTCTTTTAAAATTTTTATTATTTCAATTTGAGGTGTACCTGTACTTATATAAAAGTCATATTTTTTGTAATTTTTTTTAAAAAAATTTAGCAAATAGATATCAATTTTTAGCTTAGAAATTTTATTAAAGCAGTATTCAGTAAATTTTTTATTAAGTTCATTAATTTTAACATTTTCTTTTTTGAAAAGATTTTTACTTAAATGTTTAAATTTTTTAATTCTAGATATTCCTACATTTCTTAAATGATATTTTTGAGCCTTTAAGGCTTTTCTCATTCCAAATTCTTTAAAAATATAATAAAAAGCTTTAGTTTTAACTTTATGACTATTTAAAATAACTCCGTCAAAATCGAAAATAATTTGAATTTTACTCATTAATTATTTTTTATAAATTCTACTGCTTCTTTTTCCATTTCATTTCTTATTTCGCTAGCATAGCTCCCAATATGAGGTGTTAAAATTACATTTTTTAGATTTGTAAAATTGCCTTTATAAGGTTCTTGATCAAAAACATCTAAAGCAGCTCCTTTAATTTTCTCTTTTTTTAAAAGAGAATACAAAAAATCATTATCAATCAATTCTGGTCGAGAAGTATTAATAATAAAGCTATTTTTTTTAAGAAGTTTTAAGTAACTTTTATCTAATAAATGATAATTTTTTCTTATATAACTGGAGTGCAAAGTTACTATATCAGAATTAACGAGCAACTTCTTCAAAAGTATTTTATTTTTTACATTTTTTAAATCACTAATTAGTATTTTTGCACCAAAACTTTTTAGAATTTTTGAAACATATTTTCCTATTTTTCCATATCCAATAATTCCAACATATTTTCCGTGTATAAGATTTCCCATTTCTTTTCTCCATATCCCTCTCTTTAAGTTGTGGTCTTGAATAGAAATTTTCCTAATTAAATTTAAAATGAGACCTATTGTTAATTCGCCAACAGCTTTTTCCAATGAAACACTTGTGTTATGGATTTTAATATTTATTTTATTAGCGTACTTTAAATCAATATTATCTAACCCTTTTCCCAATCTGTATATTACTTTAAGATTATTTAGTTTTTTTAAAGTAGATTTGTCATATATCTCAGTACCTGCAATTATATGTGTAAAATTTTTTGCATAATAAATTAATTCTTCAGGTCTTAATTTTCTTCCCTTTTTATTTATTTTAAAATAAATGTTATTCTTCTTTAAATTTTTAATTAATGAATTATCATTTTTGCCAAATGTAGATGTTGCAATAAATAATTTTTTTTTTGTCATTTTGTTTTTATCAATTTGTTGACTATGGCAGTTATACTTTATAATTTTAAGTATAGATATTGTTAAATTAATTTAAACTTAATCTACCAATAATTTATAATTATTTAAAAAAGTTATGAAATATATTTTTGATTTAAGCATAATAATACCTACAATTAATAATCCTTTTAAGTTAAAAAAATTACTAAGATTAATTGACAATCAAAATATTTTCTTAAAGAAGAAAATAGAGATAATTATAATTTATCAAGGTAATTTACAATTTAACAATATACTTAAACATAAAAATATTAATAAAATAAAAATATTAACTCAAAAAAAAAAATCTTTATCAAATGCCAAAAATTTAGGTATGAGAGTATCTAGGGGATTGTTAGTAAGTTTCTTGGATGATGATATAATTATTGGTAAAAAATATTTAATAAATATATTTCTCTTCTTTAAAAAAAATAAAGCCATTGATATTGTATTTGGTTCAATAAAATTAAAAAAAAAAAAATTGTTTTACTCTAGATATATGAACAATATTGAGTCAAAAATAAATTTTTTTAATCTTAAAAAATGTTTAGCCTCAGCAATGATTTATAAAAAAAATGCTAAGCAATTTAAATTTGATGAAAGATTTGGTTTAGGAGCTCCTTACCCTTCATCAGAAGAGACAGATTTGATATTTAATTGTTTGATTAAACAAAAATATGAAATTAAATATTATCCAAAAATTGATTTAATTCATCCAGATGATGAAGTTTTGAATAAAGATCTTAAACAAATTAGTAAAAAATTTTTTTCCTACGGTATCGGTACCGGAGCAGTTTATGCTAAGTATATGAAAAAAAATTATATATTTATTATTTTATACTTGTATGAGTTAGCTAAATCCGTAATTGGGATATCTATAAGTATTTTTAGGTTTAATAGTTTTTTGTTACAAAAACATATGTCTTTATTGAGTGGAAAAATTTTAGGTTTTTTAAGATTTTCATTATCACAAAAAAATCATAAAATTTAATTATATTACTTTAATGATAAATATTATCGTACAAATTTTTAAAAAATGTCATTTGTATCTGTAGTAATATCGGTTCATAACGGACAAGAATTTATTTCTAAATCCTTAGATAGTGTTTTAAAACAATCATATAAGAATTATGAAATACTTATTTTAGATGATAGTTCAAATGACAATACAAGCAATATTTTAAAGCAATACAAAAAAAAATTTTCACATAAAATTAGGATATTTAAAAATAAAAAAAAAATAGGTTTAACAAAATCCTTAATTAAACTTGTTAATTATTCAAAGGGTGAATTTATAGCTAGATTAGATGCAGATGATATGTGGGCTAGAGATTTATTAAAGACTCACATTAAGTGGTTAAACAAAAGAAAAAAAAATGTACTAATTGGGTCCTCTGGTTTTAAAATCAATACAAAAAATAGAATTGTAGGAAAATTTAATTTAAAAAATTTAGGCCATGCTCAACTAAAAAAAAAATTAATATTTAAGAATTACTTATTGCATTCATCAACTATGTTTAGAAAAAAGAATTATTATGAGGTTGGAGGTTATAATGCTTTATTTAAATTTTCTCAGGATTACGATCTGTGGTATAGACTTTCTACGGTTGGTCAAATTCAAAATATAAATAATAACCTTGTCTATATTAGAAGTAGTAGTAATTCAATTACTTCAAGATATAAAAGTAAACAATCTCTTTATGCTTTTATAATTAGTTGTATTCACAAAGAAAAGATAAGTATTAATATTGATAAAAATTTAAATACTATAATTACAAAACTAAGAAAAACTATCAATGAAACTCATTTTAATTCTATGTGTTATTTATATTCTGAGTACCTGCCAAAAAAATTTTCTAAAAAATTTTTTGATTTGGATTTTTTAACGTTTCTTTATTTATTAAAGGACAAAAATTTTTTTTTTAGAACAATTATTAAGAAACTTTTGATTAAATGAAAATACTTCATATATCTAAATTTTTTCCACCCAACTTTGGTGGTATTGAAAATCAAGTAAAAAGTATTTGTGACTATCTTTACAATAGAAAAGTAAAAGTTGAAGTTTTAGCCTTTGGTAAAAAAAATTATATTAATAGAAAAAAATATAATATTTATGAATTTAAACCAATATTAAAACTATTCTCCCAGCCCTTATCTATAAAATACATAATTCAAGGTAGAAAATTAATTAAGAAAAATGAGATAGTACATTATCATTACCCAAATATTATAGGATTGATTTTATGTTTTTTATTTGTTGGTAATAAAAGATTATATTTTCATTGGCATTCAGACATACTAAATCAACGCTATTTAAATTTATTCTTTTCTCTAATTGAAAAAAACTTACTTAAAAGATCTAAAAAAATAATTTTTACAAGCTTGTATTATGCAAAAAAATTCAAATACTATAATTCATTTAAAAAAAAAATTCAGATTATAAATTGTGGAACAGATAATTTAAATTCAGAGTTTAAAAAAAATGGAGAAGCTAAAAAGAATTATTTCAAGTTAAAAAAAAAATTTAAATCAAATAAAATAATCTATTCAATAGGAAGATTAGTGCCTTATAAAGGATTTAAATATCTCATCCTATCCTCAAAATTTTTACAAAATAACCAAAAAATATTAATCGCAGGAATTGGAAAAGATTATGATTATTTAAAACAATTAATTGATTATAATAATTTAAATGAAAAAGTTTTCTTGCTGGGTAAAGTAACTCATAATGAACATTTAAGTTACTTAAAATTATGTGATATTTTTTGCTTACCATCAATTTCAAAAAACGAAGCCTTCGGTGTTGCTTTAATTGAAGCAATGTCTTTCGGTAAACCAATAATTTCAACCAATATTAAGGACTCTGGAGTTAATTTTGTGAATAAACATAATATAACTGGTTTTAGGGCACCAATTAAAAATTCAAAAAAATTAAGTAATTTAATTTTAAGGTTATTTAGAAATAAAAGAATATATAGAGATATTTCATTAAATTCAAAAAAAAGATATCAGCAATATTTTACTTCAAATAAAATAAACAAAATTTTTTTAAACATGTATGAATCCGATTAAGAAACATAATAGTATTAATAATTTTTTTTTTAATTTATCATGTATATTATTTTGTCTAATCCCAATCTCTTTGATTACAGGTCCATTTTTTCCTGATTTATTTTTGACATTAATTTCACTAATTTATTTATTTTTATTTTTTAAGAAAGATCAATTTGATGAAATTCTGAAAAAATTTATTTACATAAGTTTAATTTTCTATTTTTTTATAGTTATTAGCTCATTAACTTCTGAGATTAAATTAATATCACTTAAGTCTTCTTTATTTTATTTTAGATTTATTTTTTTTGTACCATCAATTATTTATCTTTTTAAAAATAATAAAAATTTAAATACATACTTTTTAAATGTAATATTTATTACATTTATAATATTAATAGCTGATAGTTTGTTACAATATTTTATTGGATATAATATATTTGGCTATGAACCAATTAACATTGCTGATATCGACAAAAGAATAACAGGAATGTTTGGTGATGATGAAATATTAGGAAGCTATCTATCAAAATTTCTTCCAATTTTATTGTCATTTATTTTTTTATCAAATTTGAAAAATAAGGAATTAATAACAATTACCTCTATAGTTCTTTTTGGATTGTGTATTTTTATTTCTTCTGAAAGAACTTCATTCATACATTATTTAATTTTTTCGTTTTTATTTATTTCTTTATCTAACTTAAATATTAAAAAAAAATTTATTTTATTGTTAATAGTTCCAATTGTTATATTAATTACTTTCATAGATAGTGGTAAAAAGCATAGAATGTTACTAAGTACTTTCTATTCTATTAAATCCTTACAATTTAGCAAATATCACAGCGACCATTACAAAACAGCTTATAAAATGTTTTTGGACAAAAAAATAATTGGACATGGACCGAAATCATTTAGATTTAAATGTTCGGATGCAAAATATAAAATAAGTAAAAATTCTTGTTCTACTCATCCTCATAATACTTATTTTCAATTGTTATCAGAAACAGGAATTTTAGGATTTATAGTTATATTTTCACTATTTATTTATTTATCTTTTTTAATTTTAAAAATTTTTTATTACAAATTTATTTTAAAAAATAATTTGTATTTAAACTCTCAAGTTTCTATTATTTGTGGTTTATTTGTCTACTTATTTCCAATATCTCCCAATGGTAATTTTTTTAACAATTGGTTAAATGTTATTTTTTTTATACAAATATTACTTTTTTTTCTTACTAATTTTAAAAGTTCTAAGAGAAAGATATAAAGAAATATAAAAAAAATAATATCCAGAAATTATTTGAATTAAATTAACTTTAGATAAATCAGAATTTATTAAAAATATGAAATATATTAAATTTAGAGACATAATCAAAACAGTTGAAAGATTATTTTTGACTAATTTACTCTGGTTTAAAAAAATTTTAGCTTCAATTAATTGATGTAAATGTCTTTTGTCAGGATTCATTGGGTTTTGATTTTCAATGAATTTTCTTATTATAGAGACAGAAATTTCTGCAACTGGATAAGAAAAAAAAGCTACTATTAAAAGACTTGGTATTGAATATTTTGTGAAAAAATATATTGAGATTATTGATGTTAAGAAACCTAGAAAATAAGCACCGTTATCACCTAGATAATTTCTATTATAAAGATTTAAAATTGAAAAAACTAGCAACCCAATAAAAATGTTTTTTAATAGAGTATAATCATTTAGATCAAAATTAAAGTTTTCTGCGTTAAATAATAATAGTAAATATACTAAAAAAAAATATCCTGAACAATTTGCATTATTTCCATCTATAAAATTTGATCCATTTACAATTGTAACAATAGCAACTGTAAAAATTGTAATTGAGAGTAAATTAAATTTTAGAAAAAAATCTATAATTTTAATATCTATTTTTTCTATTATAAGTTGAGAATTAATTAAAATTATGAAGGAAATTAAAAACATTATTAGAAGTCTTGTTTTGGCAGTTATACCTTTGTTTAAATCTGAAAAAATTCCAATAACTACAAAAAAAAGACTATAAATTACAAAATTAATTAATTGAAAGTTAATTTGAAAATTAGTTATTACTAGAATTAATGAAAAAAATATTCCACCTGATAAAATTATATTTTTTTCAAAATTTTTTCTTTTATGTTGTTGTTTATAGGTTCTGTACAACAATAATTTTTTTCTATCTAAGAAAAAATTTATAGATATCAGTAAAACGTAAAAACATATAAAAGTTAACAAATAATAAGATATTTCTGTATTCAATTGTTTATAATTTGTTGTTTTTATATGTTTATAACATAAATAGTAATTATAGTTAATATTTTAATCTAAAAATCTTTTTTTCAAAGCATTATCAAACCTTTTGTTAAAGGTTTCAGGCTTTGCATAATTAATCACAGATATAAAGGGAAAGTTGTTAAACTTATATTTATCATCTCTCTTAAATTCATCATCTATTCTATTAATATTTTTCAAATTAAATATTAAAATTGAAATGAACAAAATAGAAAGAATATATTTTTTAGATTTAAATATTCTATCATTAACACCTAAAATTGATGCCAAAGTAAATACATATAAACTCAGTATTAAACCTGAGCCAAATCTTAGTTGTGGAATAATTAAAAACCAAATTAAAATACTAATTAAACAAAAAAATATAAAACTTTTATTGATTTGCTTTTCTTTACCAACGATATTATTTTTACTGAATGTAAATAAAAGAATAATAAAAAAAATTAAAGTTAAAATTCCCAGAAATTCTATAACTTTGTAATGAAAGTGTATATTGTACCAATTTGAAAACCAACTAAATCTCCTCATATATATATCGCTAGATAATTCCTGACCCTGAGGTTGATGGTAAAAACCTTTTGCCCATAGTTTAACATGATTGGAAATTTCTAAAATTTCAATTTTATTTACAGACCAAAAAATTTTTTCGTTTTCTATACAAGAAAATACTATAAAATTTATAACACATCCTGATTTTAAAAAACCTTCCAGAATATAAACACTTGCAAGAAGTGATATAAGTACAATTATTGGTATTTGTTTATTAAAATTATTCTTTAACTCTATTAAGATTTCTTTTTTTTTATAAAAAAACATAATAAATAGGATAGGTAGAAAAAAAATTGTTATATTTTTCAGTGCAAGTGAATAAATAAATACCAATACATAAATAAAAAAATTAATTCTTTGATTTTGATTTTTAATTTCGTTAAAATAAAAAATGACCATTATAGTGATAAAAAAAGTTACTAAATAATCATAACCATACTCAGAAAGCCTAGTGAATTTTGTTAAATAAAAAATTAAAATGAATATAAAAATTAAATTGAGCTTCTTTTTAAGTATAATTTCTTTAAATAAATAGTTGATTATTGAAAAATATAATAAAAAAATTGGAACATGTAATAATTTATAATCAAAATGAGGAAATACAAAAAGTTTCTGAAAGTATGAGATTAGTGGGGTATAAATATAATTAATCTCTATTTTGCCTAAACCTAAAACAGGTTTTGAATTAGTAATTATTTCTATAAATGGAAAATGATATGGAATAAAGTCTTCGTGAGTTTTAGATATTATTAAACCAGAAAATATAAAAAAAAGAACTAAACTGCTAAATAAAAAATCTTTAATTTCTGTATTTTTATTTTTATAAAATAAAAATAATCCAATTATTATTATAAAAATATTTAAATTTAGATTGGTGGCATTAAGTAAATATAGAATAAATCCTAAAATACTTAAAATTATTATACCTATAATAAAATTTAATAAATTATTTAAATTAATATCATTTTCATAAGTTTTAAAATAATTTTGGTTAAATGATGCACCATATCCAGAAATTGAAACATAAATTGCTAATACAATCAAATAATACAGAAAAATCATCATAAATTGTTTATATAGAAATTATTTATTTTTAATAAATAATTTTTTATATACTATTGATTATTATCTTATAATTAAAATTTTCTTTTGAAAAAAATTATATAAATTAATGGATCAATTTTATTTTTTAACCAAAATATTTATTAAGTTATTATGAAAATTAAAAAAATTTCAATTATCATCCCATGTTATAACGAAGAACAAACAATTAATTTGGTATTAAATAAAGTACTAAATTATAAAAAGTATGAAACAGAAATAATACTAGTAAACGATGGTTCTACAGATGGCACAAGTAAAATTATTGAGGAATATAATGATAAAAACATAATTATATCAAATCATAATGATAACTTTGGTAAAGGTAAGGCAATTAACACAGGAATAAAACTTGCTACTGGAGAACTAGTTTTAATTCAAGATGCTGATTTAGAATATTCTCCAGATGATTATGATATTTTATTAAAACCTTTTGAGGAAGTAGATGCAGATGTCGTATATGGATCGAGATTTATTGGTGGCAGAGGTTATGTAAGACTTCATTATTATTTCCACTATTTAGCAAATAAAATATTGACAAATATTTGTAATTTATTCACAAATTTAAATATGACTGACATGGAGACAGGTTATAAAGTTTTTAAAAGAGATGTAATAAAATCTATAAATTTAAAAGAACACTCTTTTGGTATTGAGCCCGAAGTTACAATTAAACTTGCAAAAAAAAAAATATAAATTTTTTGAAGTAGGTGTATCCTATAGAGGAAGATCGTATTCAGAAGGTAAAAAAATTACTGCTAAAGACGCTTTTGTTGCTTTATATTGTATCTTTAAATATGGTTTTTTTTCTTAATAAATTTATTTAAAATTTAAATGTTAAAAATAGGTATTAAGCACTATCCATTTCTTAGGTTTCATCACAATGGACCACAAGTTTTTATGCACAGATTAACAAAAGCGTTTATTAAAGAAAAAATATTTAAAATAAATTCTTTACTTTTACCCAACTATGACATTGGTCTTTTTAGTGTTACTAAAGCTGGAGTATACGATATACCTTATTTTTTGAGATTAGATGGTTTGTATATTGACAATAAAAATACAAAGGTCGATAGCAATCTAGAAAATAAAAAAATTTTTGACTCAATAAGAAATGCAAAAGGAATAATTTTTCAAAGTGAATATTGTAAACAAATAACTGAAAAATTATATCCAAGTCAAATAAATCAACCATCAATTGTTATTAATAATGGTGTCCCATTAGATATTTTTAATCCATTTGGAAATAACTTTAGATCAAAACTGAATTTACAGAAAAAAGAAAAGGTATTAATAACTTCCGCACATTGGAGAAGACATAAAAGACTTCAAGAAACTATTAAGTTAATTAATATTTTAAATGAAGGTAATCAGGAAAAATATAAATTAATTATTTTAGGTAAAACAAATTTACAAAGAAAATATGAAAATAATAAAAATCTAATTTTTGCTGGTGAAATAGAACCTCATAATTTAGCTACATGGTACAGAACTGCAGATGTGTATATTCATCTAGCTTGGATAGAACCTGCAGGCAATACCCAAAATGAAGCAATAGGTTGTGGCTTACCAGTAGTTTGTAGTAATAATGGAGGTTTAAAAGAGACTGTTATTAGAGCTGATGCTGGTTTAGTATCTTTAACAGATAATATTTTTGATTATAATTTTGTTGATTATTATAATCCACCAGAACCAAATTATTCAAATATATTGAGAGATATAAAATATATTTTTAAAAATTTAGATCTATTTAAATCTAGAATAAAATATAATGAGATTGATATAAATTCAGTTGCTAAAAATTATGAAAAATTTATTAAAGAAAATTTTAAGTAAAATTAAAGTCCTATATAATTATATTAGGATAGAACTTAATTTAACTCTAAATATACCATATCATTTTTTATTAAAAAAGCCTTTAGCTAAAAAGGATAAATATATACAAATCTATAATAAGATAAAAAATTTTGAATATAGAGAAATTGATAATTTTGAAAAAAAATGTGGATATTTTATAGATAAAAGATGGTTAGATAATCTTGCATTACACACTCAAGTAGTAATAAAAAGTTCACAAATAAACTATCAACATGGAAGATTATTATATAGTCTATTAAGGGAATATTTAACTAATCATGATAAAATAAATATTTTAGAGACGGGTACTGCTAGAGGTTTCTCAGCAATTTGTATGTCTAAAGCTATAATAGATAGCAAAAAGCAAGGTAAAATTTTTACTATTGATATTATTCCTCACAATCAAAAATTTTTTTGGAATTGTTTGCTAGACTCAGATGGTGCAGTTACCAGAAAGGAACTTCTGACAGAGTGGGCCTCATATACTAAGAATATTAATTTCTTAAAAGGCAGAACTCACAAAGTAATAAAAAAAATTAATTTTGATAGAATAAACTTTGCATTTTTAGATGCAGCACATAATTTTAGATCAATAAAAGAGGAATTTGATTTTGTTTCAAAAAAACAACTTAAAGGTGATCTAATTTTATTTGACGATGTAACAAAAAATGAATTTGATGAAGTATTAAATTTTGTAAAAACGATAGAGGAAAAAAAGATTTACAGTGTAAGTTATATAAATAGTAATTCATCAAGATCTTATGCAGTTGCAAAAAAGTTATAATTATTGAGTTAATTTAATGAAAATTAGGTATTTACAATATATCACTAATAGCTATAAAGACTTGCCTGGTGATTATTGCGAAAGTGTAATACCCGATCCCATTCCGAACTCGGCAGTCAAGCCTTTCAGCGCCAATGGTACTTTGTCTTAAGACACGGA
>MDTC01258288.1_pt1 | contig 15681 bp, 11 predicted proteins | sample 811181 | NCBI WGS metagenome assembly MDTC01 (sample SAMN05326644, study PRJNA326480) | marine metagenome | isolation source: seawater | place: Pacific Ocean: North | collected 2011
CCATATAAATTTATTGGAGCTGCTGCCTTATCTGTAGATAAAGCTACTACTGACTTAACATCCGACTCCAAACAAGCGTTTATTAAATTTTCAGCACCAAGTATATTAGTTTTTACAAATTCCATTGGATTATATTCAGCTAAAGGAACATGTTTCATTGCGGCTGCATGAATCACATAATCAATTTTTCTTATTGCTCTTTTAACTCTTTCATAGTCTCGAATATCTCCAATAAAATACCTCATCGCCTGATATTTTGTATCTGGAAATTCTTGCGACATTTGAAATTGTTTTTGTTCATCTCTTGAAAAAACAACTAAACGTTTTACCTCTGGGTAATACTTTAAAATTCTTTTTACTAATGCTTTACCTAAGGAGCCGGTTCCTCCAGTAATTAAAATAGATTTATTGTTCAGCATAAATATTTTTTGTTTGTTTTATTTCACCTTTTTCAATTTTGAATATTTTATCACAATTTTCAATAGTAGATAACCTATGTGTAATTATAAGCACAGTTTTATTGCCTTTTAAGTTTAAAACAGCCTCAATGAATTGTGATTCGGTTTCAACATCCAAAGCACTTGTTGCCTCATCTAAAATCAATAATTCAGCGTCGTTATAAAGTGCCCTCGCAATTCCAATTCTTTGTCTTTGACCTCCAGAAATCTGAACTCCTCTTTCTCCTACAATAGTGTTTTTCCCATTTGGAAGTTGATCAATAAAAGTTTTAAGTTGTGATTGTTCTATTGCATTTTCAATGTTTTTGGAATTTATTTTATTTTTTTCTATTCCAAATGCTATGTTATTTTCAATAGTATCATCGGTTAAATAAACATCTTGTGGCACATATCCTACTTTGTTTCTCCACAAATTTATGTTTGCTTTACCTAATTGCTTATCATCTAAAAATATTTTGCCAGAATCTTTAGCCAATAATCCAACAATTATATTTATCAGTGTGGTTTTTCCAGCACCTGATTGACCAATTATACCCACTAAATCCCCTTTGTCAATTTTTAAATTTATTTTATCTAAAATTGGTTTGTTTTCTTCATAACAAAATGAAATGTCTTTTAATTCAAGGCTTTTGTTGAAATAAATAATATTTGCATCTAACTCTTTATTTTTTATTTCTTTTTCTGCACCCTCCAATTCGAATGAAATAATATCTAAACTTGATTTATAGTATTTAATATTTTGTAGTGATGATAAGATTCTATTGATTGATGGTAAGAGTCGAAATGTTGCTCCTACAAAAACTCCTAATGTTATCATTATACTATCTAACTCCTGGTTATTTAATAATAAAAGATAAATAAAGACCACCAAAGAAATTACAGATAGTAGTTCTAAATAAAACCTTGGAACTTGTCTAATCGTCATTGATTTAATATTTAAATCTGCTTTAATTTTATTTAAATCAATTAATTTTTTAAGAAAAAAGGACTTTCTTCCTAAAATTAAAATTTCTTTTATTCCTGATAGACCTTCTATAATTACCTTTGAAATATCAGTATCATTTATTGCCCTTAATCTACCCCATTTTTCACTTTTTTTCTTGGCAAATTGATGAAAAACGAAAGATAATAATACGAAAAAAGCATAACTAGTATCGTTCCTTTGAATTCTATATACAATAATGTAAAAATCACTGAAACAGCTAACACTGATTCTGTTAATAATTGAAGAAAAGAAACCAAATAATTTCTATATCCGGTAATTTCAACCTGAAAGTTTTTTATTAATTCTGAACTATTTTTATTTAAATGAAAAATGAAACTTTTGTTGAGATAGTTTTTAAATAAAAAATCAGAGGTATCTACAGTTAACTTAGAAATAAATTTATTTTGAAAGTAGCTTAGGTAGAGCAAAAATATTGACTTAATAAAGTAGATTACAATAAGAAATAAAAGAGAAAATTTTACAAATTCAACCTCAGATTTAATATCTAGAAATAAATTCAATTCTTTAATTATTTTATATCCCATAATTTTTTCTGGGCTCACAATTGTAGTAATAATGGGTAGCAATAAACCTATTCCTAAAACTTCGAAAACCATACCAATTAAAAGCATAAAGAATAACAAAAGAGTTTGTTTTTTTTTCTTTTCATTTAGGGTATTATTGATTTTTTTAAAATCTTTAATCATTGGGTTTATCTAATGAAATTATCTTATTCTTACTTTTTAAAGAAGCTAATTTTAACACATTTCTCCCATCAAAAACACAAGATGAACCAAAATTAAATTTTGTAATTCTAGGATCTCCTGTCATTAAAATTATTGCGTGGGAAGACTTAAATATTTTTTCTTTTTCAGGAGATAAAATTGTTGGATAGTTATTTGTAATAAAGTCGTAGGTAATAAAATCTTTTTTTATTTTATCTTCAGACATGTGAAAATCAAAAATTTCAATTTTTGCTCCTAATTCACATAGCCATTTAGCTACATATATTGATGCTGATTCTCTTGAATCATTAGTTTTTTCCTTAAAACCCCACCCAATAATTGAAATCTTTTTACCCTTTAAATTTCCGTTAAAATGTTCTATTACCTTTTTAGTAAAACGTTTTTTTTGATAATCATTTATCTTGATAACTTGATGCCAATATTCAGCCACCTCATTAAGACCATAGTGGTTACATAGGTATACAAGATTTAAAATATCTTTTTGAAAACAACTCCCGCCAAAACCTACTGATGCTTTTAAAAAATGAGGTCCAATTCGATGGTCCATCCCAATAGCTTTTGAAAGCTCGTCGATATCAGCCCCTGTTTTTTCACAAAGAGCAGATAAACTATTAATTGATGATATTCTCTGTGCTAACATTGCATTTGAAGCCAATTTAGCAAGTTCAGCAGACCATACATTGTTAGTTAAAATTTTTTCTTTTGGAATCCAGTTTGAATAAATATTAACTAAAGTCTGAACCGCTTTTTGACCTGACTTAGTTTTATCACCTCCAATAAGTACTCGATCAGATTTAAATAAATCCTCTATAGCTGTTCCTTCGGCTAAAAATTCAGGATTAGAAAGAATTTCAAAATGGATACCGTTAGAATTTTCTTTTAATATCTCTTCAATTTTTTCTGCCGTTCGAACAGGTAAGGTAGATTTTTCAATTACTATTTTATCTGATTTTGAATATTTCGCTATATCATTAGCACAGGCTTCAACATAACGAAGGTCTGCTGCCATACCAGCTCCTTGTCCTTCTGTTTTTGTTGGGGTATTTACCGCCATAAAAATCATTTCTGATTTTTCAATATTTTCTGCAATATCATCTGAGAAGAATAAATTTCTACCTCTTACCTGTTGAACCACCTCAGCAAGTCCAGGCTCATATATAGGTAAATTTTCTACAGGTCCGTTCCATGCTTTTATTTTTTCTGAATTAGCATCAACAACAGTTACATTAATATGAGGACACTTAAAAGCAATAACTGCCATTGTAGGTCCCCCTACATAACCCGCTCCAATACAACATATGTTTTTAATCTCCATTATGTTTTTTCAGAAGCCAGGAGGAGGATTGAATCTTATCCCCAAGTCTTTCTATAAGACCTATTCCTTTTTCATTGCAAACAGTTACCTCTGGTATGGAATCATTATACTGATCCCCTCCATTTGCAAAATAAAATTCATACTGCCAAGAATATTTATCTGCTAAATCAGTAAGAGTAGCACACTGGGTTTCGTCTTTATCAATAGAGATTATCGCTTTATCTACAATTCCAATAGCACTTACAATAATAAGACGCTCGTCCTGATCCATAAACTCTTTATTTCCCTTTAACTCTCTTTGAATATCATTGTTTACAATAACCCAAAGCTGATCTCCAGTAGCTTTTGCTTTTTCAAAAAGTTCAAGGTGTCCTTTATGAAGTGGGTTAAAATATCCAGAAACTATTATCATTTTTGGTTTACTCATTTAGAATCTATTATAGTTATCCACAAGGACCTTTTTTATCTGTATCGAAATCATTTGTCTTTTGAATTAAATAATACAATATGTTCTCGATCTGCTAAAAACTTAGACGCCAAGTAAAAACTAACTTTTCGACCGATCAGATCTTCAATTTTATCCTCTAGTTGAGCGATGTATTCCATATTAAGACCCTGACCAATTAAAAACACCTCAATAAGCCCTGAATCGTTCCCTTTGGCGTAATCTCCAACCAGAATAATCTGATCCACATCTCCCATTCGCTCGAGCACAGTCTCAACAACATCCTCTAAGCCAAGATGTTTAAAAACTACTTTTTGCATCACTTCAAACAGTGGGTGTTTGATATTGGCCTTGTACTCTACTTTATTATCCACTTTTACTTTTTCTAAGTAGCCGGCTCCTTGGAGATGATTAAGCTCTTTACGTATGGAATTAGTGGATTCACCCATTTCTGTGGCAAGACCGTTTAGATATCCCCTGTTAGCCTGGGAGATAAAAAATTTAATTAGTAATCGAAGACGCGTTTTAGAAGTGATTAGCTCACCTAGCATAATTTGTTTAAGTTCTTTTTTGAAACGGCTCCGCCGCATCTGTCACAATTAGGCGAAGATCAATTTTCTATTAAAATTTATAAAAGTTAAATTTTAAGCTGCCTGTTTTTTTAGGGTAATACTCATCCCTATAGAGGCTAGCTCTAATTTAACTTTTGTATTATTTGTTTGAACTACTTTTCCTGAAACCCCCGAAAAAGGGCCTTCATTAATTGTATGGGAATCACCCACACTAAGAGTAGTTATCTTAATGTCGTTATAAACCCCGTTTAAGTGATTTTGCATTTGATGAATCTCAAAGGCTGGAACAACAGCTGCTTTGCCGAGAAAAAATAGATAGCGGACGATTCCAGTACAAGAAAAAACTTTATAACGCTGATTTTCTTCCAAATAGACCATTACATAAGAAGAAAGTAAAGGTTTAGTTACTTTTTTCTTTCTATCGGAATATTGTTTAACAAAGGTAATAGTAGGGCAGTAGTTTGTGATGCCCAGAGCTGTGAGCTGCTTAGCTACTCTTAGCTCCTGCTGGGGCTTAGTATAAACAACAAACCATTTTTTCTTCATGACATTATTTAAAATAAAACCCCTTAAAAATTCAAAATTAAGCCAATCAATTAAGGGGATTTGATTTCTATCAAATGAACTCCAAATATTAATAAGTACCAAAAGTACTTGATAATAGATAAAAAACAAAACTGTTTTTCATGTTTTTTTAGTTTTTAATTTAAATAACAATCTGGAAAAGAGTCTATTTAAAGTATAATGTCAAGTAAATCAATGACTTAGATAGGATTTTTATTATCCTAATAAAGAAAAAAAGAAAATTCTACTATCTACAATACTGATCAAAGCTAGATTCAGCCTGAGTAAAGCCTGAATCTCTAGAAGTCGCCAGAAGAGGACACGCCCCTATAGGATCTCCCATTCTAATAAAAATCAGCGCCTTTATATATTCACTCTTTCCGTTTAGGGGGTTAAGATCATTAATTACTATATTAATTTGATCTAAAGCTTTTTCTAGTTTACCTATCATATAATTTGCAGTCGCAGCATTTTCAAAATGGGCGTAATCTAATGGATTGGCTTCTAAAGCTAACTCAAACTCCATGGATGCTTTGGTATAATCCTTTGAATTAAAATATTCCAAGCCCCTGGCTGAATATGATGCAGCTTTGTTTACTCCGCCCTGTCCAATAGCAATTTGACGATAAAGCCCTAAAAATTCTTGATCATTTGGGAAAAGTTTAGTAGCAAATTTTGCCCTTTCTGTTAATACTTTATCCTTTTGGGGATATAGTCCACTTGCTATAATCAGGTAATTTTTCCAATTATTGGCTTTATTTTTCGAAGTTAAAAGTTTAAAAGCCTCTTCTAAAGCTTCTCGATCTCTAGTAAGATTAATTAAATTAATATAGCGGGTAGCATGTAAATCATTATTGGGCAGGCCATAAAAAGCTTTTCGAGCATAGGTCTTGGCACTGTCCAACTGACCTTTTTCTTGAAAAATCTGACTTTTTAAAATCTCGCTATAATATAAATAAGGATTCGCTTTAGTGCCCTCATTTAATAAGGCTAATGCTTTATCATATTTTTTTAAATTAACGAAGTACCTCGCCTTGACGGAGTTAATTGGTATGGTTGTCACTGTTATATTGGGAATATCAGGGACTATATTATCTACTTGATTTGAAACAAGACTAAATTGATTGGAGTTAAAATCTTGTAACAAAATCATCTGTCCCTTTAAGGACTTATAAACTGAATTATTTATATAAATACTTGGAAGAATTAAAAGTGTGGCAACAAATAAAAACCCTAAATTGAGCTTAGTATTTGATTTTAATTTAAGGTTCTTATTTTGTTCTTTTTGATAATAACCTGTTATCAATGCGATAATTAACGACCATATTACCAAAACTTGAGGGCGTGCGATTGGAAAATTTAAATTGGCATCTATGGAATAAATACCAAGTGATACTAAAAGAAGAAAAACAAAGATTTTCTCTTCTATGCTACTCTTAGAGTATATTATAAAAAAATAGACAAAATAAAACGCCAATAAAAAAACTCCTAAATAGAGTAAGAAACCAATAATACCAAGCTCAGCTCCTAACTGAATAAAATCACTATGGGCATGATAGGGTACCACATAGCCATTTATATCTTTTGAGTCATAATCGATAGATTTTAATTTCCAGTTGCCTAATCCAACACCAAAAAATGGATTTGAAGATAGGTGAGTTAATACATCTTCATAATACCGAAGTCGCTGGTTAATTGAATTATCATTAGCATTTACTGAAATAGTAGCAGCTCTTGAAATTGCATCAGCCCCTTTAGATGACAGAAACATTTGGTTAATTGCAATAGTAATGATAAACGGGAGGAATATATATACTAAATTGAATAAATGAGATACTTTTTTTTTTGCTTTTAAATACAGAACAACTTGCAACCCAATAAAAGCCAATATCATGAATCCAATTGCTATAAACGACGCTCTTGACTGAATCATAGATAAGCAGACAAGTGATAAAGTAGTAAGAATCAACACCAAAGTCTTAACCCATAACTTTTTATTAATATAAATTAGATATAATACAAAGGGTATTTTTAGTGCAATTGAAAATGCTGTTATATTTCGATTGGCTGTTACACCTTTAAGTTGACTACCATTTATTTCTCCAGTAGAATTCATCATCTCTAGAGCGTCGATCAATACATAATATACCTCAAAAATTAAAATTAGGGTTATTAACCAGGGTATGAAGCGTAATTTACTTTTTTGATTATAAGTTAGTAAAACCATGAAAAAAAACATGAAAAATACATTGAGCTGTCGAGCTAAGTTTACTATTACTTCTGTAGGATTAATAGCATAAACTAATGATACTACTGCCCAAAGTATAAATGCCATATAAGTCAAAGTAAGTTTGGACTTAAAATTTTGCGTTATAATCCCAGCCAGAGGTTTTCTAATTTGATAAAAATAAATTAGACTTAATAAATTAAGTCCGCTCATAATAAGCCATTGAGGTGCAATTTTATCTACAGCTTGAAGGTTTGGAACAAAACCTATGCAAAGGTAAAGTACTAATAGTAAGGGACTTATAAAATACTGAGAATCAATCTTTGAAGGCATGTTTTTGGACATAAAATTCAAAATTTATACTAAAGTACTGTTTTTTAAGTTTTAGAAAAAGGCTTACCCTATCTTTGATATATGGATAATATCTCATTTATTACTGTTTTTTTAATTAGTGTTGTATTTCACTTCATTATCCAAAAACTCTTTATCTATTTGAAAAAGTTTGATGACTTTAATCATCGCAGTATCCACAATACCCTTGCGACTCGAACTGGAGGAATTGGACTTTTTATGAGCTTGCTTACTATTTCACTTTATAATTATTTTCAAGGGATTGATCTTTTTGACTACTCTTTTTTTATTCCGCTTGGAATAATGTTTATAGTAGGAGTATATGATGATTTTTACAATGCTGACTTTAAGCTTAAATTTTTACTCCAAATCATAGTATCAAAAATACTAATTGATCAGGGTTATGTTATTAATAACTATCATGGTTTATTCGGTATCTATGAAGTCCCTTGGCTTTTAGCTCAAGCCTCCACAATATTTGTTTTTTTAATTATTGTTAATTCAATTAATTTTATTGATGGTATTGATGGACTAGCGATCTCCGAAATAATAAAAACTATATTATTTGTTGAATTTTTGAGTGTTAAATTTACGCCTCTTGCACCTATGGGAATGATCATTATCGCCAGCATACTCCCACTATATTATTTTAATTTTAAAGAGAAACAAAAAATATTTCTTGGTGATGGTGGGTCTCTTTTACTAGGCACAACTATTTCAATTTATATTTTTTATGTTTTAGGAAGTGATTTTACTTTTAAAGATAGCTTTGAACTTAATAAAACATTATTTGCTGTATTAATTTTACTTTATCCTTTAACAGACTTATTTCGCGTTTTTATAATTAGAATTAAAGAAAAAAAATCCCCTTTTGTAGCTGATCAAAATCATTTACATCACATCATAAATAAGAGATTACAAAATCAAAAATTAACGTTATTATTAATATCAACCTTATCCATTTTAATTCCTTTTGTTATTTACAAAATTGTGTCAGTATTTGATTACTAACTGGAAATCCTTTGTCTCTACTAGAAATAAAATTAAAGCAGGCTTTAGCCTCTTCTCCAGTGTTTAAATAATTTAACCCTAACAAATACTCTGCTTTACCAGATGAAGGAAAATTAATTACTATATGCTCTTTTAAAATTTCAATTGCTTTAGAAAATTCACCTAATTGCATAAATGAATTAGCCTCATTTTCAATGTATGATAATTCTTTTGGATTCAATATATAGGCTTCCCTAAACATTTTAGCAGCAGCATTATAATCTTCGTCATTAAAAGATTTCTCTGCTTTTGTACCCAATTCATAAGCTTCCTCAACATTCTTAATTCCAACCTCTAAGATTGTGCTTAGTACAAATGCCTCTTCATCCTCTGGATTTTCTTCCAAAAGCTGGTTGATGATATTCTTACTCGTTCTTGTATTTTCGCTATTAATAAATAATGAAGTTTCAACAAATTTTTTCTTTAATTCATCTCTAACTTTTACTCCTTTTTCCTCCATAAAATAATATGCTTTTTTAAGCTCTGTACTATCATTCCGGTAATCAATAAAATCACAAAGTAATTTAAAATGTGTAGTGTGGTTAGGTAATTGGTAAAACCCTTTTTTTGCAAAATAATAGGCCGTATCAAGTTCAACTTTTTTAATATAGTACAAACTTTTGACCATCTCTCCATATCCCAAATGAGGATTTGCTCTTAATCCTTTATCTATCATTCCTAAAACTGTATCATTTAAATAATTATTATTTATTAGCAAATTTGCCTTAACAATATCAAGAGGTATGGCTGTAGCCATAATATTGGGAAATTTCGAACTTATTGAAAAAACCGATTTATTACTGTAATCACTAACCTTTCCTGCAACTGCAGCACTTAAAAATTGTTGATTAGAGAAAGAATTATAGATCAAATAAGAGGCATTAACAGTAGTGAACAAAAGTATAAATAATATCCCCAAAAATAATTTCGGCACTTTTCTATAATCAAAAAATGAACTTTTTAATAAATAATTTTTAGTACAAAAAAATATAAATAAAATTAACATAGGCAAGAAAATTACTGGCCTTGCTAATGGGAAATTAAAAAATGAATCAATAAAGAAAACTATAATAGATATTGAAATAAAATAACTTAAACTATCAGAATCATTAAATCTGTTTTTAAAAAAATTAACTAAAAATTTTGCCAGTAGAAAAATTAAAATACCATATAAAAATAAAAATCCTAATATTCCTAATTCAGCTGTAACTTCCAAAAAATCGTTATGTACATGATATGGTATGGTATAATCTACAATACTAAACCTGTCAAATTCAATAGATTTAATTTTCCAGTTACCTGATCCGATTCCCAAAATAGGATTTTCAAAAATACTTTTGATTGCATCAGAATAATACCCTAATCTGGCGCTTGTTGATGAATTATTCAGTTTACTTGACCTTTCAATAAAATCGTATGACTCATTCCCATAATATATCGCTCTATTAATACCTATTGCAGAAAAATATAAGGCCAGTGACAAAACTATAAATTTATATTTCTTTGATTTTAAAAAATACCCTACTACGAAAAAAATGAGTAAGATGGAAGCATAATTGGCTCCTCTTGTTCCAAAATTAAATATGATAAATAAGGTAGATATTGTTAAAATTGAGGATAGAATTTTAATACCTACTTTTTTTGAAAAATTTAATAAATAAAATAAAAAAGGCAATTTAAACAGCATTGCAAAAGCCGTAATATTAATATTACCCGTAAAACCTCTTAATCCTAATTGCCTAGATGATGAGTTTATATTGAATTTTTCAATTAAGATTTTATAAATCCAAATGTTTTCAATAATCAGTATAGCTAAGATAAAATAAGGCAGATTCCTGAGATTATATTCAAAATTTCTTTTTGAGAGTATAAAAACATTGGTTAAAGAGAAAAAATAATTTAAATAATAAACTGTCTGTACTAAAGATTCTGTCCCGTTAATTGAATAAAAATATGATAGCGAAGAAAGTATAATAAGGCCAATAAAACTGAAAAAATATCTGAACTTAAAAAGTGAATGAAAAGAATCCTCATAAATTTTTTTATTTAAAACTATTAAAGAGAATACAATAATGTTGGAAATAGATAGAAACAAATATTGAGTTGCAATTTTATCAATGGAATTTAAATGGGGAGTGAAACCTATCATCAAATAAATTCCTATTAAAAATAAGTTTAATTTTTTGTTTAATAGTTTCATATTAAAACGTTAAATAAAAAGAATTAATAATAGTAAAATTCTTAGAAAACTTTTCCCATAGTTAAAAATATTGTGTCTGTCTGAATACACTTTAATTAAATATAAAGAGGTAATAAAAATTTCGTGAAAAAAAATTATAAAAAAAACCCCTCCTTACGGAGGGGTAAATTTAGTTAAATAATCTAATAATAAAGATTATTAGTCTAACCAAGCAACTCGTGAAAAGTCAACTGCAGCAGTAGCAACTTCATCAACATCGCCCTCAGGGAGAACAGCATCACCGCCAGCTCCTAAAGCTAAATCACCTCTTGCTTCATTTTCAAATATATCAAGTGAAGTTGAAGTAGCAACTTGTGGATCAGCATTTACTTGTAATGTGGAAGTTAACTTAGCAAAATTAGTACCCATTGAAGATGTATAACTAGCTCCTTTAACAACATCTAGGATTGTTCCAGGTTTATTGGATTCTAATGTTACAACAATTCCACCTGTAATTGTATTATTATCAGAAGAATCTGTAGTCGCACCATAATAAGCTCCAAAGATAGGTGTAGCCGTATTTGTTTCTTTTCTAATTAAAGAAACAGAATATGACTTATCAAATCCTCTTCTTCCTGAACCTGCGTCTTTTACAACAATTCCAATTTCTCCATCAGTAGTTGTAGTTACATCAAAAAGAGACTCGGTAGCACTAGTACCACCTGTTCCATATGCATCATCCCACGCAGTAGCTAATCTGTTAGCAACTATTTTAGCGAAATCGTTAGCGCTATTAGCTGTTGAATTAAAAACAGTAGCTCCAGTTCCAAGCCAATTAGTAGCTCCTACGGTAGTAGTAACAGATTGACCATTGATTGTTAATTTAAGAACATCTGCTGAGGATGCTGTTGCTTTATTAGCATTACCATACCACGCATTTAAGCCATTTACTGAATAGTCTGCAGTAGAAGAATCAGCAGCAGCTAGAATAGTAATTTTACCACTTGGATTATAACCTGTGTACGCATTTAGAGTATAATCATATGCAGTAGCTCTTGTCAAGTTTGCTGCACTAGTAATCTCGCTAATAGCAAGCCCCTCAAGAGCATTTAGAGTGATTGAAGTAGTAGGATCGCCACTTGAATCTAAGAATAAAGCGTGAGTTTTATCTCTATTTGTGGCGTCATCAGCAAAAATACCAAATTTACCACCCAAACCTGCTGTCTTAATACCATAAGCTACTTTGTGTTTTACACCATCTGCAGATGCAGTTCCAACAACTTTAGCAACTAGTAATAAAACAGTACCAGCATTTTGAGCAGTAGATGATGAATATAGTATATCCGTTGATTCAGTATCACTCTCATTGGTAAAGGACTCTACAGTATCAAAATATACATTAGCAGCAGAATCTGCGTCAGCAGCTACAGCTGTTAAATATTCTTTTAATGTGTCCATACCTGAGGTCGTTGTAATAGAACCAAGATCACCAGTTTTTCCGTCGGCAACATCTGTAGTACCATCATCAGAATCAGTTAACTTAGTTGCTGTAAGATCATTGTCATAGATATCAACATCAGCAGTACCTGTAGCACCTATAGAATCTACACCTGTAAAATCTACTTTAGTCAACTCATCGTTACCAGTGACTGTTAGATTTTCTATTCCGTCAGAAGAGACAGTCAATGTTTCTAAAGAAGCATTATCTGTTACATCAAGATCTCCATCTAATACAGCAGTAGCAGCAGTTCCAGCTCTCCAAGCTAGATCAACCGTTAGTGTAGCAATTTCTCCATTAGTATCAAAATCTAAAGCAGTAGCTTTTGCACCAGTAAATGTTGCTGTTTCTAAATCACCGTTATTGTCTACTGTTATTGATCCAGCAACATCAGCAGAAATAGTTAAAGTTTTAAGATTTGCATTAGTTCCTATATTTACTGAAGTAGCAAGTCCTGCAATAGTAACAGTTTCAAGATCACCAAGAGTATCTAAAGAAACAGCTGGCCCATATGAAGGTGCAGCAGTAGTAGCATCTGGATCAGCAACACCTGTTACATCAACAGTTTCTAATTTAGCTGTAGTTGCAACAGTTAAAGAAACAAGAGAGTTTGAAGTAAAAGATTCAACATCACCATTTATTGAAACAGCTCCTTTAAAATCAGTTAAATTAACCGTCTTAACGTCTGTAAGAGTGATTGATCCATCAGCTATCTTAGTTGGAGCGAATGATGCTGGACCAGTAATATCTAAAGTTAGTCCGTCTTCTAAAGTATCTCCATCAGCATCAATATCGTCAAGGGCGAAAGGCATCGCTGCACCTTCGTCAGTTTCAATAGTTAATGTAGCACCTGGATAGTACTCAAGAGCAGTTAAGTGAAGCTCTGTGGCTTTTGTAAATCTGATTGTATTAGTTTCAGCATCAGTATCTATTCCGCTAACTGAAGTTAAAGATCCAAAATGGATAACAGCAACGCTACTCTCAAAATCATCTTTCAAATAAACGTTTGTAGCAGAAATCAAGTTAGGGAAACGCATTCCACCACCTTGAGTAATTGTAAGAGACTGAACACCTGTTAAGTTATCAAAAGTTGTCTCAGCAATTGAGGAAGCTTTTGATTCGTATGTCAAATCTTGTACAATAGTTAAAATGTTGTCAACTAATGTTTGAACTTTAGTTTGATCCATAGCAGTAGTAACTGTGATATTAACATTACCATTGACAATGTTAAGAGCAGCACCCATTGCTAGGTAAGCATCAAGTGTATTTACAGAATTTACAACAACATCACCAGTAAATACTGAAGAAGCTGCTAATAAATCTGTTAAATCATCTTGTGCGTCAGATACAGCATCAGATAAAGTTGAAACTTCTTCAGAAGAAGCAACATCAGCTACTGCAGTTTCAATCGCGTCAATATCCGCTTGGATATCAGCAAGACCGCTTGAAACAGCTGTATCAATTTGATCGCCTAAACCATTTACAGTAGTAGCTAATGAGCCAACTGTACCAGCTAGGCTAGCAAGATCACTTTGAACCTGAGATAGTCCAGCAACGGTAGTAGCCAATGCTGAAATTTGAGACTCGAGGCTCGAAAATTGATCGTCATAATCTTGACATCCTACTACAAGTAGTGAGGCAGCCAAAATTGATAATAAACCTTTTTTCATTTGATAAAATTTAATTAATTAAAAATATTTGTGTGCATTTGTGCACAAACGCGTTAGTGCAAGTTTCATGCCAAAGCTAAAATATTGTTAAAAAAAACATGTATTTAGGAACGGTTTATTTACAACAGGCTCGTTTACAGTATTTTAAATAGATCCTTACGATAAAGAGTTATTCACAATATTATGTGTTTTTAAACGTCTGATATATTAAATAATGAATATATCATCTATTCTAACTTTTTTTGAATCCAAGTCAATAACTCTGTAATTCCATGACGAATTTCATTTGTAGGTTCAGTGTAGTGATTTATCATAATAGAAAAAGCGAACCTTCTTCCTTTTTTACTAGCCCAATATCCAGATAAATTATGATTGTGTCTTAAAGTCCCAGTTTTAGCATAAACATTTTCAAGATCTTTATACTGCCTTAATGTCCCTGAAACTGAACTCTTTGGAAAAAATGTTTGGATTGTTTCAAATGGAAGTTCTTTATAAATTTTTTGAAGTACAGAAACTAAAGTTCTAGGGGTCAACATATTGTATCTTGAAACCCCGGACCCATCAACCCATTCTAATTTATCGGGGAGCCAACCATTCCACTTACTAATTAGACTATCTATTGCAAATTTTGTCTTAAAAGTACCGCCGTTTTTATTTGCAATCATTAGCAAAAGTGCCTCAGCAATTCCATTATCACTATCATGAAGTAGCCCTTTATAAACAATTTCTTCATTATCCGTATATAGGGTTTTCCACTCTAGAGAATCTTTCTTATTAGTAAGAGAAACTTGTGTTTCTGTAGATTCACTTAAAAGCCTTATAAGTAGTGAGTCACTTGGGATAAAAGGGCGGTATATAGTATCTTTAGTTTTCCATTTTTTTGGGTTGTATTTGAATTTATTTTCAAATTGTTCCCTTTTTAAATTTCTAATTGTACTGTCTTTTACTATGTTGAAAAATGGTGTTAGTTCTATATCAGAACCACCTAATACTCCACGGACACTATTGCCGTATATCGGGAAAACACTTTTAGATGCTGAATAATAATAGTTGTAGTCATCCCATGACCACCCTGGCCCTAGTTGAGACGGTTTGTTATCTGCAGGATGGTATGTCCACCTAGACTTTGCTTTAAAAAATTTAAATAAAGTATTGTCAGGATAAAAAGGATGTAATAAAAGGGGGTATCCAGTAGATCTGAAATGAGTTATAGTATCGTTTTCTTCAAAATATTCAAGAGCAGGAATTTTTGAAAATGTTTGAATTGCTCCCAAAAATGTTAAAAGTTTAATGTTTGATGCGGGTGTCATATAGCGATCTTCATTTAAGCTTGCTAAACTCTCCTCTGAATCCAAGTCTGATATTGAAATGCCCACAAAAGCCCTTGAGAGCTGTGGAATTTTTTTAATTTTATGCAAAAGCTTTCTCTCACTTATCCTTTGCCCGAAAAGTAGTCCATTGAAAAAAAGAATTATAAAAAAAATAGGGAATCTTCTCATAGATTAAAAATAAACTTATAAGTTTAAGCTTAAGCCTAAATAAAAATTACGTCCGGGGGCAGGTTCATAAAACCTTCCACCAAATGCGTTTAAACGAATATTATCGAAGTAGGTAGTGTTTA
>MDTC01265061.1_pt1 | contig 15679 bp, 14 predicted proteins | sample 811181 | NCBI WGS metagenome assembly MDTC01 (sample SAMN05326644, study PRJNA326480) | marine metagenome | isolation source: seawater | place: Pacific Ocean: North | collected 2011
ATATTGTTTTAAACCATTATTATAACATTGATGATAATACTTCTTTGAATACGTCAGTTTATGCATCATATGGTAAAGGTGGAGGATCTGGACCCTTGGGTGATTATAGTAGATTTTATGGAAATCTAGATAGAACTGCTGATGGTTTAGTAAACTGGGACGCAGTTATAGCTGATAATGAAGCAAACCAGGGCGATGCAGCTAACTACGGACTTGCAACCACACAAGGTTCATCGTTAATACTTAGAAATTCTGTAAACAATCATAAATGGTACGGAGTATTATCAAATCTTGAACACGATTTTGAAAATGGATTATCATTAACAATTGGTATTGATGCTAGAACCTATAGAGGTGAGCACTTTAGAGAGGTAAGAAACTTACTTGGAGGTAGTCATTGGACTGAATTATACAAATATACTGTTGACTACAGCAGAAACTCAAGTTTATCTACGTATGGCGACGGTGGTATCAGAGATCACTTGAAGTATCCAAATGAAAACAGAACATCATTATTTTTTGTCAAAACTCCAGAGAATCAGAGAATTGCTTACGATAATGATGGTATCCATAGGTACGCAGGTATCCATGGTCAATTTGAATATAGTAATGATAGAGTAGCAGCATTTTTAGCTGGATCCGTTTCAAGGACTCAGTATGTTAGAGTAGATAGAATGAATTATATCGGAACAGAAAATGGTGGCTCAAAACAAGAATCGAGAAAGGTTAACATAACAGGCCATAACATAAAAGCAGGCTTTAACTTTAATTTTACTGATGCGAGTAATTTTTATATAAATGCTGGATCCTTTTCAAGAGCACCTTTCTTTAATTTTGTTTTTACCAATTATCAAAACGTAGTTGTAGATCCTTTAGAAAATGAAAAGGCTAGGTCTCTAGAAGTTGGTTATGGTTACAGATCAAGATACTTTTCCATGAAACTTAATGGATACATGACAAAGTGGATTGATAAGGGATTATTATCTCCTAGAGTAACAGTTAATGGAGTTGCCACAAGATCTGCTATTAGAGGTCAGGACGCACTCCATAAAGGAATTGAGTTAGAATTTAATATCAAACCAAATCCTAATTTTGATATAGGAGGTATTATGTCTCTTGGAGATTGGAAGTGGGCAAATGACGTTGTAGGAGAATTGAGAAGCGATGGAGATCAAACAATTACTTATGTCAATATTTATTCTGAAGGATTGTATGTTGGAAACCATCCGCAGAACCAGTTTGGTATTACAGCAAGGTATCAAATAACGAAGGCTATTGATATCGGAGGTCAATATTTATATAATGCCAAATTATATTCAGATTATGATGTTTCTGATAGGGATGATTCTGGAGCTTCTAGATTTCAACCATATCAAATGGATAATTATGGTGTAATGGATTTGAGAGCTGGAGCAAAATTTAATATTGGAAGCATTGGAGCCTATTTCCAGGTTCAGTGTTACAATCTTTTAGATAATATATATTGGTCTAGAGGAATTGATGATAGTGGTATTGGATTTAGCGAAGGTTTTCCTGGATGGGGAAGAACAACTAATTTATCATTGAAACTTAATTTCTAGTTTTTTAATATCTTAAAAAAAAGGTCATCTTATATTGATGACCTTTTTTTATTAAATTAATTTCAATTATTTTTAAATATATGAAAAGAATAATTTTTTTGTTTTTTATTCTATCCTGTGGTAATAATAAGCAACCAGATCTTGAGTTAACGGATCCACTTGATATACAGGCGAATTTACTTAACGGAAAATGGATCCTTAAAAATGAAACTTCAGCAACTAGAGATGGATCTGTAGTATCTGACTTTAAGAACCTTACATTATCATTTTCTGGCTCATCAAATTCTGGAGGAACCTATTCTACATCTAATTCAATTGATTCTGATGTTTGGCCAAACTCCGGTACATGGTCATTTCAGAATAATGAGAAATCAAAACTTTTGAGAAATGATAATGTATTAATGAATATTTCTGTAACTCAAACCACCCTTCGAATTAGCTTTACAGTTGAAGGGGGATTAAAAGTTGGTAATTGGATTTTTGATTTTATCAAGGAATAATCTTTCTATGAAAAGAGGTTTGAATATATTTTTAGGACCCTTTTTATTTACTTTTTTTTATTTTTTTATTGGTCCATTTGATGGAATGAATAATGAATCATTTGCAATATTTTGTTCAGTCCTTTGGATAGCAACATGGTGGATCAATGAAGCTATACCTATTCCCGTAACCTCTTTACTTCCAATATTTTTATTTCCGTTGACAGGTGGATTAGATTTGTCTTCAACATCTAGCGCTTATGGAAATAAAATAATTTTTTTTTATTTGGCAGGTTTTTTTCTTGCCATAGCAATGGAAAAGTGGAATCTTCATAAAAGAATAGCACTTTTAATAATTTATTTTGTTGGAACAAACAAAAAAAGAATGGTTCTTGGATTTATGTTGGCTACAGCAATATTGTCAATGTTTTTATCCAATACATCAACAAGTATTATGATGCTTCCAATTGGGATTGCAATAGCATCTCAAGTCTCTTCAAGTAAAAACCTTAGTAACAGTAACTTTGGAAAAGTCTTAATGCTTGGAATTGCCTATTCTGCTTCAATTGGTGGCTTTGCAACATTATTTGGAACTCCACCTAATTTAATTTTACAATCTAATGTAGAACAATTTTTTAATTACAAAATAGATTGGGAAGAGTGGTTTATAATGGCTTTTCCATTATCTATTTCTCTATTACTAATATGTTGGGTTTATCTTACTAACTTCTCATATAAAATATCTTCCTCTTCGAAAATTAATAATAATATTATTAAGGAAAAACTTAAAAAGTTAGGTCGTATAAAATACGAGGAGGTTGTTGTTCTTACCATCTTTTTCCTCTTCATATTTTCATTAATATTTAAAAAGGGCATAGAAAATTATTTAAATTTTATTGACGATACTATAATAGCAATCTTTTATGCTATTTTACTATTTATTTTCAAGTCAAAAGATCAAAAACAAAAAATTATTACGTGGGAGGATTCAGTAAAACTTCCATGGGGAATAGTTCTACTTTTTGGTGGCGGACTTTCTGTTGCGGCAGCAATGCAAGAAAGTGGACTAGCATTATGGTTTGGTGAAAAAGCATATCTCTTAAATGATTTATCAATTATTTTTATAATAATACTGATAGTTTTAGCTGTTAATTTTTTAACTGAAATAACTTCAAATCTAGCAACAGTTTCAATGATATTACCAATTCTAGCAACTGTAAGTATCTCACTAGGAATTAATCCATTAATAATTATGATAAGCGCTGCCATTGCTGCATCCTGTGCTTTCATGCTCCCTGTAGCCACTCCACCAAATGCTGTCGTATTTGGTTCAGGATATTTAAGAATTAAAGATATGATCAGGACAGGTTTATTGATGAACTTTATCTCTATTATAATTGTTTCATTATATATCAATTATATATTACCAATTATTTGGGATTTAGATTCTATTGTTTTAATTGAAAATTTAAATTAACTCTATTATCTCAGTTTCACCAAGTACTAAATCTCTTTCTATATTAGTTGCAATTATAATTCCCTTATTTTTTGAAACTTTTTTTATTATTTGGGTATAAATATTTATTCCTTTCTTATCGAGATTAGTAGTTGGTTCATCAAGTAAAATAAAATCAGCTTTAGTATTAAAGGAAATTAATAATTTCAACTTTTGTTCAGATCCAGACGATAAATTTTTTATTTGAGTATTTTCGAAATTTTCTAATCCAAATTCTGATAGAATATTAAATGGGTTATTTATAGAATCTCTAAACCTATAATGAAATGATAAAAACTCTTTTACTGTTAACTCCTCAATCAGATTCTGGTAGGGTGCAGTAAAAATAATTTTTTTAATAAATAGTTCTTTATCAATTTCAATATCATCATGGGTATAGATTATTTTTCCTCCACTTGGAGTAATTAGGTTCGATATTAGTTTTATAAGTGTAGACTTCCCTGATCCATTATCCCCAATAATTGCATATTTTTTTTTTTGAAATGTTTTGCTGAAGTTATTAATTACGTTTTTTGGTCCAAATTTTTTTGAAACATTTTTTAATTGTATATTCATAAAATCAATCTAATATACCTTTTATAACCCCTCTTTCACTAGATTTAATAAAATTTAATATTATTTCTTTCTCTTTTGAATCTTCAATTTCTTTAGAAATTTTATTTATTGCTTGTGAAATATTTTTTCCTTCTAAATAAAGTATTCTATACATATTTTGAATTTGATTGATCTGAATCTGATTAAAATTTCTTCTTTTAAGTCCTATTGAATTAACACCCTTATAGCTTAATGGTTCCTTACCGGCTTTACAGTATGGTGGGACATCTTTTCTAATTATTGATCCTCCTGAGATCATTGAATGACATCCTATTTTTGAAAATTGATGGACTAATGATCCTCCTCCAATAATTGCATACTCTTGAATAATTGAATGGCCAGCAATTTGAACAGCATTAACTATTATACAATTATCCTCTACGATACAGTCATGAGCAATGTGACTATATGCCATCAATAAACAATTTTTTCCAATTTTGGTTTTATATTTGTCTTTTGTCCCACGACTTATAGTAACACATTCTCTAATTGTCGTTTTATCACCTATCTCAACAGTTGTTTCTTCACCATCAAATTTTAGATCTTGAGGTATTGAACTAATTACAGCTCCTGGAAATATTTTAACATTATTTCCTATCTTAGCCCCTGAATATATAGTCACGTTATTTCCTATCCAACAATTACTTCCAATAGTAACATTATCATCAATATAACTGAAGGCTTCAATTACAGTATTCTTACCAATAATTGCATTTGGATTAACTAAACTATGACTATTCATTATTTTTTTTTGTTATCGTAGCTGTCATATTTCCTTCACCTACTAAATAATTATCAACAAAAGCTTCTACCTTCATTTTAGCAATACCTCTTTTAATGGGAGTTAAAAGTTTACATCTCATAATTAATGTATCTCCAGGACTGACCATTTTTCTGAATCTAAACTTTTCAATTCCAGCTAGATAAGGTATATGATTTTCTGGATCATTAATTGAATTCATCACTAATATGCCTCCAACTTGAGCTAATGCTTCTACTTGTAAAACTCCTGGCATAATTGGGTTACCTGGGAAGTGACCATTAAAAAATGGTTCATTTGTGGTAATATTTTTTATTCCAACAACTTGACTTTTATCGAGGTATGTTATTTTATCAACAAATAAGAAAGGATACCTATGATGTAAAATTTTTTTAATTTCATTTATTCCATATACTGGTTTTTGACTAGAGTCATATTTTGGTGCATTCAGATTCCCATTTTTAATTGATTTTTTTAAAATTTTAGCAAATTCAACATTTGATTTATGACCAGGTCTTGCGGCTATAATATGTCCTTTTATAGGTCTGCCAACTAAAGCAAGATCTCCTACAATATCTAGAAGTTTATGTCTTGCAGGTTCATTTTTATATTGAAGTTTAGTATTGTTTAGTATACCTTCTTCTTTAACCTCTACATTTTCTCTTCCCATTAATTTAGAAATTTCATCTAACTTTTTTTTACTTAGGACTTTATCAACTATAACAATAGCATTGTTTAAGTCACCGCCTTTAATTAAGTTTTTTGAATGAAGTTGTTCAATTTCATGAAGGAAACAAAATGTTCTTGCTTTTGATATCTCTTTCTTAAATTTCGAAATTTTATTTAATGTATGATGCTGACTACCAAGAACTTCAGAGTTGTAATCAACCATGCATGTAATTCTGTAGTTGCTATGTGGATAAGCTGCAATTTCAACATTATTTTTTTCATCTACATACAAAATTTTTTCTGAAATTTCAAAATAATTTCTTGCTGCATCTTGATCCATAAAATCACAACTTTCTAGACATTCTATAAATTCTTTTGAGCTACCATCAAGTATAGGGACTTCCTCTGAATCGATTTGAATTAAGATATTATCTATTTGAAGTCCAACAACTGCTGCAAGAAGATGTTCAATAGTAGAAATATTTACATCATTTTTAGTAATTGTTGTACCCCTTTCAACTGTTGTCACATAGTCAACATCTGCCTCTATAATAGGAGCATCTTTTAAATCAATTCTTTGGAATTTAATTCCATGATTTATTACGGCTGGTAAAAATTTAACTTTAGCATCTTTACCCGTGTGAAGACCTATCCCTTTTATTTTTCCCTTATTTTTTATTGTTCTTTGAAAGTTTCTCATATTATTTATTACTCAATAGACTTTCTAACTTCTTAATTTTCTCTTGGATTTTAGGTAATTTTTTAAATATAATGTAAGATTTTAAAAATTCATTCTTTTCCATTGATGGATATCCAAATACAGTCTGATTTTCTTTTATACTTTTAATAACTCCTGCTTTGGCACCAAATTTCACATTATCACCTATTTCAAGATGACCAATAATTCCAACCTGTCCTCCGATTAAATTATTATTTCCTATTGTTGTTGAACCAGATATTCCAGCTTGGGCTGCAATTACTGTATTTTTACCAATTATTACGTTATGAGCGATTTGAATCAAATTATCTAGTTTAGATCCTTTTCTAATAATTGTTGAATTTAAAGTTGCTCTATCTATTACAGTATTTGAACCTATACTTACATTATCTTCAATTATTACATTACCAATCTGAGGAATCATTGTATATTCATTTTTTGAATTCGGCGCAAATCCAAAACCATCGCTTCCAATAACTGAGTTCGCATGGATATTACAGTTATCTCCAATTTTGCAATTATCATATATTTTTACTCCTGGGTATACGATTGTATTCTCACCAATTTTTACATTATTACCAATGTAGGAATAAGGATAAATTTTTGACTTATTTCCTATCTTAACATTCTCTCCTACATAAGTAAATGCACCTAAATAGATATCTTCTCCAATTTTAGAGGATTTATGTAAGAAATTTGGATTTTCGATTCCAATTTTATCAATTCCAATTTTTTTATTTATCTCTGTAAGTAGCAGAGCAAATGTTAGATATGAATTTTTTACAAGAAGAAATGTTTTTTTTGAACTTTCTGGAATATTTTCTGAACTATCAATAATTATAGCAGAGGCTTTTGTGGACTCTAAATATTTTGAATACTTCTTATTACTTAGAAATGTTAAATCTCCTTCATTTGCATTTTCAATTGAAGAAATACCACTGATGCAAAGTTTTTCATCTCCAATAATTTTTCCATTAAATATTTTAGCAAGATTTTTGATTTTAAAATCAATACTATTCATTGCATTCTCTTTTATATTTGATATAAATATTTAAATATGCAAAGATATAAGATTTTATGGGTTGATGACGAGATTGACTTATTAAAGCCTTATGTTCTTACACTTAAGGAAAAAAACTTCCAAATCGATACTTTTAATAATCCATATTCAATTATTGAATATATAGATGGTAATAATGATTTTGATTTAATTCTATTAGATGAAAATATGCCAGGTAAGAGTGGTTTGAACTTAATTAAAGATATAAAAGAAAGAAAACCTTTTATACCAATAATAATGATTACTAAAAATGAGGAAGAGAATATAATGAATGAGGCAATTGGATCTATGATTAGTGATTATTTAATTAAGCCTTTAAACCCAAATCAGCTATTGATTTCAATTAAAAAAGTATTACAAAATAATGAGTTGGTAAGCAATAAAATTAAAGTTGATTATTTAAATTTTTTTAATGATTTAGATAATAGAATTACAAATTGCAAAATACATCATGACTGGATTAATTTATATAAAGAGTTTATTTTTTGGGAAATAAACATAGAGGAGTCTTCTGAAAATGACTTTGATGAATTTTTAATATCTCAAAAAAAAGAGTTAAACAGAAAATTTTCAGAATTTGTTATCAAAAATTATGAGAATTGGATAACTGATAATGAAGCATCTCCAGTTATGTCTCACAATATTTTATCCAAAAGGGTATTTAAGCATTTAGGATCAAAACCAATTTTTTTAATAGTTATTGATAATTTAAGGTATGATCAATGGAAAATTATTGAACAAGATATATCAAAAATTTTTAATGTTAAAAATGATGATCCATATTTGGCAATACTCCCTACTACGACAGAATACTCAAGAAATTCACTTTTCTCTGGTTTAACTCCTCTTGAAATGAGCAAAAAATATCCTGAGCTATGGGAGAATAAAAGTAACGGATTCAATAATAAGGAATTTGATTTCATAGATAAAAATCTAAAAAGGCATAGATTAAATATTAAGCATTCCTACAATAAAATTATATCTCATTCTGATGGAACTAAATTTTCTAAAAAAAAATCAGACTTGCTAAAATACGATTTGAACAGTATAGTTTTTAATTTTATTGATATGATGTCTCACTCAAGTTCTGAGAATATGTTATTTAAAAATTTAGCCCATGATGAAAAATCTTTTAGATCCTTTACAAGTTCATGGTTTAAAAACTCTCCACTTAATGATTTAATTAAATTTTTATCAAAGCAAAACGTAAAAATTTTTTTAACTACTGACCACGGGACTGTAAAAGTTGAAAACTCTATAAAAATAAAAGGAAATAAGGAAACAAATACAAACTTAAGATTTAAGGTTGGTAAGAATATTAATACAGATAATAAGGACTTGTATATAGTTGAAAACGGTGAAAGGATAGGATTGCCACAAAAAAATATTTTTACTAAATATTTATTTTCTGTTGAAAATCAATATCTTCTATATCCTAAGGATTTTAATTATTATTCTAAAAATTTTCTTAATTCATTTCAGCATGGAGGAATTTCTTTAGATGAAATGATAATACCTTTTGTTGAACTTGATCCTAAAATTTAAAAATGAAATTTAAAAATATTATAGTGTCAGATTATAATAAAATATTTGATTTAATTAAAAAAAAAGACGATTCCATTAAAATATTTTTATTAAGTGGTGAAGTTGGATCAGGAAAGACAACTATGATTAAAAGTTTCACTAAAAAATTATCAGTAAATAATAATACATCAAGTCCAACTTTTAATATAGTTAATGAATATAAAGACAGAAATAAAAATAGTGTATATCATTTCGATTTATATAGATTAAAATCTATAAATGATTTGGTTGAGATAGGTTTTGAGGAGTATATTAATTCAGGAAGTTACTGTTTTATTGAATGGCCAGAAATTGCAGATTCTTTTTTTATAGATAAATATATAAGTATTAGCATTTTAATTAAAAGTAAAAATTCTAGAGATGTTGAAGTTACTTTTCATTAATATTCCTGAGTTTTATTTCTGAAATTTTCTTCTTTGTATGAAGAGGGAAATCATTATTTATAATCCAATGATAATATTGTGGATTTTCCTTGAAAACATCTTCAACAAGTTGATTCTTATACTTTCCAAAATTAAAAACTTCTTTACCTTCAGAATTCTTTATTATTCTGCCAGAGATATCCACTATGTTATTATTTATAATTGATCCAATCGAATCAATATTACTTGAGATTATTCCCAGTTTATTTCCTTTGTTATCAATCACTTCTTTATTTTTATAAAACTCAATTTGTTTTTTTAAAATCTCAACTGTAGCTTTTGTGTCTGCATATGAATTATGGGCATTTTTAAGAATTTTATTACAATAAAATTTGTATGCAGAACTTAAATTTCTTTTTTCCATTAGATGATATAATCTAAGTGCATCAATTATTTTAATATTTTCTAATTTTAGCTCAATATTACATCTCATAAATTCTTCAATAAGTATTGGTAAATCGAATTTTAATATGTTAAAACCACCAAGATCACATCCTCTAATAAATTCAAATATTTCTTTAGAGTAAAACTTAAAAGGTTTGCAATTTTCTACATCTTTTTCTCTAATGCCATGTATTTTTGAACTTTCTTTAGAAATTTTAATAGCTGGTTTTATTTTATATTGTTTTATTTTTTCAGAAGAATCCAAATCTAATTTTATTAGACTAATATCGATTATCTGATCATTAATTATATCGAGTCCTGTTGTTTCAATATCAAAAATTACTACTGGTTTATTAATTATCATTTTACATTTTTTTAATATTTAATCCATCGAAGTTTCCAGATGACATAAACAATTTATTATGATTGATATACTTTTTTTGACTTAATAATACTTTAAGTTTATTTTTATTACTCACATATTTAATCTTTTTACAATTAAAAAATGATTGAATTTCTTTTAGAGATGGTTTTTTTATTTTTTTATTTTTAATTATGAGCTCTGATAAATAAATAATTGAATCATCTGAGTATGAAAGAGTATTTTTATATGTTTTTAAAAACTTTTTATTAAAACTACTTGAACTGTGAAGTTCGTAAATCACTAATAACTTTTTGTTATAGAATTTTTTAACTGCTTTTATTGTCGATGATAACTTTGATGGTGAATGTGCAAAATCTCTAAAAATTTTGTTTTTTTTATTATGAATTAAGCTGAGGCGATTTTCTGGTAGTTTGTAAGTCTTTATAGCTTCGTAAAAATCTTTATTTTTGATACCAAGATGTTCACAAACTATTTTACTTCCAGCAATATTTTGTAGATTATGCTCCCCAAAAATATTAATCTTAATTAATTCATTTGAATTATTATATATAAAGCAGTTGTTATTCTTTCTAATTGATTTCTCACGATTAAAAGATTTTAATCTTACATCTTCATTTTTAAAGTCTTTAATTATTTTTTTCACGTTAATATCTCCATCAAAAAAAATTATTTCTCCACCTTTTGGAGTTTTATTGATTAAGGATTTAAACTGATTTAAATATATTTTTTTATTTGCAAATACATTACAGTGGTCCCATTCAATTCCATTCAATAAAACTATGTGGTGATCATACTTTAAAAATTTTGGAATTTTATCAATAGGACTTGTTAAATACTCGTCACCTTCAATTATAATTAGTGGATTCTCAGAAATTCTAATATTAGAATTAAAACCATTTGCTCTTCCTCCAATCAAATAATCAAATTTAATTTTATATGTTTTAAGAACATGCATTATAATTGATGTTATGGTTGTTTTACCATGACTTCCTGCTATTACAATTCTATGTTTATTATTTGAGGATTTCCTGATGAATTCAGGGTATGAATAAATAGGTATATTGTTTTTTTTTGCAGTTTGAAGTTCAATATTATCACCCTTAGTATGCATTCCTGTTATTATAAAATCAAGATTTTTTGAAATATTTTTTTTAAAATATCCAAGTTTTTTTGGATACAAATTATTTTTTTTTAGGTTGGTTTTAGAAGGTTCATATATTTTGTCATCACTCCCAGTTACTTCATTTCCACTTTTTTTTAAATTGATTGCTAGGTCATGCATTACACTCCCACCGATTGATATAAAATGAATTTTATTTCTTGATTGCATCGATCAAAAATATATATAAATCATACTGTATCAAACATATAGTAAATTACTTTCGTCTTGTTGATAACATATGGAAAATTATGGAAATTATAAAATAACTATACACTAAAATTTATTTAGGTTTGTTAAAATATAAATTTGAAAGAAAGTAAAGAGTTTTTAAAAAATATCAGAGGGAAATCTATACAAGTGGGTAATAATTTGGATTTGGGTAAGCTACCACCTCAAGCTGTAGATTTAGAGGAATCTGTTCTAGGTGCTTTAATGCTAGAAAAGGATGCTTTAACTGATGTTATTGATATTTTAAAACCTGAAAACTTTTATAGGGATGCTAATAAAGAAATTTATCAATCAATTATAGATTTATTTAATGATTCTGAACCTATTGATTTATTAACGGTAACATCACAGCTTAAAAAAAATGGAAAACTAGATTATGTTGGAGGAACTCTGTATGTTACTCAACTTACAACAAAGGTAAATTCAGCTTCAAATATTGAATACCATGCTAGAATTATTTTAGAACAATCAATCAAAAGACAACTGATTGAGGTATCTACTGAAGTTCAGAAAGAAGCTTATGAAGATACTTCTGATGTTTTTGATTTATTAGATAATACTGAACAATCCTTATTTGATATATCTGAATCTCACATAAGAAAAAATTATTCTCAAGTAAAAGGGTTAATGAAAGAGGCAATTGATGAGCTTCAAGCAAAAAAAACAAAGAAAGATGGGATAACTGGTGTTCCTTCTGGTTTTATAGACCTTGATAATATAACTTCCGGCTGGCAAGCATCTGATTTAGTCATAATTGCAGGAAGGCCTTCAATGGGTAAAACTGCTTTGGTTCTTTCAATGATGAGAAATGCATCTATCGATCATGAGATGCCAATAGCACTATTTTCTTTAGAGATGTCTTCCTTACAAATCGTAAACAGACTAATTTCATCAGAAGCTGAATTAGATAGTGATAAAATCAAAAAAGGAAATTTAAAAGATTATGAGTGGCAGCAATTATTGCATAAGACTGACCAACTTAATAACGCAAAAATCTTTATTGATGATACTCCAGCACTAAGTATTCTTGAATTAAGAGCAAAGTCAAGAAGATTAAAGTCCCAACATGATATTCAGTGTATAATAGTTGATTATTTACAATTGATGTCAGGGGAATATGGAAAATCGTCAGGTAATAGAGAACAAGAAATTGCTTCAATCTCAAGATCATTAAAAGCCATTGCAAAAGAATTGAATGTTCCTGTTATAGCTTTATCTCAATTAAGTAGAGCAGTTGAAACTAGGGGAGGAGACAAAAGACCAGTTTTATCAGACTTAAGAGAATCGGGATCAATTGAGCAAGATGCTGATATGGTATTATTTATTTACAGAGCTGATAGGTATGATATTACCGAAGATGAAGAAGGTAATTTAACAGCTGGTATTGCTGAGGTACTTTTAAGAAAAAATAGAAATGGACCTACAGGTAAAGTTAAATTAAAGTTTATTGAGAGGTTTGCAAAGTTTGCTGATATGTCTTCAATTGATGAAAATACATCAAATAAATTTCAGAGTAAAGCAAATACATTTGATTCTGAAAAAAATGATCCCTTTTAAAAATGGATATTCTAGTTTGTATTTCATGTGTTCCTGATACAACCTCTAAAATTGTTTTTAATGATAATCAACTAGCTAAAGAAGATATCCAGTTTATAATTGGACCTTATGAGGATTACGCTTTGTCTAGAGCTGTTGAACTAAAGGAAGAAAATAAATCTATAAACATTAGCGTATTAAATGTTGGATTAGAAGAAAATGATTCACTGCTAAGACGTGCATTAGCAGTTGGGGCAGATTCAGCATTTAGAATTAATGTCAATCCTAATGACTCAAATCAAGTTTCAAGTTTGATAGCAGATTTTGTCAGAGAAAATAAATTTGATTTGATACTAATGGGTAAAGAGTCAACAGATTTTAATTCAGGAATTATCCATCATCTTGTTGGCTCTAAAGTAAAATTGAATTCTCTTTCCCCTGTATCGTCCCTATCAATAGTTGATAATTCTACTGTTGAGGTTAACCTTGAGAGGAAGAATTCAATAGAAAAAATTCAAGTTAGTACTCCCGTCATTTTGGGGTGTCAGGAACCTATTGCAGATTGGAAGATACCTAACATGAGAGGTATAATGAAAGCCAGATCTAAAGAGATAAATATTATTGAAAAAGAGGAAAAAGAAATAAAACTGAAATATGAAAGTTTCACCTTACCCCCAAAAGATCTGGGATAAAATACTTCACAAAAGATAATATTTCTGACTTATTAGAAGAATTAAAGATTTTCAAGTGAACTGTATTGTAATTTTAGAAAGTAATAATAATAAAATTGAAAACTCATCTTTTGAGTGTATTTCTTTAGCAAATAAAATTTCAGATAATATTATAGCAATAACTGATATTAATGATGAAAAAATTATTAAATCGATAAATGCCGATACCATAATAGTTATTGATGACATAGAAAAAATTTCTTTATATGATAAGGAAATAAAAAAATATGAGGATAGTTTTTTTATTATGTCAGACTCTTTAATGAATAAAAAAATTTCATCACAACTATCTGATATTTTTAAATTACCAGTAGTATCAAATATTATAGATTTAAAGATTTTAAATTCAGGTTTTTATTGTAAATCATCCTCATATAACAATAATGTTATATCTGGTATAAATATTCAATCGGGTAGTTGTATTTTCTTAATAAAGAATAATTCATTTGATGTTGATATCTTAAATAATAAGAAACCAGAATTAATTCATTTAAAGTCAAAAAAAAATCATTTATTTAAAATGAAAATATTAAATAAAAAGGAAATAAATAATAAAATTTCTTTGAATGATGCTAAGATTGTTATTTCAGCTGGTAGAGGATTAAAATCATCTGAGAATTGGGAAATGATTGAAAAGCTCGCTGATCTTCTTGGTGCTGCTACAGCGTGTAGTAAACCTGTTTCAGATTTAGGTTGGAGACCCCATTCAGAACATGTAGGACAGACTGGAATTAAAATATCACCTGAGATTTACTTTGCTGTTGGAATTTCTGGAGCAATTCAACATTTAGCAGGTGTAAATTCTTCAAAAAAAATTATAGTTATTAATATTGATTCAGATGCACCTTTTTTTAATAATGCAGATTATGGTATAATTGGGGATGCATTCGAAATAATTCCAGCAATAATAGAAAGTTTAAGAAAAAATATAAATGACAAAAGTTAAGTTAGAAATTTTAGGTCTTTCATCAAGTGTCGATACTCAAACAGGTTCCTTTGCACTTGTTTTGAAAGAGGAGAAAGGAGAGAGAAGACTTCCCATAATAATTGGTATGTTTGAAGCTCAATCAATTGCAATGGAAATAGAGAAAATAATCCCTAATAGACCTATGACTCACGACCTATTTAAATCATTATCTAAGAAAATTAAATATTCAGTTAAGAAAATAATTATTACTGATATAAAGGATGGTGTTTTTTTTGCTAAAATTGAAATTGATTATGGTGGAAAAAATTTAAGTATAGATTCAAGACCCTCAGACGCAATAGCAATTGGAATTAGATTTAATGCTGAAATTTATGCAGAGGAAAAAGTTATTAATGATGCAGGTATCTTATTTGATGAAGTAAATGTTGATAAAGGAGTATCTAAAAAAAGTGAATCAGCTAAAACTCTGAAGGATATGACTGATAAAGAGTTAAAAGATCAATTAAATTCATCAATTACAGAAGAAAATTATGAATTTGCAGCAAGAATAAGAGACGAAATAAAAAAAAGAAATTAATGGAATTAGTAAGATTTTTAATAGGTTTTATCCTTATAATTTCTATTGCTTTTCTATTTTCTTCTGACAGAAAAAATATTAATTGGAGATTAGTTTTATCAGGAATAATATTACAATTAGTATTTGCAATTTTAATAACTAATGTTCCTTTTATAGAATCTATTTTCAGCAGTATAAGTAAGTTTTTTGTTTTATTAATTGGTTTTTCAAAAGAAGGAACTTTATTTCTATTTCCAGATGCTTCATTTAATGGATTTGCATTTTCTGCTCTCCCCGTCGTGATTTTATTTTCATCTATTAGTGCCTTTCTTTATTATATGGGTATTCTTCAAGTAATTGTTAGATCAATAGCTTGGGTAATGTCCA